>ERZ1740067.326-NODE-326-length-39074-cov-6.572798_pt1 | contig 39074 bp, 36 predicted proteins | sample MGYA00581736_ERZ1740067 | MGnify/ENA primary metagenome ERZ1740067 (study PRJEB43018, sample SAMN04849236) | marine metagenome | isolation source: floating plastic debris | place: Pacific Ocean | collected 2008-08-27 | study: EMG produced TPA metagenomics assembly... | reverse complement strand
AGGATTGGATCGCGCTTGTAGGCTTTGAAGGCGCAACGCCTTGCAATCTCGACAGTGTTGTCCAGCGCCTCGGGTAAGTCGGCGAACAGTGTTGCCATCTCTTGCGGGGTTTTGAAATAATGCTGCGGCGTCAAGCGACGGCGGGGTTGTTGCTGATCAACATACGCGCCTTCAGCGATGCAGATCAGCGCGTCATGCGCCTCGTACATCTTGGATTTCGGGAAATAGACGTCGTTCGTGGCCACCAGCGGCAGGTCCATCGCATAGGCCATTTCGACAAAAGGACGCTCGGTCAGGCGTTCGGCCTCAGGTTGGCCGTCTTCGGACGGATGGCGCTGAAGCTCGACATACAGACGGGTTGGGAAGGCCGCAGCCAGACGGCTCATCAACGCCTGAGCTTTGGGCAACTGACCAGCTTGCAGTAGCTTGCCCAGCGCGCCTTCGGGGCCGCCGGTCAAGCAGATCACACCATCGGCATGGGCGGTAAGTTCATCGACCGTCACCTGCGGAAGCTGGCCGCCCTTATCAACATAAAGACAGCTGTTGAGCTGCATGAGGTTCTCATATCCAATCTCGTTTTGAGCCAGCAAAACCACGGGTGCTGGCGCTTTGGCCTGCACTCCCGGTTCGGCGGGGTCGTAGGCCAGATCAACCTGACACCCCATGATCGGTTGCACGCCGGACTTGGCCGCACCCTCGGCAAATTCCAACGCGCAGAACATGTTGTTTGTATCGGTCACGGCAACCGCAGGCATGCCCATGTCGACACACATGCCGGGGAGTTTCTTGACCGGAATCGCGCCCTCAAGGAGCGAATATTCCGTGTGCACGCGGAGATGAATGAATCGGGGTTGGCTGCTCATTCGGTGAGCGTATCGCCGGGGTCGATCCGATGGAAGCACATCTGCGCGGAAAAGGCACTTGCAAATAGGCGACCCATGGGTAGCCTTTTGATAAGACAGGGATTGCCCGGCCTCCTTCTACGCCGCATCGAGGGAGAGCCAGGATAAGGGCCTTGGTAACGCGGCGGGCATTTCACGATGGAGATTACGTTTCTTCTGAACGGAGAGACTGCGCGCGTCGAGGTCAGTGACCCGACAGTGACGCTTTTGGATTGGTTGCGCGAGGAACGCGGCCTGACCGGTACGAAAGAGGGCTGCAACGAAGGCGATTGCGGCGCGTGTACTGTGATGATCACAGACGACAGCGGGGCAAAGGCACTGAACGCCTGTATTTTATTTATGCCGCAACTTGCGGGCAAAGCGGTGCGCACCGTTGAAGGGATCAGCGGTCCAGACGGGGAGATGCATCCGGTGCAAGACGCGATGATTGCCCATCACGGGTCACAATGCGGGTTTTGCACACCGGGATTCGTCGTGAGCATGGCAGTCGCGCACAAGAACGGCGCAACGGACTTTGACGATCAACTGGCGGGCAACCTGTGCCGTTGCACCGGCTATGCCCCGATCATTCGCGCCGCTGAAGCGGCTTTGGATCGGCCGGTGCCGGCATGGATGCATGACGAGGTGGTTGAGGCGGACGCGCCTTTTGCGCCCGCGTCGTCGGATGAGCTGGCCGATTGGTATGACGCGCATCCTGACGGGACGTTGATCGCTGGTGCGACGGATGTCGGACTTTGGGTGACAAAACAGTTTCGCGAATTGGGCGATGTTGCATTTCTTCATAACTGCAAGGATTTGCAGCAGATTGAAGTGACCGATGACCTGATCCGGATCGGCGCGGCTGTCACAATGACAGATGTGGGCGCTATAATGGGCAAGCATCATCCCTCTTTTGCCGAGTTGATCCGCCGCTACGGCTCCGTTCAGGTGCGCAATGCCGCGACAATGGGGGGGAACGTGGCAAACGGATCGCCCATTGGGGACAGTTCACCAGCTTTGATTGCGTTGGGCGCGACCTTGCATCTGCGCAAAGGCAATGCGCGGCGCGAGATTCAGATCGAGGACTTCTTTCTTGAATACGGAAAGCAAGACCGGGCGCCGGGCGAATTCGTCGAGGCGATCACAATCCCACGTCAGGAAGATCGCTTGAGATGCTACAAAATTTCAAAGCGGTTCGATCAGGATATCTCGGCGGTCTGCGGATGTTTCTCGATAAGTGTCGAAGGCGGCGTAGTCAAAGCCGCGCGTCTGGCGTTTGGCGGGATGGCAGGCATTCCGGCCCGCGCGGCGGCAGCAGAGGCCGCGCTGATTGGCCAACAATGGACGCGCGAAACTGTTGAGGCCACCTCTGCTGTGTTAGAGCAAGACTTTACGCCGTTGAGTGATATGCGCGCGTCTTCCCGTTACCGCATGGATGTCGCCAAAGGACTGTTACTGCGTTATTTTCTGGAAGATCAGGGTATCTCCACTTCGGTTTTGGAGGTTACGCCATGAGCATCGCAAAGCCGCTCCCCCATGACGCCGCAGCTCTGCATGTGACCGGTGCGGCGCGATACGTTGATGACATCCCCGCCCCGGCAAACGCACTTCATCTAGCCTTTGGCCTTAGTGATGTCGCGCATGGGCGCATCACCACGATGAACCTTGATACTGTACGGTCTGCTAAAGGTGTGGTGCGCGTTTTGACAGCGGCGGACTTGCCCTTTGCCAACGATGTCTCGCCCTCGGCCCATGACGAACCTTTGCTTGCAAACGACACAGTTTTCTATGCCGGTCAGCCGCTCTTTCTGGTCATCGCAGAGAGCCATCTGGCAGCGCGACACGCGGTGCGCTTGGGTGTTGTCGAGATTAAAGAATTGCCCGCCATCCTGACAATAGACGACGCGTTGAAAGCTGACAGCCGATTTGAAGATGGGCCTCGGGTTTACGGGCGGGGCACACCGGAGGATGCGATTGCAGACGCCACCCATGTGATTGAAGGATCGCTGGAACTGGGTGGTCAAGAGCATTTCTATCTGGAAGGGCAAGCGGCGATGGCCTTGCCACAGGAAGGCGGCGATATGGTCGTCCACTCCTCGACCCAGCACCCGACCGAAATTCAGCACAAAGTGGCAGAAGCCTTGGGACTGCCGATGAATGCCGTGCGTTGCGAAGTGCGCCGTATGGGTGGCGGTTTCGGCGGAAAAGAAAGTCAGGGCAATGCGTTAGCCGTTTCATGCGCCGTGGCTGCTGCCCTAACCGGGCGGCCCTGCAAGATGCGCTACGACCGCGATGATGATTTTATCATCACTGGGAAACGGCACGATTTCCGGATCGACTACCGCACCGGTGTTGATAAAAATGGCGTGATCAAAGGGATTGTCTTCGAACAGTTCGCCCGCTGCGGCTGGGCGCAGGATCTGTCCCTGCCGGTGGCGGACCGCGCGATGCTACATGCGGACAACGCCTATTTTCTTGAACATGTCCGCATCACTTCACATCGGTTAAAGACAAATACCCAAAGTGCCACGGCGTTCCGCGGCTTTGGTGGACCACAAGGCATGGTCGGGATTGAGCGCGTTATGGATCATATCGCACATGTCGTCGGGCGGGATGCTTTGGCCGTCCGGCGGGATAATTTTTATGATGCCTACGGCGGCGATATTTCAGGAGAAAAGAAGCGGAGTATAACGCCATATGGGATGCCGGTAGAGGACTTCGTACTGCCTGAAATGGTCGACGCATTGGTTGCATCTTCCGATTATGAAGCGCGGCGGAAGGCGGTGGTGGATTGGAATGCCAAGAACCCGATCCTGAAGAAAGGAATTGCCCTGACGCCGGTGAAGTTCGGGATCTCGTTCACCCTGACGCATCTTAATCAAGCGGGCGCGCTGGTGCATGTCTACCAAGATGGCTCAGTCCACATGAACCATGGCGGGACCGAGATGGGGCAAGGGTTGTTCCAAAAAGTCGCGCAGGTTGCGGCGCGATCTTTCGGGATCGACGTTGGCGCGGTCAAAATCACGGCTACGGATACTGGCAAAGTGCCCAATACCTCTGCGACGGCGGCGTCGTCAGGGTCGGATTTGAACGGTATGGCTGTGAAAGCTGCGTGCGACACGATCCGTGACCGGATGGCTGAGTTGCTTGCGGAGCGGCATCAGGCCGAGGTTGCGGATGTCAGTTTCGAAGCCGGGAAAGTCTTCGTGAGCGGCGCGATTTACAGCTTTGCCGACGTCGCGCAGATGGCATATATGGCGCGGGTCAGCCTATCGGCCACGGGCTTCTACAAGACCCCGAAAGTGAAGTGGGACCGCATCAAGGGCAAGGGGCGACCGTTCTTCTATTTTGCATATGGAGCAGCTGCTACAGAAGTGGTGATTGATACATTGACTGGCGAAAACCGTATCTTACGTGTGGATATTTTGCATGATGCGGGGGCATCCCTGAATCCAGCGCTTGATATTGGCCAGATCGAAGGGGGCTATGTTCAAGGTGCAGGATGGCTCACGACCGAGGAATTGGTTTGGAACGACACCGGACATTTGCGCACACATGCACCGTCCACCTACAAAATTCCCGCCTGCTCGGACCGGCCTGACATCTTCAATGTCGCCCTTTGGGATGGGGCGAACCGGGAAGATACAATCTACCGCTCAAAGGCAGTCGGCGAGCCGCCTTTCATGCTTGGTATTTCGGCATGGCTTGCGTTATCAAACGCCATCGCATGCTGCGGCCACACCTACCCCGCCCTTGATGCGCCAGCAACCGCAGAACGGGTCCGCGCCGCTGTAAAACAGGTGCAGCCATGAGCTTTGATCTGGAAGAATTGCGCATGGCAGTCGCCGCACACGGCCGTGTTGTCCGCGTAGCCGTTGCGGCGATCAAAGGGTCATCTCCCCGCGAAGTTGGCGCGGCGATGTTGATCTGGGAAGGCGGCCAATCCGGCACTATCGGCGGTGGCGCGTTGGAATTCGAAGCTGCAAAAGCCGCACTGTCGCTGACGTCGGACCGCATCCGAATACATCCCTTGGGGCCGGAATTGGGCCAATGCTGCGGTGGCTCGGTTACCCTTTTGAGCGAGGTCTATGATGCCCAGCGTGTGGCGCAACTGGAAGGCCCAGTTATCGCGCGCGCGCCTAATGCGGGCGACATGCCATTGTCGGTCAAACGCGCGCTGGCCAAGGCGCGACGGGGCAATCTGCCTCCGACGCCGAGCCTGATTGACGGATGGTTTATCGAACCTGTAACCCAGCCCAGCCGCGCAGTCTGGATTTGGGGCGCCGGTCATGTTGGGCGCGCTTTGGTTAACGTGATGGCACCGCTGCCTGATATCGCAATCACGTGGGTCGACACCGGGGCGGAGCGCTTTCCGACGCAGGTCCCGGCCAACGTCACCGTTGTGCCCGCGACCAGCCCGGGCGACCTGGTGTCGCATGCGCCACCCCACGCCGAGCATCTTGTTCTGACCTATTCCCACGCGATTGATCTGGAATTGTGCCATCAGCTTTTGCGACACAGGTTTGCATTTGCGGGGTTGATCGGCTCTGCTACAAAATGGGCGCGCTTTCGCTCAAGGCTCGCGAAGCTCGGGCATCGACCGGACCAGATTGCACGTATTCAATGCCCGATCGGAACGCCGTCTTTGGGTAAGCACCCGCATGCCATCGCCGTTGGGGTTGCGCAGGATTTCATTGCGCGAAAGATCATTACCCCGGCACAAAAGGCAGCCCAATTGTGACGGATGTAATCGTGATTGGCGGCGGTATCGCAGGTGTCTCGGCGGCGGCGGAGTTGGCAATAGAAGCGACAGTCACCCTGCTGGAAGCAGAGGACGCACTGGCGTATCATGCCTCTGGCCGGTCAGCGGCTATGTTTCTGAAAACATACGGTAATACAACTGTTCGTGCATTGAATGAGGCGTCTGAAGATGGGCATCTCGCAGCTGGTGTGCTGTCCCAGCGCGGGATGATGCTGTTGGGGAAACAGCACGAAGCCGACGCCTTTGAAACTGAGCGAAAGAGCTTCGGTATGGCGCGCATAACGATTGACGAGGCACGCGCGAAGCTGCCTATCGTGAACACCAAAACATGTGCCCTTGCGGGCTATCTTGAGACCGCGCAGGACCTTGATACCGACCTGCTGATACAGAGTTACCGCAAGGCCGCATTGGACGCAGGGGCGCGGTTTGTAACCAACGCGAAGGTCGATATGATCAGCAAAGAAGCCGGACGCTGGCATATACGCAGCGCCGGTCGGGAATGGTTTGCCGACATCATTGTAAACGCTGCGGGCGCCTGGGCAGACCAAGTTGCAACACTCGCCGGGATTGCACCAATCGGCATCCAGCCCTTTCGCAGGTCGATGGCGCGGGTGCCCGCTCCGGGTGGCTATAATGTGCGGGATTGGCCGTTCGTCGATGGCGTGAATGAAGCGTGGTATGCGAAGCCGGACGCCGGGAAATGGTTAGTATCTCCATCCGAAGAGGACCCTATCGCACCCCAAGACGCATGGGCCGATGACATGGTCTTGGCCGAAGGCATCGCGCGATATCAGGACATGGTGACCGAAGAGGTCACGCGCGTTGAAACCTCATGGGCCGGATTGCGCAGCTTTGCACCGGACCGCGCCTTGGTGATCGGACGGGATATGACCGAACCTTCGTTCGTATGGTTAACGGGACAAGGTGGTTATGGCTTCCAAACAGCTCCTGCTGCAGCCCGGCTTTGCGCGGATATTGCCTTGGCCCGTACGTCGGATTTGGCTAAGGCCGTTGTCTCATCTCTTAGTCCGGCGAGGTTTGCATGACCAGATTAACAGCCCCCTCAGCGGCGCGAAACATGGCCCCCATTCTGGAGCTTCTGGAAGAGGTCGCACCCCAGGAAGGCCGCGCGTTGGAGATCGCAAGCGGGACCGGAGAACACATCCTGCGCTTTGCCAATGCCATGCCCGATCTTGATTGGCAGCCGTCCGATGTTGACCCTGACCGCCTCGCCTCGATCGAGGATTGGGCGCAGGACCATCATGGAGACAACCTGCGTATCCCGGTCTTGTTGAATGCGTCAGAACCTGGTTGGGCGATGGCCCATGATCCGTTTGATCTGGTTGTCTTGATTAACCTTCTACATCTTGTTTCGGACCCTCAGGCACGAACCATTCTCGATGGGATCGGGGATGCGTTGGAGGACGGCGGTACGGCGTTTATCTACGGCCCGTTCTTGCGCGACGGCCGGACAACCAGCGACGGTGACGCCGAATTTGACGCCAAGATCAGGGCTGACAACTCAGCCAATGGTTACAAAGATGTGTCGGCAATTACTGAACATATTCAAGGCCTTGGCTTCGGCATCGTTATCCGCGAGATGCCTGCGAACAACCTTGCGATCATTGCTCAGAAATAGCCCAGATTAAACGGCAGCTGGCGTCTGTTCAGAACCACCATGCCGTCGGCACAGTCGGGAAACGGTGCGCCGCGCAGCGACGAAAGCTCTGCTTCTATGATCCGCGCTAAACACTGGATCGCCGCCGGGTCAGGGCCATCATTTGCGCGCAGATTTGTCAAAAACTCAGCATTAAGCAGAACCGTTTTGACGCTGCCCAGTGGTTGCAGCGACAAAACACGGACAAGATCCGGGGCGTCTTCTAGCGTGCAAGCCGCCCCGCACTGTGCCTCAGCACCGGAGATGAATTGCAGGTTGAACCACTCCGCAAAAGTCGCGATGCGCAACCGCGCTGAACCGACATCATCCGTATACTCCAGACCGTTCGGCAGCATGATTTCCGTGCGCAACGCCCCGGCGGCATCCCCGCTTAAATGCACGGCCACCGGCTCGGTGCTGCGGGCCACCAAAAGGATGACAAGCGCCACCAAAAGCAGCGCGATAGCGCCAAGGAAAATAAAACGGATCATACCGGTCTAAGAAGCGGGAAATACGCGCACGTCAAGGTTAACCGTCAAGGCGAATCGCCGCGTTTGTCGGATCATATGGGCTATCCTCGACGATTACCGCATCCCAAAGCTGGTCAAACATTTTGACCTTCAACTTGGTCCCGGGAACAGCAATATCGGGCGCCACATACCCCATGCCGATGGATTTGTTGAACGCAACTGAATAGCCACCCGAGGTAAGGCGCCCGACGCGGGTGTACCCATGATAAAGCACCTCGCGGCCCCACGGATCAGCATCATTCGGTCCGTCGATCAACAGGGTCACACATTTGGATCGGATGCCCGTTTCGGCCATCGCAGCCTTGCCGTGGAAATCCTTGCCAAGGTCAATGAAACGGGGCAGGTCGGCCTCTTGCGGGGTCGCATCGCGGCCCAGTTCAGTGCCAAATGCGCGGTAGGATTTTTCCTGACGCAGCCAGTTTTGCGCGCGACCACCGACCAGTTTCATTCCATGCTTTTCGCCAGCTTGTTCGAGTAGATCAAAGAGGTAGTTCTGCATCTCGATGGGGTGATGCAGCTCCCATCCCAACTCACCGGTATATGCGACGCGAATGGCGCGGACAGGACACATGCCAAGCTCAATATCGCGGCATGACAACCATGGGAACCGCTTGTTGGAAAGCGCAGTCTCCGGATCAGGATCCTTGATAACCTCTTTCAAAACGTCGCGCGCTTTCGGGCCCGCAATGGCAAAAACACCCCATTTTGTCGTCACGTCTTCTTCATTGATGCGGCCGAATTCGGGCTCCTTGTCCATGATCGCCTTATAAAGAAAATCTTGATCGTAAGCGTGCCACGCGCCGGCAGAGACAAGGTAATAGTCACCTTCGGCGAGCCGGACGATGGTGTACTCGGTGCGCGTGGTGCCTTTTTCCGTCAGCGCGTAAGTCAGGTTAATGCGGCCCACTTTCGGCAGCTTATTCGTGGTAAACCAATCAAGGAAAGCCGTGGCCCCCGGGCCGCTGATGCGGTGCTTGGTGAAGGCCGTGGCATCCACAAGGCCCACGCCTTCACGGATTGCTTTGGCCTCATCGACGGCGTAGTGCCACCAGTCGCCCCGGCGAAACGAGCGGGCATCATGGTCGAAACTGTCTGGTGCATCTAGGGGACCGAAATAGTTCGGACGTTCAAACCCGTTGACGCAGCCAAACTGCGCACCCCGGGCCTTTTGGCGGTCATAAGCAGGGGCGGTACGCAAAGGGCGGCAGGCTGCGCGTTCTTCATCCGGATGGTGCAGAATGTAGACGTGCTCGTACGCTTCTTCGTTCTTGCGCGCGCTGTATTCGGTCGTCAGCCAATCGCCGTAGCGCTTGGGATCCAGCGACGCCATGTCAATCTCGGCATCGCCTTCGGTCATCATCTGGGCAAGGTAGTGGCCCGCGCCACCGGCCGCGGTGATGCCAAATGAGAACCCTTCTGCCAGCCACATGTTGCGCAGGCCCGGCGCGGGGCCGATCAGCGGATTGCCATCAGGCGTGTAGCAGATTGGACCGTTGAAATCATCTTTCAAACCAACGGTTTCCGAGGTCGGGATGCGGTGGATCATCGACATGTATTCCTCCTCGATCCGCTCAAGATCGAGTGGGAAAAGATCAGCGCGGAAGCTGTCTGGGACGGCATACTCAAACCGTGCGGGCGCATTGCGTTCATAGGGGCCAAGAATCCAACCGCCGCGTTCCTCACGTACATACCATTTGGCGTCCGCGTCACGCAGAACCGGGTGTTCGGGGTTCGACTTGCGCCATTCAAGCAACTTCGGATCAGGTTCCGTCACGATGAACTGATGCTCGACTGGGATCGCGGGGATCTTGATGCCAAGCAGTTTCGCAGTGCGCTGCGCGTGGTTGCCCGTAGCAGTCACGACATGCTCTGCCGTTATTGTCGTTCGCTCGTCAGAGGGCACAAGGTTGCCGCCCTTTTCGATCATCTTGGTGATGGTCACGACCCATTCGGACCCGGTCCAATCATAACCGTCGACCTGCCACTTCCGCTCAATCGTCACACCATGTTGACGCGCGCCTTTGGCCATCGCCATCGTCACATCAGCGGGGTTAATGTAACCGTCCGTCGGATGGTAGATCGCACCCTTCAAATCCTCGGTGCGCACCAGCGGATACCGTTCTTTTATCTGCGCAGGAGACAGCCATTCATAAGGCACCCCACAGGTTTCAGCGGTGGAGGCATAAAGCATATACTCGTCCATCCGCGCGTCGGTTTGGGCCATACGCAGATTGCCGACGACGTAGAAACCGGCATTCAGGCCAGTCTCTTCTTCCAGCGTTTTGTAGAACTTGATCGAGTAGTCGTGGATATGCGTCGTTGCATAGCTCATGTTGAAGTAAGGTAGCAGACCGGCGGCATGCCAGGTCGAACCAGACGTCAGCTCATCGCGCTCAAGCAGCATCGTGTCCCACCCGGCCTTGCCAAGGTGATACGCGATCGAAGTCCCGACGGCACCGCCGCCGACGACCAGGGCTTTGACATGGGTTTTCATGGGGGTAGTCATGGACGAGCTCCGCGCAAATTTCTGCATTACAATGCCCAACGGGCGTGCAAATCCGTTTCAACCGCGCGACCCATTGCAGCGCATTTCCGACGCAGCTGCGTTTCTTGGCAGTGTAATGGAAAGGCGATAGGGTGCCTTAACCAAGCGGAGGTTAACCATGCGCGCACTAAAATTCATCATTCCCAGCTTCCTTCTGGGCGCGATTTTCGGGGCGGCCTTCTGGTATCTTGCCTCACCACTTTGGATCGACGTCGAGGTAAACGAAACGATCACCGAGACCGGCACACAGACCGTTGCCGTGGGTACGTTGCGCGACGCGGATGCCGTGCACAAAGGCACCGGCGATGTGCGGATCGTGACCCGTGCGGATGGCGGTTACGAGCTTCAACTGACAAATTTCGAAGTAACAAACGGCCCTGATCTTGAGGTCTGGCTGTCTGCACACCCCGACCCGCAAAACTCTGACGATATCAAGGGCGCGGCCTTCGTCTCGTTAGGCAAGCTGAAGGGCAATATCGGAAGTCAGGCCTATGCGATCCCGGCAGATGCCGACGTGGCAAGCTATGGTTCCGTCGCGATCTGGTGCGAGCAATTTGGCGTGTTATTTGCCCCCGCCGCGCTCGCCTCTCCCAGCTAAAGTATCATAATCAGAGAGACTTACGTGATCACGACAAGCACAGTTGCCGCAACACGCGCCCGCGTGAAGGAGTACCACGCAGCAGGTGAACCCATCGGGCTTGTGACCACGATGGGCGCCTTGCATGAGGGGCATCTGACCTTGATGCGCGCTGCACGCGACAACCACGACCGCGTCATGGCAACCATCTTTGTGAACCCCACGCAGTTCGGCCAGATGGCCGATCTTGCCACCTACCCCTCCGACGACAAACGCGATTTAAGGATGCTGACGGATGAAGGCGTGGATTGCGTTTTTCTGCCCAAAGCACCCACGATCTATCCCGCAGGCGACGAGACGATTGTCGAGGCAACGCGCATGTCAAATATGCTGCATGGCAAGGTCCGTCCGGGGCATTTTCGCGGGGTAACAACGGTGGTCGCGCGGCTATTCAACATTGTACAGCCCGATGCCGCTTACTTCGGAGAGAAAGACTATCAGCAGCTTCAGATCATCAAGAAAATGGTTCGCGATCTGCATATGCCGTTAACAATTCACGGCGTGTCAACAGTGCGCGAAGACGACGGTCTTGCCATGTCGTCACGCAACGTGCGGCTTGGCGCGCAAGACCGCAAAGCCGCCACCGTGTTGCACAAATCCTTGATGGCTGCCGAGGCCGCCGCCACAAAAGGCACCACAGTCGAGGACATGTGGTCTGTGATCGCAGACATGATCACCGCAGAACCACGCGCGACCCTGAAAGCGGTTGATATCGTGCAAGCTGAAAGCCTTGATCCAGTGTCCGGCCCTCTTACCGGCCCGACAGCGATTATGATCTCGGCTGAGTTCGGCGACGTTCTGTTGATCGACCAACATGTCGTAACCCCCTAATTCTGGCCGGAGCCCAAACGATGAGCACTCAAACCCCGATCCGCCGCATCACAGTCCCCCAACTCGCTGCGCGCAAGGGCGGTGAGCCTATCGTCTCGCTCACCTCTTATCACGCGCATACCGCTGCGATCGTTGACAAATATGCCGACTTCATTCTCGTCGGAGACAGTCTTGGCATGGTCATGCACGGCATGGACAGCACGGTCGGCGTCTCGCTCGATATGATGATCGTACATGGCAAGGCAGTGGTGCGTGGCACGCAAAAGGCACTGGTCGTTGTCGACATGCCCTTCGGGACTTACGAGGAATCCCCGGCTGTCGCCTTCCGCAATGCCGCACATATTATGAAAGAGACCGGTTGCGGCGCAGTCAAGTTAGAGGGCGGCGCAAGGATGGCCGAAACCATCCGCTTTCTAACCGAACGCGGCATTCCAGTGATGGCCCATATCGGCCTGACCCCGCAATCCAGTCATGTGATGGGCGGCTTCAAGACCCAAGGCCGCGACGAAGACAGCTGGCCGCTTCACGAGGCCGATGCGCAAGCTGTGACCGACGCAGGCGCGTTTGCGATTGTGCTTGAAGGTATGGTTGAACCGCTTGCGGCCAAGATCACGAAACAGATCGCAATCCCTACAATCGGGATCGGCGCGTCGGTGGATTGTGACGGCCAGATCCTTGTCCTTGAGGATATGTTGGGCCTGAACGCATGGACCCCAAAATTTGTCAAAGTCTACGGCAACCTTGGCCCGCAGATCGAAGAAGCCGTCAGCCAATACGCCAAAGACGTCAAATCACGCGCCTTCCCGACAGAGGATGAGACCTACAGCTGACATCGCCACGGCGTCAGAAAATAGTTATTCCCATCACGTTATTCACCCTATAAGGCAATGTAACAGTTTTATGACGCCTTTTGGTGAGGGACATTTTAGTGCGCGAATTAGACTATTGGACGAGCCGTCGGTTGATCGTGACGGTTCTTGTGTTGAACGCCATAATGATCTTGCTTGGATACTTCTCTGACAACATCTTCAAGCATTACAAGGAATACATGGCCGGGACGTATATCTCGGTTATCCTACTGCTTTTGCTGGGAATTACGAACTTTCGGATATACCTTGTCCGGCGCGCGCACATGATCTGGTTGCTTATGGCAGTTGGCTTTGTCTTTCTGGCCTATGACGACCTGTTCAAGTTTCACGAAGGCCTAGACAGGGATATCCATCGCTTTTTCGGTATGAAGCAAACGCCGTTGAGCGACCGGTTGGATGATTTCATCATCGGCGCTTATGCAATTTTTGGGGCTGGAGCGCTGTTTCTCTCCCGGATCGAGATTATTCGCTACTCAAGATTATTTCGCTATCTGGCCGTCGGCTTTGCGATTGTGGCAGTGTCGGTTGTTCTGGATGCGGTGACCAATGACAGGGCAGTTCTGGAGTGGGTTGGCCTATCTGACACGATGGTCTCAACCTTCAAAAAGATCCTCGGCACATTTGAAGAGGTCTGCAAACTGACCGCAGAGTCGATCTTTCTTGCGGGTTTCTTTGAAGTTCTGCGTCGGGTCAGAGCAGAGCAGGATATACTGTCAACCGATAGCTTGGTTGCCTAAAGCATCGCAGGCACGACCTGATCAGGCGGGCGATGCCCATCATCGAAGGTCTTGATGTTGATCAGGACCTTCTCGCCCATCTCCATCCGACCTTCTTGCGTGGCCGATCCCATATGCGGCAGCAGCACCACGTTGCCCAACTCGCGCAACCGCGGGTTCACATCGACACCGTGCTCGTATACATCAAGCCCCGCCCCCGCGATCTCGCCAGCGCGCAGCATCCGTGTCAGCGCATTCTCGTCGATCACTTCGCCGCGCGAAGTGTTCACAATCACGGCCGAGGGTTTCATCAGCTTCAACCGACGCGCATTCATCAGATGGAACGTCGAGGGCGTGTGCGGGCAGTTGATCGAAACGATATCCATCCGGCTCACCATCTGGTCGAGGCTTTCCCAATAGGTCGCCTCTAATTCAGTCTCGATCTCAGGGCGCAGGCGCTTTCGGTTGTGATAATGGATTTGCATCCCAAACGCTTTCGCGCGGCGCGCAACAGCCTGCCCGATCCGGCCCATACCCAAAATCCCCAGGCGACGCCCACCGACGCGACCGCCCAAAAGCGCTGTCGGCGCCCAGCCCGTCCAACGTCCGGTCTGCATCATCGCCAGACCTTCAGGGATGCGTCGCGTGACGCTCAGGATCAGTGCCATCGTCATATCGGCGGTATCTTCGGTCACGACGCCAGGCGTGTTAGACACCAAAATCCCCCGCTGCCGCGCGGTTGCTACGTCGATATGATCGACGCCCGCGCCATAGTTCGCAATCAGCTTCAACCGCTCCCCCGCGCCGGCAAGCATCGCGGCATCAATCGTATCGGTGACCGTCGGCACAAGCACATCCGCGCGCTTCATCGCTTCGGACAAATCTGCCTTTGACATCGGCGCGTCATCCGCGCGCAAATCCACATCGAAAAGCTCTTTCATCCGCGTCTCGACTGCCTCGGGCAACCGTCGCGTAACGACAACACTCAGCCGTTTGGTGGGCATCGCGCTCCTCCTGATGCTTCCAATGCGTATCTGTTGATGTCAAAGTGGCAGCATTGAACACGGGCCACAAGAGCGCGTGCAAAAAACTGATAAACGAGCAGTGGTTATGAAAAGACTGGGAAAAAGCGTGGCCGTGGCGCTGTCGTGCCTGATCGGCGCACAGGCGATTGCGTCCGAGCGCGGCCCGGTGACGAACCTGCCGATCCCGCGCTATGTCTCGCTCAAGGCCGCCGAGGGCAATGTCCGGCGCGGCCCCTCGCTGACACACCGGATCGACTGGGTTTTCAAACGCCGCGATATGCCGCTGCGGATCACGGCCGAGCACGGGCATTGGCGCCGCGTTCAGGATCGTGACGGCGCGGGCGGCTGGGTGCATTACTCACTGCTTTCCGGGACGCGCACAGTTATCGTGGATCAGGACCTGTTGCAGATCCGGCGCAAACCCGCAGCGGATGCATCCATCGTTGCGCAGCTGGAACTTGGCGTCGTGGCGCGACTTGGCCCTTGCGACGAAAACTGGTGCCGTCTCAGCGCCGGCGGGCGTCGTGGTTGGGCTGATAAAAGCAAGATCTGGGGCGTCGCACCTGATGAGATCCGCGACTAGGGCTTTCGCGCTGTTCCCATGTAAATGATCGCCGTGCCAGGCAGTCGTCCGAAGGTGAAATCCAGGCGCTTGTTGATCCCGCGCGGACCAAGCCCTGTGAGGTGTCCTACCTCAAACCCTGCTGTGGCCAATTCCGATTTCAACTCAGACGGCTTGATGAACATGGCCGGATCATGTGTACCTTTTGGCAGCAGGCCAAGCAGATCCTCGGCTACGGTAATCACGGCGAGCCGCGCCAGCGGGTTGCGATTGATCGTATCGAACAGAAACAGCCCGCCCGGCCTGAGAACCCGTGCAGTCTCAGCCAAAACCTGACCCAAGTCGCTTACATGCTCCAGAACATCGACGCAGACGACGGCGTCAAACGCGCCGTCCGCGTAGGGTAATGCCTCTCCCACGCCGACATCATAGCGGATGTCATGCCCCATCTGGACGGCGTGCGCCTGGGCGGCAGCGATCGCCTCAGCGGCGGGATCAATCCCTGTAACTCGGGCACCGCGATCCGCCAAGGCTTCGGCCATAAAGCCGCCAGCGCATCCTAAGTCCAGCACGTCTTTCCCGCCCCAGTTGATGAAGCCATCAAAATACGCCAACCGCCCCGGCACCATGTTTTTCAAGGTGCGGACCCAGCGGATGTCGTCGGACCACCAATTTGCGGCGACGTCATCGTAAATCGTCAGATCATTGCGCTGCATGTCCATGAGTCGCGACCTAGCGGATCACGCCGCCGTGTCGAGGCCCCGACCTTTCAGAAGCGCCTCAACCCCGGGCAACCGCCCGCGGAACGCGGTATAAAGCGCTTCGGGGTCTTTTGAGCCACCGGTCGAGAGGATGTTTTCCTCCAACTTGCGCGCCATGGCGGGATCAAACGGGCCGTCGGCCTCCTCGAATGCGGCAAAGGCGTCGGCATCCATCACCTCAGACCACATATAGCTGTAATACGCGCTGGCATAGCCACCGCCTGAGAAGACATGCGCGAAATGCGGCGTTGCATGGCGCATGCGGATCGCGGGCGGCATACCGATGCTATCCAGAATTTCAGCTTGCCTCGCCATTGTGTCAGACGGAGCGGTCCCATCGTGAAACTCCAGATCAACCAACGCCGAAGCAACGTATTCAACGGTCTGGAACCCCATGTCATAATTGGCCGCTTTCAAAAGCCGTTCAAGCATGTCGCGCGGCATCGGCTCACCCGTCTCCGCGTGGGTTGCGAACTGTGATAAAACTTCGGGCACTTCCAGCCAATGCTCATAAAGCTGGCTGGGCAACTCGACGAAATCGCGCGGGACAGAGGTGCCACTGACCATCTCATACGTCACATCGCTCAGCATCTGGTGCAAGGCGTGGCCAAACTCATGGAACAATGTCCGTGCATCATCATAAGATAATAATGCAGCTCCATTTTCCGGCGGTTTCGCAAAGTTACATACATTTACGACAATCGGGCGAATATTGCCTTCAAGCCGCTGCTGCGCCCGCATCGCTGAACACCACGCCCCAGACCGCTTGCCGCCACGCGCGAAGTAATCACCAACGAAAATCGCCACATGCTCGCCATCACGAGAGACTTCCCAAGCACGGCAATCAGCATTGTATAGAGGCACCTCAACGGGGTTGAACGTCAGCCCAAACAGCCGTTTGGCGCAATCAAACGCGGCTTCAATCATCCGGTCCAGTTGGAGGTATGGCTTCAAAATCGCCTCATCCAGATCATGTTCCTGCTTGCGGCGGCGCTCGGAATAATAACGCCAATCCCAAGGCTCAAGATCGCCGTTAACACCGTCGGTTTGCATCATCTGTTTGAGAATCCACGCATCCGCATCCGCCTGTGCTTTCGCAGGCTTCCAGACGTTCATCAACAGCTCACGCACCCGTTCGGGCGTTTTGGCCATCTCGGTCTCAAGCCGATAGGTCGCATAATTCTCGTATCCCAAAAGCCGCGCCTGTTCGTGTCGCAGTTCCAGCATCTGACGGGTCAAATCGCGGTTGTCCGTCTCACCGCCCATCGCCCCACGCGAGGTCCATGCTTCATAGGCTTTCTCGCGCAGATCACGACGTGACGAGAATTGCAAAAACGGCACAATCAGCGACCGTGACAACGTAATGACCCAGCCCTCGACACCCTTCTCTTGGCCTGCGGATTTCGCTGCGGCGCGCAAAAAGTCCGGTAAACCGTCAAGATCATCCGCTCCAAGCTCCATCGCCCAACCGCGCTCATCCGCAAGAAGGTTTTGCGAAAACTGCGTGCCGAGAGTTGACAGTTGCGTGTTGATCTCTTTCAGCCGATCCCGGTCTGCACCTTGCAACGCGGCGCCTGCACGCACGAAATTGCGATGCTTCAGATACAGGACCCGCGCTTGTTCGTCTGTCAGATCAAGGCTGTCTTTGCTGTCCCAAAGCGCATTGATCCGGTCGAAAAGGGCAGCGTTCAGCGTCACATCCGTTGAAAACGCCGCAAGCTGGGGTGAGAACGTCCGCATCAGGCTTTCGCGCGTCTCGTTGCTGTCCACGCCAGCGACCGTATAAAACACGGTCAACACCTGATCGAGATTTTTACCCGCCTTTTCAAGCGCTTCAATCGTATTCTCGAAGGTTGAAACCCCAGCCTGAGCCGCAATCGCGTCAATCTCGATACGGGCCTGTGCGAGAGCATCGTCAAAGGCGGGTTCGAAATACGCGTCTTCAACCTTATCGAAAGGTGGCATCTGAAACGGGGTCGTCCAATCGGCAAGCAGCGGGTTTGTCATGGCAGATCTCCTTTACAGACTAGGTAGGCGCGGCCATGGGGCATGTCCATTCAACCAGTGCCGCAAACCGGACAATCGGCCCGTTTTTTGATCGCAATCTTGCGTGTCTCACCATAAAGCGCGTCATAGATCAGCATTTCGCCGCGCGCCGGTGTGCCAGCACCAGCCGCTAATTTGAGCGTCTCAACCGCCATCATGGCACCGACGACACCGGGAAGCGGGCCGATCACGCCAGCCTCCGCACAGCTTGGTGCCAAACCGTCCGCGGGGGCTTGCGGAAAAATGCACTGGTAGCAGGGGCCTTTGAAGCCAGGATCAAACACGCTCAGCTGACCTTCCCACTGGCTTAACGCACCGGAAACAAGCGGTTTTTTCGCCTCAACGCAGATCTTGTTCACCAGATAGCGAGTGTCGAAATTGTCCGAGCCATCTAGCACGATATCATAGTCGTCGATCAGATCGCGAGCGATCTCTTCGGTCAGACGGCGATGATATGGTCGTATGTCGGCATAGGGATTTTGCGCTTTGACTGCGGCTTCGGCGCTGAAGACTTTGGGCGTCCCGATATCCGCATCGCGGTGAATGACCTGCCGTTGCAGGTTGGAATTGTCGACCACATCATCGTCAATCACACCCAACGTTCCGATCCCAGCCGCCCCCAGATACAGCAGCGCCGGAGAGCCAAGTCCCCCCGCCCCAATCACAAGAACGCGCGCGTTCTTTATCCTCTTTTGCCCCGGCCCCCCAATTTCGCGCAGCACGATATGGCGGGCGTAGCGTTCCAGTTCAACGCCGCCAAACGTACCCGGCTGTGCGGGTTCCGGATCGGCTTTCACAGGGTTGGTCCGCGCCCGAATTGCCATCAAACCGCGCCGATAGAGCAGCGCCAAACCAATACCAGCACCGATCAGAAGCCAAAGCGCGGGGTGATAGCCCGTTGCCTCGCGCAGCGGGTGGCCGTCGGGCAAAGCAACCTGAATGATCATCACGCCCACATACAGCAGACCGATCATAATCCAGCGCGCTTGATGCGGAGCTTTCATAAAATGTCCGATCACCCAAAGCGTGATCGCCATTGTGATCACAACAATCATTTGGCGGCAGTCATAGTTAATGCGTCCCCGTCGATCCGAACCCAGCGGTGCCCCGCTCTGTCGTGTCGAGAGCATCGGCAAGCTCGAACCTAGCCTGCACGACAGGCGCGACCACCATCTGCGCGATACGCATCCCGTGGGTAATCTGGAACGGCTCGGTGCCAGCGTTCATCACGATGATCCCAAGCGGTCCGCGATAGTCGCTGTCGATCGTGCCAGGACTATTGGGCAGCGTGATTCCATGCTTAAACGCAAGACCCGAACGTGGGCGGATCTGAACCTCATACCCGTGCGGGATTTCGACCCGAAGACCGGTTGGGATCAGGATGCGTGTAGATGGATCGACAGTATGTCCCGCCACACGATCTGCTTGCTCCAGATTGGCACGCAAATCCGCACCGGCAGCTCCCTTTGTCTCGTACGTGGGAAGCCCAAGGCTTTGATCCGCACCCCCAACCCATTGAAATCGCAGGGTTGGTATCATTCAAGAGCCTCTGCGATCCGCGCAGCCAGCTGGCGGGCCACCGCGTCTTTGCCCATACGTGGCCAATCCTCAGCCCCGTCTTCGGTGATCAGCGTCACGTCATTTTCTGCGCCGCCCATAATCCCCGTTTCAGGCGAAACATCATTGGCGACGATCCAATCGCAGCCTTTGCGCTGACGCTTTGCAGTGGCGTGCGCAATCACGTCATCAGTCTCTGCCGCGAAGCCCACAACCAGCTTTGGGCGTCCCGTTTTCATTTGAGAAATACCAGCCAGAATATCCGGATTTTCAGCAAAATCGAGCGATGGTAAACCGTTGCCGTCCTTCTTGATCTTCCTGTCCGAAGCGCTGACGACACGCCAATCCGCAACCGCCGCTGCAAAAATCGCAGCGTCAACCGGCAGGCCATCTTCGACGGCCGCTTTCATCTCTTGCGCCGTTTCAACGTTAACGATTTGCGCGCCACGCGGCATTGGCGCGGCGGCTGGACCGGTTACAAAATGCACAGCAGCGCCCAGCGCGACAAGCGCCTCGGCGATAGCTGATCCTTGTGCGCCAGAAGACCGGTTTGCGATATAACGCACCGGATCAATCGGCTCATACGTCGGGCCTGATGTGACCAGAATACGCTTGCCTTTAAGCGGGCCATCACCAAGCGCCATTGCGATTGCGTCAACGATCTCAAGTGGTTCACTCATGCGGCCCGGTCCAAATTCACCACAGGCCATGTCGCCGTCATTCGGACCAACGGTGAGAACTCCATCGCCCTGTAAGATCGCCAGATTGCGCTGCGTTGCCGGATGGTCCCACATCCGCACATTCATTGCCGGTGCGATCAACACGCGCTTGTCCGTTGCCAACAGCAGGGTCGATGCCAGGTCGTTGGCCAAGCCACCCGCCATTTTTGCCATCAGATCGGCAGAGGCAGGGGCGACGACAACCAGATCAGCAGCGCGAGACAGCTCGATATGGCCCATCTCGGCCTCGTCCGTCAGATCGAAAAGATCACGGTAGACCTTAGTTCCCGCCAAAGCTGAGACGGACAAAGGCGTGACAAATTCTTCTGCCGCGCGCGTCAAAACCGGCGTCACCTGCACGCCGCGTTCACGCAATCTACGGATCAGGTCCAGCGCTTTGAACGCCGCAATCCCGCCCGAGATGATCAGAAGAACGTGTTTTCCCGCCAGCATCGCCGCGCCTTTTTCCTGTCAGATGCCCCAAGCACTAGGCAACAGCGGGCCGTCTGGCAAGAGAAGGGGCGACGCCTGCTGGCCCCGCCCCATTAAATCACATCGTTCGTCTAGACCATCAGTTAAAGAATTCGAAGACCTCTTTCGACTGTGTCTCAAGACTTTTTCGCATCTTGCCGAAGGCTGCCGCCTCAAGCTGGCGCACACGTTCTTTGGACAAGCCCAGTTCATTTCCGAGGCTTTCCAGCGTGCGTGGCGCATCGCGAAGTTTGCGTTCGCGCACGATGAACCGTTCCCGCTCATTGAGACCGGACAGTGCCGACAACAACCACTCGCGCAGCGTATCATTGTCGTGATTGTCCTCCACAATCTCGGAACTTTGTGGACCATCATCCTCGAGCGCATCGATCCATTCGCGGCCCTCATCCTCGGTCGATTGTGTCGCGTTCAGCGAATAATCAGAGCCGGCCAAACGCCCTTCCATCATCTCGACATCATGGAGCGGCACCCCAACTTCAGTGGCAATCATTTGACGCATCTGGTGCTTGTCCAGACGCTCACCCACAGCCGCGGCTTCACGCTCAAGACGCGCCTGAACACGGCGCATGTTGAAGAAAAGGGACTTCTGCGAGGACGTGGAGCCGGTGCGGACCATGGACCAATTGCGCATCACATAATCTTGAATCGATGCCTTAATCCACCAAACGGCGTAAGTTGAAAACCGCACACCACGGTCCGGATCAAATTTATCAGCGGCTTTCATGAGACCCAAACCAGCTTCTTGGATCAGGTCATTCATCGGCGCGCCATAGCGTTTGAATTTCGACGCCATCGAGATGGCGAGGCGCATGTAGGCCGTCACCAACCGATGCAGCGCCGCCTCGTCACGCTCATCGCGCCAAGCATATGCCAGGCGAAGTTCTGTTTCTGCATCCAACAATTCCGCCCGCATCGCGCGGCGGGAAAGGGATTGATCTGAGTAACCATCAAGTGCCATGAGTAACCCCCCGGTAAATGGCTGCCACCTGTTGTGGCGTTTGTAAGGGTTACGGTGCGCTAAAGTGGTTGGATCAAAACGAAGCGAAAAAAACCGGCTGCCGTCCTTGTCCCTAGTGCTGGGTGGGGCGGCAAGCGGCAAGTCTGCCTTTGCCGAAAGCCTTGTGGTTTCGGACGGTGGCACGCGTGGTTACATCGCGACGGCACAGGTCTGGGACGCAGAGATGGCGGCAAAAGTCGCGCAGCATCAAAAGATGCGCGGCAACGGCTGGATCACGGTTGAAGAGCCTCTTAATATCGCGGCTGCGTTAACAGAGCTGAACGACGTGGAAACCATTTTGGTCGATTGCGCGACCCTATGGTTAACAAATCAACTGCTGGTGGAGGCTGACTTGGAAGTGGTTTCAAAGAAGTTTGTCGACAGCCTCTCCGACGCGCCGCAACGGATCGTCGTCGTCTCCAACGAAGTCGGTCAAGGCATCGTGCCCGACAACGTTATGTCGCGGCAGTTCCGCGAAGCCCAAGGGCGACTGAACCAACAGCTTGCCGCCAGCGCGAACCTTGCCGTTGTTGTCATGGCCGGGCTGCCGATGGTTCTGAAAGGCGCCCTGCCATGAGCCGCTTTTGGATGGTGCGCCATGGTCCAACGCACGCGAAGACGATGGTGGGTTGGTCCGACATTCCTGCGAATCTCAGCGACACGGCAGCGTTGGAACGCCTGCGCTCTTATTTGCCGGATGCCCCCGTGATCTCCTCCGATCTGATCCGGGCCACGGCCACCGCGGACGCCGTTCAGACCAATCGCGCCCGCCTTCCCCATCACCCCGACTTGCGCGAGATTAACTTTGGCGCATGGGAGTTGCGCAGTTTTTCAGAGGTTGAGGCCGAAACACCCGACCTCATCCGCGCCTATTGGGAGACGCCGGGCGACGTGCGCCCACCGGGCGGCGAAAGCTGGCATGACGTGCAAACCCGTGTGGACGGCGTGATCGACGGGCTGATCGGCACCGCACCGGATATCATCGTCGTGTGCCACTTCGGCGCGATCCTGACCCAAGTGCAACGCGCCCTCGGCATCAGCGCCTATGACGCCTTCGCCAACCGCATCGACAACCTGTCCGTCACAGATGTCACGTTTGACAATGGCTGGCACGTTGGCGCGATCAATCACCGGCCGTGATGTAAAACCCAACAATTTCGCGCTATTCAAGGCGCTACGAAGGCGATTAACCTTCATTCCATGACATATGATCTCTTTATCGGGGACCGCACGTTTTCATCTTGGTCCTTGCGCGGCTGGCTGATGCTGAAGGCGTTCGATCTGCCCCATCGCGCCCATCTGGTAGGATTGTATTCCGGCACAATGGCTGGCGATTTAGCTGATCTTGCCCCTGCGCGATTGGTCCCTATTCTGAAAACACCAGAAGACGACGTGACCCAAGACACGCTCGCCATGGCAGAGACGTTGCACGAACGGCATCCCGATGCAGGTCTTTGGCCGACTGACCCATCAGCCCGCGTTTTGGCACGCTGGCTCGTGGCCGAAATGCATTCCGGCTTCACCGCGTTGCGCACAGATTGCCCGATGGACTTGGGCAACAGCTGGGTCGGCTATCAACCAGGCGACGCTGTCCTGCGCGACCTAGAGCGGCTCGAACAGCTTTGGCAAACCGCACGCGCCAAGTTCGGGCAGAGCGGCCCATGGCTCTTTGGCGATTACACAGTCGCCGACGCATTCTTCGCACCTGTTGCGGGCCGCATCGCGGGATACGGGCTACCCGTCAGCAATGCCGCTCAAGCCTATGTGGCGATCCAACTTGCCGACCCCCTGTTTCGTCAGTGGCGCGCGATGGGAGCAACGGTACGCTATGCGCCCTACCCCTACATTCAACCGCTCGAATCCCGGCCTTGGCCCGGACCTGTACCGATACAGGCAAGTGCGGTTGAAGCTGGCCCATCGGTCAACGCTGACTGTCCGTATTCAGGCGACCCCGTCACGCACTTCATGGAAGCTGGCGGCAAAATCTACGGCTTTTGCAACGCGTTCTGCCGCGACAAAACGGTTAATGATCCTGACGCATGGCCCGCGTTCATGGCCATTTACCAATCGTAAACACCTTCTGCGTTAACCATCCCTAACAACGGTTAACGGAGAAATCATGGTCGCGCACGCCTACACGGTCGCCTTCGAGGGGGTCGAAGCCCGCATGGTCGAGGTGCAATGCGCCGTGACCGCGGGTTTGCCCGCATTCTCAATCGTCGGACTGCCCGACAAAGCCGTCTCTGAAGCGCGCGAAAGGGTGCGCGCTGCGATGACAGCCATGTCGATCGCGCTGCCATCCAAACGCATTACGGTCAACCTCTCACCTGCGGACCTGCCGAAAGAGGGCTCCCACTTTGATTTGCCAATCGCGATGGCGTTGCTTGCAGCGCTCGATATCATTCCCCGCGAAGACGTGGAAGGATGTGTGGCGCTTGGCGAATTAGCTCTCGACGGCGTTCTCGTTCCGGTGATCGGCGCCCTGCCTGCCGCGATGGCTGCCGCCGAAGAAGAGCGCGGTTTGCTCTGCCCCAAAGCCTGCGGAGCAGAGGCCGCGTGGGTCGGCGCGACCAAAGTCACCGCCGCCAATACGCTGCTTGACGTGGTCCGCCATTTCACCGGCGAACGCGTGATCGACGCCTCGGCGCCGGGCGAAGTTGCGTTGACAGGGTCCGGCAAGGACCTGCGCGACGTCAAGGGTCAGGAACGCGCGAAACGCGCGCTTGAGATTGCCGCTGCGGGGCGTCATCACCTGTTCATGGTCGGCACCCCCGGATCCGGCAAGTCCATGTTGGCCGCGCGTGTGCCCAGCATCTTGCCACCGCTTTCCCCGGTTGAGGCATTGGAAACCTCAATGATCCATTCGCTGTCGGGATTGCTTGACGAAGGTGGTATCTCGCGCGCGCGCCCCTTTCGGGAACCGCACCACACCGCTTCCATGGCTGCCATCGTCGGCGGCGGGCGCGGCGCAAAACCGGGTGAGATTTCGTTGGCCCATAACGGCGTGCTTTTCATGGACGAGTTTCCCGAGTTTCCGCGCGCCGTGCTTGAGACATTGCGCCAACCGATTGAAACAGGCGAAGTGATGGTCGCCCGCGCCAATGCCCATATCCGTTACCCGTGCCAATTCATGCTGATCGCCGCAGCAAACCCTTGTAAATGCGGGTATCTTAGCGATCCCGCCCGGGCCTGCGCTCGGGTCCCGCAATGTGGTGAAGATTATCTGGGACGCATATCGGGACCGCTTATGGATCGGTTCGATCTGCGGGTCGAAGTGCCGCCTGTCGGCTTTCAAGACCTCGATTTGCCGCCATCCGGCGACACATCTGCCCAAGTTGCAGCCCGCGTCGCCAATGCTCGAGCCGTGCAAACGGCACGTTTTGGTGGCACATCTCACGTCCGCGTCAATGCAGATGCCGAAGGCCCGCTTTTGGATGAAATCGCGACGCCAGATACCGAAGGGCGCGCGTTTCTGAACAAGGTCGCCGAACGCTTTGGCCTCTCGGCACGGGGCTATCACAGGGTGCTGCGCGTCGCGCGCACCATCGCTGATCTGGATGGCGCGGACACCGTTCGCCACCCCCACATCGCCGAAGCCGTCAGCTACCGCCTGGTCATGTCGCGCGAGACTTAGCGTTTCGCCTCAATGGCTTGCCAGATTTTTTCGGCAATGTTGATACCGTCAAAGCGCTCAAGCTCTTGTATCCCGGTGGGGGAGGTCACGTTAATCTCGGTCAGGTAGTCGCCGATTACGTCGATGCCGACAAAGACCTGACCGTGATCGCGCAGGGTCGGACCAATGGCCTCGCAAATCTCGTGCTCGCGCGGGGTCAGGCCAACCTTCTCGGGTCGTCCCCCGACATGCATGTTGGACCGCGTTTCGCCTGCCGCAGGCACGCGATTTATGGCCCCCACAGGTGTACCATCGACAAGGATGATCCGCTTATCGCCTTTAGACACATCCGGCAGAAACTTTTGCGCAATAAGCGGCTCACGGTTGATACCCGTGAACAACTCATGCAGCGACGCCAGATTGCGGTCGTCGGGGCCTAACCGGAACACACCGGCGCCGCCATTCCCATACAGTGGTTTCAGAATAATATCACCATGCGCGGCCTTGAACGCTTTGAGCGTGTCCAAGTTGCGCGCGATGGTCGTAGGCGGCGTCAGCTCCGGAAAGTCCAGCACAAGCAGCTTTTCAGGATAATTGCGCACCCAAAACGGATCATTGACGACCAAAGTCTCTGGATGAATGCGATCCAGAAGATGTGTCGTGGTGATATATGACATATCGAACGGCGGGTCCTGGCGCAGCCAGACCACGTCAAACTCGGCAAGATCAGCGTGCCGTTCATTTCCCAGGTCAACATGATCACCTTGCACCCGCTGAACGGTAAAGTCCTGCCCGCGCGCCGTGATCTTCCCCGCCGCATACGCCAGTTTATCAGGTGTGTAGTAAAACAAAGTATGCCCGCGCGCCTGTGCTTCTTCCGCAAGCCGAAATGAACTGTCAGCCGTAATGTCGACCTGATCAATCGGGTCCATCTGAAAAGCAACTTTGAGGGATCTAACGGGCATCGCTGACACTCCTTTGCAGCAGTGCCTTTACATGACCCAGCCATGCACAAGGTGCAATGGCGTCAAAACTGGCCGAACGCGTTTTCCAGTATTTCGACCGCACCGCTGTCGTTTACCAAAGCGACGTCAAAACGCGCGTCCGTGTTCTGTCCATTGGGTTGCGTCCCCAGAAACTGCGCGGCAGAAGCCATGCTGCGACCAATTTGGCGTGCCGAAAGGCGCGCAGCGGCGGCGGCAAAATCCTTGGCTTTCTTGACTTCGACAAAAATGACACCGCCATTTTCAGGATCGCGCAAAATGAGGTCAATTTCACCACCACCGCCGCGCCAGCGTTCTGCAAGCGTAGCACAGCCAACAGCACCATATTGGCGCATCACGGCCTGTTCAGCGGCAACACCGCTGTAATAGCCAACCGCCCCTGTCATTGCTTTTTTCCCAAACCAAGCGCCATTTGATACACCTCGCGGCGGGGCACGGATAATGCGCCAGCCACGACCGTGGCCGCGTCTTTTACAGAATGGCTTTTCAATGCGTCTTTCAAAGCAGCCTCAATATCTTTCTCACCGGCATCAACCTTTCCAGGTCGATCAATCAACACGACAACTTCGCCTTTGATGGTTCGAGATCGGAAATCTTCCGATAATGAACCGAGCGTTCCGCGCGCCACTTCCTGAAATTTCTTCGTCAGTTCACGGCATATCACGGCCTCTCGTCCCTGCCCAAGACTATCGCCCGCGTCGGTTAATAACCCATGAAGCCGTTTGGGACTTTCGTAGAGCACCAGTGTTCCGCTGATGTCACGTAGTTCGGACAGCCATGTCCGGCGTTGGGTTTTGGATGACGGCGCAAAACCCGCAAAGAAGAACCGGTCACTAGGCAGGCCCGCAATTGTCAGTGCGGCAAGGATCGCAGACGCTCCGGGGGTGCTGTCCACCGCCACATCCTGCTCAATTGCGGCGCGTGCCAATTGGTACCCCGGATCCGCCACAAGCGGCGTTCCTGCTTCAGACGCGTAGGCCACCGATTTACCCAACTGCATCTCTGCCACCAGCCGGTCGCGCACTGCTGGCGCGCTATGCTCGTGATAAGCCACAATCTGGCGGTCCTGCAACGGAACGCCATGAATTTCCATCAGTTTTCGCAGGGTTCGCGTATCTTCCGCTGCCAGCACATCGGCCGAAGCCAACACATCCAACGCCCGGAGTGTAATATCGCGCGCCGTTCCAATAGGGGTCGCCACAAAGGTGAGACCGGCGGATAATGGCACGATGCGGTGATTCAAGCCTAGACCCCTTGGTTGAGGCGTTTATGCTCCGATCAAACGCGGAGAATCCGCACCGAGGGAGTGTTGCCATCATGTTTGCCGTTTTCGAAAAGACCCGCAAGTCCGTCGCCCGTGCTTTGGTGGCTTTGTCATTTGTGGCGCTTGCCGCCTGCGAGCCGATTGCCTTGACCGGGCCAACCAGCGGCGGCGGTCCTGCAATCAACACCAGCGCGCCGGTTCCGGTCGCGCTTTTGGTTCCCGGAGGCGGCGCAGCGGGGGATGGCATTGTCGCACGTGATCTTGAAAATGCAGCCCGTCTTGCGATGGCCGATCTACAAGGGGTCGAGATTGATCTGCGCGTCTACAATACCGGCGGCAATGCCCAACAGGCGGCTGCGCTCGCACAAAACGCCGTTGATGACGGGGCAAAAGTGATACTTGGTCCTCTTTTTGCCGAGGCAGCCAACGCAGCCGGCGTGGCTGTGTCTGATGATGGCGTGAACGTCCTGTCATTCTCAAACAACACGTCCATTGCGGGCGGGAACGTCTTTGTGCTGGGCAATACGTTCGACAACAGCGCCGACCGATTGGTAAATTACGCCAAGCGGCAAGGCAAACAACGCATTCTGATCGTCCACGCCCGCAATCTGGCCGGTGAGGTTGGGCGCGATGCGATCCGCAAAGCGCTGGCACGTCACGGTGTCAGTCAGGCCGGGATCACCGACTATGAGTTCTCGCAGGAAGGCGTTCTGTCCGCCGCCCCACGCATCAGCGGTGCTGTCACCGCACAAAACGCCGATGCGATTTTTCTGACCTCTGACACCGCAGGCGCGCTGCCACTTTTCGCGCAGATGCTGCCAGAGAACGGCGTCTCGCCCGAGACAACGCGGTATATCGGTCTCACCCGCTGGGATATTCCGCAGCAAACGCTGGCCCTGCCTGGCGTGCAAGGCGGCTGGTTCGCGCTGCCTGATCCGGCCACCTCCGCGCGGTTCCGTGCGCGCTATCAGGCGGCTTACGGCACCAACCCGCACCCGCTGGCAGGTCTTGCCTTTGACGGCATCGCAGCGATCGGCGCGCTGGTCGGTCAAGGGGACCGCAATGCACTGACCGGGCGAGCACTGACTCAGGCATCCGGCTTTGTCGGAACGAATGGCGTCTTTCGTTTGCGCGCGGATGGCACTAATCAGAGGGCATTGGCCGTTGCGACGGTCCGCAACAATCAGGTGGTGATCCTTGACCCTGCCCCAACAAGCTTCCGCGGCGCTGGTCTCTAACCCGGACGAACTGACATTCGAGCAGGCGCCGGAGCTGATTTGTCCGGCGTCTGAGATTTTCGACACTAAAGCGATCACGGCCGCGCTTGATGCCGATATCGCAGGTCTGACCGATCACGGCAAAATCCGCGCCACCACCGTGAAGCACCTGCAAAGCGCCCGCAAAGCCGGGCTTGCCAGGATTGCAACGGCGTTCACAGCCGATCCGTTCAATTCCCGCGATGCCACGCGCAGCTATGCGTGGCTGACCGACCGCTTGGTACATATGACCTTTCGCATCGCAACCCATGTGCTGCATCCCCTGCCCAGCCCGACCGAGGCCGAACAGATCAGCGTCATCGCCGTCGGTGGCTACGGCCGCAACGAAATGGCGCCCCACAGCGACGTCGATCTGCTGTTTCTCACGCCCTACAAGATCACTCCATGGGCCGAGAGCGTCATTGAATCGATGCTCTACATGCTCTGGGACCTGCGCTTGAAGGTCGGTCATGCCAGCCGCACCGTCAAAGACTGCATCCGACTGGCGCGCGAAGATTACACGATCCGCACCTCCCTGCTTGAGATGCGCTTTCTGGGCGGCGAGCCGGGGCTTGCAGACGCGCTCAGAACCCGTCTGTGGGATGATCTTTTCTCCTCCACCGTGACGGATTTCATCGACGCCAAACTGGCCGAACGGGACACGCGTCACACCAAGCAAGGCGGGCAGCGCTATGTCGTTGAGCCGAATGTGAAAGAAGGCAAAGGTGGTCTGCGTGATCTGCAATCGCTTTTCTGGATCGCGAAATACATGCACGGAGTGACCGATGCCAAACAGCTTGTCGATCTTGGCATGTTCTCGGACGAAGAGTTCGAAACCTTTATCCTTGCCGAAGATTTCCAATGGGCCGTGCGTTGTCATCTGCATCTGATCACCAACCGCGCGATGGATCAGCTGACCTTCGATCTACAAGTCGATGTGGCCGAACGGATGGGCTACAAAGACCGCGCCGGACGCCGCGCTGTTGAGCATTTCATGCAAGATTACTTCCGGCATGCCACGTCCGTCGGCGATCTGACCCGCATCTTCCTCACCGGGCTCGAGGCGATCCACGCCAAATCAGAACCCATGCTGGCCCGCTTTTTCAAGCGCAAGAAAACGGTCCCCGATGGCTACGAGATACTGCACAACCGGATCACGATCAGTGATGAAGCAACTTTCCTTGCAGACAAACTGAACCTGCTTCGCCTGTTCGAACAAGCCCTGCGCACAGGCTATCTGATCCACCCAGACGCGATGCGCCTTGTCGCTGCCAATCTGGACCTGATCGACGACGAGATGCGAACGACGCCCGAGGCCCAGCGCATTTTCATTGATCTGCTTTTGAAACACGGCAACCCCGAGCGTGCCCTGCGTCGCATGAACGAGCTTGGGGTCCTGTCAGCCTTCATCCCTGAGTTTGAGCCCATTGTCGCGATGATGCAGTTCAACATGTATCACAGCTACACCGTGGACGAGCATACGATCCAGTGCATCAGCAACCTCGCCCAGATCGAGCGCAAGGAACTGGTCGAAGAGCTGCCTGTCGCCTCTGGAATCTTGAAGGATGGCGTGAACCGCAAGGTTCTCTATGTGGCTTTACTGCTGCATGACATCGGCAAGGGGCGGGACGAAGATCACTCGATCCTGGGCGCTCAGATCGCGCGCAAAGTGGCGCCACGGCTGGGTCTGAAGAAAAAGGAAGTCGACACAATCGAATGGCTGGTACGCTATCACCTGCTGATGTCAGATATGGCGCAGAAACGCGACATCGCAGACCCGCGCACCGTGCGCGACTTTGCCAAAGCCGTGAAGACCAAGGAACGGCTTGATCTGCTGACGGTGCTGACTGTCTGCGATATCCGTGGCGTCGGCCCAACCACATGGAATAACTGGAAAGCCGCGCTGATCCGCGCTTTGTACCGCCAAACCCGCCGCGCGCTGGAAACCGGTCTTGAAGACCTCAATCGCGAGAACCGTGGCACCGAGGCAAAGAAAGCCCTGCGTGAGGCGCTAGACGACTGGGACGCCAAAGACCTGCGGGTCGAGACGAACCGCCACTATCCGCCCTATTGGCAGGGTCTGCACATCACCGCCCATGTCGTCTTTGCCAACCTGCTGCGCGAGATTGAGCCGGACCAGATCAAGGTTGACCTGCACCCCGACGAAGACCGCGACGCCACCCGCGCGTGTTTCGCGATGGCCGATCATCCGGGCATCTTCAGCCGCGTTTGCGGTGCGCTGGCGCTGGTCGGCGCCAACATCGTCGATGCACGCACCTTCACGACCCAGGACGGCTTTGCCACCGCCGCTTTCTGGATTCAGGATGCCTCTGGCGCGCCATACGAGGTCAGCAAGCTGCCCCGCTTGACACAGATGATCGAAAGGACCCTCAAAGGCGATGTGATCGCCCGCGACGCGCTGGTGTCCAAAGACAAGATCAAGAAACGCGAGCGCGCCTTCAAGGTCCCCACCTCAATCACCTTCGACAATGAAGGATCGGATATCTATACGATTATCGAGGTCGACACCCGCGACCGCACCGGCCTTTTGCACGATCTGGCCCGCACTCTTGCTGGCTCCAACATCTACATCGCCAGCGCTGTGATCGCGACCTATGGCGAACAGGTTGTCGATACATTCTATGTGAAAGACATGTTTGGCCTGAAATTCCACTCGGACGCCAAGCAGAAGAGCATCGAAAAGAAACTCCGCGAGGCGATTGCCAAAGGTGTGGAGCGGGCAGCCGAATGAAGCCTATCAAGCTGGTGTCCGGGTTTCTGACCGTCGGCGTCTGGACGCTGCTCAGCCGCGTTCTGGGCTTTGTGCGTGATGCCACGATTGTGGCGCTTCTTGGCACCGGGCCTTTGTATGAGGCCTACGTCGTCGCATTCCGCCTGCCCAACATGTTCCGCCGCTTCTTTGCCGAAGGCGCGTTCAATACGGCGTTTGTGCCCATGTTTTCGAAAAAAGCCGAGGCAGACGACGGTGCGCATGAATTTGCCCAGGACGCGTTCAGCGGGCTGGCCACGATCCTGATCGCGCTGACAATGCTGGCGCAGCTATTCATGCCATGGCTTATATACGCCATCGCCAGCGGCTTCGCGGGACAAGAGAAATTCGATATCGCCGTCGATTTCGCCCGAATTGCTTTCCCATACATCCTGTTTATCTCGCTGGCCGCGCTGCTGTCGGGCGTGTTGAACGCCACCGGTCGCTTCGCCGCCGCCGCCGCAGCACCTGTGCTGCTGAACATTCTTTTCATCTCTGCGGTGGCCATCGCCGTCCTAGTGGATGGCAGCGTCGCCGATTGGCTGATTTGGGCGGTCCCCGTGGCAGGCATTGCCCAACTCGCCCTCGTCTGGATTGCCGCCTCCCGCGCGGGCTTCCGCCTGACCTTCCGCTGGCCGCGCATGACGCCTGATCTAAAGCACCTCGCCGTGATCGCCGCCCCTGCCGCACTGGCGGGTGGCGTGGTGCAGATCAACCTCGTCGTCGGTCAGCAGGTCGCCAGCTATTACGACCGCGCGGTCAGCTGGCTTTATAACGCCGACCGCTTATATCAGCTGCCCCTCGGCGTTGTCGGCATCGCGATAGGCATCGTCCTGCTCCCCGATCTGTCCCGCCGCCTGCGTGCCGGTGATGCAGAGGGCGGTCAACACGCGCTCACCCGCGCCGGAGAGCTCGCCCTCGCCCTCACGATCCCCGCCGCCGTTGCGCTGATGATCGTCCCGATCCCACTGGTCTCGGTCCTCTTCGAACGCGGCCTTGTCACCCCCCAAGACACCGCCGCCACAGCCGCCGCTGTCGCCATCTACGGTCTTGGCCTGCCGTCGTTTGTTCTGCAAAAGGTCCTTCAACCGCTTTACTTTGCGCGTGAAGATACAAAGACGCCGTTCTACTTCGCCCTTGTCGGCATGATCGTGAATGCCGCCATAGCAGTCGGTCTGGCCTATTCGATCGGCTGGCTTGCCTCGGCTATTGCGGCGACGCTGGCAGGCTGGGTTATGGTGCTGCTGCTTTGGCAAGGCACCCGCAAGTTCGGCCCCGAGGCCCGCTTTGCCCCCGGCTTTGGCACGCGCATCCTCAAGATCACTCTGGCCTCTATCGGCATGGGCGCTGTCCTGTGGATCGCGGCCCTGCTGATGACGCCCGGCCTGAACGCAGCCGGTATCCGCTACATCGCGCTTCTGGCCTTGGTGAGCATCGGCATGGCCAGCTACGCCATGATCGGCCAGCTGATCGGTGCGTTTCGGCTGTCAGACTTCCGCGCGGCCCTACGCCGCTAGTCCCGCCGGATACGCTCGCGGATGGATTGCCATCCACCGGGGCACACAAACACCGACACGACAAATCCCGCGACAAACCCTGCGATATCGGCGACCCAATCCATGCCGCCCCCAAACAGCAGGCCGAACACAAGCTGAATGAACAGCAAAAACCCAATCAGCGTGAACGCGCGAAACTGGTTTGCGCCTGAATTCACAAGCCGCACCCAAAGCAAGAACGTGAACGCCCCGATCAACCCGTAAACCGCCGGATATCCCCCGATCAGCGGAAAGGTCTCATCTAGCAAAAGCCCGTAGGCCAGAGCCCCTGCAATGGATGACAGGACGAAAACAGCGAGTACCGCCCAAGCGGCGAATATCTCTCCGACCATCTTGCCCAACGCCAGCAAAAACACACAGACAAAAAGAGTGTGCGTAAAGGTCAGATGCACGAACGGATAGCTCACGAGCCGAATCCAGTCGCTGATAGAGCCTTCGCCCCGTGCGACCATCCGGTCGAAGACCTGATTGAAGAACGAGTAGTCATTGATCGCGGCATTACGCCATCCGACCGCCTGTTGCCCTCCGATAATTCCGCGTTCCCCCAGCAGGAACATCAGTTCGATCCCGGCGATAAACAGGAACAAGGCCACCACAATCGGCGGCAACGGATTGACCGGTGAATTGGTGTTTTGCTCGCTCATCTGGCTCTCTTTCTTGACGGGCCGTTTCGCCATGGGTAAGCCAACCCGACCCGAAACGCCAGTACGAGAGCCTTTATGTCCGACACGCAATTCACCCCACGCGTCTTCTCCGGCATTCAGCCGTCTGGCGGGTTGACGCTGGGCAATTATCTGGGCGCGATCAAACGCTTTGTGGACATGCAGGAAGACGCATTCGAGACGATCTATTGCATGGTCGATATGCACGCGATCACCGTCTGGCAGGACCCCGACGCGCTGCGCCATCAGACCCGTGAACTAGCCGCCGGATACATCGCAGCCGGGCTGGACCCAGCCAGGTCGATCATGTTCAACCAAAGCCAGGTAGCCGAGCATGCGCAACTGGCTTGGATCTTCAACTGCGTCGCCCGCATGGGGTGGATGAACCGTATGACGCAGTTCAAGGACAAGGCTGGCAAGAACCGCGAGAACGCATCAGTGGGGCTCTTCACCTATCCCGCGCTGATGGCGGCTGACATCCTGCTCTATCACACCACACATGTGCCCGTGGGCGAGGATCAGAAACAGCACCTTGAGTTGACCCGCGACGTGGCTACCAAATTCAACCACGACTTCGGCGTGGATTTCTTCCCGCTAACCGAGCCCGTCATCGAAGGCGTCGCCACCCGCGTCATGAGCCTGCGAGACGGAGCAAAGAAGATGTCGAAATCTGACCCCTCCGACATGAGCCGGATCAATATGACCGACGACGCCGACGCCATCGCCAAGAAAATCCGCAAGGCGAAAACAGACCCTGATCCGCTGCCCGCCAGTCTTGAGGGCCTGTCAGAACGCCCGGAAGCGCGCAACCTGATCAATATCTACGCCGCATTGGCAGAAGAAGAGGCCCAGACGGCTTTAACCCGCTTCGAAGGCAAGCAGTTTGGCGAATTCAAACCGCAGCTCGTCGATCTGGCCGTCACGAAACTGTCGCCGATCGCGAATGAGATGGCCCGCTTGATGGATGACACTGCCGAAATCGACACGATCCTTGGCAAAGGTGCGCAGCGCGCCCGCGAAATCGCGCAACCCATCCTTGCACGCACCTATGATATCGTCGGGATGATCCGCAGCTAAGCGACCGCCTTCGGCCGGGATATCTGGGCCAGAATGAAACAAGGGGCATCCGTTCACCTGAACGCGTGCGCCTTGTCTTCTTTTGTCTTCAGCTATCTAGATCCCGACCATACCACATGCGCAACGCTGGACGTTTCTGAACCACGCCCCTAGCTTGCCCTGCGAGGGAGACTGATCATGGCCACTGGCACCAACATCCGAACCTATTTCGAAGGCACGTGGCACGAGGGTGATGTCCCCGTGATGCGTGCAGCGGATCATGCGATGTGGCTTGGCTCCTCGGTCTTTGATGGGGCGCGCTATTTTGACGGTGTCTGCCCTGACCTGCATGCGCATTGCGCGCGGGTGAACGCCTCTGCCGAAGCGCTGATGATCACGCCGACCGTCAGCGCCAGCGATATGGTCGAGATCGTGTGGGACGGGCTCAAAAGCTATCCTGTAACGACCGCGGTGTATGTCCGGCCTATGTACTGGGCACTTGAAGGCGGCCCGCTTGGCGTCTTGCCGAAGGAAGGCGCGACCGGCTTTGCGATCAGCCTTGAAGAAATTCCGATGCCCGCGGCTGGCACATCGACAACGCTGACCCGCACGCAGTTCCGCCGTCCCGTGCTTGAAGACAACGTCTGCAACGCCAAAGCAGGCTGCCTTTACCCCAACAATGCGCGCATGCTTCTAGAGGCGAACCGCAAGGGCTTCGGCAACGCGCTGGTGGCAGACGCGATGGGCAATGTTGCGGAAACCGCCACGGCAAACGTATTCATGGTCCGCGACGGGGTGATCTTTACGCCGATCCCCAACGGCACGTTTCTGGCTGGTATCACCCGCGCCCGCCACATGCACACATTGCGCGAAGACGGGCACGAGGTTGTTGAGAAGGTTCTGTCGTTCAACGATTTCCACGAAGCGGATGAGGTTTTCCTGTCGGGAAACATGATGAAAGTCACGCCGGTGACAGCCTTCGATGACACGCAATATCAAGCCGGCCCTGTCGCAAAACGGGTGCGCGAGATGTATTGGGACTGGGCACATTCCACCGGCTGAAAAGAATTGCCAGCCCCGTGTGGCTCGTCCATGATGTCGGTCGATCAAGGGAGGGTTCATGCGTAAGTTTCTGGTCGTGCTCGATGATAGCCGTGAGTGCCTGAACGCGATGCGTTTTGCCGCGATGCGGGCGGCTCATACGGGCGGCGGGGTCGAGATTTTGTCGATCATACCACCCGATGAGTTTAACCACTGGATCGGCGTTGGCGACATCATGCGCGAAGAAGCCCGCGAGCGTATCGTCGCGCATTTCGAAGTCTTCGCGAAATGGATGCGCGACAAACAAGGCGTCGACCCAGAATTGGTGATCCGCGAAGGCGAACCCGTGCCTGAGATCATGGCGCAAGTGAAAGACGATCCTGAGATTGGCGTGCTTGTGCTGGGTGCTGCGACGGACAAGAAGGGCCCCGGCCCTTTGATAACGCAACTCACTAAGAATGCCGGTGAATTGCCGATCCCGATGACCATCGTCCCCGGTGATCTGTCAAAAGAGCGGCTTGAAGCGATCACATAAACATCGCGGGCAGGTGTTTTAGAACAGTTCTAAACCTTGACACGGTCTGCCCTCGCGCGCATATCTTGATGACACTCATCCGGAGGCTGCCTCATGTTCATTCAGACCGAATCCACGCCGAACCCCGCGACGCTGAAGTTTCTGCCCGGTCAGACCGTGCTTGAGACCGGCACCGCTGATTTTCCCTCCAAAGACACCGCTGACAAGTCCCCGCTGGCCACCCGCATTTATGCGGTAGACGGTGTGACGGGCGTCTTTTTCGGGAATGACTTTGTGACCGTCACCAAAGCGGATGCGACCGATTGGGATCACCTCAAACCCTCCGTGCTGGGCGCGATTATGGAGCATTACCAATCCGGTCAGCCTGTGATCGAAGGCGACGCCGCTGGTGCATCAGGTCATGCCGAGCACACCGGTGAGGACGCCGAAATCGTCGGTCAGATCAAAGAACTGCTCGACACACGCGTGCGGCCGGCTGTGGCGCAAGATGGTGGCGACATCACGTTCCACGGTTTTGACCGCGGCATCGTTTACCTGCACATGCAAGGGGCCTGCGCAGGCTGCCCTTCCTCGACCCTCACGCTGAAAATGGGCATCGAGAACCTGCTGCGCCACTACATCCCCGAAGTGATCGAGGTGCGCCCGGTTGCCGCCTGAGGCCATGACTGCTCACACAACACTAACAGGGCGCTGCTATTGTGGCGCCTTTTCGCTGTCTGCAAACACGCCTCTTACCGTTGCCTATTGCCACTGCGCCGACTGCCGCCGCGTGAGCGGCGCGCCCGTTTCGGCCTTCGCGGCCTTTGCACCGCAAGACATCACAATCACCCCTGCGCCCGAGACGTCTGTTTCAGGCGCGCCCGGCGCAACGCGCTGGTTCTGCCCCAAATGCGGGAGCCATCTTAAAGCGACCTACGACTACCTGCCCGATCAGATATACGTGCCCATCGGCCTATTCGATCAAGCGGCAGAGCTTGCGCCGGAAAGCCATTCCCATGGCGGCTCCAGACTGCCTTGGCTTTGCCTGACAGACACGCTTCCGCAGGCAGACGGATCCGGCCGCAAGCGGTTGGGTGAAGCGGGCATCCCGTGACCGACACGCCCCTCATTCTTGCGTTCGACACATCTGCCGCCCATTGCACTGCTGCCTTACTCTCAGGCGATGCAGTCCTCGCCACAACCCATGAGGATATGGCAAAGGGCCAAGCTGAGCGGCTTATGATCCTGCTGCAAGAGGTGCTTGATGCAGGTGGTGCAACGTATGGCGATCTAACTGCGATTGCTGTTGGCACTGGTCCGGGCAACTTCACGGGTATCCGAATCTCCGTCTCGGCGGCGCGTGGTCTGGCGCTTGGTCTTGGCATTCCCGCGATCGGAGTGTCAGTGCTTGAAGCGCAGGCTTTGGGAACCGTCGGTTCCGTCCTCTCAACCGTCGATGCGCGCCGTGACAGCATCTACCTGCAAGGCTTCGGATACGCGCCCACCAACGGCCCCGAACAGCACCCACTGGACACCCTGCCTGATGCGGCCCGCACTCCCGACCTGACCGTCATTGGCGGTCGCAGTGCTGAGGTCAGCCAAAGGCTTGACGCCCGCGCGACCGCTCCGGCCTATCCGTTGGCAGAGGCGTTGGCACGTGTCGCCACAACTCATCTCGACACACCACAACCACGCCCCAAGCCGCTTTACATCAGACCTGCAGATGCCGCCCCGCCGCGCGATCCGGCCCCTGTCATCCTGCCATGACCTCCGCCGATCTGGCCGCCACCCACGCGCTCAGCTTCACGACGCCCCGACCGTGGAGCGCGCATGAATTCGCCGCGCTGATCGACACCGCCCATACCCGACTGTTTGGTGACGCGACCGCGTTCCTTCTCGCCCGCACTATTCTGGACGAGACCGAGATTCTCACCCTCGCCACGCATCCCGCGCATCGCCGCAAAGGGCATGCCCAAAGGCTCCTCAACCAGCTCCACCAGATCAACACGGGCCGCGTCTTTCTTGAAGTTGCCGCCGACAATACAGCCGCCCAAACGCTCTATAAAAATGCAGGCTACGCCGTCGAAGGCCGCCGCAAACACTACTACCGTCATCCCGATGGCGCCCGCGTTGACGCTGTTTTGATGGCCCGAACGCTTACAAACTGACTAACCAAGCGTCAGATTCCCGCCTAGCCCCGCCAAGGGGCCGGAATCTTTCCAAAAACCTGTTGACGCTCCAAGCCCCCTGCGGCCTACTCCCGTGCAGGATCGGACAGATCTGTCTGCTGGTGCACAAGGGTGAGTGAACACTCCGCACTGAAAACCAAACCTGGGAGACACCATATGAGCCTCATGAAATCGCTTCTCGGCGCAGCCGCCAGCCTGGCCCTCAGCGCCGGCGCGACCCTCGCCGACCCCGCCCTCATCTTCGATCTTGGCGGCAAGTTCGACAAATCCTTCAACGAAGCCGCCTTCAACGGTGCCTCCCGTTGGGCCGAAGAAACCGGTAATTCGTTCCGCGAGGTTGAACTGCAATCCGAAGCCCAGCGCGAACAAGCGCTCCGCCGCTTTGCCGAGGCGGGCCTCAATCCCATCGTCATGGCCGGTTTTGCCTTTGCATCTTCGCTTGAAACCGTTGCCCCCGATTTCCCCGACACCAAGTTCGTGATCATCGACATGGTCGTCGATCAGCCCAATGTCCGCTCGGTCGTCTTCAACGAGCATGAAGGCAGCTATCTGGTCGGCATGA
>ERZ1740067.325-NODE-325-length-39145-cov-11.584165_pt1 | contig 39145 bp, 29 predicted proteins | sample MGYA00581736_ERZ1740067 | MGnify/ENA primary metagenome ERZ1740067 (study PRJEB43018, sample SAMN04849236) | marine metagenome | isolation source: floating plastic debris | place: Pacific Ocean | collected 2008-08-27 | study: EMG produced TPA metagenomics... | reverse complement strand
GGGATTGAGCAGTTGAAGCCGTTTATTCATCAGGTGGCGAGTGAGGAGGAGCGGGCACAGGCGATTGCTCGCGATTATCTGGCGCTGACTCCGGAAGAGCGGGCTAAAACGCTGGTGTTGGCTGGTACGAATAAGGAGCGGTTGGTGATTACTCAGCTGATTCGTAAGGGGTTAAAGGCTGAGGGGACGTTGGGTAAAAGTGTGATGGTGAAGCGGCTGAAGGTGAGGGATTTGACTGAGGTGCAGGCTGGCTATGCGCATCATTTTCGGCCTGGGAATGTGCTGATTCCTAATGCGACTTACAAGCGGTTGGGGGTAGAGAAGGGCCAGCGGTATGAGGTGGTTGCGATCGATACTCAGGAAAATATTCTTACTCTTCGGGCTACTGAGGGGGCTGCTTTGGTGATTGATCCGGCTCGGGTGAGGAAGAAGTCGGTGTATGAGGTGGAGGAAATGGAGGTGGCAGTTGGTGACCGTCTGAAATGGACGAGGAATGCTCGCTCGCTTGGACGTCGTAATGGTCAGGAATTTCAGGTGACTGGCATTGATGATGGTCACCTACTGATCCGTTACAAGAATGGAAAAGCAGAAAGTTGGAGTAGTTCAGAGCTGTCTTCTTTGGACTATGCTCTGGTTTCTACGACCTATGGAGCCCAGGGAAAATCAGCAGATGGGATGATTGGAGCACTGGATCGGCATGTGGGAAGAGAGAGTTTTTATGTTGCTGTTAGCCGGGTTAAACGCGACTTGAAACTTTATGTCTCAGAAGGTTTAGAGAGGCTGATGGAGAAAATTAAGCAGCCTAAAGCAAAGGAAAATCCTAGCGAGATCATAAGCTTAGATCCATTAGTAAGCCAGATTGATCAGATTCAGCCTATCTACGAGCAACAAATTTTGCAAAAGCAAACAGCTGGAATTTCGTTGCATTTCCCAGAGCGTAATCTGATAGTTAACTCGGGAATTGAAAGGTAAAATTAACTGTCAGCCAAACTCCTCTGACACCGGCTTTATGTTTCTCCAGGGAGGTCAAAAACGTCCCGTTGGGTCTCTATGACTTGACGGTGTTATCCCAGCTAGCGGTGGCAATAGTTTGGCTATCGGAGAGATCGTTTTATCTACTGAGAAACAGCTGGAAAATCTCCAAATCTTAAAGGCGATATCGGGATTTGGGAAATAGGAAACTGTTGAAATGTCACAGATAACCCAATCTCAACTGAATCATACCGAATAGATGGCTGTATTGAGGGTTTAACCATCTAAGTATGTGACGTTATACTCCTATTAAATTATGGTGATGATGCCAATATCTGGTATCTAACTTTCGCCATGCATATGGGAAACTTCTATGCCGTCTAATGTTGAAGCAATTTTAGCTAAGGCTTTCCATCTGAGTCCTAACCCCATTGCCATTAGTGCGCTAGATGATGGTCATATTATCGAGGCGAATGATAGCTTCTTGCAGTTTTTCGGTTATGACCGTGCTGACGTTATTGGCCGTTCCACTAATGAATTAAATATTTGGGTAAATCCGGACGAACGGGATCAGGTTCCTTATCTGTTAGTAGCCCAAGGCTCGATTCGTGGCAAAGAAGTTGAGATGCAAACGCGTACAGGACAGCTAAAAACGGTTCTGTTTTCAGCTGAGCCGATTGAAATTGAACAGCAACCCTGTTTGCTTGGGACGATTCAAGATATCACTGAGCGAAAACAAGCAGAAGCTGCATTACAGGCCCAGGATACCTCATTGAAACAAAGTGAGGCTAAATATCGAAATCTGTTGCAGACGGCAAACTGCATTATTGTGCGGACGAATCGAGATGGCTGTGTGCGGTTTATGAATGACTTTGGTCAGCGGTTCTTTGGCTATACGAATGATGAGATTGTGGGTTGCAATCTGTTGGAAACGATTGTACCAGCTGAAGATGCTACCGGGATTGATCAGGAGGCAATGATAGCAGAGTTGTTAAAATCTCCTGATCAGTATGTGCTGAATGAGAATGAAAACATTCGTCGTAATGGTGAACGGGTCTGGGTTCTGTGGGCTAATGAGCCGATTTTGGATAACCAGGGACAGCTGGTGGAGATTTTGTCAGTGGGTACGGATGTTACTGCTCGTAGGCGCACAGAAATTGCCCTTTCCCAAAGTGAACGGCGCTTTAGGACTTTAGTGGATAAGGTGCCTGGTGCGGTCTATCGTTGTCGAGGGGATGCTGACTGGACAGTAGAGTTTATTAGTGATGCGATCGCACCCATTACTGGCTATCCAGCATCCGACTATTTGCCCCCCAACCGTCGGAATCTAAGTAGTTCGATCCATCACGATGATCGAGTTAGGGTGCAAAAAGCCTTTGCCGATGCTGTGGCTGAGCAAAAGCACTTTTACCTGGAATATCGCATGGTCCATGCGAATGATAGTGTCCACTGGGTCTGTGAAGTAGGCGACTTTAGTCAAGAAGACAATCAGCTTTGGCAGGATGGTGTGCTGTTTGACATTACCCAATCTAAAACTGATGCGGCAACTCTTCAGCAAGCTAAAGAGCAAGCAGAAGTGGCTAACCGAGCCAAAAGTGAATTCTTGGCGAGTATGAGTCATGAACTGCGCACCCCCCTTAACGCTATTCTCGGCTTTACCCAGCTGATGAGTCGTGATACTGACTTGTGTCCAGAACATCGCGATCATCTGAGAATTATCAATCGCAGTGGTGAACATCTTCTAGAGCTGATTAACGATGTGCTGGAGATGTCAAAAATTGAGGCGGGAAGAACAACCCTCAATGAAAGTGATTTTGACCTTTATCGATTACTGGATACCCTGGAAGAAATGTTAAAGCTCAAGGCCAAGTCTAAGGGACTGCAGCTTAGATTTGAGCGAACATCTACAGTACCTCAATACGTCATCACGGATGAGGGTAAACTGCGACAAGTATTGATTAACCTGTTGGGAAATGCCATTAAGTTTACAGAGCAGGGGAGTGTTGTTTTACGGTTGAGAGCACAACCCTTAGTCGAATCTTCAGAAAAAATACTCCTAGGTTTTGAAGTAGAAGATACTGGCCCTGGTATAGCAGCCCATGAGGTAGATAAACTATTTGAAGCATTTGGCCAAACCGATGCAGGTCGAAAAGCACAACAGGGAACCGGGTTGGGTTTACCCATCAGTCGAAAATTTGTCCAGCTGATGGGAGGAGACATTTCCGTTAGCAGTCGATTGGGCTATGGAGCAGTTTTTCAGTTCGATATCCAAGTTAGATTTGGAACGGCTACTGATTCAACGCACCTGCCAAATCAGCGGGTGATTGGGTTAGCTCCTAACCAGCCCCCATGCCGCATTTTAGTGGTGGAAGACCGTTTAGAAAATCGGTTGTTGCTGGTGCGGTTGTTGACCCCGCTCGGATTTGAGGTGCGAGAAGCGGTCGATGGGCAAGAGGCTGTGAAGATTTGGCAGCAGTGGTCTCCCCATCTGATTTGGATGGATATCCAAATGCCAGTGATGGATGGCTATGAGGCAACGCGACGTATTCGTGAACTAGAAACTCAAGACCATACCACTAAAATCATTGCCCTCACGGCCAGTGCCATGGAGACTGACCGTGAAGCGGTTCTAGCAGCGGGTTGTGATGACTTTGTGCGCAAACCCTTTAAAGAAGAGATTTTGCTGGAGTCAATTGCACAGCATTTAGGTGTAACCTATCGCTATGCAGCAGAGCCAGAGACAAGCGCTAACGCTCACTTTGATATGCTGTCACCAGAGTCTTTTCAAGTGATGTCAGCTGACTGGATTACTCGGCTTGGTCAAGCGGCAATCAGTGGTGATGATGCGTTAGTCACTCAGTTAGTTCAAGAAATACCAACGGAGCATGATTCTTTAGCTCAACAGCTGATGACCTTAGTTGACGATTTTCGGCTTGATGTGATTAGCGATTTAACGCAAGAATTAGGTTAATCTTACGATTGATAGGGGGCAGAGGCGATATCTGACCCCTGTCGCTCTACTCATGTTACCAATATTATGAACTCCCCTGCCCAGGCAGCCCCCACTGTAGATATTCTCATTGTTGATGACACGCCTGATAACTTACGTCTGTTGTCTACAATGTTGTTAGAGAACGGCTATAAGGTACGCAAAGCGCTTAATGGAGAGCGAGCCCTGCAGGCGGTTGAGGCAGTGCCACCTGACCTAATTTTGCTTGATATTATGATGCCGGGGATGAATGGTTATGAGGTATGTGGGCAGCTCAAAAAATTAGAGCAAACAAAGAGGATCCCTGTTATTTTTGTTAGTGCGTTGGATGATGCCTTTGATAAGGTGTTAGCCTTTGATGTGGGAGGTGCTGACTATATTAGTAAGCCCTTTCGAGTGCAGGAGGTGCTAGCACGGGTCAACCATCAGCTGACGATTCGTCAACAGGAACAACAGCTGCTGCTACAAAATGAAAAACTACAGTTGCGTAATGCTGAGTTAAAAAAGCTAGAAGCTAATCTGGAAGCCTATATTCAAGTGGTTACCTATGAACTGCGCCCGGTCATCAGCGATCTGTTAGATGGTTTTCAACAATTGATAGACCAGCCTGATCAGGATCCAGAAGCCATTGCGGTGTTAGAAAAAATGGATGCGCTCTGTGCTCGTCAAATGGGACTGCTGGATGATTTAGTTGAAGGAAATCAGGCCGAGATTGAGCAAATTCGGAATCCCTAAATTGGTCACTTTAATTGGGAAAATTAGTCACCATAGTTTTGTTGCGTTGTTGTAAAAATACTCTGTTGATTGGATCAGTCTGTGGAATAATGCAGCGAATTCTATAACTGAGGTAATGGGTATGGGGCTAGTTCGCCGCAATACACTGCTACGATGGCTGGTTTTGGTAATTTGCGGTCTATGGCTGACGCTGGCTCTACCAGGAGTCGCACAGCCGCAAACTCTGGTTATGGGGACAGAGGCTGATTATGTTCCCTTTGCTTATCATCAGTCGGCTGATGGGGAGCCTGACAAGATTGTGGGGTTTGATATTGATGTGGCTCGCTCAATTGCTGACTCATTAGGAGTAACGTTACAAATCAAAGAGATGCCCTTTGATGAGCTGTTACCGGCGTTAAAGTCTGGCAATTTGGATTTTGCGATCGCAGCCATCACTCCCAGCGATGAGCGTCAAATCCACCATGATTTCTCCGAGCCCTACTTTGAAGTTCGCCATGCCCTAATTTCCCCTCGTCTCAAACCTCTAAGAACTGTTTCTGATTTGCGAGGCCATCGCATGGTGGTTCAGCAGGGGAGTGTGCAGGAGTCTGAAGCGTTGCGTCATCTATCTGAAGGATTTGGCATTGGTATTGAACTGTTTGCGGTGCCCACTATGACTGACATGGTATCAGCGGTAAAAACAGGATATGCCGATGTTGCCTTAGTAGAAGAATTAGTAGCCCAGGCCTACATTGAAGATGAGCCTGACCTGGTGATGGATGTTTTAGGAGAATTAGAGACTACGCCTGTCGCGATTGCTTTTCCAAAAGACTCTGACTTGGTAGACGAATTTAACCAAGCATTGGTAGATATGAGAAATAGTGGTGAATTAGATCTGCTAGTGCAACAGTGGTTTACGGTAGACCCATAAGATGACAGTTATCAATTTAGCCTATGTCCAGAAACTGATAGACCATAGAGACTGATAATGGGTAGGAATATTATGGGGTTGTCTTATCAAGACTGCAGAACTTGCGGGTTGGGATTAATAGGAGAGAATATGACAGTCTTAAGAAAAGTGGGCTATATGCTACTGGCTGGAGTCACGGCTGCCATTACCATCGGTGAGAAACCAGCAACTGCTCAAGAGATGACTTTAGTTCTCTGCGAAACCAGTGGTATGGCTTTACGGGTCTATGAGCAAGATGACCAGGTGTTAATGCGAGCGTTTAATCGTCAGCTGGGTCAGGTCTGGATGAATGATACACCGGCAGATATCAATGTGATTGCCAATGGGATTGAATACACCAATCAGCTGGGAGAGTTAGCCACCAGACTGAGCGTTGACACAAGTGCAGGAAATTGTGCGATTCAAGTTGAAGACCAGGTTGAAAGTGGCACTATCTTGAGTAATGAAACGGCTTCCTCAGTAATTGGTACGGTTACCTATCGAGCCCGTATTGGTCTACAACCGGGCTCAGTGATAAAGGCAACGCTGGTAGACCTTGACCTTGGCACGACCATTGCTGAGCGCATGGTTGTCAATACTGGGCAACAGGTGCCGATTCCATTTCATTTGCTCTACAGCGCTGACGAGATCGATCCTGGCCATCGCTATGGAGTAAGAGCGGAAATTCTTGTTCAGGATGAACGGCGTTGGAGTACAACAAATGACTATCCGGTGATCACTCAAGGGGCTCCTTCAGTTGTTGAGGTGGTGGTGGAGATGGCTGGAGCTACTGCATCTGGGGCTGATCAATCTGAGCAGCCAACTGAGCCTACTAATGAAGAGGATACATTGCCGGATGCTGTCGCAACTGCTGTCAAAACCACCCTACGTCAGGAACTGGGTGAAGTGTCGCTACAAGTCGAGAATTACAGCCGCGAAACTTGGTCCGATGGTTGTTTGGGGTTAGGCGGTCCAGCAGAGAGCTGTTTTGCAGCTTTAACCGAAGGCTGGCGAGTAGAGGTAATTGATACAGCTACAGGTACACGTTACGTCTATCGCACTAATCGTGATGGGGCGCAGGTGAGGCAAGAAATTGAGCCATAGGGTAACGAAGGCAAAAATGTTTCATAAACTTATGTGAGAATTACGACACAATTCGCTGTGATTTCTTCCGAAACACTCTAGTGCAAGTAATATTCTGCAGTTGAGGCGGTTGCCGTGTTAAACGGTTTGGTTGGAAAATACCGATATGAATCATTCTTTTCGGCTAATCAACATCAATCATTTAGGCAATTTCTCTACATTGGACTCAGAGTTCTTATCGATGCCCACCCAAGATTATGGTGACGTTGTTTTAGACAATGGTGTTACCTATAGTTTTGAGGATGTATGTGAAACAGTCAAGTTTAAGCAAATACATTGGGACATGCAGCAAGGAGTAACCCTTTGTCGCGAGACTTGTAACTGTTGGGTATCCCCTTTATCTTCTTTTTTGCTGGTGGGTATACCGACTAAGAAAAACTTTGACAGCTTATGGACATGAAATTAAGCAGCTAGTGTTAGGAGTGTTTTTCTATGATTCTTTTTGAAGAATCTGGTGTTCTAAGGGTCTCTTATGAGGCTGAGCGAGGACTTCAAATTCATGAATGGTTTGAGTATAACCCAGAAGATCATGACGATTGGGTCTTCGATGCACTGGAAAACATTTATGAACTTCTGCGTAAGTATCCGGTCAAAAAGTTGCTAGTCAAAACGGGAAAATCTAGAGGGGCTTTCTCTCCCCAAGTCTTGACTTTCATCCGTGATGTTCAATTTCCACGTCTTGCTAGGGAGACTCAGATTCGGTTTGTGGCCACGGTGAGATCTAGTGTGGAGTGGGACAGTGTTGGGACTCTCCTCTGGGAAGGGCAGATGACTGGCAAAACTAAAGTTGTGACGCGTGACTTTGAGTCTGAAGCTAAGGGCCGGGAGTGGCTAGAGCTAATGTCTACTTCTTTTGAGTTTGACTAAAGGTCAATAAATCTCAATATATCTGGCATTGCTAATGCTGTAAATCATATTTCATACTCAATTGTGCATCGCTGCTTCTGCTCCAATGCCATCACAGAGAGTGCGATCGCGTTCCTCCACCTCTGCACTAGTCCTCAAATAATCTCGTATCCAATCACAACCATAAGCCAGCAGATCAAGCGTTAGCGCCTGATCGAGCTCCCATAGGATGAGGGTTTTATCCTTGCTGGCGGTGATCATAGTTTTGCCATCGGGACTAAAGTCCAGTTGGTTGACACCAGCCTTATGTTTCTCAAGGGATGCAAGCAACGCACCATCTGTGCCCCATAACTTAACTGTGCTATCAACACTGGCAGTAGCAATCGTTTGTCCATTGGGGCTAAAGGCGACTTGAAAAACAGCAGACTCATGACCAACCAGTGTTTTCAGTAGCGTCCCATCAGGTTGCCATAGTGTGACAATACCGTCGCTGCCGCCGGTGGCAATCGTCTGTCCATCAGGGCTAAAAACAACATTGAAAAGGGGCGTTCCACCATTGTCAAAGGTGGTGAAGATATCATCCTCCCAGCTCCAGAGCTTAGCGGTCGCATCACTGCTGGCAGTCGCCAAGCTCTGTCCATCGGGGCTAAACTCCACGCTCCACACCGGAGCAGTATGACCTGACAGCGTCTTAATCAAGGTGCCGTCTCGCTGCCATAGTTTTATCGTTTTGTCTCCACCGTATGAGGCCAAAATTTGCCCTTCGGGACTAAAGGCCACTCCCCAAACACCTCCCTGATGTTCAGTGAGCGTTTTGATCAGGGTGCCGTCTCGTTGCCATAGTTTCACCGTGCTGTCTTCACTGGCACTTGCCAGGATTTTACCATCAGGACTAAAGACAGCTCGTCCGATAGGGCCGTTATGTCCTTTTAGAGTGGTAATGAGAGTTTTATTGCGCTGCCATAGCCTGATAGTGTTATCTGAATGGGTTGTAGCGATAATATCGCCAGTGGGGCTAAAGACAACACTGAGTACAGCACCTCCCCGACCATTAAAGGTATCTGCCAGAGGATTATTTACTTTCCACAACTTGGCTGTTTTATCGACGCTGCCAGTGAGCAAAGTTTCACCATCGGGGCTAAATCGTACGTCAAAAATTTGAGCTGTGTGGCCTTCAAAGGTGTTGATCAGAGTGCCGTCTAGATGCCAGAGTTTCACGGTTTTATCTGCACTGGCAGAGGCCAAGCGCTGTCTATCGGGACTAAAGGCAACACTTTGGGTAGCGGCTTGATGGGCTTGGAACCGGGTAATCAGGGTGCCATCTTGCCAGAGGCTGACCGTCCCATCGGTGTGGGCGGCGGCCAGTATGCGACCATTGGGGGAAAAGGCAACATTATGGGTGCGACTGTTCTGGTCCTGTAGGCTGGTGATCAATGTGCCATCAGGTTTCCACAGCTTGATCACACTGTCGCTGCTAGTAGTGGCGAGGGTTTGCCCATCGGGAGAAAAAACAGCATTAAAGGCAACGGCCTGATTATCGATAGTATTTATAGGGGTGCCATCGTATTGCCACAGTTTGATCGTATTGTCGCTGCTCGCCGTGGCAAGAGTTTTCCCATCGGGGCTAAAATTGACATCCCAAACAGAACTACTGTGCCCTTCCAGGGTGGTGATCAAGGTGCCGTCTCGTCGCCAGAGTTTGGCGGTATTATCTTCGCTGGCCGTGGCGAGGGTTTGTCCATCAGGACTAAAGTCAATGACAGAAACTGCAGCGGTATGATCGCTCAGAGTAGTGATTAGGGTGCCGTCCAGATGCCAGAGCCTAACGGTGCCATCTACACTAGCTGTGGCTATCATTTGTCCATCAGGACTAAAAATGGCGGTACGAATGTCAGATTGATGACCCGACAGGGTGTTGTAGTGGGCCACCTTATAGACTGCTCGATGTAAGGCAGATTCTACCTCCTGGGAGAGTGGCGTCTCTGTTTGCCTGAGAGATGTTAACTGTCGAGTTGCTTTAATGGCTGCGACTAGCGCTGCTAGGTTTTGTTCAGATTCTCTCAGGGCATCTGAGGTGGCAGCAAGTGCTTCCACTTTTCTCAGAGCTAAAACTCGATTTTGCCGCCAAACGACTGAACTAAAACCGATGGCACCCAAGAGTAGCAAACTAACAGCGCCGAGTAACATCTTTTGCAGGCGAGCGTTTTTTTGTACTTCTGTCAGTCGAGAGAGTTCTAATGTTTGCTGTTTTTGCTGTTGATCACGCTCGGTGCTACTGGCTAGAAATTGATAATCCTCATTGCTGAGACTTTTGTTTTTAGCCCAGGCAAGGGCGTCTTGTAGGGCTTGCCCACCCAAGAGACGGGATTCGTCCTGTCGAGAGGCTTGGATCCAGGCATCAAAGGTTTGGGAATAGGGTCGTAGGGTGGCTAATTGGGTATTGACCCAATCTAGATTGAAGACATTTGTGTAGATCCGGTTTTTGACCTGTAGTGTGCCCTGGCGTTTGATGAGCAATCCCGATAGGAGCAGCTCAGTTTCTTCTGGGGTGTCTTGGACCGGTACGACGTCTGGGGGATGTGTTTGCAACATCTTTTGGTACAGGGCCAATAGTCTGCCTGTCCGTTGTCCATTGCGGTCAATGCGATCGCGAATAGTCCTCAAGTGCTCTGGCTCATCCTGGGTTTGCCAGTCTTGGATTATGTGCGATCGCACCACCTCATCCACCCAATTGGCCTCAGCTTCAGCCGTCAACCCATTGGCCTCGGGGGGTAACGTTTGCACCAGATAACAAAGCTTTTGAGTGAGAAACGGCTGTCCCTGGGTCCAGTCCAAAATTGATCTGAGCACCGCCTGAGGATAGTGGATAGAGTCCCCTAAGCCATTGGCCAAGAGGGTAGCATCCTCCAGCTGAAAACCTCTTAAATGGATCGCTTTACCAATATTAAACGGGGTTCGATGACGGTCATGAATTAGATCTGACGGTGTGGCCACTCCAAACAGTCCAAAGGTGAGCCGACGATACTCTGGCTGTAGAGCGCGCTGGTTGTAACAAAACCGAATCCAGGCAAAAAAGTCATCCACCGAGAAATCGAGACTGAGAATACTGTCGATTTCATCGATAAAGATAACAACATCGTTGCTAATATGGCTAAGCAAGACATGTTCAACAAACCGGCTCAAACGCTGGGGCATCGACAGACTGTCAACATCACGCCACCAGGTTTGTAGATCAAGGGGGAGATCAAACCCATCCCACAGCTCAGTTACGACACCTTTATACCACTGCTGAGGTGTGATGTTTTCACTGCCAAGACGGGTCATGTCGAGGGTGACGCACCGACTTCCCTGGTCTTGCAACAGATGGATCATCCTCACCAACAGAGATGATTTCCCCATCTGCCGTGAGGTCAAAACGTAACAGAAGTCCCTGTCCTGCAGAGCATCATAAAGTTCTGTATCGGCTGAACGAACCACATAGCTGGGCGCATCATAGGTGAGGCTGCCCCCCACCTGGTATCTGTAATCACTCATGGTAGCTGCAACCGAAAGTACATACGATATAAATCACAGCTAGGACTCACCTGATTGCCCTTTAGGGTAACCAAACCCATGCTGTGTAGTTCATAGGCAAATTTTGGTGTCAGGGTGATACTCTGCTCTGCCGTGACCACCTGCTTTAGAGCATCTATCAGCTCTGGACGGGCCTGCAGGTTATTCAAATAGTTGCGCAGATGATCGCTATAGATCCCCGATAGTGTGGGGGCATCTTGTAAAAGTTGTTCTAGATTTACTCCACCCTGGCAGAGATGATAAAGGGCCAGCTGCACCAGATATGGATGCCCTCCAGTCATGGCCTGCAGCGGCAGGAGCTTCTGAGTACCGGTTTCTCCATCTGGCCAAGTTATGCCGTAGCGCAGGGCTAAATCCTGAATCTGAGCCAAGGTAAACGGTGGCAGTTTGATCGGCAATCCCACGTTAAAGGGAGATTGGTTCACATTTAGAGGGATATAGGCTTCGGTGGAGTAAGCGACAACCAGCCGCAGCTGTTGCATCAGCTCCAGACGTTTTGCTTCCTCATGCCACGACCGTAGCAGTGGAAAAAAGCCTTGGGCAATGGTAGTTTCCGTAAACAGCTGGTCAGCTTCATTCAAAACCAGTACCAGCGGTCGGGTCAGCTGGGCCAAAACATATCGTTTGAGATAGAGAGTACAGCTCATGCCGCTACCAATTTCCGCATCCCAATAGTCATCCAGCCTGGGTTCCATCTCCAACTGCCGACTAATGCTGGAGCAAAACCACCGCAAGAATTTGGTCAGACTTTCCAATGTGCCGTTGCTGAAAGATTGGAAGTCTAGGTAAACCACTTGATACGGTTGTTCCTCCGCATGGGCCAACATGCGAATGATCAGAGAGCTTTTGCCCATACGTTTAGGAGCTTTGATCCGTACCAGTCCCCCAGGCCTTGTGATTTCATGGCAGGCACGCTCTTCTAGCGGTGGGCGGCTCACATATACGGCTGAATTAAGCGGCAACGCACTACCGGGAAACTGTGGGTTAAGCGGTGGTAAAGAAGAGGCGGTGGCGGCTCGATCCTGTTTTTCTACCAATTGATTTTGGAGCAGTGAGAGAGGCCGTGATTCAAAGCTAGTACGGATATTAGTTTTGTTAACCGGTTCGCCAAAGATGTCCGAGAGGGACTGCCAAAGTTCAGCAGCGACTTTTTTTAGATAATCTGCCTCATAATGAAACGACTGAGCCATTGTGGTGTAAGTCAGTCCCTCCCATGCCTGCCGTAGGATCAGCTCTTTGACTGGGGATAGCTTTTTCTGCTGCTGGGATTGGATTAAGGTAACTAACTCGTCAAGGGTCATCGAACACACACTAGGCTGGCAAACAGGTCACTTTACTGTGTTAAAAAAACTCTTCTAAAAGAGTTAACAAGCATATCTAAGCTTAGACTTTTATCAAGCTCAGCTCTAAAGCCGCGACTGCTTGTGTGCATCGTACTGGATCGGGGTCTCCGGCGATAATTTTTCGTCCGAGTTGGTGGGCAATAGTAACCAGTGACCCGTGGGGTAACCATGGAAAAACAACCGTCTCTCCTACCTTAGAAAACGTGGAAATCAGCTGTTCGATAGACATGTCTGCCAGTGCCGATTCGCGCAGAATAATGACGCTGTCCGCTTTTTCCACAATCCAATCGTGATCCCAATCATTAGAGGTAATGGCTAGGACCAGACTGGCATAGGAAAAACGGTCGAAAAATGTAGGCGAGGCGGTGTCGCCGCAAAAAAGCTGGTGTTGGGTTCCTAAACGATACCAGCCTGGTCTTATGGTTTCTGTGGTTAATTGGGACATCGGCTCGCTATCAGCTAAACCTTCAGCAGGCAGAACCGACGCCTTGGGGATAATGGCCACGATGTTAGGCCCTGATTTTAGCTCGTTAGGTGATTGCTGGGTGCTCTGGTCATCTAATGCCTGACGTACGGTTTTATGGGTGATTTTTTCGCCTTTTAATGCACGTTTAAGCGTTTCGTCTCGCACCTGAGGCGGTGTAGATGGAGATGACATTAGGTAAAGGGCAGAGGTGGCGATATCGAGTTGTGCAAAATTTGCACGGTCTTTGAATGCCTCGTACACGCTGATGAAGTTATAGGCGGTGCGACGACTCCAGCCAAATTCCACCTTGAGCCAGGTATCGAACTGACCGTGTTTGAGCTGAGATCGCACCACTGTCAACCGCTGGCCGATCTCCCAAATATCCTGGGCTGAGCGCCGCAGTCGCTCCCTGATTTCGCCGGTCTGTTGCTGAATGCTTTGCTGCTGTTCCAGTGTCAGCGACTGCCAATCAAACGCAAGTATGGGCTTTTCGTCTAAATTATCTGCTCCCATCAAATACCACACACATAAAACCTTTCTAAGAAGGTAACCCAAAAGTTACCTAGAAAGTTACCTTTTGCTTGACATGATTTCTTAAAGAGAGACGTCACAGAGGAAATATCATCTCTGCCAGAGATTTTGAGCGTCAATAGCCGGTAGAGTTGAACTTTATCAGTAGAATAATTGGGGAATTAAGGCAATTAAAACCAAATAAGCTGTCTACTCATTTTTCCCTTTACCTAAGATTTTATTTTTGTTTGGTTCCCTAACCTACCCCAATGTGATGAAAAAAAGCCTTGAGTTCTTGTTCGAGCTGTCCTCGAAAGCCTTGCTGCTGAGCCTAGGTTTGTTTTCAGCCCTGGCTGCGCCAGTCAGCGCCGCTGAGGAAATTAGTCTGATTGTGGGTGGTCCAGGTCTAGTGTTCGACTTCTCCATTGATGATCTAGCCACATTTGCGGAAACTGGTGAGCCTCCCGATGGGATACGTCTTTTTGCTCGTTTTGTAGATGAAGGGAGTCTCACTCTGCTAAATCGCCCGATCCCTCTAGATGTAGTGCAGACAGACAATCTTCTCTACTCCACCCTGGGTCGAGATTTACTGCAAAATTTTGGCAAGGTTGTTCGAATGCATCCCGAAGTGAATGGTTACTACGGCCTGCGGGGAGCCATGATTGGAGCTGCGGCCCAGGCTGGTCCCGAAGGATGGACCGTTTTAGATGTGTTGCGACAGTTTCCGAGCGATTCCATTGACATTCGCCTGCAGGATTTGTTAGCTCTACGCCGGACGCTATCAGTTTACTTTAGCTATAACCGGGCAGTGGTGGCGGCGATTCAAGGACAGTCTGCAGCTGAAGCCCAGAGTCAAACTCCCCAAACATTTAGCGATCTAGCCCAGCTGGGGCCATACGGTTTTGAGCAAGACGTACTGACGCTGACAAACTCAGCACTGCGTCAGACCACCCAGGGCATTCAGGTCAATTATGACTTTACTGTCAAAGCTTATCTGCCCCAGGGGCTTAGTCAGCCAGCCCCGGTGGTGATTGTTTCCCATGGGTTTGGCGATGTGCCTGAAAGTTTTACCTTTATTGCCGAGCATCTGGCCTCCCACGGGTTTGTGGTGATGGTGCCCAACCATGTGGGCAGCAATCTGGGCTTTCGCCAGAACTTTCTTGAGGGGTTTCTAAATACGATTCTGAGCCCGTCGGAGTTTCTTAGCCGTCCTGAGGAAATCTCATTTTTGATTGATGAACTAGAGCGACTGGCAGCGACATCGTCAGACTGGGCGGCTCGGATGAATCTTAACCAAATTGGGGTGGTAGGAGATTCTCTAGGGGGCTCTACTGCCCTTGCTCTAGCTGGAGCCAATATTAGCTTTGACTATCTTTCTAATGCCTGTGATGAGGAAGAGGTGATCCTCAATTTTGCCCTGTATCTGCAGTGTCAGGTGCGGTTTTTGCCGCCTCAGGATCGGGCTTTGGGAGATGAGCGGATTAAGGCTGCGATCGCAACCCATGCTGTAGGGGGTGCTCTCTATGGCCCAAAAGGTATGGGCCAAATTGAGATTCCATTACTAATGATGGCTGGTAGTCAAGATATCGTTGCCCAGGTTGTCACAGAGCAGATTTATCCCTTTGTGTGGGTACAGTCGGAACCGAAGTATTTAGCCTTACTCACCAAGGGCACCCACTTTACTGCCAAGCCAGGTCGCGAGGGCGGGGCCGGATTCTTCTCGCTGCTGGCGGGGGAGCATCGTGATGTCGGTACTCGCTACTTCAAGGCCCTGAGTGTGGCCTTCTGGCGGGCTCACCTACAGGACCAGTCTGAGTATTTACCCTACTTGAGCGCCAGCTATGGAGACTGGCTCAGCGCAGGCGAACCCCTCGCACTCGATATTGTTCAATCTCTCTCTCCTGAGACCTTGACTGCTGCCTATGGCCAAACACCCCCCGTTGCCATTCTTCCTGACATAGAAACAGCCGCCACCCCCAGCCGAGATGAGCCTGTCCTGGCTGAAATTGAGCGCACAGGTATTCTAAAAGTCGCCCTTAGGCAAGACGCCGCTCCCTTTGGCTACATCGACAGCGAGGCCAACTGGACCGGCTACTGTCGAGAGTTTGCTGCCGATCTGCAATCGGAGCTTTCCCAGGCTCTTGACCAGGCAGTTGAGATTGATCTGGTAGAACAGTCCTCCACCTTAGAAACTCGGTTCTCTCTAATACAAGATGATATTGTTCATGTTGAATGTGGTCCCAACACCATTCGCCAAGATATTGAGGGAGTTACATTTTCGCTGCCTCTCCTGATTACAGGTACTCAGTTTTTAGTACAAGAAGACGGGGCTGATCTCGACGTTGTCAATGCACGTTTAGAGGAAACCCGCGTGGCCATCCTCCCAGCTACCACCAACGAACAATATGTCCGGGAAACATTTCCAGCCGCCGAATTGATACCGTTCGATGGCCCCACTGGTAGGAGTGATGCTATTAAAGCGTTATCTAATGGTCAGGTTGATATCTTTGCCAGTGACGGTGTGCTCTCTATTGCTGAGGTATTGCGTCAAAACCGGTCCTTAAAAGACTACGCTCTGGTGCCAGAGCAGCCCCTGACCTGTGAATTTTATGGATTAGTCTTGCCTGATGATGACCCAGACTGGCAAACGCTGATCAATCAATTTATTACCCGCACCCACGATCAGCGATTACAAAGTTATTTACCCGCGAACACTTTAACAGAGCAGCTAACGACGTTGGATTATTGTCTAAATCGGCAAGAAATCGAACAGTAAAACGTCTGATAATGCCAGCTCTCTTGACTATGAAGCACGTTATCTTTTAGTAATTAATTTGAGCCTCAGTAGGAATAGCGCCATGAATCAAACAATCAAAATGACGATTCAGTACATAGATGGGACAGCGCAGACATTTGAGTGGGTTCCTGATCCCGAAGATACAAATGTGGCCAATATGGTCGGCAATCTTCAAAAAAGTCTGAATGAAGAGTACATCTTGTTAGAGATGGGCGATAAATTCATGATTGTTCTCAAGCAAAATGTTAAAACAATCGAAATTAATGCTGTCCCGCCAAAACTTCCAAACACCACTATTCGGGGTGCTCGGTTAGTCGAGTAACTGGTACAAAAAAGCTCTGGAAATACCGAGCAGGTAAATTTCCAGAGCTTTTCTTTTCTATACCCGCAGCCTCTGGTCCTGTTGGGCTTTTTCTTCTCGTTGATACATCTTCTCAGAAGCATTAGCTAACCCCCACCAGCCAACAACAGGGGAGACAAACGTCGCAAGTAGCGTCGCCCACACCGCCTTAAAGAGAATAAATGACGTAGCAGGGATCGCATTCACTTGCGCTATGGTGAGCGCCCACAGGACGGGCAGCGCCGCAAAGACTAGCCCCACTCCTGAAAGGACCAACCCTCGCTGCCAGGCGGGACGTCGATACCAGCTAAAAATGGGTACCTGTCCTCGGGGTAGTGGCTGAACCTTGCCAGCTTTCATTTGCTTAAGAATCTGTGGACTGACAATGGTACAGATCAAAAAAGGCAGCAGCACTGCTGTAGCCAGCATATCCACCCCTATGCTGGAGCCACCCCAAAGAGGAACGGTAGCAACTGAATGGTTAAAGAGCCAGGAAATGAGTCCGTTCGCGACAAAGTTGATGCTGATAGGTATAACACCTTGATCGATCAACAGAAACCGCTGGTGGCGTTTTGATAATTCCATAGAAATCTTATGGTGAAGTATGAATAATTCTGTGCTGCTCGCTGAGCTACTTCTTTAAAACTCTCTACGAGACTGTAGTCGCTTCCTTATTTGTCCTTAATCATGGCCATTCGCAACGATAACGATGTGCCAATAATTCAACTGGTTTTGGTCTGACTTTAGGAAAAGCATACGTTCTCTTCTCTCCAAAAAAGATTTAACGTCATTTAATCAATCCCAGAAATAGGAAAATCTCTCGGCTGATTCGATTCAACTTCTTTTTCGATAGCTGCTCGATAGGTACTGATGTAGTGGTGGGGACCGACATCATTTTTTGAGGTAACAAACTCCCAAGGTTCGCCCACATGGAGATAAACCAGATCGCCGATGGCCGTTGGCGGTACTAACGTTGTTGGATCGGTTAAGTTTGCCACTCGATAGCTATTGGGTACTAACTCATGGTGGGCACTGACGAAGGTGGGATCGCCCAGCCGAGGCCCCGCAAAGGAATACAGCTGGATCTGATCTTTGATTGCAGGTACTCGCAGGGCAATATCCATTGCCGCCAAGGTGGCCAGCGGAGAGCCTAAACTATGGCCTGCTACATACAAAGGTATTGTGGGATCAAGCGTCTTAACAGCTTCAATCGTGGGGTTGGCTAGCGTTGCATAGATACCGGCGAAGCCTTCATGGACTTTGCCTTTAAACTCAAAGCCAGATATTTTCGACTGATCAATTTGCTCTGCACGAACTGTTTGTAGCCACTCATTGGTGCGTTGGGTACCGCGAAACACCAGGATGTTAGCTTGCTCAGATGTCAATACGAATCCCCAGTAGACTGGTGTGGTCCATGCCAACGTAACGGTTTGCCCGGCTAAAGCTTGAACCGTTGACTGTACCTGGTTAAAACTTTTCTGAAGCGGATCGGGCAGGGCTTGGGCGGAAAGATCTACTTGGGTTTTAACTTTAGCTTCGTCAGGTCCGACGATTGAGGCTGCTTGGGTAAAGCCGTTAAGGCGGTCGGTGTAGGTGGGCAGTGACGTGATTGAGCCGTCATAGTTGGGATCAAATTTTCCGGTGAGATATTGTTCAGTGCCCAAGCGACTACATTGAATCAACGTCTTAGACATCTCGCGCTCATAGGGGATCGGCGGCGGCGTAAATGTGACCGACTCCTGGATTTCTTTGACCCTGGCAGTAGCTTCAAGGTCGCCCTCAATCGCAGCGTTGACGGTGGTTTCGATATAATCTGGCGACTGTAGGGCCAGCTGAGTGAGCTTTGCTTGCTGAGCCGCCACTGCTCTCAGGCGCAGAGCTTCATGGATGCCGGTAGCGGCGACGCTGGCTCCTAGACCGCCTAGCAGTAACTGTCGGCGGGTAAATTTAGCCATTGATTTCTCCTATTGCTGACTTGCCCTTCAAATACCCGTTTAGGAAAAACTGGTTGGTTACGGCCCCCACAATCCAGGTCAAGGTCATTAGTGCAGCGGCGAGGCCAAAGCGGGGCATCACTGGGAAAACGACGCCGATAAAGATTAGGGTTAGCAGGGCCATAAACCCCATGGTCAAGGCACCTAGCAAATTAAAGAGATAGCTTGCGATCGCTAAAACAGAATGCCTGCCTGCAAAATGCCACTTATGGCGGATGTCCCACATCATTTTGAGAATGAGTGCTCCGGCAACGCAGAGGGTGAGCACTAGCAGTGAGCGAAATGGATTTAGCGCAATGATGGCCACACCCAACGCATAGTCCACCACCATGGACTGAATCGTTCGATAGCGTTGGGAAATCCAGGACGAGGTTATTGATGCCGTGGGTGCTGTCGAGTCATTCACCATAAGTAAAGAATCCTTAGCATGTCTACAGCAGACCGTTAATGTTCCACTTATAGAATACTAACGGCGCTATTTTGGCTAAACGTAGTGACTATTTTTAGAAATCGTCTCTGTTCAAGAGTGACCTGCCGATGGTTTGGTTCAGAACACCTATGTCCATCATATTTTTGACCACTTCAGATTGACTATACTGAGCCACGCGTTTTGTTATTTGTGTTTGGGTATTGACGATCAAGGACTCAGTCTCACTGGAGAGCTGAATAAGCTGTTGTTGAGCTGCTTGATGCGAGTGATCATACTCGACAATGCAGGGGGCTAATAGAGTGTCCCCGATGTCGTTTTGGAATAGGGTTTGCAGCTGTTCTGTGACTGTCCGAGTTGCATAGGCAGTGATGCCCCAAAATTGATAGGTGTTAAAGAGAATTTGAGATCGCACCCCCTCTGCCCTCTCTGGCCACCATCGCTCCCACAGTTTTAGCTGAAAGTTTTGCCAGCGCGCCTCTAAAATCATCCGCTGTGGCTGAACCGGAGGAATCTTACCCGCCGCCACCTGATCTTGCTTCAGATTAATCATCAGCTTGAACTGAGAGAGAAACGACCCAGTGATAAAGCCCTCGTCATACAAAGTTTGATAAGTTTGCTGCTCCAGATTGAGGGCTGATGACCAAACCCACTGCTGCAGCGTTTGCTCATCAGCCTCTTTAACTAACGCGATTAGCTGCTGGTGGGCCTGCTCTAGCTTCGCTTTATATTTTTGACGATAGGTCGCGATCACAGCGGATTGAGGATTAACAAACGTGGTTTCTAAGACCGGAGCCTGATCCAGTACCACGCGTTGAGCCGAGGTCATGGCTAGCGCACCGTTAAGCCGATCAAAGAGAGGAGACAGGTCCAGCCCCAGCTGCCGCAGCAGTGCCGCAATTGTTGTCCCCGGAATTAGTAGGGTAAACAGCACCACCCCGAGGGTGAGCATTAACATCAGGTCGCGATTGGGAAAATCTGGCTCAAAACTGAGGGCTAACGCTAAACACACCGCACCGCGCAATCCTCCCCACCAACTTACTGCCTGATAGGAAAGGGGCACCGCTATCGCCGGGCGCAATAGATTGATCGCTGTGGTCAAGCCAAACACCACCAAGGCCCTCGCCCCTAGCACTGTGATCAGCGTCAGCCCAATCGCTCCTACCAAGTTTGGGGTATGCTCTACCTGGCCAAAAAACTGCAGGTCAGACACCGTTAGGCCCACCAACAAGAAGATTAAGCTGTTGGCAAGAAACGCCAGATACTCCCAAAACTCTCCTAGGAATTGACGGTTCTCTGGCTTCAGATAATTGCTTTTATACCAGCCCAGCACAATCCCAGCACTGACAATGGCAATCACACCAGAGACATGGACCACTTCCTCCGCCAATAAGAATGTTGCGTAAGCAACGATAGTGGTCAGAGTCGCCAAGACCAGTGGATTATCCTTGATCAGAGCCATGGGCAACCGGATGGCAAACCCCACCACAGCGCCTAAAACAATACCGCCTACAAAACTAATCCCAAAGGCCCAAACACCATCCCCCAGGGCTGATAGCCCAAACCCCTGCCCCGTAGTCATAACCGCCAAAATAATATTGAACGTAACAATGGCGGTGGCATCGTTAAATAGACTCTCTCCCTCGACTAAAATACCCAGCCGTTTGGGGGCTCCCAACTCCTTAAATAGGGCAATCACCGCCACCGGGTCCGTCGCGGAGATTAGGCTACCAAAAAGTAGCGCCTGGGGCAGATCTAAGGGCGTTCCCCAGCTCAGGATGAAACCAACAATCGCGGTAGATAGCAACAATCCTGGAGCGGCCAGGGTCAAAATTGGGATGAGATTACGCAGTAGCAGCCGACTATCGAGATTTAGGGCTGATTCAAAAATCAGCGGCGGGACAAACACAAACAAAATCAGATCGTGGGACAGAGTAAGCGTTTGTAAAAAATCTAAATCAGCAACAGTTTGCCCCAGCCAGCCTAGGACAATGCCTAACAAGAGCAACGCCACTGTATAAGGAAATCGAACGCGTTTGAGGGCAATGGCGGTTAGACAGGCCACAGCCAGCAAAACCAAAATATCGATTTCGGTAACTAGCATAGGGTTGTGAAACATCTCACCTATTTACTGCTTGATGTACAGGCGTTCCATGGAACGCCTCTTCCGTTTGAGCCTGATCGCAGTTGCAAATATCCGCAGCAACGGCAGCCTGAATATCCACTAAGAGATCTTCAATACTCGCGGTGGCTGTACCCACCGCCCCTCTAGTGCCAAGGTTTTTCCCTAGCCGACTCAGAGTAGCAATATCGACCACCAACGTTCGGGTAGGATATTTTTGCAAAATTTCTAGCATCGATGCTTTGCCATCATCTGCTGCCGATAGCAGGATTGTCCCTCGCAGTGCCTGGATATTGCCCTGGCGAGACGGGGTGTGGATAATTCGACCTAGTTGGAATAGAGCGTATTCCCCCGGCAGCTGATTGAGAAACTTGTCCAGTGGTACCAGATCGAGTTCAATTTCAGATGTGAGAATTTTACGAAAATCCTCCTTGTCCAGACCGGCTACTTTCATATATAGAGGCCAGCTGGGAGGTAGTTCCCCAGTTTCTACAAATGTGGCTAGCTCATCGGTCGAGATCGATACCAGGAGCGGCCCCAGGGTAGCAGTTACTTCCACCGGATGCCGTGGCTGGGTGCCAGTTGCCTGGCTCACGAGCTGGCCCTTGTTCTCTGGCTCCGGTGCTCTAGGAGCTTGAGCTACTGTAGCTAGGGCTTTAGTTCTGGCTAGAGAGATAGTCTGTTCTGAACGATGACATTGAGCTGCTGGGAGAGTATCGACATAGGCAACTTCGGTGACATCACACTCACAGACTAAGTCGGGCAGCAGCTCACTAAAAAAGTTAAATAGAGGCGTGAGCCTTTCTACAAAAAGGTCCACATCTCGATAGACAATGCCCAGCTCTCGGATATCAAAGCGAACTTCATCTTCTGGATAGCGCTTGATCAATTCCAGCATCGACATATTACCGTCCAAATATGCCGATCTAAGCGCCTGGGCCAACGGGGTTAAATCTCCCCGCACAGAAGGATTTCCTACTATTTTGTTGAGCTGGTACAAGAGAAACTGAATGTCGCTATCCCCCAAAGGAATGCCCGTGTCAGGAATGGCAGCATCCAGTAGAACAGATAGGGCTTCTACGGGAATAGGAGTCTGCTCCAAAAAGGCCTGTAGCTCTGGCGATAAGGTGCCATCGGCGGCAAATTCTTCGAAATCGCTAACGGGCAAGCTAGCTCGTAAATCGAGAAACTGAATATTAACGGTATCAGCGGCCTGGGCTATGCCACAAAATAGGGTAGAAATGCCCAGGGTAATGCCTGTAACTAGGCCTGCAGCTAGATTTTTCAATAGTACGGCAGGTCGCTCATGTTGCGCTTTCATATTCGAGCAATCCTTAATTAATGACAGGGGCAGTGCAGGCTTGAGCATTGGGTAGACCTAACATTTCGCCCAACGAGAAACAGGTAAAAGGATTTTCAGGAATGGGAACTTCTCCAGCGGCTACCCAAAACCGCAAGCCTTCGGGGTCAAATACTACCTGGCGGAGGGAGCCATTGCCGCCGATGCTAGTGTTGTCGTCATAGACTGAGAGGTCACTGACTGCGCCTGTGTTGGGGTTGGTGCGATCGCGCAGCACCTGCACCACTCTTTCAGGAGTCATCTGACCGTAGAGAGAGCGGGAGCCACCGGGCTCTAACAGCTGTTGAAAGCTTTTGAACCGATCAAAACTAGAGTTGCCGGAGGTGCGATCGCGATCTACATACTCTGGGTCAGCAAAGTGATTGGTCATATACAACAAGCCATCATCACTTAGCTCTCGCAAGCCCATCTCATCCCCCAGTAGCTCAAACACCCCCGCCTGATTGGACTTATAGTCAGAAATAATCACCAGATTTGACCGCATCCGCTCATGGGAAGACATAATCGCTTTAGCTTCATCGTAGGTACTGGCGTACTGCGCTACCTGGGACATCAGCTGCACCGTACTACGCCCCTGCAGTGAGACCTCCTCATAGTCCGCTGGGCGTGATGTGTTGTTAGACACAATGATGCCCTCTGCATTAAATCCGGCATTGGGCCACACCATCCCTGGAATGGTAATAAACGCGTGGGGAATGCCCTCATTGGGCTGACGAATCAAGATAGTTGGATTTTCAATCCAGTAGGGAATCGGCTCTCCGCCATTGTCCAGGGTCCAACCGTGGTACATTTTTCCATCCACTGTGGCGCTGCCAGAGGTAATAAAGTGGGCGCAGCCCACATTAAACAAAACGTTGGGAATCAGGTAAGTGAAATAATCCTGATACACATCGCCAAGAGCCAGAACCATGCAGCCATGGTAGTTGAGACCACTGCCTTCTGCCCCTTCCACCAATCCCTGACATTCTTCAGCAATGCCAGGAAACGATCGCTTTCGGGCCAAGCGAGAAAGGGCCAATCCACGACCTAAAAAATTCAGCGACGAAATCACTTCCTCCCCCAAGGAGGCAATCTCATCCTTGAGTAAGCTTCCATGCTGATAGCCCATCTCATAGGAAGTTCCCTGAAGCCATACGACCTTGATTTTGCCGTAATCCTCTCGGTGTGAAGCTACAGGTTGCCAGGTACCTACTTTGGGTTGCCAAAGGCTGGGTTCCGGAACATCAGTTTCGTCAGCCCCTACCTGTGAGAAAACTGGCACATTTGATGTAGAAACCAAGCCGATAACCAGAAACACGATGACAAGAAACCTTAGCCTGCGTAAACGGCCCAACAAATGATTAATGCCCGGCATAGACATGGTTTACCTCAGCTATGTGTTTTCCCCAACGTGAGCAGTTTAAACTACGTTTTATAGGACAAATCAATAGAAAAACATGATTATTTTTACGTTACGCCCTAATCTCAAGCCTTAATGTTTCTTAAGCTCGTAGAACCTTTTGAGTAAAAGAGAATTTCAATAGGTAACGTAACTATTTTCTCTGGATAAGACTGCCTAGAAGTTCAACTTTTTAGAAATCCGTTACCATTTCTCGTGTGAATCACTAACGCATGTTTCAGAATTATTAATTAGGTAGATTTCTGCGACATTTACACATATTTAGGAGATGGCCATGAGCAAAATGCAACGCTACAGTAATAAAGTCCTAACTCCTGAAGATATAGCCCACTTAGAAACGCTCAAATCAGTTGTTGAAAAAGCCCTGGAAGACGGTGAATTCTCAGTAGCTGAGATTGACCACATTAAGTCTATTATTTGGGCTGATGGCAAAGTCACCTATGAAGAGCTACGCACCGTTCATGAGACCATTGAAACTGTCATGGGCGATGTTTCACCAGAGTTAGAATGGCTGAAAGGATCTGAATAAACTCTAGTTTTTATCTATAAATCGACAAAATAGTAAAGAAATTCTACCAAGTTAGAAAAATACAATTTCCGGGCATCTTATGGGGTTATACTATGCCTGAACAGCTTGTGACTGACCATACTTTAGAGATATTGTTGCAAACTTGATTCTTGAATCAATCCTGAATATGGTCTCTGGATTTAATTTATTTAGGTAATTAAAGCCCATGCTAAAAAGATTGAGCATTGGTGTAATGTTGGGCGTCATGATGTTGCCCGGATTAGCCATAATTGCGCCTAATTCTGCGCAAGCTCGTGACCGCTTTGACGATGACGACTATGAATCAGTAGAGCGCTACTGTCGCCGACAGGCACGTCGCCAAGCACGTCGCGAAGACAATGTTGTTGGCGGCGCTATCGAAGGCGCTATTGGCGGCGCTATCATCAGCGTCATTCTGGGTGGTGATGCTGATGATGGTGCTCGTGCTGGTGCGGCGATTGGTGGTGTCGGCACGGCAATTGAGCAGTCTCAAACATACGACGATTTGTATAGGCGTTGCCTGCGTCGCAATCGTTAATCGCTGTTGCCCGAAAGATTTGTAAGTTTTTGAGAATTTAGGTAGAACATGAATATGAAATCATTTGTCTGGTTGCTGTTGTCTGGTGTTGTCTCTGTTGGTGCTGTGGCCACTGCTGCTGTTGCTCAGCCAGCTCCACAGCTTGAAGACTTAATTGGACAGACAGACGAAGACACCGATGTATTGGATCTGACCGAAATGACTTGTAGAAGCTTCTTTAAGTCCGCTGACGAAGATCGTGAAAGTCTCATGATCTTTATGCATGGCTATATGACTGGTGTAAGCGGTGAGACTACCGTAGACGGTGTTGAATTGGCCATTGCCTCAGACGATATTCTCGACATGTGTCTTGACGATCCCGAAGCTTCTTTGTTTAGTGTCTTTCAAGAAGTTCGTTAGTAGAACAACTTGCAAAAGCATTCAAAGCCTTTATGTCCGCTGGAATTAGGTGGTTATAAAGGCTTTTTGATATCAATCCCCTGGTATCAGAGTGTAGAGCGCAAGTTGCTTACGGCACGCTGCAGAGAAGCCAAAGCACGGTTGTAACCTAACGCGGCACTCACCCAGTTACCTTCGGCCTGGGTGAGTTCGGATTGTGCTTCTAATACATCCAACTGGGTTCCTACACCAGCGTCTAGCCTTAGATTAGCAAGTTCCAAGGCTGTATCAGCTTGGGTAATGGCCGTTCTTGCCGTTCTCACATTTTCTTCGTTAGCACGCAATGTAAAGTACGCTTGCTCTACCTCAAAGCGTACCTGATCTAACTGTTCAGAAAAACGTTCTTCCGCAATATCAGCACTCAATTCCTGCTGACGTGACCGGGCACGGGCTGCACCACCGTCTAATAGCACCATATTAAACTGAGTGCCAAAATTATAGGTATCTGAAGAGTCATCCAACAAATCGCTCCAGCTGTAGTTAGCAAATAAACTAACCTGAGGACCATTAGCTGCGAGCGCTGCCCGTGCCTGTTGGATGCTAATTTCCCGTTGAGCCAACTGTTGTTCTAATTCCACCCGCCCTTGGAATGCCAGCAAAATACTATCTTCTACAGTTAGCTCCCAACGCTCATAGGTAGACTCCCAGTTATCTGGAGCGGTCACGGGGGTGGCATTGACATTTAAGTCAGAGGGAAGATTGAGTAACCGGGCTAGATCACGTCGAGCAATGCGCTGCTGAGCTTGAGCTTGAATCAAATTTTGCTGGGCATTAGCCAGCTGAACATCTGCCCGCAGTACATCAAATGTAGTCCCCACGCCTGCTTCCTGGCGCAATACATTATCTCGGCGATTTCGATCAGCTTCTTCTACAAAGGCTTGATTGATGCGGATTTGCTCTCCACTGTCTTGTAAATCGTAGTAAAGAGTAGTCGTCGCTAGTCTTAGTTCCTCACGACGACGATCAACTTCTAACTCACTCAAACGAACCTGTTGCTTAGCAGCACGTACTATCGCAATGCGCTGGCCCGATGTGAACAAATCGTAGCTAGCCTGTACTGATGCATTGAGGCTGGTATCAATTTCATCGTCGTTGTTGCCAAACAAGGCATTACTATTTGCCTCTTGAGCTGTCAGATCCGCCGAGGTAGTTGCCACTGGGGAAAATGCAGCCCGCGCCTCAGCCAACGATGCTTTTGCCTGTTCTAACTCTAAAAAGGCTGCCTGTAAGTCCTGATTGTTAAAGTAAGCCAGCTCAATGGCTTCATCTAAAGAAATGGTGCGCTCATCTCCATCTTGCAAAAATATCTCTGTTTCTAGAGTGGGTACACTGAGTGGATTTGGATCAGCCAGTAAGTCTGTAGGAGGTAGATCGCTTTCATTTAGTAAGTCGTCATTGGCTGTAGATTCAGCCTGTCCAGTATCCGGAATAATTTCACTAATGGATACTTGAGCTAATGCTTGAACAGGTACTAGAGAAAAAACTCCTCCAAGCAAAGTTAGGCGGAATAGGCTATTCATATATCCCATGTTTTTTCGTTAACCTGTAAATGTGAGTCCAATGAATTAGAGAGCATGCAAGCTAATCTGCTAAAGATATATAAACTGCAGGCAGCCATAGAGTGATAGATGGCTTATTTATGGGAGTAGACAGGGACGACCGCTAACGATTACATGAATTTAGGCAGATTAGTCACGTTTAGTCAGATTTTATCCCTTAGCGGAGTACACAATAGTTAGGTATTGTGCAGAGATATACTAGTTACGAAAGTTTTTATCTAAGCCTGTTGTTTTAACCTAATTGTAAAATTGACCCATTGCAAACGAATTGCAAGATTAAGCTGAGGTGTGATGGTAGCATTCAAACTCCAAAGATCGAGAACCTTATTAACAGCTAGTGTTGCCTGTGCGGGCACAGTTCTGTTAACCCAATTTTCTCCTAGCTATGCTCAGGAGAATCGCAATGTAGAAAGCGAATTGCTTCAGCAGGTGATATCGCTTCCCGCAGAGGGATTGGCGGCAATTCGAGAAGCACCTTTTAGTGAACAATTCATTATTCCTGCACAAAATGGTATCGAAGTTCAGGCCGTGAAAGACAAGGACTTTGACCCTGATTATGACGGAATAGGTTTTTATAGCCTTTGGGGTAGCGTACCTGAGTACGACGTGTTTCAGGCGTCTGTATTTTACTGTTTTCGTAATCCGTCTCTCGTCGGTGCCGACCTGGAAACAGTCACCCTCATGGATGGTGATGAAGTCCTATTAACCATGGACCAAAAGTTTGTCACCACTGTCGCTGAAAACGTCGAAGTGAGCCCTGAGCGATACGAAACAATTCAGTATTCTGATCCGTTTTATGATCCCTTCTGGGGCGGATGGGGACGATATCCCTATGGTGGCAATTTTGCTCCCAGGGTGACGACTCGCACTGTATATTTCCCATCTGTAGACTGCAGTGTTGGCGGCGGTCGTTTTGATCTAGCATCGGTGAGAGACCAGATTCCTAACTTGCCCGATAAAACCTTGGATGTCCGGTTACTGTTTAGCAATGGTGTAGTCGAAACCTGGCGATTGGGCAGGGGAACAGTCAGAGAGCTTAGGAATCTGCCCATTGCACCTTAAGTTCATATTCAGCACTAGCGGTAACAGGCTATGTTCCGGAACAAACATCAAAAAGTGAGTGTGAATGCCCAAGAAGCGTTGAAACAGTCATTGTCTAAACCTCTGCTGTATGTTCTAGCCCATGGTGAAACTTCTAGCGATCCTCGTCAGATAAATCAGGCTATTTTCAATGGGCAGACTGATGTAGCGATTGCCCGTGGTGAACTTGAGCTGAGAAAGGCAATCCAATCGCTGGCTTTTATCAGTGAGGCCAGTATTAATTCATTGCCGATTTTGACAGCATTGTCACTACCAGGGGCTGCCATTCCACTGTTTTGGACGATTCATACATTTCTTCAACAGCAGTATGAGAAACCTGGTTTAGACAATCCAGTTAATCGTCGTAACCACGACGCTCGACTCCTATTTAAGCAGCTAGCCCAGCTGAATTTAGCACCTTGGTATACACAGTCAGTTACTCAGGTTGCTGCACTTGGTAATTTACCTGCTGAAGTTCATTTTCCCCCTGAACATCCGATCCCAGGGCAGATGTATCGACATTATCCCTACAGCATTAAAGATAAGGGCCACCTTTACTATCCTGTCAGCAACTATTTCTCGATGTTGTTTGAGGAACGCGAACAGGAACTGATCACACTGTTAAGTGATTTAGGGGCGACTAAAATTGTCATTGAATCGGTGAGTGGTGATGAGACTACTGCAGATGGGGAAGGCTATCGCAAAGTTTTTGAATATGACCCTCGTCCGCTTACAGCTCCCAATGCTATTAATGTCAAAGGTTATCACTGGTTAGCCTATGAGCCCACATGGCAATCTGTGGTAAACGAACGTTTTCGAGAACTGAGATCGATTGAGTTTAAGTTTGATATGGATGTGATGGGGGTATTGAAAACCCAAATTCAATCAATTGATCAGCTGATGTCTGAGTTGGATTCGATGCTTCTGCCAGCGGGCTACCAAGAAGCACTTTGCAAGCAGGTGATTAAAACTCGCCGCATACAGGTGCAGTTTGGATGAAATCTCTCGATAAACCTCACTCACTCAAGTATCGTCAATTACTGGCGGTTTTAGTGATTACATTTGTGGCGTCTCCATTTTTGACTGGGGGGTTGGGTAGCATTCTTTCGGCATTGTTGTTGCTGTACACCATGATTGTGATTGTCATGAGTTTACAGTTGCCTAAGCTGTGGGTCGGGGGTTATGTTGCGATCGCAACCACTGCCTTTACCATTCAACTCAGTGCCACTATGGGCTGGAGAGCCAATACTAGCCAGGCCCTATCCCTATTTCCCCAAGTAATCTTTGCCCTTTACTTTGGTGCTGCCATCTACTGGATTGCGAGAGATATTTTTACCACCCGTACTGTTACCGCTGATACCGTACTCGGGGGTATCAGTATCTATTTGATGATTGGTTACCTGTGGGCATTTCTCTACGGAATAGTAACCACTTTAAATGGTAACGCCTTTTCCCAAACCCTCCTGATCGGTGACTCCTATCTAAGAGTGTTTCACTTTAGTTTCACCACCCTGACCACCCTGGGCTACGGTGATATCGTACCCATTAGTAATATAGCCTTAGTGCTCACCAACCTAGAAGCCATTACGGGTCAAATGTACTCCACCGTGCTCATTGCCATTCTGGTGGGAGGATATTTGTCACGGTCAAATGAGGGGTAAAGATGAATTTCCTTTGCGAAATAAGAAAATAACCATATCCCTGCAGCGGTCTTGTTATAGTTGAATACAAGCTTGTGATTAATCGGGGCACCACTGAGAATTCGTTTTTAGCATTACCGACATATATTCAAATATCCATGTCCTATGAAAGTGTCCGTTTTGCCCCTACCCATCGAGAAAACGTGACTGGCCGGTCTCGACAACAGAATTGGTTATCGTCCCTGATGTTGTGCGCAGCTTTGGGAGTCTCTCTGATCAGTAGTTCATGTCGTGCTGGTTCTGAAGCCAATGCGGCATTTCCACCTCTAGCCGTTAAGCTTGAGAAACTGCAGGCTGATACGGTAAAAGACAGCACTGAATTTGTCGGCACTTTAGAGGCGGTTCAAATTGTTGAAGTGCGGGCTGAAACCCAAGGCCGTGTGGAGCAAGTTTTAGTAGAACCAGGCCAAGCAATCGGCACGGGACAGGCACTGGTCGTACTTAAGCCGGACCAAACGGTGCCTGAATATGAAGGCGCTTTAGCAGGGGTGGATGTTGCCCAGAGTCAGCAAGAAACCGCTGTTGCTCAGTTGAAAATTGCCCAAACCCAGCGAGATACTGCGCAAGCTGAGGTTGATTTAATCACTGAATATATCCCTCGATTACAAAAACTATACGAGCAGGGAGCTATAGAACAGCTGCGTTTAGACGAAGCATTACAACAGCAGAAAGCCCTCAGCAGTAACCTGCTGGCCGCCGAAGAACAGGTTGTTGTGGCCGAGCTGGCCATTAAACAGGCTCAGGATTCCTTGCGTCAAAGCCAGGCCCAGGCAGATGCGTCATTGATCGGTGTCCGATTTAAGGAAATTGTCAGCCCCATCGACGGCGTAGTGGGTAATTTATCGGTAAAGTTGGGAGATTATGTTGGCGCAGGGGATGCAGTGACTAAGGTGTCCCAAGCAGACGCCTTGTTTTTGAATCTTGCCATCCCCGCTAATCGTTCAGCCCAGCTAGAAACAGGTCTGGCCGTGGAGCTGATTGATCCAACCAGTAAAAAGCAACTTGCTACGGGCAGCCTCACCTTTGTATCACCGACGGTAGATCCAGAGGGACAAACTGTCTTAGCCAAAGCTCGTTTTCGCAACGTTGATGGTAAATTGCGAGATGGTCAAAATGTGCAGGCCCGTTTGATTTGGGATACCGAACCAGGCGTGCTGATTCCAACGACGGCAATTTCGCGTGTGGGTGGCAAGGACTTTGTCTTTGTAGTAGCAGAAGAACCCAACGACGAGGGTCAAGACGTGGTGCGTCTGAGTCCCGTTGAGCTAGGGGATATTCAAGGTAACAGCTATCCGGTGATTGATGGCCTCAGCGTGGGCGATCGCATTGCTGTATCTAATATTTTAAAGCTCCGGGATGGAGCCCCTATTCAGCCTGAGTCTTAGCGTTTGTGTCTGATTACCCACCTTTTTTGAATACTGAGCCGTTCCATGGGCCTATTTTCCATTGCTGGTACTTTCATCAAACGCCCGGTACTGACCACAGTTTGTACCATCATCATTATGTTGATTGGTGGTGTTTGTATTCCGTTGCTGCCCATTAACTATCTGCCGGATATTTCTCCAGTACAGATTCAGGTCACTAGTTTTTATACTGGGGCTGATGCAGTCACAGTGGAAAATACCGTTACCTCAATTTTGGAGCGTGAAATCAACGGTGTGGCTGGCATGGATTATCTCTCGTCTGAGAGCTATGCCGGTAACAGTAAGATTTCAGTTTATTTCCCACCGGGTAGTGACAAGGATGTTAGCCAGGTCAATGTGCAAAACCGGGTGTCCCAGGCATTACCCAAACTGCCAGGGCCAGTACAACAGGCAGGGGTAACCACCAAAGCGGCATCTAGTAGCATTTTGATGATCTACGGCATCTATGCCGAAAATGGTGAATATGACGATGTTTTTGTCAGTAACTACATTGATCTCAACATTTCTGACGTACTCAAACGTATCGATGGTGTGGGGGACGTCACTCTCTTTGGTAGTAAGCAAAATGCCATGCGGCTGTGGCTCGATCCCCAGGCTCTAACTGCCCGACAGCTGACGGCTCTAGATGTTACTCAGGCGCTGCAGTCTCAAAGTGTTGTGGTCAGCGGTGGTGCCATTGGTCAACAGCCGGTGCCCGAGGGACAGCGGTATGAACTGCCGGTAAGAATTCAGGGCCGTTTTGAAAGTGTTGCCGATTTTGAAAATCTGGTAATCAAAACCCTGGATAATGGCACCTTGGTGAGACTGCGGGACGTGGGATACGCCGAAATTGGCGGTGAGAACTATGCCGTCAATGCTGTAGTCAACGGTCAGCAGGGGGTGGGTATTGCCATTTCCCAGGCTCCCAACAGCAACGCCCTGGATGTGGGTAACAACGTTAAGGCCGCCCTGACAGAACTTGGTGAGAACTTTCCCCCAGGACTCGTCGCATCTCTGGTGTATGACACGACTGAATTTATTCAGGTCTCGATTAAGGAAGTATTTATCACCTTGCTCCAGGCCATTGGCCTAGTGATTCTGGTGATCTTTATTTTTCTGCAGGACTGGCGGACTACGATTATTCCAGCGGTAGCAATTCCAGTGGCGCTGGTGGGCGCGTTGGGTTTTGCCTTTGCCTTTGGTTTCTCACTTAATAGTTTGACCCTGTTTGGTCTAATTCTGGCTACAGGTTTGGTGGTGGACGATGCCATTGTGATTGTGGAGGCAGTCACTACTAAAATCGAAGAAGGAATGCCGCCTAAACAGGCATCCGTTAGCGTCATGGATGAGATTTCTGGGGCTGTTGTCTCCACTTCCCTCGTACTAATGGCGGTGTTTATTCCAGTGGCTTTCTTTCCGGGAACTACTGGTAAGCTGTATCAGCAGTTTGCCTTGATCATTGCCTTTTCCGTAGTTGTTTCCACCTTTAACGCTCTCAGCTTTAGCCCCAGTATGTCGGCTATTTTGTTGCGGCCTAATACTAGCTCCGAGAGTAGCTCCGGGAATAGCTCCAGGGGCAATCCACTGAGCTGGGTCTTTAATAAGTTCAACCAGTTTTTAGCCTGGATTTTGGCACAATACAAAACGATTGTTGCCCTATTTATTCGCGTTCGCTACATCGTTATTGCGGCGTTTGTTGTCGGTCTGTTTATCACCTATCAGGTATTTATGGCGGTGCCCGGTGGCTTTGTGCCTAATGAAGATCAGGGTATTTTCCTTGGAATTGTGCAAGGTCCCGATGGGGTATCGCTGGAATATACCGATGGGGTAGTTGGCTTTTTGGGAGATACGCTTGCAAGTGTGCCTGAGGTGGAAGGATACTTTGCGGCGAGTGGTGCGGCCCTAGAGGGGGCAGGCTCGAATCGGGGCATGTTCTTTGCCAAGCTTAAGCCCTGGAGTGAGCGCAAGGGGGCAGGGCAAGCTGTTGACAGTATCCTCCAGCAGCTGAACGGACGGTTCTTTGGTAACCAGGATGCGATCATTGCTGGCTTTAACCCACCGCCGATTTCTGGCTTTAGCGCGACGGGGGGCATTGCGCTAGAACTGCAGGATCAAACGGGAGGAAGTTTCTCCATTGATGATTTTTTGGGGAACGCTCGGGAGGTGTTGGCTAAGGCGAATGAGAAAGATGCGATCGCAGGTAACGCTAGCACCCAGTTCACTGCTGGTGCCCCTCAATTAGAAATCGACATTGATCGAAACCAGCTCGAAGCCCTGGACATTGACTTTCAGAGCGCCCTACAAACCGTCGGGGCCATGGTGGGCTCCCAATATATCAACGACTTTACCCTGGGGAGTCGCAGCTACAAAGTCTTTTTACAAGCATCTGGCGATTATCGAAATTCTCCAGAAGACTTAGGTAATTTCTATGTTCGGTCTCGCACCGGTAACATGGTTCCGTTGAGCAGTATTGCCTCGGTCACCGAGACGGTAGGACCTCAAATCATTTTCCACTACAACGGCTATCGCTCGATTAAACTCCAGGCTAGCCAGGCTGAGGGCTACTCCAGCGGTCAGGCCATTGCCGCGTTAAATGAAGCCATTGATGAAGTGGCGCTTCCCGGTTTACAGGGAGATTGGATTGGCCTCGCCAAGGAAGAGATTGCAGCAGGCAGTCTGGGTGCCCTGGTGTTTGGCTTTGGCATCATCATGGTGTTTCTCACCCTGTCGGCTCAATATGAAAGCTATATCGATCCCATCATTATTCTGCTGACGGTGCCCCTAGCTTTATTGGGGGCGCTCGGGTTTGTCGCTCTGCGGGGGATGAACAACGACGTCTATGTGCAGGTGGCCCTGGTGATGCTGATTGGTCTCTCTAGTAAAAACGCCATTCTGATTGTGGAATTTGCCAACCAGGCCAGGGAAACAGGGCTGTCTATCGTTAAAGCAGCACAAAAAGCCGCTGAAGAACGCTTCCGTCCAATTTTGATGACGGCAGTGTCTTCTTTGGTGGGCTTTTTCCCGCTGGTGATTGCCACTGGCGCTGGATCAGCGTCACGACAGGTGATTGGAACAGCTCTCTTTGGCGGTTTATTTATCTCAACAGTCCTGAGCTTCTTGGTAGTGCCGGTGCTGTATGTGGTAATCAAAAGCTTAGAAGCCCAGTTCTTGAACAATGGCAAACAGCCTCCATCGGATTCTGGTGTTGGCGATGACGGTCGTTCTAGCAGTACAGTTGTCAGCAGTACGCAAACGAATGCACCGATGCCTTTACCGTTTCAAGAAGGTGATAGTCCAGCCCCTTTAGATAAGCGAGGATGAGCCATGAACCAACGGAAAATTTGGTTTGCTGGGGTTGTCACCATGGTAATTGGGACTGGCATTGGACTGGTACTGGCCAAAATTGTGGAGCCGCCATATACCAGTGACCTCTATCAGCGTCAACGGTTAGAGCGTATTTACATGTTGATCTGTGGGGTGGGAGGGTTGCTGGTAGGGACCACCCAGGAAGCGTTACGGCAGCTGCAGGAGGAACGCGATCTCACTGACTTGTCAGCTCACAACGAATCACCCAATAAACAAAGAGATCCTTAAGTTCGAGTCCATTCATCTGGCTTCTAGTTTTGCTGAAGCTTAATGTAGTCTCTCCCCAACCGCTAAATCTATACCACAAAAAACTTATATTTGTTGGACCAATCCAAATTGGTAACCCTAAAAGGTAACATTCCAACTTGGAACTTATAGGGGCACCATATTCACCATATGTAAGTTAATGGCACAATGCGCTCCTGTTTAGAAGGACCTGAGTGCGAGGTATTAGACATTAGGGCAACACTTGCAATCATTACAAGTCATTGTGCTAACTTGACGCTCAGAGAGTTTGGTGCAAAGTTACAGACACTACTTAAGGAGTATTTGGACAGATAGAATAGTTCTATTTCTTTAGTTAAAATTCCCAATACAAAACGCTTTGTGTCATTACTTTGTGCCATCCTTTCTAAGTGGATGATCAAGGTTGGAATTTCACCAAATTTGGGGCAACGTGCGGAGTATCCATCCTGCAATCAGTAATCTGTGTCTTAAATCTCTTCGTTAACGAAGATTAGGAGTTTTATGCATCGCAAGTTTAAGTTCGTTTTGCTGACTTTGTTAACCATATCTGGTGTGTCTTTATTTGCAACACCTGCCAAGGCAGGTTTAGATGATGCCCTGGAGGAGATAGGTCGATCTATTCGCCGTGAAGTTAGAGATCAGCGTCGTGACCGAGTCCGCGAGGCCATTTGTGAGGATGCCCGTGGGGATTTTGGTGAAGTTTGCCGAGTTGTCGATAGAGTTGATGACGTAGGTGATGATATTCGTCGAAGTAGAAATCGAGAAAGAGTTTTGGAAGAGCTGTTTGACTAATGAATCAAAATGGCTATCGCTGCGTAACCTTTTTGTAATCCTTGAAAAATATAATGAAGAGCCCCTCAGTACTCGTTTTATCAGCCCTGATATCCCTGGGCTTAGGTTCCGGTGTTATTGTCCAAGAAGCATCTGCCCAAGAAGAGACTACTTCGATATCTGAAGGATGGGATCCAGTCAAAGCAGCCAATATCATGGGTGCCATGGACTGGTGTATGGCCAATGGCAATAAATCAGATCAAGCAATTTACAGCACACTCGCCCAAGGTGCTTCCCGCGCACTAGACCATTTTGTTAACACTGGTGATGCTACATACGCTGAAGCAAGCCTTATCCAAAACCGAGTAATTGATCAAGGTTACTACTTAGGCTTAGAACTAACGGCAGCAGAATGTACCAACCTCAAAAATACCGTAATCAACTGGCATCCATGGCAACTGGTAACTTCACGCGAAGCTAGCTTTGTCGTAGAGATGCCCAGCTGGCCACAACGCGAAGATACGGTTAACAGCATTCAAGGTCGTGACTTTGGGTGGGTCTTGTATGATGCCATTGTTGAGCCAGACAACAATCCTTTACTCGAAGATGCAGAGTATTACTTGGTTGGTTATACGCAACTGCCCCAGGACTACTTAGAAAGCACTAGCGAAGATGAAATTTTTGAGAGTTTTGGTCAGTATATTTCTGATGAAATAGGACTTCCAGAATTCCCAGATGCAACGAGTGATGTGACGCCTGATGGAGACCCTGTCAGAATAACAACTGGCGAGGCTTACGGTCAGTCCGTTGCAACAGTGATGTACATCGTAGATGATCGGTTTTATGTAAATCTGATGGTGGGCCAGGAACCTCTTCACTTTCAACGATTTTTCAGGTCCTTTGAGGCTCTAGATTTTGTTGAGGAGACAGCCAGCGACTAACGATGCACCTATAATCTTCCGTTGATTTTAGAGCTAAGGGGGCTCGAAGCCCCCTAGCTCTATGCTGTGGCAGAGATTAGAGGCTAGCGCATATAGTAAAATCCTATTATCCCTCCCAAACATATTGACGCCAGTTGGGAGGAATCACCCCATCTCTTAAGGCATTTGCTATCATTCCTTGTGGACTGATGTTAGCCCTCAGACAATGACATCGACGACAAAGCGTACGAAGATTGTTGTCCTCACTCGACCCACCCCCTAGAAATTTCTAGAATATGGTCAATGTGCGCCTGCTCCAGCGATAGAGCCTGAGAAGGTTTCTCCTGACAAAATGGACCTGACACCGCTGCCGATCACGTCGCCAGATGCTATTACGAATGTTATTCCAAGTTGTCGGATCAGGTCTTCTGTTATGTCTCATCGTGTCATCATTTCTGAGTCAATACCTTGCCAAACCGCGCCGCACCAAAATTAGAAGACTTCTGTGCTTAAAGAGTCATCCTTCCAAGGATAAACACGCTATTTTATAGCCAATTAAAGTTCTCTGACAGTAAAATCCACAATGCGAAAACGTCCGTAACCAATTGATTGACCTCCCGTCAGCCAATCCCACAAGACTACCTGCATCAATCACAATCGCCTGCATCTCATTACGAGAGATAATTGTTCTGTCCCAAATAAGCGTGAACTGACATTGCCAACCTGGAGAAGCCGCCACTCGATAGCGAAGGTTGCGATTTCGGGTAAAACTATTCCTAACGATGCTCATAAAAATGTACACATCATCGTTAACCTCTTCGCTAGTCTTAACCGGATGCTCAGGCACAAAACGATTAATCAACACCTGTTGTTATAACACTCGTAATGTCGAAACAACATCTTTGACCAGGCTATTCTGATACCGCTTAGTATACTTAATTATTTCAGCCTCCGACTCAAATGATTGAGTGATGGTAATTTCAGTCGGATGCTTTTTGTAGATGAGTGCGAGTGGATGATCATCGTTCAATTGCCGCCGCTCCAGACGCTATCTGGCTGCGAGCACTAATACGATCGCGTTCCAATCGCTGCACAAATGTCTTAAATCGCTGGCAATCCTCAGTTGTAACCACCGTGCGCTGTACCTTACCCTGAGCAACCTCCAGGATAGTCTGCGGATGAGGATTCAGCTTCCGAACCGTTAAGCTGTCAGACATCTGCCGTAGCTCATAAATTTTCCCTTGAAACTCAGTTCCTTGCCCATTAGAGCGTCCTACAGCAGCCAGAATAAACTGAGCAGCCTGAGCAACATACTTTCCCCGCTGCTGCTGCACCTGATAACGATCCAAATCCTGGGCCATTACCCGTTGAGCTTCCTGAGGGAGCGTTAGCTTCTGGTCCGTATAACTTTTAGCCAACTGCCCCAGTTTCTTAATAAATTCCAATCGCTCTACGCCTTTCCCCATATCACGGGCCGCTCGATACCATCCCCGCAGCGCATCCAAATCTACAGTGACCTCATTAGAGGAACTTGCCGAGTGGCCATTCAGTTCATTAACAGGTGGCCCTGTGGTATGAAGCTCTGACGCAGGACCATGGGCAGCCGCATCATTGCTCTGAGCCTGACTTGGTTCAGGCTGTACATCCCGCTTTGGCACTGATGCAGCCTCAGTCGTTGGCACATCCCAGGTCGGATCGCCCCCATCTCCATGCTGGTCTAACTGCAAAGTCTGCTGGAAAGGCTCCAGATCAAACAAACTGGCTTCCTTCGTCTTAGCCTCTACTTGTGGAGCCTCAACATTATTCGCCTCTAAATATTGCTGAGCCGCTGCCGCAAACCCCTGGTGGTTAATATTCCGGGCAAACATCTGAGCAAACCCTCGGTCATACCCCCGATACTCTCCCCCCAGCGACTGCACCGCCGTTTCCTGCAGCGTCAGCAATCCCTGGTCAGAAATGCCCAACACCATCTCAGTATCGATAAACATATCCCCGTTCTGAGTCAGATAGTGCGTCAAATAAAGCTGGTCCCCATGCCGCTCCACCACCAGAGGAATATAAGGCTCATTCTCAATCCGTAAGTGAAAATCTTCCCCCTGCAAAACAGATTCAGCCAACCCCGCATTCTCAAGAAATTTCGCCACCTGTTTCTCCGCCCCACCCGTTTGTTCCTTCGCGGCTGAAATTCGAGAAACAACATTAGGAAACTCTGAAGAAGACTCTGATGGAAGAGAGGCGTTCTCCTGCATCGGCACGTCAACCGACGTCACAGCATGTACTTGTGATGAGCTGGCATCACTCTCTGAGCCTGAAGAAGTCAGCGGTATTGCCCCCTCATCCGCTAACAAAGTCTCCAATTGCTCACGATTTACCTGGGTTGGCTCAGGCACATAGGGCACATAATCTCCCTGCGCTGCATAATTGCCTGACTCCACCAATTCCAATGCTGGCAGTGCTTCCCCCAAATACTCCCGTGCCTGATCCTTAAAATCAAACGCCGCCAGCGTGATTTGCTTCTCCTTCATCAGCACAGTCAACACCGGCTCAATCCGCTCAGCAGATACCACCACCTCCATTCGGTCAGCCACAGAATAAAAGTCAGCCCCCACCGCTTCTAGAATGTCCTGATCCAG
>ERZ1740067.324-NODE-324-length-39177-cov-9.649047_pt1 | contig 39177 bp, 37 predicted proteins | sample MGYA00581736_ERZ1740067 | MGnify/ENA primary metagenome ERZ1740067 (study PRJEB43018, sample SAMN04849236) | marine metagenome | isolation source: floating plastic debris | place: Pacific Ocean | collected 2008-08-27 | study: EMG produced TPA metagenomics assembly... | reverse complement strand
TATAAAAAGCAAAAGCCCACTGTGAGCTTACACAGATTGCCTGAAAAGGGTTGAGGGTAATTCCTGGGATACGCAGACGTGTATCGCGTTCATTTTAAAGATGCATTTGATCCGTGCACTTGAATGTGGAGCCGTGTGCGATGAAAATCGCAAGCACGGTTCTAAAAAGAGGAAGTAGCAGTAATGCTTTTACTTTCGACTTTCCCTTCTTTTCGCTATTTTTAATGCGAGTTTTAAAAATTTTTTTTATTCTTTGTTAATAAAAATATACATTCATGTCTGTTTTATTTGAAAATAATCTTAAATTGTTTTTACCAGAATTTTTCTTAGCTACAGCGATTTTAAGTTTAGTTTTATATGGATCGATTTTTAGCGTTTCTAAGACTCATTATTATCCATTAATAAATTCTTCTATTTGTTGGATAAGTGTTTTGACTCTTTCTGTTACATGGGCGTTAGTTTTTTTTAGTAGATCGGTTTCCATGGTAATCTTCAATGGCACCTTTATTTGTGACCCTTTATCACAAAACGGTAAACTTTTAATAATTGGAGCAACTATACTTTGTTTGATTCTTTGTATTTCTTACATTCGAGAGTTTAAGGTGAATTCTTTTGAGTATTTTTTATTAATCCTTTTAGCTGTTTTTGGGTTAATGCTCTTATGTAGTTCATACGATTTAATGTCGGTCTATTTAGCTATCGAACTTCAGAGTTTATGCCTGTACGTTTTAGCTGCATTTAATCGTGAGTCCGCGTATTCTACAGAAGCGGGTTTAAAATACTTTATTTTAGGAGCTTTCTCTTCCGGTTTACTTCTTTTTGGTATTTCCGTTATTTACGCATTTACAGGAACAACAAATTTTGAGGATTTACATCTATTGTTATCTTTAGATTTTAAAGAACAGCAAGCACTCCAATTAGGGATTATTTTTTTAAGTTGTGCTTTTTTATTTAAAATAGCAGCAGCTCCATTTCATATTTGGTCGCCCGACGTTTACGATGGGGCTCCCTTGAATAGTACGATTTTCTTTGCAATTGTTCCTAAAATGGGGATTTTAATTATCCTTTTGAGGGTTTTTTTCTTTTGTTTTGGTGTTCAATTTTTTTATTGGCATTACATTTTTGCTTTTAGTGCTTTGGCTTCTGTTATTACAGGTTCATTTTTAGCATTGAAGCAACGTAAACTAAAAAGACTTCTTGCATATAGCTCCATCGGTCATGTTGGGTATTTTCTTTTAGCGTTCTCTTCGGGTTCCATAGAAGGGTTTCATGCTGCTATTTTATATTTATTAGCTTATATAATTATGAGTGCAGGGGTTTGGGGTGTTATAATTGGTCTTCGTACTTATTCTATTAAAAATCGAACTAGGACATTAGCCGATTTATCCATGATTAATGACCTAAATCCACTGTTAGGGTTTAGTGGAGCTATTTCTATTTTTTCAATGGCTGGAGTTCCACCACTAGTTGGATTTTATACTAAATTTTATGTTTTTCTTACTTCGATAAACGCTTCTATGTATGTACATTCGGTTCTCATAATATTGTGTAGTGTGGTTTCCACGTACTATTATATTCGCTTAATAAAAACAATTTATTTTGAAAAAATTCAAAATAAAATAGATTATAAGCCTATTTCAAAGGAAATATCCTTGGTTTTAGGTTTGTCTTTTTTTTTCACTGTTTTTTTCTTTGTAAATCCAAATTTTATTTGGCTTATCACTTATGAAATGGCTTTAAGTTTATGCGATTTAAAATTGATCTAGGCTTATTTATACAAATTTTAAATTCTAGCAAAATGTTTACACCTACAATAGTTGTAAAGATGTGCAATAAAAAAGCCTGAATTCGAATTTAAGACAGATTGTGGTTCAACTTATCTTTCTAATAGCTCAGTAGGTAGAGCGTGTGGCTGTTAACCACCAGGTCATTGGTTCAAGTCCAATTTAGAAAGCTCGTTTTTATATCGTTTTGTAGTGGCTTAAAGTAAGTTCTAACTTCGTTTAAAAGGGTGCATTTTAATAGAAAAAATTTAAACAGGATAATTTTAGTTCCACTGGAGTGTAGCCAAGAGGAAAGGCTTCCGTTTTTGGTGCGGCCATTCAAAGGTTCGAATCCTTTTACTCCAAAAAATTAAATTTTTTAATTGAAAGAGTGTATAGCTCAAATGGTGGAGCTTCGGACTTTTAATTCGCGGGTTTTGGGTTCAAATCCCAATATACTCAAAAGGTTTTTAATAAAATCTATAATTGTTTTGGTGTTAGCTGCGAAAGAATTAGAAATTTCGTTATTTATAATTTTAGTTACAATGGCAACAATTAGCCTTCATAGCAAGATTTATTTTTGGATATCTCGATGGTTATTCTCGGTAAATCACAAAGATATCGGTACTTTATATTTGATTTTTGGAGCTTTCTCAGGAGTTATAGGTACTACACTTTCGATACTTATCCGTATGGAGTTAGCTCAGCCTGGAAATCAAATTTTAGCAGGAAATTATCACTTGTATAATGTTCTTGTAACGGGCCATGCTTTTTTAATGATCTTTTTTATGGTTATGCCTATTTTAATAGGTGGTTTTGGAAATTGGTTTGTTCCACTTTTAATTGGGGCGCCTGACATGGCATTTCCACGAATGAACAATATCAGTTTTTGGCTTTTACCCCCATCTTTATTTCTTTTATTAGCGTCTACTTTAGTGGAAGCCGGTGCTGGAACAGGGTGGACTGTTTATCCGCCATTAAGTAGCGTGCAGGCGCATTCAGGCCCTGCAGTGGATTTAGCCATATTTAGTTTACATGTGTCGGGAGCTTCTTCAATCCTAGGGGCAATTAATTTTATAACAACTATTTTTAATATGCGTGCTCCCGGAATGACCATGCATAGATTACCATTAATGGTTTGGGCCGTGTTAATCACAGCTTTTTTATTATTATTATCTTTGCCAGTTTTAGCAGGAGCAATTACGATGCTTTTAACAGATCGTAATTTTAATACCACATTTTTTGATGCCGCTGGTGGAGGAGATCCGGTGCTTTATCAGCATTTGTTTTGGTTTTTTGGTCATCCCGAAGTTTACATATTAATTTTACCTGGTTTTGGTATGATTAGTCATATTGTTTCGACTTTTTCAAAAAAACCGGTATTTGGTTATCTCGGGATGGTCTACGCAATGCTTTCAATAGGGGTTTTAGGTTTTATAGTTTGGGCACATCATATGTACACTGTTGGATTAGACGTAGATACTCGAGCTTATTTTACAGCAGCTACTATGATTATTGCCATTCCAACGGGTATTAAAATCTTTTCTTGGATTGCTACCATGTGGGGAGGTTCAATTTCTCTAAAAACACCGATGCTTTTTGCATTAGGTTTTATCTATTTATTCACTATTGGAGGAGTAACGGGGGTTGTTTTAGCAAATTCCGGTGTGGATATAGCTCTTCACGATACTTATTACGTTGTTGCACATTTCCATTATGTATTGTCTATGGGTGCAGTATTCGCAATTTTTGCGGGCTTCTATTTCTGGATTGGGAAGATTATAGGGTTGCAATATCCGGAAGTTCTAGGTCAAATACATTTTTGGACTTTCTTTGCAGGTGTTAACATAACATTTTTCCCTATGCATTTTCTAGGAATAGCAGGAATGCCTCGCAGAATTCCAGATTATCCGGATGCTTACAGTGGTTGGAATGCTGTTGCATCTTATGGATCATATATTTCAGCAATTTCTACATTGTTTTTTTTCTATGTTGTTTATGTAACTTTTACAGAAGGAGAGCCAATTAAAAGAAAAAATATTTGGGCATAAATTTTTCTGTGGTTTTTTACCACAGAAACAGAGTTTATAGCTCAGTCGGTTAGAGCATACGCCCGATAAGCGTGAGGTCAACGGTTCAAGTCCGTTTAAACTCTTTGTTTGGTAGATATAACTCAGTTGGTTAGAGTATCAGATTGTGGCTTTGAAAGTCACGGGTTCAATTCCCGTTATTTACCTAATACAGAATCTGCTTTAAGTAAAATAAAAAATATTAAAAATGGTATTAAAAAAGAGTGAACTTTCTTTAAAAACAAAAAACTTTACTATAAATTTTGGTCCACAGCATCCAGCTGCTCATGGAGTTTTAAGACTTGTTTTAGATTTAGATGGTGAAGTAGTAAAAAGTGCTGATCCTCATATAGGACTTTTACATAGAGGAACAGAAAAGTTAATCGAGTATAAAACGTATACACAAGCATTGCCTTATTTTGATCGATTAGATTATGTTTCAATGATGGCTCAAGAGCAAACGTATTCTCTAGCCGTTGAAAAACTGTTAAATTGTGATGTTCCATTACGCGGGCAATATATACGAGTATTGTTTGGGGAGATTACTAGAATTTTAAATCATTTATTAGCTGTGGGATGCCACGCTATGGATGTAGGTGCAACAACTCCAATGTTATGGGCTTTTGAAGAGCGTGAAAAATTAATGGAGTTTTATGAGCGCGTTTCTGGAGCTCGGTTGCATGCAGCTTATTTTAGACCAGGCGGTGTTAGCCAGGATTTACCTTTAGGTTTATTGGATGATATTTATGTTTTTGGGGAACAGTTTAGTACCCGAATTGATGAGATGGAAGAGCTCTTAACAGGGAACCGTATTTGGAAGCAGCGTTTAGTTGATATAGGTGTTGTTTCTGCAAAAGACGCTCAAAATTGGGGGTTTAGTGGAGTTTTGCTTAGAGGCTCCGGTATCGCGTGGGATTTAAGAAAAACTCAACCCTATGACGCTTATTCATTAGTGGACTTTGATATTCCGGTTGGTACTAACGGGGATTGTTATGATAGATATTTAATACGTATAGAAGAAATGAGACAAGCATTACGCATTATATCACAATGCATAAATCAAATTCCGGAGGGTCCAGTTAAAACAAATGATGCAAAAATAGCGCCTCCGTCACGTTCTCAAGTAAAGAGTTCCATGGAATCCTTAATCCATCATTTTAAATTACATACAGAGGGTTTTGTTGTACCATCAGCTGAAACTTATTTAGCTTGTGAAGCACCAAAAGGGGAGTTTGGAGTTTTTCTGGTGTCTAATGGCTCAAATCGTCCATACCGTTGTAAAATTAAAGCTCCTGGGTTTAATCATCTTCAAGCTTTAAATTTTATGAGTAAAGATCATTTAGTTGCTGACGTGGTTACTATTATAGGAACTCAGGATATAGTCTTTGGAGAAGTTGATAGGTAAGCATTTAAAATTACGTTTTTTATATTTAGGGAAAGTGGCTGAGAGGCTGAAAGCATTGGTTTGCTAAATCAACATATACTATATATCACGGGTTCGAATCCGTGCGATTCGTTGTATTTAAAGGAATGTAATGAAAAAACTTTTATAGAAATACCATTGATTTAATTAGAAATTGATGAACTGAATTTTATTTGTAGGTTGATAACCTACTGACTTGCTAGTGAGTTAACGGTGTATAAAAAACCTAATAAATAGGTTTGCCTGGTACAAAAATAGCGTAATAAAAGTACTAAGCAAGGCATAGAAGCAATCAAGATAAAAGGTTAAAGAGATCTTTTGACTTTTGCAAGCAAAATCTTTATAAACCCAACGGACTTATTAGATTGGGTGGGGTAAAATTTCAAAAAAACTAAAATGTTGGTTGAAGCGTCGTTAATTTCCCAGGATAACTACAGTATAAATATTTTAACAACTTTTGATTATTATATTTTCTGCAGATCGTATATAACGTATGAATATGGATTTGTTTAGAGCGTATTAGTTTATGATCCGACGTAAAAACGTACCCTAAGAGGTGTATCCAAAATAATTTTCGGAACGAAGTAACTTAAAATATTTGGTTGTAAAAAACTAAATTTATAAAGCCTTTTGATTTTTGCTAAGGTTTTTGATTTAAGAGAGACCGACATAAAAAGCAAAAGCCCATTGCGAGCTTACGTAGATTGCCTAAAAAGGGTTGGGGTTAATTCCCGGGATATGCAGACGTGTGTCGCTTTTAATAAAGTGTAGTAATTTTTTAAAGGGGTAAAAGTATTAACTTTTTTTAAATGAGGAGCTGTGTGCGATGAAAGTCGCATGCACGGTTCTGAAGAGAGTGAATAGCAGTAATGTTCTATTTTCGATTCTTTAATCGTCTTTTCCGTGCAAATTCAGTATTTATTGTTAATAGATAAAAATTAAAGATGATTCAACCAGAAAGTTTTTTAGGAGTTGTTGATAATTCCGGAGTAAAAACCATAAAGTGCATAAAAGTTTTAGGTGGCTTTAAAAAACGCTATGGGGGTTTAGGGAGCCTTATAAGAGCGTCTATCCAAGAGGTACGATACAAAAAACAAGCAGTAAAAAAGGGGGGTCTTGTACTAGCTTTAATAGTACAGACCCGTTTTCCTTTTAAAAGGAAAGATGGTCAAAAAATACAATTTTTAAAAAATTCCGCCATTTTGTTGGATACAAGTCAAAAACCCCTTGCTTCTCGTTGTACGATTCCCTTTTGTAAAGAGTTTCGACAAAAAAAATCGATTAAGCTTTTAAGTCTTGCGTCAACAGTTTTGTAAAAATTAAAAATATGTGGAAAAATTATAATCTTTTTTATACTCAAGTATTAAAATCCGATATAGGCTTGTGTTTTATGTCAGAAAATGTTCATCAAATCCCTAGAGTATATAAAACTTTTTTAGTGTCAACATCGAGAGAATCCTTAGGTATAAAGAAAACTCTTTTATCTTTAAGTGGGATTCAGTTAATTTCAAGTTCCAAACCCCATATTGTCGTTTCGCGAAAGTCCATGCCACATTTGAAAATTAGAAAAGGTGAATCCCTTGGAGCCAAACTTACGTTACACGGTTCTTCTGCATTACAATTTTTGCATTTTTTTATTTTTAATACTTTAAGTTTAGTAGACTTAGTAGATTTATTGTCACATAATAAAAAAAACTTAGACTTTACTTTTTTTTTTAAATCTTTTGTTATTTTTCCGCGACTAGGGCAGCATTTTAATTTTTTTCGAAATTCTTCGTATTTACGTGTTCTTTTTTCTTGTAAAGGAGATTGTAAAAATATTTTATTTTTTTTGCGTTTTTTAAAAATTCCTATTAAAATTTCTTAATTTATATTATGATTTTCCATTTAGCTTTTATCTTTGTTAGTCTTTTAATTATAGTAATACCTTTATTAATAGCGGTTGCTTATTTCACTTTAGTTGAAAGAAAGTTTATGGGATCTATGCAAAGAAGGCGTGGTCCTAATGTTGTTGGGTTTATGGGACTTTTACAACCGTTAGCTGATGGTCTGAAGTTGTTTGCTAAAGAAACCGTTCTTCCAAGTAACGCTAATATATTATTGTTTTTATTGGCGCCTGTTATGACATTTGTGCTTAGTTTGATGGGTTGGATAGTTATCCCTTTTAATGAAAACGCAGTTATTTCTGATGTAAATATAGGTGCTCTTTACCTATTTGCAATTTCATCTTTAAGTGTTTACGGTATTATTATTGCTGGTTGGTCGAGTAATTCAAAATATCCTTTTTTAGGCGCTCTTCGTTCAGCAGCTCAAATGGTATCTTATGAAGTTTCTATTGGGTTTATTGTTGTAGCTGTAGTTGTTTGTGCGGGATCTTTCAACTTAAGTGAAATTATACTTGCGCAAACAAGAATTTGGTTTATAGTACCATTGTTTCCAATGTTTATCATGTTTTTTATTTCCGCTTTAGCCGAAACTAATCGTCATCCTTTTGATTTACCGGAAGCAGAGGCAGAATTAGTATCCGGTTATAATGTGGAGTATTCAGCTATGGGTTTTGCATTATTTTTTTTAGGGGAGTACGCAAACATGTTAATTATGAGCGCTATGACAAGTATACTTTTTTTAGGTGGCTGGTTACCGCTATTAAACATTTTTCCTTTTAATTGGATTCCAGAGTCGTTTTGGTTTTCATTAAAAATAGCCATCTTTGTTATAGCTTTTGTATGGGCACGGGCAGCATTACCAAGGTATCGATATGACCAATTGATGTCTTTGGGTTGGAAAAGTTTCCTTCCTTTATCGTTGGCTTGGTTATTTTTTACATTTACGTGCTTAATTAGCTTTAATATTTTGCCAGAGTAATGAAAACGGTTAAACTTCGTATAGTTTCTCATCGTAGCGTTTTTTTAGACAAATTTGTGAATAAATTTTTATATGAAGTAGATAAAGAATATGTTACAGTTTTGCCTCTACCTACAAAAAGCAAGCTTTTTACTGTTTTAAAATCTCCTTTTGTTAATAAAAAATCGAGAGAGCAGTTTAAATTAGAAACACATAAACGTATAATTGTTTTGAAAGGGAAAGAAATAAAAAAGATTCCTAAGCTGTTAAAAAACCTTTCTTCTAATAATATAGCGATTAAGGTTGTTCTGAAAGGAGGATAGTTCAATTTGGTAGAATAGTGGTTTCCAAAACCAAAGGTTGTGGGTTCAAATCCGACTCTTCCTGATAAAAACATTTTGATATATTAATTTTGGTCCTTTAAATATTCGTTTATTTTCTCTCATGTATTTAAATATAATTTTTTTACCTTTTCTAGGATCTTTTATAGGTGGCTTTTTTGGACGCTTTTTAGGTTCTTGGGGTTCTGCTCTTATTACTACAAGTTCTATAGGAATTACTTGTTTTTTATCAATGATTGCCTTTTTTGAAGTAGCTCTGGCGGGTTCAACTTGTTTCATAAAAATAACGCCTTGGATTAGTTCAGAACTATTTAACGTCGAATGGGGTTTTTTCTTTGATAGTTTAACGGTAGTTATGTTAGTAGTAGTTACTTTTATTTCTAGTTTGGTTCATTTTTATTCTATTGAGTATATGTCTCATGACCCGCATTTGCCTAGATTTATGTCTTACCTCTCGTTGTTTACCGCTTTTATGGTGGTTCTAGTGACGGGGGATAATTTTATTCAAATGTTTCTAGGTTGGGAAGGAATTGGATTATCTTCGTATTTATTAATTAATTTTTGGTTTACTCGTATTCAAGCGAATAAAGCCGCAATAAAAGCTATGATAATAAATCGAATAGGAGATTTTGGTTTAGCTCTTGGTATTTTTGTTATTTATATTTATTTTCAAACAGTAGAATACGCAGCTGTTTTTGCTATGGTACCGTTTTTTGAAGATGTAAAAATATATTTTTTATCTTTGGAATTTGATACTTTAAACACAATCGGTCTATTACTCTTTGTCGGTGCTGTTGGAAAATCCGCACAATTAGGGTTACACACTTGGTTACCAGATGCTATGGAGGGTCCTACGCCAGTATCCGCATTGATTCACGCAGCTACTTTAGTTACAGCGGGTGTTTTTTTAATGGCGCGTTGCTCTCCTTTGTTAGAGTATGCAAATGGCGCACTTTCAATTATCGCATTGTTTGGTGCGGCTACAGCTTTTTTTGCAGCAACAACAGGTTTGCTACAGAATGATCTTAAACGTGTAATCGCTTATTCTACTTGTAGTCAATTGGGCTATATGGTTTTTGCTTGTGGTTTGTCTAACTATTCGGTGGGTGTTTTCCATTTAGCTAATCACGCTTTTTTTAAAGCTTTATTATTTTTAAGCGCGGGTTCGGTTATTCATGGAATTTCGGATGAGCAGGATATGAGAAAAATGGGTGGTTTGCGTAAGTTAATGCCATTTACTTATTCTATGATACTTATTGGCTCTTTGTCTTTAATGGGAATGCCGTTTTTAACTGGATTTTATTCTAAGGATGTAATTTTAGAAATAGCTTATGCAAAGTACTCCGTACCGGGGCATTTTGCCTTTTGGTTAGGCTCATTTGCTGCGTTTTTTACAGCTTTTTATTCGATGCGTTTAGCTTTTTTAACTTTTTTATCTGAACCTAACGGTTATAAACCTATTATTACTAATGCGCATGATGCAACATTACGGATGGCATTGCCTTTAGGTATTTTAGCAATACCCAGTATTTTCATAGGCTTTTTGGGTAAAGATATGATAATAGGATTGGGCTCTGATTTTTGGTCAAATGCTATTTTTGTTCACCCAGCTAATTTGAATAGTATTGATGCAGAATTCATACCTCATACAATTAAGCTTTTGCCTGTAGCCTTGAGTTTGTTAGGTGCAGGACTCTCCTATTTTTTATACTCTTACAATAGTTTTTTTTTATACTCTTTTGCTACAAGTCATTTCGGTAAGAAACTGTATACCTTTTTTAATCGAAAATGGTTTTTTGATAAAATTTATAATGAGTTTGTGGTTCAAAATCTGCTTTTTTTTGGTTTTCATATAAGCTATAAAGTCATCGACAGAGGAATAATCGAAATTTTTGGTCCAAGAGGAGTTTCAAATTTTGTAATAACTAATGCCAATTTGTTGCGTAATTTTCAAACAGGGTTTATTTATCATTACGCTTTATTCATTTTTATTGGTGCTGGTTTTTTGATTTTAAGTTCTCAATTTTATGGCTTCCTTTTATGCTTAATTGATTATCGCGTTTTGTGTCTTCTAGGGGTGTCCGCCTTCATTATTAACGACAATAGTCGTTAATAGGTTTTTAAAATATACACTTTACTAAACATTTAATATGATTAATCTTTTAATAAGTATTTTAACATTTGGTTCTTTTGTTCTGATTTTTTTACCAAAAGAAAATGTTTTTTTAATTCGCGTAGTTGGAATTAGTACAACGTTTTTGACCTTCTTCGTTTCTCTAATACTTTGGGTTCTTTTTGATAACTCGACAGTAAAGTTGCAGTTTGTAAGTGAATTTGTTTGGCTTTCTCACTTAAATATAAACTTTACTTTAGGGGTCGACGGGATTTCGTTATTTTTTTTGTTGTTAACCACTCTTTTGGTTCCTGTTTGTTTATTAGCAAGTTGGAATAGTGTTCAGATTTATGTTAGAGAGTACTTTATTGCATTTCTTTTAATGGAAATTCTATTAGTTTTAGTTTTTTCCGTTTCGGATTTACTCTTATTTTATATATTTTTTGAAAGTGTGTTAATCCCTATGTTTCTTATTATAGGGGTTTGGGGTTCTCGCGAAAGAAAAATTCGTGCCGCTTATCTTTTTTTTCTTTACACTCTATTTGGTTCTGTAATAATGCTATTAGGGATTGCATACATCTATGTTCAAGTAGGAACAACCGATTATGAAATTCTTTTAAATCATCCTTTTTCCGAGTTAGAACAAAAATTGCTTTGGCTTTCATTTTTTGCATCATTTGCTTCTAAAATACCAATGCTTCCTGTTCATATTTGGTTACCGGAGGCACATGTCGAAGCTCCAACATCAGGTTCTGTTATCCTTGCTGGGATTTTATTAAAATTAGGAAGTTATGGTTTTTTACGGTTCTCATTACCACTGTTTCCATTGGCTTCTTACTTTTTTACGCCGTTAATTTACACTCTTTCTGTAATAGGCGTTATTTATACATCATTAACCGCGGTAAGACAAACTGATTTAAAGAGGATAATTGCGTATACTTCTGTGGCCCATATGAATTTAGTTGTTATGGGCTTATTTAGTTTTAATGTCATTGGTTTAGAGGGGGCTATAATTCAAAGTTTAAGTCACGGCTTTGTTTCTAGTGCTCTTTTTTTATTAATAGGTGTTGTGTACGATCGTCATCATACACGAACGGTTAAATATTATGGTGGATTAGTACATGTTATGCCACTGTTTAGTATTGTTTTTTTATTATTTACGATGGCTAATATAGCCCTTCCAGGCACAAGCAGCTTTGTGGGGGAATTCTTACTTTTAATAGGTATCTTTAAGTTTAACACAGCCGGTGCTTTTTTTGGTGCAACAGGAATGATTTTGGGTGGAGCTTATTCTTTATGGTTGTTTAATCGAATGGTTTACGGTAATTTAAAATTACAGTATTTGACTAGCTTTTCGGATATAAACACAAGAGAAATTTTTGTATTTTTACCTCTAATTATTGGAACATTAGTGTTAGGAATTTTTCCAGAAATCTTTTTAGTTTCACTGCATACTAGTGTCATGCACATTGTGGAAATAATTAATCCTAGTTGTTTCTAAAAAAAAACACTTTGATGTTATTGTTCAACGGTTATTGGTGCAGGTTCGAATCCCTCAATAGCCAAAAATTACCACTTTAAAATAAGCTTGAAATTTATTTTAAAGACTTGGAGTCTTTAAAAAAGGTGTACAGTTTTGTGTTTAAATTGTTCGCTTTTAATCACGTTTATATTAATTGAACGCTTTGTATATATAGAATCTCTCCATAGAAAGAAAATTGAACCAGGGCTTTTTGTTTTTTTCCTCCAATTTGAAAAATTATATGCAAAAAAGCCTTTCCTTCGAGGATAAAACAAAAACCCCCTCAAAAAAACTTGGTGGCTATTTTCCGTATCAATTGTGGCCGTAGAGACGAAAAAAAACTTCGAAAAATTTCTTCTTGTACTCTCATCTTCTCTATATATATTAATGAAGGTTCTTTTTCTTGAAAATCTTTTTCAAAAAAAATGAAAAAAAATTTTTTTTTCTTGTCTATATTAACGGCTGGTATTTTTTCTTGGAAAATTTTTTGAAAAAAAACGAAAAAATTTTCTTCGGAAAATTTTCGTACCTTTATTTTTTCCATATACATCAATGGAGGTATTTTTTCAAGAAAAAATTTTTGAAAAAAATGAAAAAAAAAATTTTTTTTCTTGTTTGTATTAACGGTCCATATTTTTTTTCCTGAAAAATTTTTTGAAAAAAGCGAAAAAAAATTTTTTTTTTCTTGTCTAGGGGTAAGGGGGTATAGAGGTTTTGTTTTTATGGAGGAGCGAAGCGACTTCATAAAAACAAAACCTTTACGGTAGGGGGAGAGAAAAAGGGGTAGGAGGCTTGGATTACGTTCCTTGGGAACGTAACCTTGATGGTAGGGGGGTTGAGTATTAGACAAAAAATTTAAATTTCCTATTTTCTTAAATATAATAAACTAAAAAGCTTTAAGAAAAGTTTGTTTTGGTAGCTCAGGGGTAGAGCAAAGGACTGAAAATCCTTGAGTCAACAGTTCAAATCTGTTTCAAGACAATTTTACTTTAATTCATTAAAAAAGAAACGGCACCGGAAATATTGAGTGTAGTACATATAAAAAAATTTTCAAAAAATGCTTGTTCAAGCTGCAAAACTAATTGGTGCTGGTTTAACAACTGTAGGTTTAGTAGGTGCCGGAATAGGAATAGGCTCGATCTTCAGTGCTTTAATAGCTGGAATAGCGCGAAACCCCTCATTAAAAGATGAACTTTTTAGATCTGCTATTTTAGGTTTCGCATTAACTGAAGCAATTGCTCTTTTTGCTCTTATGATTGCCTTTTTAATATTATTTGCTCTTTAGTTTATAGATCGAGAGAATAATAAATAATTTCTATTAATAGTGGTTATTGGTGTAGGTTCAAATCCTCCAATAATTAAAGCAATGAGCCCTTTTGGTTTAAAAATCTCTTAGTTTTTTTTTAAAAATAAATGAATCTTCAACTTATAAAATTTCTGTCTAGCTTTTTAAACGCGCAGCAAAGCTCAAACCTTTTCTTCTTTTTTTCTTATTCAAGAAATATTCTGCAAATCATAAAAATATTAAAAAAAGAGGGGTATATTAGTCATTTTAAACTTTTTTTGTTAAGAGATAAAAAATTTTTTAAAATTATCTTAAAAAATTTAAATGGTTCTAAACAGAAAATTTACATAAAAAGAGTCTCAAAACCAAGTTTACCCAAATTTTTTTCGAATAAAAATCTTGCCAGTCTTTATTCGAAAACAGGTCTTTTTATTTTAAGCACACCAATTGGAATTTTATCGAGTCGTGAAGCCTTTTTAGCGGGGGTGGGGGGTAGCGTATTATTTTATATTAGTTAATATGAATTTTTTTTATTTTGAATGTATAAAAATTCCGCAAAAATTTAAAGTTAGTTTTAACAATCAAAAATTAAAAATTAGTTACTTAGACAAAAATTTTAATATTTTAGTCAATAACGCCCTAATGATTGATATTGTAGGATCTAATTTTTTATATCTAAGGTATAATCCTCAAATTTTAAAAACCCAAAGTTCAAAAAAGCGTCTTTGGCGTCGATATTCATCCTTACTTTTTACTTACAAAAGAAAAATTAACCAAATTTTTTTTGGTCTTACTGTTGGGTACCATAGAATACTCTCTTTAGAAGGGGTGGGTTACAAAGCTGAAATTTGTCCAATTTCGAATTCTTTAGAATTTAAATTGGGGTTCAGCCATGAAATAAAAGCGTTAATTCCAAAAAACGTTTTGGCGTATTGCCCTAAAGAAACTCTTATTTTATTAAAAATTGATTCTAATGATCTTTTAGGGACTCTCAGTGCGAATTTTCAAAAATACAAATCACCAGATGTTTATAAAAATAAAGGGATTTTTATAAGGGGAAACTTTTTGCAAACAAAAAAATTAAAAAAAAAATAAAAATGTCTGTTACGTTTGAACAGCAAATTATTAAAAATCTTTTGTATTCCGATGGGTATCTAGGCGGATCTTCAAAAAAGATTTTTCAAAAAAATCAAGGTTATCTTTTAGGATCGAAAAAAGGGTTCGTGGTTTATAATTTAGAAAAAGTTGTTTTTACGTATGTTAAAGTTTTAAGTCTTGTAAGAAACTTAAAAAAACGAAAATTAAAAATACTTTTTATTGGTTGTCCTTTTGGCATGGAAAAAAAAATAGAAAAATTGTTAAGCAGCTCCCGACACTTTTTTATAAGCTCGACAAATTGGGTACATGGCAGTTTAAGTAATAACCGTTTACTCTCTACAGAGCTTTCTATGGTTGTTACTTTTAATCAGAGTTTAGCATTTTCCAATAAGGAGTTTTTTAATAAGGAGTTGACTCTCATTTCTTTCGTAGAAGAAAATGAGAAACTGTCTTTTATAGACTTCTCTCTGGTTATTAGTTTACGATCTAAAAGTATTGCAGACATGTATTATTTTCTTTTAAAACAATCCGTTTAATATGCCTCTTTCTAACAAAAGATATCAACCGCGTTTAAAACAAAGTATTTTGAATAATAAATGTTTTGCACCTATTTCTAAAAATTTAACAAATCTAAAAAGGTTAAAATGGCAAAATTTTGTACGTACGCATAAGAAAAGTAATCAACTAGTTAGAAATGATCTTTTTTTTGTAGATTTTAAAATTGCCGATTTGCAAAAGGGGTATACTAGCGAACTTTTGTATAAACAAAAATTTTTTGCTTTTTTTAATACATTAAAAAAGAAATCCTTCGAACGAATTTTAAAACGTTTTAAAAATATTCATTCAAATCTATTTTTTATAAATTATATTTTAAATCACATTGAGCTCAGATTAGATATGATCTTATTTCGATCTAATTTTGTATTAACAATTCATCAGGCTCGAATGCTTATTCATTCAGGTCTCGTGCATGTGAATGGTAATATAGTAACTTCGGCATCTTATCGTCTAGAACTAGGTGATTTGATTGAAGTTTTATTAAGAAGAAAAAAAACGGTTTTTAGCAATTACACAGTTAATTTACCAGTAAGCTTTTTAGAAATTAACTACGAGACTTTTTCAATAGTTGTTATCGATAAGCCCAACAAAAAAGATATGTCAAAAATACTTCCCTTTTTTTTTAACTTAAATGGCTTGAAATTTTCTTTTAATAACTAAGGTTTAGGACAATTAACTCAATGGCTAGAGTATCTCGCTTACAACGAGAAGGCTAGAGGTTCGAATCCGTGCGATCCGTTGTATTTGAAGGATGATAAAAATAACCGTAAAAATACCATTGGTATAAATTAACTAATGAACTGTAACTCATTTGTAGGGCACCTCCTACTAACTTATTAATTAGTTGAGTGCTTATAAAAAGTCGTTTAGAAGACTTGCCCGGTACTGATTAACTAGGCTTTATGGCAGTACTAAAGCAGGGCATAAAAGCAATCAAGATAAAAGGTTAAAGAGATCTTTTAACTTTTGCAAGCAACAGTCTTATAGTCCCAACAACTAATATAGATTGGGTGGAGTAAATTTTAAATAATTAAAACGTTAAAAATCCGGTTAGCCTTTAGTGTAAAGTATTTTAAAATTCTAATCCATAATAAATGTAAAAGGTCTTATGTAAAATGTGCGCTTGGATTCGCTCAAAACAAATTAACTTACGACCCCGGACAAAAGCGTACTCTAAAAGACAGGAAAAAGAGTTTCGGAACGGAGTAACTTAAAGCGTTAAATTGTCCAAAGTAGGCCAATTTTTTTGGTAAATGCTATAAGAAAGACCGATATAAAAAGCAAAAGCCCACTGTGAGCTTACACAGATTGCCTGAAAAGGGTTGAGGGTAATTCCTGGGATATGCAGACGTGTATCGCGTTCGTATATTAAGTCTATTTTATTGATTTTAGTCGAACGAGAAGCTGTGTGCGATGAAAGTTGCATGCACAGTTTTGTTGAGAGGAAATTGCAGTAATGTTTTATTTTCGACTTTTTGCTTCTATTGTCTAATTTTGCTCGCTTGGTGGAACAGGCAGACACGACAGACTTAAAATCTGTTCCTTCTTGGATATTGGTTCAAGTCCAATAGTGAGTAGAGATAATAAGCTGTTTATCATGTTTTTGTTTATTTTTATCAATTCAAAACTTTTAATTATGTTATCCTTGTTTTACGAAGAGTATAGCCCAATTCTTATCATGGCTGTATTTGCTATAGCACTTTCAATAATTATTTTAGCGGCTTCTTTTATTTTGTCCGTTCAACAGCCAGATACAGAGAAATCTTCGGCGTATGAATGTGGCTTTGATCCTTATGAAGATGCAAGAAATGCTTTCGATGTAAGGTTTTATATAGTCGCTATTTTATTTATTATTTTCGATCTTGAAGCTATGTTTTTGTTTCCTTGGGTGGTTTCTTTAACTCATTTGGGTTCAATGGGACTTTGGGTTATGATAGATTTTTTAGTTGAGCTTGTTGTGGGTTTTGTGTATGCTTGGAAAATCGGTGCGCTAGAGTGGGAATAAAGTATGAAAAATTTGTTACTCCGTGATCAAAAAAAGCGAACTCGCTTTTTAAAAAAAGAGTCTTTACGGCTTATATTAAAGTATCTTTATTCAAATCAAAAGTTAAGTTTAAAAATTCGAACCGCGGCGGGTTTTTTGTTACAAAATCCTTCTTCTCAAACGAATTTAGTAAAAATAAAAAATCGGTGCGTTCAAACATCTAGAGGAGCATCTATTCTACGAAACTTCCGACTTTCAAGAATAATTTTTCGTGATTATGTTCGTTTTGGACAAATTCCAGGAATTGTTAAAAAAAGCTGGTAGCTTTATAATAAATAAAATAGAATTTAAAAATGCCTCAATTTGACAAATTCACTTTTTTTAATCAAATTTTTTGGTTGGTTTTGATTTTTTCAGGTTTTTATTTCATTCTTTTAAAAAATTATTTACCAAAAATAGGGTCCGTGCTTAAAGCACGAAATAAAAAATTGCTAAGAAGTAATTCTTTAGCGGAAAATTATAAGTTAGAAGAAGTAGCTACTTTTGAAAACTCTAATAGACTTTTTAATGAAACTTCTGCGTTATGTCGTGAAAATTTGTTAAGCGGTTTTGAAAAATCAAATAGCTGGTTAACAGTTTCAAATCAAAATATTTTTATTGGTGATTTAAGAATAACGAAATCAAATTATCTGCAATCATTTGGAAAGTTGTCCGCTAGAAAATTTTTGATATAAACATTCCATTTTTAACGCCGAAGTGATGAAATTGGTAAACATGCCAGGTTTAGGTTCTGGTGCTTTTAGCATAAAGGTTCAAGTCCGTGCGATCCGTTGTATTTAAAGGTGTAGATTAAAAAACCTTATACCATTGACAGTTTTTTGTTGGTGAACTAAAAATTATTTGTAGGCTAATAACCTTCCGTCGTACTAATTAGTCGAATTTTTATAAAAAACCCTTTATATTAAGGGTTAGCCTGGTGTTTTTGATTGGTCAGCAAAAACGCAAAGCAAGGCATAAAAGTAAAAAACTGTAAAAAATAAAGATACAGTTTTTGCGAAAAATTATTTTATATTTCCAACTGTTTTCTCTGATTGGGTGGGGTAAAAATATTTTTAAAATTTGAAGTGTTGCGCAAAGCGCTGTAATTATTCTTATGGTTTTTTTAAATACCATTTTTATAAATTTAAATTAAGGTCGTTTATGGTGCATAAATATGGGCTTGTTTAGAGCAAATTAGAAACTGATCCAGCGTAAAGATACACCCTAAAAAATATATTAGATGATTTTTGGAACGGAGTAATTTAAAATAAAAAACCAATATGTTGGCAAGAAAGGACCATTTAGACTTGATCAAATTTTTATTTTAAAAAAGACCGGCGTAAAAAGCTAAAAGCCTACTGCGAGCTTACGCAGATTGTCTGAAAAGGATTGAGGGTAATTCCTAGGATACGCTAACGTACGTCGCGTTCGTAATAATATAATAAACACATTAGCTATTTATTTTTTTATTTGAATGAGGAGCCGTGTGCGGTGAAAGTCGCATGCACGGTTCTAGGGAGAGTCAGTGACAGCAATGTTTCATTTTCGATTCACCGTTTTTCTTCGGTAATTTTCTTATGTGAATATATATTAATGGTAAATTATCTGTCTTCCAAACAGAGGATACCAGTTCAATTCTGGTTATTCACTTAAAATTATGAGTGGAATAGAGCAATTTGGTAGCTCGTCAGGCTCATGACCTGAAGGTTTTAGGTTCAAATCCGTGCGATCCGTTACATTTAAAAAACTGTTTCCGCAGTTATAGAAATTGTCATCAACCTTAACAATTGTTGATGAACTGCTCTTTATTGATAAGTTGATAACTTATTTACTTACTAGCAAGTAAAAAGCATATAAAAAACCTTTGTTGTAGGTTCGCCCGATGTTAAAGATATATAAATCAAGCATTAAGCAGGGCATAAAAGTAAAAGATTTCAAGCGCTGCGCATTATTAGCTTGATTTTTGCAAGTAGTTATTTTAAAATCCCAGCTTATTTATTAGATTGGGTGGGGTAAAATTTTTTTGAAGCGTCGATTAAAATGTCGTTAACTTAATACGTTGGTTTTAATTAATTAAAATTTATAGATCATATATAATGCACAAATAAGGATTTTTTTAGAGCACACTAGTTTATGATCCGGTATAAAGACGCTCCCTAAAAGATACATCTAAAATAAATTTCGGAACGGAGTAACTTAATAAGAAAACTATCTTTTAAGTAAGACCGATACAAAAAGCAAAAGCCTACTATGGGTTAACGTAGATTGCCTGAAAAGGGTTGGAGGTAATTCTCAGGATATGCTGACGTGTGTCGCGTTTGTATGATATATTTATTTAGTTGAATATATTTAAACGAGGAGCCGTGTGCGGTGAAAGTCGCATGCACGGTTTTAATGAGAGGGAATGGCAGAAATGTATCATTTTCGATTCTTTACTTTTTTCCACATAAAAATATAAAATTACTATTTCGACTAAGTAGCATAAAAGGTAATGCATTCGATTGCAAATCGAATAATGATGGTTCAATTCTATCTTTAGTCTCGTATTTATCCAAAAAAATAAAAGCATTATGAGGATGCACAGGTGTTAATTTTAGTTGTGAACGTTTAGTGTAACGAAAAATTAAAAAGAGGTAATGAAAACCGTTGACTTTTAATGTTTCTTCTGCGGAAAACCGCTGCTTTATGCGAATATATACAAAGAGAACTGAAACATCTAAGTATCTTTGTTAAAAAATCAACCGAGAGACCGTTATTAATGGCGAATGAACGCGGTTTAGGCTAAAAAGCTAATTTTTTTGATTGAAAACTTACTATAAAGGGTTTTTAGTCCCGTAGATAAAAAAAACGCTTTAACAAGTATTGCAATAACAAGCAATTTTGTAAGAATATTGGAGGACCATCTTCAAAGCCTAAAAAAATTAACAACCGATAGTGAAAAGTAACGTAAGTGAAAGGTGAAAAAAGAGTTCTCTACCAGTGAAAAGAACCTGAAACTTAATGCTGTTAACAGTTGAAGCTTTTTTAGTGACAGCGTACCTTTTGTATAATGGGCCAACGACTTTGTATATTTGGCGAGCTTAATTTAATAAAAATAGGCGTAGTGAAATCAAAAAATAAAAATCTAGTCATTTGTACAAAACCCGAAACTGAGTGATCTAACCATGAGCAGGTTGAAAGTTGGATGGTAACGTTTGCTGGAAGACCGAACTCGTGTATGTAGCAAAATACTGGGATGACTTGTGGTTAGGGGTGAAAGGCCAATCAAACTCAGAGATAGCTGGTTTTCTACGAAATCTATTTTAGTAGTGTGTTTTATTACAAATTCTGTGGTAGAGCTCTTTTTTAGTGCGGGGGTGTTTTACTTACCAATCTTCTAAAAACTTCGAATACAGTTTTTCTGTTTTAAGCAATCAGACTTTAGGTGCTAAGATCTAAAAGTCGAGAGGGAAACAGCCCAGACTGATCGTTAAGGACCTAAAAAATATAGAAGTTAAAGGGAGTTAAGGATTAAAAACAACCAGAAGATAGGCTTAGAAGCAGCCATTCTCTAATGAAAGCGTAGCAGCTCACTGGTCTAAATGTTTAGCACCGAAAATTTAACGGGATTAAAAATATTTTCCGAAACGGCAGAATCCAAATTTTTTGTGGATTGGTAGTAGAATGTTCTGTAAAATCTGTTAAGTTAAGCTGTAAGGTTTAATGAAGATACCAGAAGTAAGAATGTTGGCATGAGTAACGACAAAGAGTGTTGAACCACTCTCGCCTAAAACTCAAGGTTTTTAATGTAAAGTTAAACTTCATTAAATTGTATGTTAAAATAATACGGCCCCTAAAAGTATAGTGAAAACTTTTCTTGATGGGACACAAAATACTGTTATTTAGATATGTGACAAAAATTGATGCTTATTTAACAAAATATTTGAATAGGTTATTTTTTTCAAGAAATAGCAATTTATTTAAACCGTACTGAAAACTGACACAAGTGAGTGGGTTGAGTAAACTAAGGCGTTAAATGAACTATGTAAAAGGAACTCGGCAAATTGCTTTCGTAACTTCGGGAGAAGAAAGGACTTTTTTAATAGTGGATATTAAAAAAGTCGGCACAAAAATGGAAGAAGCGACTGCTTAACAAAAGCACAAGTCTCTGCAAATTCGTAAGATTATGTATAGGGGCTGACACCTGCCCGGTGCTGAAAGATTAAGAGAACAGTGTTATGGCTCTGTTCTTAAGTCCCAGTAAACGGCGGCTTTAAACTTGAAAGTCCAAAGGTAGCGAAACGCCTTGTCACCTAATTAGTGACCTGCATGAATGGTGTAACGACTTCTTTTCTGTCTCTTACATGGGTTTAGTGAAATTGAAATATCCGTGAAGATGCGGATTATTCACAGTTAGACGAAAAGACCCTATAAACTTTTACTACACTTATTCGTTAAAGTTGTTTTTATTTTGTGTAGAATAGGTGGGAGTATAAAAATTATTTTTTATACGAATGTGAAATACCACTCTCAATAAAAACGGTTTTTAACTTATTCCTATGAGGACAGCGTATAACTGGTAGTTTTATTGGGGCGATAGCCTTCTAAAAAGTAACGAAGGCGTACATAAGGTAGACTCAGATGAAAAAATTCATTGTTGCGTGTAATAGCAAAAGTTTGCTTGACTGTAAGAAATACAATTCGAGCAGGAGCGTAAGCTGGTTATAGTGATCTGATGATTCAGAATGGAATGGTCATCACTCAACGGATAAAAAGTACTTTAGGGATAACAGGTTTATAACTTCTTAGAGTTCCTATCGATGAAGTTGTTTGACACCTCTATGTCGACTTATCGCATCCTGAAGCTGAAGCAGGTTTCAAGGGTTCGGTTGTTCGCCGATTAAAGCGGTACATGAGTTGGGTTCAGAACGCCGTGAGGCAGTTTGGTCTCTATCTTCTGTGAGCGTTAAGAAAATTGAAGAATTTAAACCTTAGTACGAGAGGACTGGGGAAAGTATACCTCTGGTGTAACAATTGTTTTAAGCATTGTTGTAAAGCTACGTATATATTAGATAATCGCTGAAAGCATTTAAGTGAGAAACTAATTTTAAGATAAATTTTCTTCAAAATCGTGAAAGATTATCACGTTGATAGGTGGTTTGTTTAAGGGTTGTAAAATTTTAAGCAGAGCCATACTAAAAATTTAACTTTCTTTTTTGGAATGGGGGTGTAACTCAAAGGTAGAGTGTGTGCTTTGCACGTACAAAGTTGCTGGTTCAAATCCAGTTATCTCCAATTTTTGTTTTATATAATTTGTTTTTTAATAAACAGGTTGAGTATATTTTGAATTTGATCCTTGTTCAAAATTAACGCTGGTAATGCACCTAACACATGCAAGTTGAATGTTTCATACATAGCGAACGGGTGAGTAAGACAAAAGTTATCTGCTTTTTGGCACGGAATTAAATTCCGTATAATAGGCTGAATCCGCCTAAAAATGAGCTTTTGCAGAATTAGGTTGTTGGTGGGGTAAAAGCCCACCAAGCCAATGATTCTTAGCTGATCTGCAAGGATTTTTAGCCACATCGGAACTGAGACAAGGTTCGAGCTTAACACAAAGCCAGCAGTGAGGAATTTTGGACACTGAGCTAACGCTTGATCCAGTGACATTACCTAAGTGATGAAGGCTTTTTGGCTGTAAAGCTTGTTATTTTAGGAAGAGATTGACTGTACTAAAAAAAAATCCCGACAAATTTCGTGCCAGCAGTCGCGGTAATACGGAAGGGGTAAGCGTTATTTAGAATGATTGGGCGTAAAGGGTTTGTAGGTGGTACTTAGTCGTTGGGTATGAAAGATCAAAGCTTAACTTTGAAAACGTATTCAAAACATATGTGCTAGAGTACGAAAGGGGATAATGGAATTTTATAACAAGGGGTGAAATCCGAAGAATTATAGAGGAACTTCAAAAGCGAAGGCTGTTATCTGGGTCGTAACTGACACTAAGAAACGAAAGCGTAGGGAGCAAACAGGATTAGATACCCTGGTAGTCTACGCTGTAAATTATGAGTGTTCATGTTTAAAAAAATTTAGACATTTAGCTAACGCGTTAAACACTCCGCCTGAAAAGTATAATCGCAAGGTTGAAATTCAAAGGAATTGACGGGGACTAACACAAGTGGTGGAGTATGTTGTTTAATGCGACACTACGCGCAAAATCTTACCCATTCTTGTAGATGCAAAAAAATTCATCTTAAAGTAGATTTTTGCACCCAAGTATTGCATGGCTGTCGTCAGTTCGTGTCGTGAGATGTTAGATTAATTTCTTAAACGAACGCAACCCCTATTTTTAATTACCATTGTTTGATATTGCAAGCAGGGACTTTAAAAAAACTGTCAGTGGATAAGCTGAAAGAAGGTGGGGATAACGTCAAGTCCGTATAGTCTTTATGAATGGGGCTACAAACGTACTACAATGAAAATTACAAAGTGAAGCAATGTTGTTTTGAAAAACGGAGCAAATCATTAAAAATTTTCTTAGTTCGGATTGAAGGCTGAAACTCGCCTTCATGAAGTTGGAATCACAAGTAATCGTAGATCAGAATGCTACGGTGAATTTGTACCTTGGTCTTGTACACACCGCCCGTCACATGTTGAGAATAGACTTTTTTTGAAATTAAGGAAGTAAACAGGAAAAAGATGGTTTTTTTGATACTTTTTAATTATTTAACGGTTTGTTATTGAGATGAAGTCGTAACAAGGTAGCTGTACGGGAACGTGCCGCTGGAACAATAAAAAATTTGCTCTTTTGCTGCTAATCTGTTTAAAGTTTTAGTTTTAGTAAACACACGAAACCGTATCGAACTCGAATGTGACCCTAAAATTTACCAGAGATACTACTTTGTGGGAAACATGGTACTTAAATATATAAATTCTTTTATGAGCTTTTTTTTAAATAGAGAAATTAATGAAAAAAGTCATTTAAAATCTGCCTTAACCTCTATTTTTGGAGTTGGCTATTTTTTTTCTGAAAATTATTGTAGGGAGTTGGGTTTTAATCCGAATTCCAAATGTAGTGCACTTACTAACAAGCAAAAAGCTGCTTTAGGTAATTACATACTTGACAATAAAAAAAACACGAAGCAGGAAGATCTAAATCGTAACATAAGCGAAAAAATTTTACATCTAATAGATATTCGCTGTTATCGAGGCTTGCGACATAAAAACAGTTTGCCTTTGCGTGGTCAAAGAACTCACACAAATGGTAAGACGGCAAAAAAATTAAACAGAATACGCTTTCGGATAAAATGATTTTGTATAAAAAAACAATTTTGCCCATAATTATTGTTTCAATAACATGCAGTATGAATAACACAATTGCCTGCTTAATTAACTCTCAAGGTCAAGTTTTGTACAGTTTGTCTTGTGGACATTTAAAATATCGAGGTTCAAAAAAAGGGAGTCAAATTGCTTCGCAACAGGTTGTTTCTCATTTAGGAAAACGTGCTTTAGGTTTGGGTTACATAAATTGTTCAGTTATAATAAAAGGTATTGGAAAAGGACGTAACTTGATTGTTAAAGAACTTATCAAAGTAGGTTTAGTTGTTGTAAAAGTCATTGATAAAACATCTGTTGCTTTTAACGGTTGTAGAATAAAAAAAGTTAAAAATTAAATTTAAGTAGAAGAAATGGCTGAGTGGTTTATAGCGATAGACTGTAAATCTATTGGAGGTTTCCGCCGTTGGTTCAAATCCGTGCGATCCGTTGTATTAAAAAGCTTAGTAAAATAAAGCTGTAAAATACCATCAATATGCATATGTTGGTGAACTGAAATTTATTTAAAGGCTAATAGCCTAGCGGCGTATTAGTTGGCCGAAAATATATAAATAACCTGTTAAACAGGTTTGCCCGGCGTTATTTAAAGTTTTTAGTAGCGTTAAGCGGGGCATAAACGTAAACTGAGTTAAAAAATTAGAGAATTAATTTAATTTTTGCAAATTTTTGTTTTAAAATCCCAGCTTACTTATTAGATTGGGTGGGGTAACTTTATTTAAAAAATAGCTTTAATTGTTGAAATGCTGTTTTAAACATCGTCAATCATTTACAGTGACTTTTCTCTAGATTTAAAATCTATATACTGTATGTAATTTTTAAAATCGTATGTAACGCATGAATATGGGTTTGGTCATAGCGAACTAATTTACGATTCGGTGTAAAGGCGTACCCTAAAAGACATATTTAAAATGAGTTTTGGAACGGGGTAACTTAAAACTGTATATTATGAAAGTGCTTGTAAATAACATTTTTAAGAAAGACCGGTGTAAAAAGCTAATGCTTACTGCGAGCCTACGCAGATTGCCTGAAAAGGGTTGGAGGTAATTCTCAAGATATGCAGACGTACGCCGCGTTTGATAAGTAATAAATATTTTTTAAATTTGATGATATGCAATTTAAAAAATCTGTTAAGTTTGATAGTTCAAAGAATTATATTTTAGTTATTTTACGAGGAGCCGTGTGCGACGAAAATCGCAAGCACGGTTTTGAAGAGAGAAAACAACAGTAATGTTTTGTTTTCGATTCTTAGCTAACTTTCTTCAAACCTCATTTAATGTCTATTATCTAACGTCCCTTTCATCTAATGGTTAGGATATCATTTTTTCACAGTGAAAATACGAGTTCAAATCTCGTAAGGGATATTTAAATTTTTAATTATTTAGAAATTTAAGCTTTTCTAAAATATTTAATTTTTATAAAAATGCTTTTAAAAACTTTAAAGCCTATAAATTCATCTAGTCGAAATACCGCGTTGGTTAGATTTTCGAAAAAAAAAAACAACCCACTAAAAAAAGAGACTAAAGGAATTTCAAAAAATCCAAGTGGACGTAATCATACCGGCAAAATTACCAGTTTTCATCGAGGCGGTGGTCATAAAAGATCTTTTCGAAAAATTAATTTTGGCTATCTAAATGATTTAAACATTGTCGAAAACATAGAGTATGATCCCAATCGAAGTGCTCGTATTCTTCGTCTTTTTTCTATTGATCGAAAAAATCATATTTATGTTTTAGGCACAGATAATATAAAGGTAGGTAATCTTGTACGACCGAATAATAAAAGCGCTTTAAGGTTAGGAAACAGAAAAAATTTACGAGACATCCCTTTAGGTAGTATGGTGCACTCATTAGGTACCCAGTTTCGTCCTAATCTTGGGGTTTTGCAGCGTTCCGCAGGTGTTTTCGCGCAAATAATAAAAAAAAGTACCGACTCTTGTATGATTAAGTTAAATTCAGGGAACATTATTTGTTTATTTCCGCATATTTCTGCAGTAATCGGTTCAGTTTCAAATATAGAGCATCGTCATAAGAATTTAGGAAAAGCAGGTCGTAAACGTTGGTTAAATTTCCGTCCTCGAGTACGTGGAGTCGCCATGAATCCTATTGATCATCCCCACGGTGGTGGGGAAGGAAAATCCTCTGGAGGACGCCCTTCTGTAACTCCTTGGGCCCGACCGGCACATGGTAAAAAAACTAAAAAATAATTTATTTCATAATGTCTCGTTCTAGATGGAAAAGTCCTTTTATTAAAACCCCTTCTATTTTAATAGACAACGCTGTAAGCGATCAAACACGCGCTTCTATAATTTTACCCTCTTTTATTGGTAAAATTTTTAAGATACATAATGGAAAAAAAAATTTTTCAATTCGTGTGACCGTATATATGATTGGTCATAAATTTGGAGAATTTGTTCAAACTAGAAAAGTTTACAAGTATAAGTATAAAAAACAATAAAATATTTTTTAGATGGCACAAAAAACATCTCCAATTTTGTTAAGAAGTTTAGATAAATATGATACTCTTACCTTTCAGCAACATTCTTACTGTTTTCGTTATGTTCCTTATGTTTTAAACGAGCATGATAGTGTGATTTTTTTTATAACTAATTTTTTAAGAGTATCCAATTTAAGTCTACATTCTTTTAGATATTCCAGAAATTATATGGGTACGGTTTTGATTTTAGTTAAATACATTCCTATTAATTATTATATTTCACGTAAACGTCCTATTAATTTATGTTTTTCAAGTTTAGAAAAAGCTTTTTTACAAGGAATATCTAAAATACTAAAAGATACGTCGGTTATAGTAAGTTTTTTAAATATAAGCAAACTCCATAAAAATACTCTAATTCTACCTCAAACTCTCTTTTATTCTAGATTTTTTTCTGTTAAGGATACAAGAAATTCAATACAATTGCTTTTATCCGTAAAAGGAAGCGCTTATTTTTTAGCTAATCTTATTTCATCAAAACTAGAAATAATGCGTTCAAAATTTGAGAGGCGTTCTCAGGGTCGCTTATTGATTTTTATCAAAACACTAATTAATTTTGTTCAAGCAAAAAATTTGGTTGGTATCCAAGGATTAAAAGTAACAATAAAGGGTCGCATAAGTGGAAACCCTCGTTCTAAAATTTGGTCGGTTTCTGAAGGAAATTTATCATTACAAAAAGTAAAAAATGAAATAGATTTTTATTATGTCCCAAGTTTTACTGTTTATGGTACTTTCGGTATAAAAGTCTGGATAAATTATGGCTAATAATTAAAAATGTTAAGACCAAAAAATACAAAATTTCGAAAACATCAAAAGGGTTCTTATAAAAAGGGTCTAAAAAATTTTTTTTACTTAGAAAAAGCTAAACAGCAAACTTTTTGTTTAGAAACTTTACAAAAATCACGGCTGACTGCAAAACAATTAGATTCTGCACGACAAGTGATAAACAAAAAGATTAAATCAAAAAGTGCTTTGCTTTTAAAAGTTTTTCCGGATATACCTGTGACTTGTAAACCAACAGAAGTTCGGATGGGTAAAGGTAAAGGTTCTGTTGAGTTCTGGAGTTGTCAAGTAATGCCGGGAACTGTTCTTTTTGAAATAGGTGGAATTCCACGAGAAAAAGCTATTTACGCTTTGTCCTGTGGTGCAAGTAAACTCCCGGTTCGAGTTTACATATCTGGTTAATTTATATTTAAAAAATTTTAAAAATGGAAAGTTTAAAAAAAAAATTTTTTGCTCAACAAAAATCTCAAGAATTATGTTATTCTTTTAATAACATTGTCAGTATCTCCGCTCCTGTAAATGTGGATACAGTTTATTCGACTAACGTTTTAAATAATAGATCCTCTTATTTATTGATAAAAAGCGACGAGTTGGAGGAAGATAAGTGTCCGCAAAATTACATAAAAATAAGTTTTTTATTCTTTATAAAAATTTATAGTACTTATGCTTTTAGAAAAAATAAAAAGTATCCGTCTTTCAAAAACGCGTCTAATTTAGATAATAAATTTCAATCGGTACCAAATCCAAAAAAGCTAGAAACGTTGTTTTGCGGTTGTGTATTAAAAAAGGTTAAAGGCGGTTTCATTTTGGATTTAAATGGCTTTATTTGTTTTATGCCTTATAGTTTAAGTGAGGGGAGTCGTTTCGCACCTTATGAGCCCCCATTAAGTGCTATACAGCTTTTTAAATCTCACGGCCTTTCTTTAGTGTCTCTTTTTGATAAAGAAATTTTTTTTAATTTAATTGCTTCAAGAAACACATTCTTATTGAAAAAAGCTCTAAAGTTTTTTATCGGGTATAGTTTTAATAGTAGAAATTTTTTGATTCGAAAAAAAATCAATTTAAAAGTTAAAAATAAAACAGTTCGACTTTTAGGGTTTAGTCTCAAAAATGAGTCTTCTTTTAGATTAAAACTAATAAAAGAAACATTTACTGCCGACGTATTCTGTTAATTTTGTTTGACAGTATAGATGAAATCCGTATTTTCTGTTTATTTTTATTGAAATTAAAAAGTAATAATTTTTAAATTATGAACATCTTAAATTTAGAGTACAAAAACAATCAAAAGCATCCTTTCCATCTTGTAGATCCTAGTCCATGGCCGTTAATCGCGGCTTCAGGTGCACTCGCTATGACTTTTGGCGGTGTTTTATACATGCACAATTATTTTGGCGGCAGCTCTTTATTGTTGATCGGTGTGGCCATTACTCTCTACGTAATGTTTACTTGGTGGAGAGATATTGTTCGAGAAGGGACCTATGAAGGACAGCATACAAAAGATGTTCAGATTGGATTACGCTGGGGTATGCTTTTATTTATTGTTTCTGAAATAATGTTTTTTTTTGCATTTTTTTGGGCATTTTTTCATTCAAGCTTATCACCTACTTTTGATATTGGAGGTATTTGGCCTCCTGAAGGAATTGAGGTTTTAAATCCTTGGGAAGTCCCTTTATTGAATACCATAATCTTGTTAACTTCTGGTGCAACCGTAACTTGGGCGCATCACGCAATTATAGCGGGATCACGAAAAGACGCTTTAATCGGTCTTTTTTTAACAGTTATTCTAGCTTGCATATTTACATCTTTACAAGGATTTGAGTACTGTACAGCACCATTTTCTATTTCTGATAGTGTTTACGGAGCTACCTTTTATATGGCCACAGGATTTCATGGGTTTCATGTATTTATAGGTACCTGTTTTTTAATCGTTTGTACTATTCGATTAACTTTTCACCACTTTACCAGAGAGCATCATTTTGGATTTGAGGCCGCAGCATGGTACTGGCATTTCGTCGATGTTGTATGGTTATTTCTCTTTGTAACTATCTATTGGTGGGGTAGCTAATTAACGATTTTCTTTTTAATAATATAGTCATGTCATTTATAACCAGTCCACTTGAACAATTTCAAATTTTACCTATAATTTCATTTAGTTTTTTAGGTTTTGATTTTAGCATTACTAATTCTGTTGTTATTTTGTTTTTAGGTTTATCAAGCTTTTGTTTTGTTTTAAATGGGCTCGTTAATCAAAAATCACAATTTTCTCTAATTCCAAATCGTTTTCAAGTTCTTGTTGAAGGATTATACGAGCTGGTTACGGGATTGTTAAAAGACACCATTGGGGCCAAAGGTCAGGTATATTTCCCTTACATTTTTTCAATTTTCTCTTTCATTTTAATTGCAAACCTTATAGGTTTGGTTCCTTATAGTTTTACAGTAACTAGTCATTTAATAGTTACGTTTTCATTAGCAATTATGGCTTTTGTTGGAATAAATATTATTTGTATTAGAGAACATGGGTTTTTATTCTTCTCTTTATTTTTACCAGCGGGATCTTCATTACCTTTGGCATTCATATTAGTGCCCATTGAGTTAGTTTCATATTTTGTAAGACCTATTAGTTTATCGGTGCGTTTATTCGCCAACATGATGGCAGGTCATACTCTTTTAAAAGTAATTGCAGGTTTTGCGTGGACTATGATGGGTTCTGGAGGTATTCTATTGTTGGCCCATTTTCTGCCTTTAGCTATTTTAGTTGTGGTTATGGGATTAGAGTTGGGTGTAGCAATAATCCAGGCTTATGTTTTTACAATTCTTCTTTGTATTTATTTGAATGATGCTCTTAATTTGCATTAGACAGCATTCAACATCTTTAGCTCAATGGATAGAGCGATGGCCTTCTAAGTCATTTGTTATAGGTTCGACTCCTTTAAGATGTAATTTATTTTTAAAAGTTAGTGGATGAGTGATCGAGAGGTCTAAGGTGTTGGTTTTGAAAGCCAAAGTATAATATAGTACCGTGGGTTCGAATCCGTGTGACCTGTTGTGTTTTAAAAAGTGTGGTATAAAAAAACGCTATAAAAACACCATTAATAACAAATGTATTAATGAACTGAAGTTTAATAATAGGCTGTTGCCTATCAATTCTATAGTCAATTGAAAACATATAAAAGGTCTTTTTTTTGGGACTCACCCGGCACGGAAGTTTAGTTTCAGTGAAGTGCAAAGCGGGGTATAAAAGCGAAGGGGTTTAACGTGGTAAAAATCTTTAATCCTCGCAAGTAACGATCTTAAAGCCCCAACAAGTTTTATTCGATTGGGTGGGGTAATTTATTAAGAAATTTTCGAATGAAGTGTTATTAAAAGCACCGTTAGCTCACTAAAAAAATCAAATGTTACACATGTAAAGGGTTTCTTACAGAGTGGCTATATTTCGATTCGGTGTAGAAACAAACCCTAAAAGGTAAAAATTAAAGTGAATTTCGGAACAGATTAACCTTAAACTATTCCGCTGTTGAAATATTAAGATTCGGTAACCCAATTTATTATTAAGGGGAATTTGTTTTAGGAAAGACGGCATAAAAAGCTAACGCCTATCGCGAGCTTACGTGAATTGCTTGAAAAGAGTCGGGGGTAACTCCCGGGATATGCAGACGTGTGTCGCGTTTCGTTAGATTTATTCTATTAAATTTAACTGGGCGAGGAGCCGTGTGCGGTGAAAATCGCAAGCACGGTTTTGAAGAAAGGGAAGAGCAGTAATGTTTTATTTTCGATTCTTAGCTCACCTCATCTTATTTTAAAGCTTATAATTCAATGGTTAGAATGCACCGCTCATAACGGTTTTGTTATAGGTTCGAGTCCTATTAAGCTTATCTTGTATATGTGTTTTTTTAAAATATAAAAAATTATTTAAAATTCTTAAGTTATGAAAGAAATAAATTATCTTAGTTTAGAGTCCAGTAAGTATTTATTTTCTATGCTGCCCTTTGATTGTGTAGAAGTTTTAAATAATGAGGTTATTTGTAATGTAAAGCCGCAGTATTTAGTTTTTGTGTTAGAATTTTTACAGGGTCATACAAATTGTCAATATAAAGTTTTAACAGCGATCTCTGGCACGGATTATCCGGAAAAACTTGATAGGTTTGAGCTTTCTTATGAATTGTTAAGTTTGAAGTATAATGCCCGTCTTCGAATTAAGACTTATGTTAATGAAGTTGGGTCTATTGAAAGTGTTACGTCGATTTTTAACTCTGCTAATTGGTGGGAGCGAGAAATTTGGGATATGTTTGGGGTTTTTTTCTCAAACCACCCCGATTTACGTCGAATTTTAACTGATTATGGTTTTGAGGGTCATCCTTTAAGAAAAGATTTTCCGTTAAGCGGTTATGTTGAAGTTCGTTATGATGATAGTGTAAAACGGGTTGTTTGTGAACCTTTGGAATTATCTCAAGAATTTAGGCTTTTTGATTTTGAAAGTTCATGGTCAAATGCTAAAGATCAAATTTCGACTTCGTTAATTTCTAAAAAACCCATTAATTAGATACAATTGTCTAAGAGTCTTTTTAGTTTAAATTTAAAATTTATAGAATAGTATACAAATTAGATTTAGCAATGTCCGCGCATATTCGTTGGAACAAAGATTATCTTTTATCCGTTTTAGATAATCATATTATTGATTACCCAACTCCAGTAAACATTAGTTATTTGTGGAGTTTTGGATTTACGGCAGCTTTTTGTTTAGGTATTCAAATTTTAACTGGTATTTTTTTAGCTATGCATTATACTCCACATGTTGATTTAGCGTTTAGTAGTGTAGAACATATTATGCGCGACGTAAATAACGGTTGGCTTGTTCGTTATCTTCATGCTAACGGAGCTTCAATGTTTTTCATTGTTGTTTATAGTCACATGTTTCGAGGGCTTTATTATGGGTCTTATATGCAGCCCCGAGAACATTTGTGGTGTTCCGGTGTCCTTATTTTTCTTTTAATGATGGCTACCGCTTTTATGGGTTATGTATTACCTTGGGGGCAAATGAGTTTTTGGGGAGCTACTGTGATAACAAATCTTTTTTCAGCAATACCTTTTGTAGGTCCTTCAATTGTTGAGTGGTTATGGGGTGGTTTTAGCGTCGATAATGCAACATTGAATCGCTTTTTCAGTTTGCATTATCTATTACCTTTTGCTATAGCTGGGTTGGTTATAGTACATATTGCTTTACTACATAGGGATGGTTCTAACAATCCAATAGGGATAGATAGCTCCGTAGACAAAATCCCATTCTACCCGTATTTCTACTTTAAAGATCTTTTTTCGGTACTTGTGTTTCTTGTTTTTTTTTCGGTGTTTGTTTTTTATTTTCCTAATACTCTAGGACACCCCGACAATTATATACCTGCGAATCCAATGGTAACTCCTGCGCATATTGTGCCGGAATGGTATTTCCTTCCTTTTTATGCTATTTTAAGGTCTATTCCGGATAAGTTGGGTGGCGTTCTGGCTATGTTTGGAGCTATTGTTGTCTTGTTTTTAATACCCTTTATACATCAATCGGAAGTTCGCAGTTCTTCTTTTAGACCTCTGTATAGAAAATTTTTCTGGCTTTTAGTAGCAGACTTTGTCATTTTAGGCTGGATAGGTCAAAAAGTAGTTGAAACCCCCTATATTGAAATAGGTCAATTAGCCACGGTTTTTTATTTTCTATTTTTTTTGGTGATTCTTCCTGCACTAGGTTTTTTAGAGTCGCTTATGATGCGAACAAGTACAGATTAACTTTTAATAAAACAATTCTGTCTTATCTTAGTCTGAGACAGAATTGTTTTATTAGGTATTCGTTAATAAATTTCGCTTTCAATGCCATTTCGATAAAACGTAATTATAAACAAAAAATTAAATGTCAGGTTTTTTATTATTATCCTTTGCTTCTATTACACTAATTGCAAGTCTTTTAGTTGTAACAGCTATAAATCCAGTGCATTCAGTATTGTTTCTTGTTGTGGTTTTTTTAGGAACAGCTGGAATGTTGTTTTTATTGGAGCTTGAATTTATTCCTTTAACCTTTATAATAGTTTATGTGGGAGCTATTGCTATTTTATTTCTTTTTGTAGTTATGATGTTAGATATAAAGATAGCGTCAAAATCAACAGATTTCTTTAAGTACCTTCCTATTGGTTGTTTAGTTGGAGGTGGTTTTTTTTTTGAAACATTCTGTTTATTAGAAGCTAATCTAACAGTTCCTAGTAATTTTTCGCTTTCTTCTAATAACTTTTCCTGGTTTTACATTGTAGATAAAGTTTCTAATATAGAAGCGCTAGGTCAGCTTTTATATACGAATTATTTTATCTTTTTCTTAATTTCAGGTATTATTCTTTTAGTAGCTATGATAGGAGCAATTGTTTTAACTTTACAGTTTAATAAAAATGTTAAGAACCAATTAATTTTCAGACAACTTTCACGTAGTTCCAATAATGCAGTTTTTTTAGTGCAAAATTAGTAAAATCTATTTTTAAATTATGGTTAAAATTTTTATTAATAATGAAATTACCTATGTTCCCTTTAATTCAACTGTTTTAGAGGCTTGCGAGTCCGCGGGGATTGAAATCCCACGATTTTGTTTTCATGAACGATTGTCTATAGCCGGAAATTGTAGAATGTGTTTAGTGGAGTTAGAAAAAACTCCTAAGCCTGTTGCTTCTTGTGCAATGCCCGTTATGAATAATATGCGAATTTTTACAGATACCCCTTTAGTAAAAAAGGCAAGGGAGGGTGTTTTAGAATTTTTATTGTTAAATCATCCTTTAGATTGTCCTATTTGCGATCAGGGAGGGGAGTGCGATCTTCAGGATCAGACAATGGTTTTTGGTGCGGATAGAAGTAGGTTTTTTGAATTTAAAAGAGGTGTTGTAGATAAAAATTGTGGTCCTTTAATAAAAACTATAATGACTCGTTGTATTCATTGTACCCGTTGTGTCCGATTCGCATCTGACATTGCAGGGATAGAAGATTTGGGAACAACAAATCGAGGTCGAGATACAGAAATTGGAACTTATGTAAGCAAAGTTTTTCAAACGGAGTTATCCGGTAATGTGATAGACTTGTGCCCTGTAGGCGCTTTAACTTCCAAGGTTTATGCTTTTATTGCGAGGCCCTGGGAATTGCGCTCCACAGAAACTATAGATTTTAGTGACGCCGTTGGTTCTAATATAAGAGTAGACTTAAAAGAAACCGAGGTTGTTCGCGTTTTACCAAGAGTTAACGAAGCTATCAATGAAGAATGGATTTCTGATAAAGCGCGTTTTAATTTTGATTCTTTAAAAACATTGCGATTTGATACACCATATATAAAAAATGTTTTAGGCAGTCTTGAATCTTGTTCTTGGCAGAAAGCAATAGCGGAGTTAGAAAACTTATTCTTTAATATACCCTCTTCAAAAATAGCGATTGTTTGTAGTGTAAATCTTGGATTGATGTCACTTCATGGGGTGCAGAATTTTGCCAATTCTTTAGGAGTCAGGCATGTGGGTTTTCCACGTAAATTTTACTTAGAAAGTGACTTCCCGGAACATTTTTTATGTAATACTACATTAGATAATATAAAATCTTCTGACTTCTGTCTTTTTGTTGGTACAAATCCAAGATATGAAGCATCTATGCTCAATTTAAAAATTCGAAAAAGGTTTCGTCAAGGACTTTTTGAAAGTGTTTCTATTGGTATACCACATAATTCAACTTATAAGACTCAAATTTTAGGAATTTCTCCGTCAACTTTGATAGACATTTCAGAAGGTAGGCATTTTTTTTGTAAAAAGTTAAAAAAATCTAAAACGCCTGTTCTCATTTGTGGTGCCAGTCTTGCTGAACGGAAAGATTTTTTGGGTTTAGAATCTTCTTTGAAAAATTTATTTCGTTTTATAAAAGTTGTTGATTTAACCCGTAACGGTTTTTGTTTTCTAAATCAAGAATCTAATCAAGTAGGTGCTTTTCTTCTTGGTATGAAAAGTATAGAACTTTCTATACTAAAAAAACAAAAACTTTGTATTTTTGTTGGACCTTTTAGAGAAGACGAATTGTCGATAATAGAAAGATTTGTTAATTCTAATATAGACACGAAAATTGTAACTTTTGGTGTTAACGGCTGTGATTTTTCTGTGTTTTCTAATTTAATTTTACCAACTACCACAGTATTTGAACAGGAGGATGCTTTTATAAATTTAGAGGGTAAAAAACAAAAAACTCTAAAAGTAACAACTGGGCCTGTTTTAAGCCGAAATATTACAGACATCCTTAAAATAATTAATACTCGGTTAAATTTAAATTCTTCTTTTTTATCAAAAGATGCTCTTTGGAAAACTTTACATTCGATTTCTATACCTAAGGTTGCATTAAAAAAGAATCAAAACAGTGTATTTTTTATTTATAGTACCCCTTTTCTTCCCTTTTTAACTGATTTTCACATCTCCGATTCCTTTTCACGATTCTCAAATACAATGTTGAGTTGTTCAAACGCTTATAGAGCTTCTTTTATAAATTTTTTAAAGTAGTTATAAATTTTTTAATGGTGTTAAAATTAAACGTTTTTAGAATAAAAAATCCTTTATATTTAAAATGTTAAAAAACATAACAACAATTTTTTTTCTAAGTCCGATTTGTTTTTTAGATGCAGCAAGACCTTGGCAAATGAATTTTCAAGATCCTGCAACTCCGATTATGGAAGGTATTATAAATTTTCATAATCATATAATGTTTTTTTTGACTATTGTGGCTGTTTTTGTTACGTGGCTTTTAGCAAGATGCGTATATTTTTTTGAAGCTCAATCAAACACCAAAGCTGAAAAGTGGACACACTCGACTTTATTAGAAATTGTGTGGACTCTTGTTCCCGCATTTATTTTAATGGCAATTGCTGTACCTTCTTTTGCTTTACTTTTTTCTATGGATGAAATTATTGATCCAGCAATTACTCTGAAAGTAGTTGGGCATCAATGGTATTGGAGCTATGAGTATTCGGATTATTGCAGTTTAGATGGCGGTGAGAGTTTAAATTTTGATTCTTATATGCTTCCTGAGGAAGATTTAAGTGGAGGTGGTTTACGTTTACTCGAAGTAGACAATCGGTTAGTATTGCCGGTTAAAACTCATATTCGAGTTCTTGTTACAGCAGCTGATGTTCTTCATAGTTGGGCTATTCCGTCTTTTGGTGTAAAAGTTGATGCTTGTCCTGGACGTTTGAATCAGACTTCAATTTTTATAAAGCGTACCGGAGTCTATTATGGTCAATGTAGCGAAATTTGCGGTGTTAATCATGGATTCATGCCTATTGTTATTGAAGCTGTTGATTTAGATAACTATATTTCTTGGATAGCTAATAAATTAGATGGCTTAGACATGTAATTGGATATTCTCGTTTGAGAATTTAGGAAAAGTGGCTCAATTTGGTAAGAGCGTCGGCCTGTCTCGTCGAAGGTTGCGGGTTCAACCCCCGTCTTTTTCGTTATTTAACCACAGGTTCTTTAATTGTTACAATACTCAATCAATTTCATGGTATAAGTAATAAATTAAGCAGAATGTAGCACAGCTTGGTAGTGTGTCTGTTTTGGGAACAGAAAGTCGTATGTTCAAATCGTACCATTCTGAAATTTTTTTTTAATAATTTTAATAACAGATGCCTACTACGAATCAATTGTGCAGATTTAAAAGAAAAAAAAAGGTCTTTTCGAAAACAGCTCCGGCATTAAATGGTAATCCCCAATTGCGTGGAGTTTGTTTAAAAGTTTTTACACGAACACCCAAAAAGCCGAATTCGGCATTACGAAAAGTAGCTCGGGTTAAATTGTCTAATGGAGAAGTCGTTAGCTGCTATATCCCAGGTGAAGGTCACTCTCTTCAAGAATACTCTTCAGTTCTTGTAAGAGGTGGGCGTGTTAAAGACCTCCCTGGTGTTAAGTATCATTTAATTAGGGGTTGTTATGATTTGACTGGGTTAGAAAAAAGAAAAACTTCACGATCAAAATATGGTACGCCTTTACAAAAATAACAAATTTAATTAAATAAGAATGGTTGTAAATAAAGATAGTTGTAAGAATTTGAATAATTTATTTGTTCAGCTATTAATAAAAAAAGGAAAAAAGCAAAAAGCGGAAAAACTTTTGTTAAAAGTTTCGCATAAACTCTTGCAACAAAATAGTCAAACATTGCCAGCAGTTGTTTTAGAAGTAGTAAAAAAAGCCGAGCCTTTTGTTACTTTCAAAAAAATTCGATTAAAAGGTTCGTCCTATAGTGTGCCTTTATTTTTAGAAAATCAGCAACGATTAAAAACAGCATTAAATTGGTTGCGTCTTGCATCTGTAGGTGTAAAAAAATCTTTTGTTAACAAGTTGGTTAAAGAATTAGTAAGTAGTTCTTCAAACAGCGGGGACTTACCTTTACAGCGTAAACAATTCCACCAAAAAGCGAATCAAAACAAAGTTTTCGCTCATTATCGGTGGTTTTAAAATTAAAATCTAAAATAAAACTATGTATATAAAAACTTTTTTATCTGTAAGTACAGCGCTTTTTTCAATAGGCGTTTTAGGAATAGTATTTAATCGTAAAAACATTCTTATAATATTAATGTCCATCGAATTAATGCTTTTAGCCGTAAACATTAACTTCGTTGTTTTTTCGGTATTTGTAGATGACTTAATGGGTCAAGTGTTTGCTCTTTATGTGTTAACCGTCGCTGCAGCAGAATCGGCTATTGGACTTGCGATTCTAGTAGCTTATTATAAAGTAAGGAACAGTATAGCCGTTGAAAGTATTCAAATCTTACGGGGCTAAACAAAAAATTTTGTTAATCTAAATTATTGGCGGAATAGTTCAATTGGTAGAACATTGGAATCATAATCCAAATGTTGGAGGTTCGAATCCGTGCGATCTGTTGTGTTTAAAAGTTTTTTTAAAAAGAATAACTGTAGAAACATCACTAAAAAACTGGTGAACTAAAGTTCATATGTAGATTTTAATCTATTAATTTGCTAACTAATTATATACGTATAAAGAGCCTTATATAAAGGTTTGCCCAGTGCTAATAAGTTGTCCACATTAGCATTTAGCAGGGCATAAAAGTAAACAAGGTTAAGTGAGTGTTTCAAATAACGTTTGCCTACCTTTTGCAAGTAGTTAATCTTAAATTCCCAAAAAGAAATTTGATTGGGTGGGGTAAATATTTCTTATAAAAATTTATAATTATTGAAATATTAAAAAAGCATCGTTAATCTCCTACGTGGAATTTTTAGATTTTAAATCAGTAAATTCCAGAAAATTGTGGTGTTAATCGAATGTAACGTGCGAATAAGGATTTATTCAAAGCGGTTTAGTTTACGATTCGGTGTAAAGATATACCCTAAAAGATGAAGATTTAATGATCTTTGGAACAGAATAACTTAAAGTAACTAAAACCCATACTGGGTAGAATAAGACAAGTTCCTTCTTTATTAGAGTAGGTATTTTAAGAAAGACCGGTATAAAAAGCAAAAGCCCACTGTGAGCTTACACAGATTGCCTGAAAAGGGTTGAG
>ERZ1740067.323-NODE-323-length-39198-cov-10.815982_pt1 | contig 39198 bp, 40 predicted proteins | sample MGYA00581736_ERZ1740067 | MGnify/ENA primary metagenome ERZ1740067 (study PRJEB43018, sample SAMN04849236) | marine metagenome | isolation source: floating plastic debris | place: Pacific Ocean | collected 2008-08-27 | study: EMG produced TPA metagenomics... | reverse complement strand
ACCTGAAGCATACGTATAGCTTGGTTTTGAGTAGTTTTTCAGGGACGACTAGTTAGCTCAATTTCGCTTTGGGAAATTTCTCTTAAAATCAAAAACAAGAAGCTTGACCTAGGTGTTGATATAGACTCTTATTTGAAAGCCCTCAGAAAGTCTGATGCTGTTCGAATCATCCCTGTGAACACAGATATCTGGGTAAACAGTGTCAAATTAGACTGGGAACATCGTGATCCTGCCGATCGAGTTGTTGTTGCATTAGCTCATAGCTATCAGGCTTCAATCATCACAGCAGATAAAAGAATAAGAGCATTCTATCCAAAGGTAGCTTGGTAAAACGTGAGACTGTAGTAGGCACTACACCGCAGCAGCACCCAAAATACCAACCACTGTCAAAATCTTGAACAGAATACTATTGATAATAGTTACGCCCAACGCACCGATTAGAGCGCTGACTACGCCCCAACGCAGCCTAAACCCTTTCACAAGCAATGCCGCTAAACCAAACAGAATAGTATTGCCGATCAAAAATACTAGGCCAAGAGACAAAAAGTTCAAAACTGTACTGTTCAAAAGCCACCCAGTTAGGCCATTGAGCAAACCAAATAATAAAGCTGCTAAACCGGCCTTGCCGAAATCGTCCGCTTCAATGCCTGTCGGTAGCTTCGTTAGGATGATAAAGCTGATGGTTGTGACAATCCAAGTAATGATGAGTCCAATCATAGTTGTAGGTTCCTAAAAAGCAGTAGGGGTAAAAGATAGCTCCCCGAGAAAACACGGAGACGATTTAATCGGGAGTATACCAGATATATTTATCGGCGGCGTTAATATCCTGACTGTCGCCATTTTTCAGTGAATACGAGCCTAGTGAAGTACCTGAAAAGGTCAATTCCTAGCTCACTCTAGCGCTTGAACAGCTGCTGCCGGTAGTACTGTCTTAGCCGCGCTTGAAAGTTACGCCAGTGGTAGAAAAGATCGTCAGCATCTAATGTGAATATTTGTGCTGGGTGATCTTCTAGCGCGATCGCAATCACCCCCTTCTCAATCTGTATTCCTGTCTCCCGGTATACCCAATTCACCGCATAGCAATAGGCCGCCACCTGCATACAGTAATCGCCAATCCATTCCAGCTGCTTCGGCCTACGCGCCGTCTTCCAATCGCACACGCATAGCTCACCTTCGTACATCATCACCGCGTCCGGGTAGCCCGCAAACTTCAACGGATGCCACACGGCCCCTTCCACTAGCAGCACCTCATCAATATCAGCCAGCACCGGCTCAATCGAACTCCAAAAGCCGTCGAGCCCTTCCGGCAGCTCATAGGGCTCCTGCTTCAGATGCGACTTAATGATCTTGTGAATGCGCGTCCCCGAGCGAGAAGACCGCGTCGTAATCTCTCTCGCCGCATCCTTACCAATCCGATCCTGCCAATCCCACAGCCGCTTCTTCTCCTCATACGGCTTCGTTGCCGACAAAATTGAGGTAATGCCAGGATAGCAATGCCCTTCAATTTCGTAATGGCGCTTACGATTCACAGATACCTGCTTAGCTTTGTAATAGGGCAGCTCAAGCATAGACAATACTAATTCAGTGCTAACTTCCACATGCTCTTTTTTTGCATGTCTGTCTTACGTTCGTCTCATTCTACCGACTTTTTGCGCTTGACTCTCAACAGTGATACGCTGCGTTAGTAAATTTGTATTTGTGGACTATGCAATTGCTGTGGGCTCTTTTGGGAGGAAGCATATTAGGCGGTGGAGTCGCCTGGTTTCTGCTAAGCGCCAAAATGCAGGCTGTGCGAGAGAAAACGAAAAATGGTTTAGTTGCTGATAGAGCCAGTATGGCGGAGCAGCTGCGAGGAAAAGAGCAGCGGTTGGAAGAGATGCGACGGGAGCTTACTGAGCGCGATCGCACCCTCACCACCTATCAATCAAAGCTCACCAAAGAAACCACCCGAAGCGCCCGACTAGAAGCCCAACTCAGCGAAGTACAACAGCAAGCCACCGACAAGATCGCCCTCATCACCACCGCACAACAACAGTTTAGCGATACCTTCAGAGCGCTTTCCTCCGAAGCCTTAGAGGCCAACAATCAGTCTTTCCTCAAGCTTGCTGAGGAAAATCTGGGCAAATTTCAAACCGCTGCCCAAGGAGATCTTTCTCTCAAACAGCAGGCTATAGAAAAAGTGGTACAGCCGTTAAAGTCTTCTCTTACTAAAGTGGAAACCTATCTCCAATCGTTAGAAGGTCAAAGAGTGTCGGCCTACGCGCAGCTTACAGAACAGATTTCGGCGCTGGCCAGTAGCCAAGGACAGCTGCAAAAAGAGACTGCCAACTTAGCAAAAGCGCTGCGATCGCCCACTGTAAGAGGTCGCTGGGGTGAAATTCAGCTCAAGCGCGTCGTCGAAATCGCGGGTATGTCTGAACATTGCGACTTCACTCAGCAAGTCACTCAGGTAGCAGGGTTACGTCCAGATATGCTGGTACAGCTACCAGGGCAACGGCAAATTGTTGTCGATGCTAAAGCGCCACTGTCGTCTTACTTAGCATCCTTAGAAGCTGTAGATGAAAGCGATCGCACCAGCAAACTCCGCGAACACGCCAAACAGGTCCGCCGTCACCTCAGCCAGCTTAGCCAAAAAGCCTACTGGGATCAGTTTGCGCCAACACCTGAGTTTGTCGTTCTCTTTCTCCCTGGCGAAATCTTCTTCAGCGCCGCATTAGAACAAGACCCTACACTGATAGAAGCCGGCATAGAACAACGCGTAATTCTGGCAACACCAACGACGCTGATTGCCTTGCTAAAAGCCGTTTCCTACGGTTGGCAACAAGAGAAAGTCACCGAGAACGCACAAGAGATTAGCCTGCTCGGCAAAGAGCTCTACGACCGCGTCCGCACCTTCGCAGGCCACATGCAAAAAATGCGAAAAGGGCTAGATAATACGGTTGATCACTTCAACAAAGCCGTAGGATCTCTAGAAGGTAGAGTCTTAGTGAGCGCCCGTAAGCTACAGGAGTTAGGCGCTGGTAGCGGTGATGAGATTGCTGATGTGAAAGGTGTAGAGCGATCGCTACGGTATCTGCAAACAGACGCTTCAGCAGACGAGTCCCAGTAAATTTAGAGCGAAGTCTAACCTGTGCTCTTTCGCCAGATACAAAGCCCAGCAGCTCCAGCCAGTGTGGATAATGTTCAAAAAAAGGCAACCCGCCTGAAGTTTCTTGAGGGTTGCCTACACAGCTGTATTAAAAATTTGAAGAACTGAGTATTGGCCAATCAATTGTTAGCTAATCAACCCAGAACGCAGTGCACGTACGGCGGCCTGGGTGCGATCGCTCGCCCCCAGCTTGTTCAAAATATTACGAACGTGCGTCTTCACCGTACCCACCGTCACAAAAAGCTGCTCAGCGATTTGTGCGTTGCTACAGCCAGACACAATACAGGCCAAAATCTCTAGCTCTCGCTCAGTCAGCGGGTAAGCTTCAATAATTTGCTCATACTCAGGGTCAACGGCGCGAATTTCAACCGTTTTCGCATTAGCATTGAAGGATTCGCCCACAGCGGCCGTAGGCTTCACCTGGTTGAGCACCAAGTTAGCAATCGAAGGATCAATCCAACAGTTACCAGCACGCGTCTCCTGAATCGCGGTGATCAGATCCGTCGTTTCAATCTCCTTTGTACAGTAAGAGTCTGCGCCCGCTGCAAAAGCGGCCAAAACAGCCTTCTCACTGTCGTGCATCGTCAGCATCAAAATGCGCGTTTCGCTCTCAGGGTTATCCTTCTTGAAACGCTGAATTAGCTCGATGCCGTCAATATCCGGTAAACCTACGTCAACTACAGCGACATCAGGTGACATCTCCTGGAGCAAGTTGAGGCCTTTCTCTCCATTGTCAGCCTCGCCCAAAAATCTCAGACCCGCCTGCCGAAACGCCGCGCGTAAGCCCATGCGAGTCAGATCATGGTCTTCGACCAGAGCCACCGTAATTTCTTCGTCCATCTGCTAGTGCCTAGGTTACGCTTAAATAATTGTTCTTATCATACGCAGCTTCCCACCAAATGTACTATCTACCAGGTGAATGAGCTTACATAAAGTAGCCTCTACCCAAAGATATAGACCCGGCATTTGAGCGTAAGATGAGGCTATTGGATGTATTGTGCACACTATGACCTCTGCAAATACGACTTCTGCAAATATAAAGACTTCTGCAAATACAAAACCCTCTCGCAGTGAAATCACAGAAAGAGAAATCGCAGAAATAGAAGCTCAGATGTATGCCGACGCCATACACAACATCCAAATCGGTATCTACATTTGGCAGCTAGAAGACAGCAGTAGCGACAGCAGCAGCGACGATGATAGCAGCAGCGACAGCGGCACTTTGCGACTCATCAGCACCAACTCGGCCGCTCGTCGATTTACAGGCGTAGACGCCAAAGGGCTCATCGGGCAAACCATCAGCGAAATATTTCCAGCCCTCGCTGCAACTGATATACCCGCTATCTACAAGCAGGTTGCTCGCACCGGGGAAGGCCGTAATTTGGGCGAAATCGCTTACGGTGACGACCGCGTTGAACAAGGCGTTTTTTCAGTCAAGGCATTTCCGCTAAGGGGCCAATGCATCGGCGTAGCCTTCGAAAATATTACGGCCCGCAAGCAGGCAGAAAGAGCCCATCTAGAAAATGAAGAGCAGCTGCGCATTATCTTTGAACAAGCCAGCGTTGGCATGGCCCGTCTCTCTCCAGACGGTCAGTGGATTCAGGTCAATCAGCGCCTTTGCGAACTACTGGACTATCCCATGCCAGCCTTGCTAGGCAAAACCTTCGCCGACATCACACATCCCGACGATTTGGCGAACGACCAAGAGGCCTACGAGCAGCTACACAGCGGAGACAAGTCGCGGCTAACCTTCGAAAAACGGTACATCACGCGCACGGGAGACATCATTTGGGCGAATGTAACGGTGTCTACGGTGCGCGATCGCACCCCTCAAAACAGTCAACTGCTGTACTTTATCGCCACTATTCAGGACATCACCGAGCGCAAACAAGCGGCCATCACGCTGCAAAAGCAAAAAAACGACCTGCTGGCCGTCAACATCATGCTCACCGACACCATGGCAAGGCTAGAGCAGCGGAACGAAGAGCTTGATCAGTTTGCCTACGTTACCTCTCACGACCTCAAAGCACCGCTGCGGGCAATTATCAACCTCGCTAGCTGGATAGAAGAAGACATCGGCGCGACACTTCCCGACGAAAACAAAGATCAGTTTGCACTGCTCAAAAGCCGCGTTTACAGAATGGAAGGCCTGATCAACGGACTGCTCGATTACTCACGAGTAGACCGCACACACCAAAGCCACGAGCGAATTAATGTCACTCATCTTTTAAACGACATCATCGATTCTATATCGCCCCCTAGCACCTTCACTATTGAACTGGCTCCAGACCTACCTGTATTAGAAGCCAAGAAAACGCCTCTTGTACAGGTATTTTCCAACCTGCTGACGAATGCCATTAAGCACCATAACCGCAGCGACGGTACCATCCGGATATCAGCACAAGACATAGGAAGTCTGTACGAGTTCACAGTATCGGACGATGGCCCTGGCATCGACCCGGCATATCACGAAAAAGTTTTCGTCATTTTCCAAACCCTAAAGGCCCGAGACGACCTAGAAAGTACAGGCATTGGGCTATCGCTCGTGAAAAAAATTGTCTTGGCAGAACATGGCAGCATATCGTTGGAGTCTAAGCTTGGTCAGGGGGCTACTTTCCGGTTTACCTGGCCAAAATCACCTCACGAAGGCATCCAGTTTACGTAAAACCCAGAGAAATTTTCTTCGCAGGCAAATCAATATCTACCTTTAGATAGGTATTACCAAAACCTGTTCTGTATCTGCAAGTGAACACATTAAGACTCGCAATCGTCAATGATAGTATCAGTACATAAAAGTTAAGAAAGTGGCTGTAAACACGTAATTGATTTGCAGCACTCGCGTGTCTATAAAGTGCATGCCCAACAAAAAGCACTGATAAAAATACCCATAAAGGCAACATGTCAGACATAGCCATCACAAACATATTGCTCGTTGAAGACGACAAAGTAGACGTCATGAACGTGCAGCGTTCATTCAAAAAAGCCAACATCACCAACCCACTCTACGTTGCCAACAATGGCGTGGAAGCATTGGAGATTTTGAGAGACCAGTCTGCTGCTGTCAAAATGCCAAGAACTCGGCGTTTGATACTTCTTGACCTCAACATGCCTAAGATGGGGGGGCTCGAATTTTTGAAGGAGCTGAGAGCAGATGAAAAGCTACGCCTAACCCCTGTGATTGTGCTTACGACTTCTGACCAAGAGCGCGATCGCATAGAGGCTTACAATCTCAACGTGGCTGGCTACATTCTTAAACCCGTCACCTTCACAAACTTTGCTGAGGTCATGGCAACACTCAACCGCTACTGGACTCTGTGTGAGATGCCGTAACGCCGAGAAACTTTATCTAAAAAAGCGTATATAAAAGTTGCCGTCGACATGTTGAACACTCTAGATGAACAATTAAAAATCCTCATCGTTGACGATGACGCAGTCGACCGTATGGCGCTCAAAAGAGCGCTTAAAAGCACCGACTTCACCGTGACTATTTCCGAAGCAGGAGATGCTGACAGCGCGCTCAGTCAGATCACAGCAGGTCAATATAGTTGCATTTTTTTAGACTACAACCTACCAGGCAAAAATGGCCTTGAAATAACCAACCAAATCCGCAATCAAGGCATTCGAGTGCCCATTTTGGTACTCACTGGTCAGGGCAACGAGCAAACTGCCGTTGAGCTAATGAAAGCAGGTGCATCGGACTACCTACCAAAAAGTAAGCTTTCTACCGATACGATCGCTCGCCTCATTCGCAGCGCCATCAGCATGCACCGGGCCGAAGAAATTGTAGCGACTGCCAACAAAAACTTACGAGAGAAAAATCGACTCCTAGAGAAAAAAAACAAAGAGCTTGCTAGGCAGCGCCGCTACATTCATCAGCAAAACCTACAGCTACAAGAAGTATCTCGCCTGAAATCAGAGTTTTTGGCAACGATGTCCCACGAGCTAAGAACCCCGCTCAACGCCATCATTGGATTTTCACAAATTCTGTTGGGCAAAGCCAAAGGCACCCTCAGCCCCGTACAGACAGACATGATGAGCCGCGTGCTCGCTAACGGGCGAAATCTTCTAGAGCTTATCAACGATATTTTGTCGTTCTCCAAGCTCGAGGCCGGCCGACTAGCGCTAGAGCCAGCATCCTTCAACATTGCAGAACTCGCCACAACGACCGCCGAAGAGCTACAGTCTCTTGCGGCCCAAAAATCACTCGATATCGACATCGACATCGACATCGACAACCCCGTCGTTATCAATGACAGAGTACGCATCCGTCAAATTCTAGTAAACCTACTCTCCAACGCAATCAAGTTCACCAGTCAAGGCAGTGTCAAAATTCAGCTCAGAGAGATTTCTGCCACCGCAGCTAGCGAACCTAAAGAAAGATCTCCTAAAAAAGAGAGAGAGAAGTCAACAGATAGCATCCAGCTTTCAGTGATTGACACTGGCTGCGGTATTAGTGAAGCCGACCAGCTATACATTTTTGATCCCTTTCATCAAGCTGACCAAAAAGTTACCCGCAAGCATGCAGGAACCGGCCTTGGCCTAGCGATTACCTATTCGCTCGTCAAAATGATGCATGGCAACATTTCAGTCAGCAGCATCCTTGAAGAAGGCACTAGCTTCACTATTGAATTACCTCGTAAGATTGTCATTGATGAAGAATCGCTTTCTCTTTGCAGCCTGACGTACAACGGGGTAGAAGAGACTGACTCAGAAGAATAAACACTTTAGGCGAAGCGCGCAACAGAGCGCCGATGCAGCAAATAAACAGCCGCCATTGAAAAGATCCCAAGGAATGCTTTCAACGGCGGCTGTTTTAGTTTATTTTTTGGGTCTATTGACCGTGCTACGCAGCTATTAAGCAGCGCTCTTAGTTACAGTGTAGTAAACAAACAAGGTGACAATTGCGCCCAGCACTGCTAAAACAACGCCAAAAGGTGAGAGGCCTGCGGCGGCTAATGCAAACCCATTGCCAGAAATAAGAGAGTGTAGAAGGCCACCAACAAACGCACCAATGATACCTAAGATCATAGTTGCAAGAAACCCACCGCCCTGACGTCCAGGGTAGATAGCTTTTGCGATCGCGCCTGCAAGCACACCCAAAATAACCCAAGCCAAAATGTTAATCATGCTGCAAAATCTCCGAAGATAGAATGTGTAATGTCAAATCAGTAATGTCAACGAACATCACAGATACCAGCTTCACAGACTCAAAACTGCAAATATACTGGATTTATATAGACATACAGTATCAAATATTACAGATTTTATTCCCCTACCAAAAGATACAAAACAAAAATACATAGGGTAGAAACTCAGTACATAGCCCAATACCTATGCCCATAGCTAGACCTATCACTCACGAAACGAGTGATAGTATTAGCCCACATTTGAATAAGTGGCCAAAATAGGCAGTTACACACATCCAATGATGACGTTCGTTGACTAAACTCGTGCAGCAGAAAAAAACCGTAACCATTCTAGCCGTCGACGATGTCCCAGACAATCTCTTCATAATAGAGTCTATATTGGGTGGCGAAGAAGGCCATGAACTCACCTGCGTCAGCAACGGACAATCGGCGTTGGAATATGTATCTCAGCAGCCACCAGACCTCATTTTACTAGATGTAATGATGCCTGACATGGATGGCTACGAAGTCACCAAACGTATTCGCCAGAACAAAGACATTCCTTACATTCCCATTCTGTTGGTGACTGCCCACGATCAATCTAGCTTATCGGCTGGGTTGGACTCTGGTGCAGACGATTTTATTCGCAAACCTTTCGATATCGATGAGCTTATGGCTAGGGTGCGATCGCTCCTACGCCTCAAGCACAGCCTCGATGAGCAAACCGCCATGATTCGCCAGCGCGACGATTTTGTCGCTCGGCTCACCCACGACCTACGCACACCGCTAGTCGCTGCCAACAGAATGCTTCATCTCTCTCTACAAGGCGTTTTTGGTGAACCCCCAGAAGAAATGAGCGAGGCCATCGGCAGCGTTATTACAAACAATGAAAGCCTGCTACAGATGACAAACACCTTACTTCAGGTATACCGGCACGAAGCAGGTCAGAAAAAGCTGGCTAAAACACCGCTCTCCATCTATATGCTCTCAAGAGAGGTTGTAAAAGAGCTAAAGCCCTTAGCCGACGAGAAAAGCGTCGCACTTACTATAGAGGCAGAAAGCACCAGCGACACACCCGAAAACAGCAGCTGCTATAGAGTAGAAGGCGACCACATAGAACTTAGAAGACTACTGACCAACCTGCTTGGCAACGCTATAAAATTCACAGACTCAGGCAGTATCACAGTTAAAGTGTCTACTGAAACGGCGACAGACCTATCAACCAAAGAAGGTGACAATCCATCGCCTAACTACAGCGCGAGCGAGCACCACACCGAGCGACTTAAGAAAGAACAGTCAACCAAACAACAGAATTCACCTGAGTTCGTCAACATTGCAATTATCGACACAGGCCCAGGCATAGCCCCTGAAGCACAGGAAAAGATATTCGAGTGGTTCTATCAAGGAGATCATATGCGTGCGGGCAGTGGACTCGGCCTACACCTTTCCAAACGAATTGCAGAGCTACACCGTGGCAATCTGACACTAAACTCTGAAGTGGGCAAGGGCAGCACGTTTACACTCTCTTTGCCTCGCCTCACATAGCCAATAACAGCCTACGGCCTATGCCTTTGTGCCTATGTCTCTTGAGAAAAGTAAGTACCCCCATCTGATAGAGGTCACAAGCAAAAGGAAACTCTAACATAGTAAGTGTTAAGTTCAACTGTTGGAGAATAAATATCATGGGTCTTGAAGATAGAGCAAAAGCTGCTGCTAAAGACATTGAAGGGAAAGTGCAAGAAGCCGCTGGCGAAGTAACCGACAACACTGAAGCCCAAGCAAAAGGTAAAGCCAAGCAGGCACAAGCCGATGCCACTCAGAAAGTAGAAGATGTAAAAGACAAAGCTAAAGATTTGATCGATTAGTATTCTTCTGCGCTCCTCATATTACAAGAAGCGTATTGACTTCTGATTAATACGGCCACAGGCCTTTGGAAATGCTGTTTTCAAGGGCTTTCTGTTGTCTAGGGCTTTGGGCTCTGCTCAATACCTTTTTACTCTCAGTCAAGTCATATAAACCAACAAAAAGCGCCTGATAAGCTTAAGTTTATCAGGCGCTTTTTATCTTGAAAATCTATAAAACGCTATTTCAAGAATCAGGTTTAAAAAGTGTTATTTTTCAACGTTAGGAACAATGTTTGGACGCTCTTTACCTTCCCAGCCAGCAGGACGCTTTGAATTATACCAGGCGATAGAACCAATCGTGACCGCTGCCATAAAGCCAACAACGCCTACAGTGCCTAACGAGAACACATAAGGCGCGGATTCAACAGCTGCGGTGGCTTCCAATAGAATTGTCATAAAATGAAGTCTCTCAAACTAAACTACAGCTATTGTAAAATAGCAAACGCTGCTACCTACTCTCTCAATGTGTATAACGCTTACCCTTCTATAGATAGAGCTTGGCCAACATCTAGCCAAAATTCTCAGCAGAAGGCTTCTCAGCAAAAAGAAGGGCTTAGCATTGTTGCTAAGCCTTGAGAAATACTAGAAACTACAAACTTACTCTGCTACAGAGTTCGTCTTCTATACAGCCGCAGGTGTTTTCAGCGTAGTCTCTCTTTGACCAGAGGGAGATAAACCCTCACCTTCGAGGAAAGAGCGAAGCATCCAAGCCATCTCTTCATGCTGTTCCATCAGCCCGGTCAAAAAGTCGGCAGTGCCTTCATCATGAAATTCGTCGCCGCACTGATCGACATGCCCGCGCAAGTTGCGAATCACCTGCTCATGGTCTGTAACCAGTCGCTGAACCATTTCATTGGCGTTTGGCAAATCGCCAGGGTGCTCTTTCAAAGACGCGTTGTCCAAAAATCCTTTTGCGGTACCCACAGGGTAACCACCGAGCGCTCTGACGCGCTCTGCGATTGCATCAATATTCATTGCTAATGCAGTGTAATGCTCTTCCCATAGGGTGTGCAGTGTTCTGAACGCAGGGCCAACAACGTCCCAGTGGTATTTCTTCGTCTTAATAATCAGTAGATACGAGTCAGCCAAATCCTGATTTAATAGATTGATTACACCTTGTCTTTGCTCTTGGCTCAGGCCGATATTTACAGCTTGCATATACAAATTTTCTCCGGTTGTTACTTTCACTATTAAAAGAAAAAATCCATATTTAATCGTCTATCAAAAGATAAAATGCCGCTCTAAAAATCAACACCTTTAGACAGATTCAGTTGATCTACTGAGATCCGGAGAAATCTACAGAAATTACTTTATAAACTTACGTAGAAGCTGCGGATGCTTGTAGGCGTTTGGGCAAGCCACACTTAGGCTATCCACTGATAAAAAATATACTATGGTTGCTTCCGTACACAACAACTTATCGTCGTTACCGGAAAAGTCAGAAACATCAAGCGTAAAGAAAGGCCCCAAAGATAGAGATCTACGGTTGAGCATTGGTGCCGCAATGCTGTGGCCTGCAGCTGTAGCAGGCTCTTTTATATTTGGCTTCACAGGGAGCGAAGAGCCTAAGACAGAGCCTTACAGAAGTGAAATCAAGCCCGCTATGTAGGGATAGCATCCGACACTTTTCCCTATCAGCTGAAACGGTAAAAGTTAAGCAGCAGAAATCTTAGAAAGAACCACTACAGAAGTCCTCTGTAGCGGATAAATATCAAAATAGCGGCCCAGGAACCAAGTGTCACTTTAAGCGCCACTAGTATGTTGAGTAGCGGAATCCAGCCGCCGCTAATTAAAGTACCAACTTCTTGGGTCGGTAGCGACAACCCCAGGAGACTCAGCAGCGCGATCGCAATAAAAACTAGGACAGAAACTTTCTCCCAAATTGCCGCCCGCCAGCGTCGATAAACAGATTCCATCCAGGCCGAAGGTGAGGTGATAGCCACCAGCCCAATAGCAGTGCCACCCGCCACACCCGCTGCAAAGCCACCACCCGGACTCAAATGTCCTCGAATAGCCAGCTCCACACAAACCAACGCGGCAATCGTAGCACCTAGCCTCGCCAGCACAATCGAAGGCTGGTCGGTAAACTGGTACACCGTGTGAGAGGGCTGCTCATCCGCTAACAAGAAGCGAGCGCCCATAATCGCAATGGTAAAAACAACCACTTCAAAAATAGTGTCATAGAGCCGATTTCTAAAGATGATGCCCGATACCGCATTCGGCACACCGCTCTCTTTCACCACCGTTTCTACAATCGACAGCTCAGCCGACGGGTCTATCGTAGCGCTGGGAAAAACCAGCATTTTTATAAACAGAATTGCGCCTGCGGCCAGATAAATCCACTTCATCGCTATTTTCTCAAGTCAGGTCGTCTTTCAGTCGGTATCAAGTAAGCGTCGTCTTTGAGTAAGTCACACGCATCGCTGAGGGCAACCCAGATTGAAGAATAGTGTATAGACGTTCTACTCTGGTTTGAATTAGGCCCGAAGGCTCATAGATAGCATGAATCTCTTTCTCTTTTAGAGCGTTCCTTAGCGCTGAAATATCAGCATAGGGCAGCAGCTCAACTCGAACGTGGTACTTGTCGAAAACATTCTCCAAGGCGGTAAGGGTTTGAGTAGAGAGAAACACGCTGCCATTGGTTGTTGCTACACCCTTAAGAACATTGGCATCAGGAGCCCCAACGTCTAGAACACCGACACGGACAATCATGGAAGAACGTACGGCGATCGCATACAGCGTAATCGATAGCATCGTTCCTACCAGCGCTTCGGTAAGGGCCACATCGGCTGCGCCGTATAGAACATAAACTAGGGCTGCGATCGCGCCCAAAATACCCCGAATCACCAGCGCCTGATAAGGATTCACCTGTAGCACCAGCAGCACGGCCATCAGCGGCAGCAGCGCGGTAATCGCCACCATATAGATATCGTTGGTTATGGCGTTAGTTATGGCGTTAGTTATGGCATCAGTCATAGCGTCCTCTCCCACTCGCACAATACGCCAGCACATAGCCCAGCACCGTATTCCAAATCGCCAAAGAAATCAGCGCCAGCAACAGCAGCGGCCACTCGCGAGGCAGCCGCAGAAATAGCCCCACCACAATCGCCATCGACCCTAGCGTGTCCGAAACAGACAGGCTGTGCAGCTTAAACAAAACAGAACGGTTTCCCAGCAGTGGCCAAGTGCCCCAAAACCAAAAAACAATCCCCACCCCAAAGCAAACAGAACTCAAGAGATCGATCATTCCCTCACCCCACTCTCCAAATTTATCCGTCTCAAAATGTGAGCTAACAGCATCAGCGAGGCATTCCCCAGGCTCAAAATCAAAACACCCACCACTCCAATCATCCAGTCATCTCTGAGCACAGAAATCACTAGAATCATGAGAGAGGTCTTCGTAGAAATACTCGCAAACGCCAGCATTTTTTGCCAAATATCTTCATCCTGACAAGCCTCATAGATAGGAATTAACAGCGCCAAAATCATCGCAATCAACAGTCCGCTCATCGCTTTCTCCGCCTACGTACCCAGTGAACTTCATTCCGCCCCTCTTCATAGTGTTTCACTACGATCGATTTAGGCGTAAAGGTAATCAAGAAAATATCTAAAAACAGCAAACCAGGCGTTCTTCTAGGTCGACTCGGCACAACGGTAAGCTCTTCTTCGCTGTGAGGATAAATCATCATCTCAACCGCTTCGATATAGGCGCGAGGAATCGCTACTAGCACCTCCCACACAATCTGTAGCCAGTCTTTCAACACAGCAGGTGCCACAAAAGACCTTGGGCCAAACTTAGGCAGCAGCAGCGATACACCTATACCCATGAAAATATTTGCCCAGCTCAAATCAGCCGTCAGCAAAAACCAAATCGTCAAACGCAGGAATAAGTCTCGGTAACCAATCATGCCATCACCATCCAAAACAAAAATATCAGCACTAGGCTCATGGCACCGATTAAATTGTCAAACTGTTCTGCAACGCGGGGCAACTTAATCGACAGATTTTGAAACAGTAGCCAATAAATTAGCCAGCCAAGCGCAAGCGTAATCAACGGCTTAGCAATATTCTTGAAGGTATAGGCCTCAAGATAGAAGACATTGGCCAGTACCAGTCCACCAATGAGCAACCCTATCGATAGCCAAAAGCCAGACAGCTCAGCGCTAGAGTTATCAACCATTTCAACGCTCTGTTTACCATGCGTATGAGGTAAAAAAATAAATTTAGCAAACAGGATGGTTGTCCCTAACGTAGCGATGTTCAGCCAAACAGTCTGCCAGGGAAGCAGATTATCTCCAGTAAGAACTTTTGCACCAAAGCCTGAAAACAATGGCAACCCTGAGATAGAGAGGCTTGCCATCGCTAAGGCGATCCACAGCTTAGTAGCTATCTGGTTGCTCTTAAGAATCTCAATATCTCGACTAGGCAGCTTACCAACAGTCAAAAACAATGACGCCTTTGCAAGCCCATGAGTCAGCGCATAAAAACCACCCACCATAGGCGCAGCCAAAATCAAGCCTAGCTGAGACACGGTCGACCATGCCAAAATCCGCTTAGTATCGACTGCAAACACAGCAAAACTCACACCAAACAAAGCCGTTGTCACACCAAAAAAACGTACAACAGGGTCAAACTCAGGCATCATCAAAGAAAAGCGTAGCAGCGGAAAGACCCCGGCTTTTACCACCACGCCCGACAGTAGAGCCGATACAGGTGATTCCGCTTCACCGTGAGTGGGTGGCAGCCACAGCCCCGAAACAAAGATACCGCCCTTGCTCAACAAACCGAGGAATATTAGTGCGATCGCCTCTACAGGTGCACCTACTAGCGCCGTAAATGCAAAAGAATGATTCGCCTGATACACCAGCACAGTGCCCAAAAGGTAAAACAGCATTGCTGTATTACTCACAAACAGATATCGCAGGCCAACCCACACAGCGCGGTTGGTTCGAGGGTAGGCAATCAACAAAAAAGCGGCAATGCCAATCACCTCTAGCGCCACATAAACACTAATCAAATCTGCACAGATAAAAACCGAGTTCACACTGCCATGCAAAATAATGGCCTGCGTGTAGAAAAAGGCACTTTTATCAGACTGCCAGCAGTACAAAACCACTGCGGCCGTGACCACCGCATTGGTTAAAACAAAAAATCCGCTGAGCTGATCGACCAGTAAGCTAACACCAAAACTATCTACTAAGCTCAGCACGACCGGGTCTGAATAGACCACGTGCCAAAGTCCATAAGCCAGCGAAACCAACGAGACAGCAACTGCCAAAACACGCGCTAGCTTAGGCAGCAGATAGATACTGAAGCCCACAAACAACGGCAGCGTAATCCAAGCAAGCGTGAGCATCATCATGAGTTGTTTCTCTCTATTTCACGGCACTCCAGCGTGGGATTGTCGCGAGAAAGCTTCATTACACCCACCAGCATCAACGCCTGAATAGAAAAGCCAATCACAATCGCGGTTAAAATCACCGCCTGTGGCACTGGATCAGCGTAAGCTACATCCGCGCGACTACCCGGTATAGCAATGGGCGTAAATAGTCCCGTATGCGCAGCCACTAAAACGTAAAATGCAATTACCCCTGTGCTCATCACATCCATAGAGATAATTTTCATCATCAGATTTTTCTTCCAAATGATGCCAAAAAAGCCACAAAACACTGTGGCCAAAAGAAGAGCTTCTAAAGTAAACATAGGTTGCTTAAAGAATCAGCAGAGTCGAGAAGATACTACGCCAGCTTAGCGCTAAGGAAGTTGTCATTAAATACAGCACCAGTTAGCAATATATGTTGCACTAGGGCGTAGCATGCTATGCCCTAGTGCAATAAAAACAACATCAGCCCAGGGCTGGCGATGTACCGTAATCTATAGGTGCCTCTTGAGCAGCACTAGTAAACTCTGGAGAGACCACAGAAGCGGCATATTTCAACGCATCTTCACGATCCTCGAACAAATGATTTTGTGGCAGCAGTTCCAAAACACCCAGGTTCTTAAGGCGCTTCAGCGTCTGCGCTCTAGCCCCCACCAAAAATACATGCCGCCTTTTCTCAATCGCTTCTTTAATCGCATTCTCAATGGTGAGAGAAGCCGTCACACCCAGGTGAGGCACCTCAGCAAGGTCGAACACAACCGCGTCGCAGTCCTTGATGGCATTGTGCTCACGGGTAATGGCTTTGGCCACACCGAACAGCATAGGGCCACTCAGCTGAAACAACAAAATGCGATCGTTTGCTTCCGACAGCCAGCGCTTTTCGTTTGAGTTCAACAGAATAGTGTCATCAGCATCACTAATTGTTTTCACAGATTTGGATTGAAGCAAGCTCATCCGCTCAATTGTGAGGATATTGGCAATAAAGACACCCACACCCACCGCAACAATCAAATCAACTAGCACCGTCAGCAAGATGACCGCATACATAATCATCGCGGCCTTCCAAGATACCTTGTGCGCCCGCTTCAAAAAATCCCAGTCAATAATATCGATACCTACTTTGAGGGCAATACCGGCCAACACAGCCAACGGAATCACTTCTGCAAGGTTTGCCGCACCTAAGATCACAACCAAAAGCACACCTGCACGCGTCAGGCCCGACAGCGCCGTTCTGCCGCCCGCCTGAATGTTGACCACTGTGCCCATTGTGGCACCCGCACCTGCAAGGCCACCGAACAAGCCAGACACAATATTGCCCAGGCCCTGACCAATCAGCTCTTTGTTGGAGTTGTGCTCAGTGCGGGTGAGGCTGTCGGCCACCATAGAAGTCAGCAGCGCATCAATACAGCCCAGCATCCCTAATACAGCCGCATCTACCAGCATCAGCTGAAGCTGACCGCCAGAAAAGGTGGGCGTTACCATAGACGGAAAGCCCATTGGAATCTCACCGATTCGCCGAATATCAGCCCCTTGAAATAGAGCGGGAACTAGAACCAAAGAGAGAATTGTACCCACAATCAGCGCGGTTAGCTGAGGCGGAATTACTTTCTTGAACCGGGCAGGCATAAACCAGATAATGCCTACGGTAACAGCGGCCAAAAGCAGCTCAGCCGGTTGAACATTTCCGATCAGATTGGGAATATCTTGCAATGTGCCAACGACACCCCCCGCAGGACTAACCTGACCCAAGAAAGGAGCAAGCTGCAAAATAACGAGAATAATGCCAATACCAGACATAAAGCCTGAAATCACGGTGTAAGGCATCATTGTCACGTACTTGCCTAACCGCAGTACGCCAAAGATTATTTGAAAGACACCCGCCATCATGACGACGGTAAAAGCCATAGCTAACCCGTTCTCTGGGTCTGCGGCCATTAAGTTAGCCACGACTGCCGTCATAACGACTGTCATGGGGCCCGTTGGCTCAGAAATTAGCGTAGGCGTGCCACCAAATAGAGCCGCAAAAAGACCGACTAAAACAGCACCCCACAGACCGGCAACCGGCCCAGAAAAACCCGCTGTATCTGGAACTGAGCCGAAGGCCGCTACACCAAAAGCTAGCGCCATGGGCAGAGCGATAACAGCGGCAGTTACACCGCCGAATAAATCTCCTTTTACATTCCTAAAGTTGATTCTATTGGTTAACTGCATGTTAAACCTCCTAAACAGTGGGCTTTAAATTGTTCTGTGAAAGAGCTGCCTATGGAAAAACCGCTCAAAATATGAATGTGATTAGTTGAAATATGCCTGAGAAGCTATTACATAGACTCAGGTCAATTAAATGCAATTTCTCATTGACATAAGTCTATACTACTTTTGGTCCCATATTCAATACCTTTTCCTCTAAATCCTCAATAGGAGAGAGAAGAGAAGCTTATTGAACAAATTCAGAGCTTTCGTGCAATATCAAAAGGAAAAGTGCTTTGGCAATACCTGAAGGTAGACGGGAAAAACAAAAAGGGCAGACATTAAATGCCTACCCGCCAAAATTTATTTTACACAACGAAAGCCTCAGCAGCATTCATCCTGTAACAGACAGTCCATCAACCACGATGGATGGCGTATGGGTTGAGCCACTCCACTCAGCATCGTTACCCAAGGAGATTGCATTCTTCAAGGCCACATAGGCATTCCCAGACACCATCGTATCCTTCACCCGGCCTACAATTTCACCGTTACGCACCCGGTAACCCAGCTCCAAATTAATCGCAATATCACCCGTAATATCGCCACCCTCACCCATTACCTGATCAACAACAATCGCCTCAGGATACTGTGCTATCAGCGCGTCCCAGGAAATCTCACCCGGCGCAATCAACAGGTTAATCAAACCCGGCGTAGGATAGCCCCCCAGTCCAGAGCGAATACCGTTTCCTGTAGAGCCACCACCCAGTCCTGCAATCTTCTCGTCAGAATCTCCAATGGCAAGGTCGCTATACCAGCTCTTAATCACACCATTCTCTATCAGCGTAAGCGGTTGAGTTAGTAAACCCTCATCATCAAACGGACAGCTGTAGGGTCCAGTTGTTGGATCCTGGCGGAGCGTCAAAGCCTGTGAAACCACCTGCTCACCCCACTGCTCTCGCCATGGCGATGTTCCTTCAAGCACACGCTTTCCGTTTAGCGCCACGCATAGCGTATCCCACAGCAACCCTGCCGCTCCAGCGGTAAAGATCACAGGTACCTGCCCTGTCACAGGTGAGACCGTCTTCTGCGCCCAGCCCATCCGCTGGACAATATTGTTAGCAACGCTCACCATGTCTAACTGGTTGCGATTCACCACACCATCGCTCACACACAAGAAATCATCCTGCTCAATTAGTTCAGCGCTAATGTAGCCACTAAGAGTGGTATCTTGGCTGCGGTAGTCGAGCCCAGTAGAGGTGATTAGCCGCACCTGTTCTACATCGCAGGAGAGACTGGCTTCACACACCACTTCAGGAAAGCGATCGCGAATCAGCGCGATCACTTCTCGCCCTTTCTCCACCAATGTCTCCACCGCCATCGCCTCACCCACAGCGCCAAAATCTCTCTGCCCACCTTTCGTGAGCCGAGGCGTTTCCGACTCGTTTAGCTCACTAATTGCCAGCGCCTTCTCAACTAAGAGGCTCGGATCGATTGGCCCATAGCCCACTGCCACGCCCGGCTTACCATTGCGCCATAGCCGCAGCGCGACTCCTTCCGCTTGGCTCGTCTCCACCTGCTTCAACCGATTCCCCTCAAAGATAATCGGCTTCTCTAGCGAGCTAGACTGATATACTTCTGCCGCCTGTGCGCCAGCTGCGATCGCCCGCGCCAGCAAAATCTCTGGCAAATCCACGCCGTAGTCTTTATCGTTCATCCAACAACTTCAAAAATGCCAAAACAACACCATTCGTCCAGCCAAAGCCTACCTCATTACTACTGTAGCCGTACTCAATCTCTCCAGAAACTTTGCTAGAGCAATTCTCTAAATGGTATTTTTCTACCAGATTGCCACAGCGCTCAAAGTCTTCGACAACCATAGTGACAAACCGACGGGCCAATCGCTTAGCTTCTGTCGCGTAGCCGTAGCGCCTAAGGCCTTCTACAGCAATGAGCTGTAGTGGCGCCCAGCCCATGGGGTCGTCCCACTGATTGCCAGAGGTTACTGTGCTAGTTCGAACCCCACCAGGGGCTTCAAACTTACTCAAGTTATTGACGATGCGTTCAGCTTGCTGCGCAGAAGCAATACCGGTCCATAAGGGGTAAAACGTCGTCGCGAACTCATAGCGGCGTCGTTTTTCGGTAGGAAAATGATAGTCAAAATAAAAACCGTGGGCTTCGTCCCAAAGGTAATCGTTAATAGCCCTAGCGCGATCGCTCGCCCTCTGCTCCCAAATCGTCATCTCGTCAGCTGAGCCCACTCGCTGACAAATTTCCACCATATCCTGCTCCATTTGATACAGGAGTGAATTTAGGCAAACGGGCAAATAATGAAGCACATCAACGCTGAAAGGGCCGAAGCGATTGGTCGGATCAAAGCCTGACTCTCGCATAGTGCGATCGCCTTTATAAAACAAATCCGTCAGCTCATCTTTTTCCTGATCGTAGTAAAGCGACACATCGTAAGCATCCACCTCATTCTGTTTATAAAAAGCTTTCACCCGATCAAAGTGGGTTTTCCCTTCCTCATCCGTTTCAGAAACCGCCACCTCCGGCGCAGGCCCACTCCCAAAGTCATAGAACTGGGAAAGGCCACTCGGCTTATGAAGGTGTTCGCTGCTGTACCAATATTGGTAATAGGTCTCTAGCACTGGCAAGCTGGCACATAGCCAGTCCAAGTCCTGAGTATGCTCATAAACTTCGAGCACCATACGGGAGAGAAAAGGAGGCTGCGATCTGGATAGAAAATAAGTCCTATTCGCATTTAGCACGGCTCCGTAATGCACCACTTGATACAGCAGCTGATCGGTCAAACTCTTTGCCAAAGCAATTTCATCATCTAGCAATAGCCCTCGCAAAATGAAGTAGCTATCCCACCCATAGGCTTCATTGAATTTGCCACCTGGCACTACGTAGTCACCAGGCAAATATAGCAACCCGTGCGTCTCCACTTCACCTGCATTATCTGGCAGTTTTTGCAGCGTAATCTGTTGAAAATCTTCAGGAATTTCAGCAGATAGTTCTTCTCTTAGCCGATCAAGATCTTCCTTTCCGGAGACATAAACAATCCAAGGATCACCCTCAGTATGGTCTTGTTTAGAATCTTCAGCTGCCGCCAACAAGTCGCTATGTCCTCGCTGAAGCTCAGTCCATTTCTCTTTTATATATTGCTTCACTGCACTGAGTCGTTCAGTATTTGGAAAGTTAATATCAGTCATGCTTTCTACCACCAAACAATAAAGAGACAAACTCTGAAAGAAATGCCCTTACTCACACATCGTTAGCTAGAAAGTAAGCCCACTGGAAACGCGTCTAAAACCTCTCCTACCAAGAGCCGTTCCGAGTCTGACACCATTGCATCAGTTAGCCAGTTCTTCCACTTAGCACTACTCACTTGTGCCGGTAAAACGACCGTCGTATCACCCCATACATCGCTACCGCAAGGCTGTGAGCCAGTTTCCACCAATCCTGACAAAAAGCGAGGAATGATAGCAACCGCACAGCCATCCTCTCCCTGCCGAGCAAACGCGATCACCCGATCGGCATGTGCCCCCTTCACCTCTAAAGGCAGGTAGCGACCGTTCTCAAATACCTCGTTCAACTCTTTTCTCGCTGTCAATCCTCGGAGAATCAAAAACAGCTTGACTCGTCCATCTTCCCAGTTTGTCATTACGTCTTTTACCAGAGCAGCCGAATCACTCTCCCACTCAGACTGCATTGCTTTGAGTAGCTGCAATCGCTTGTCATAGTCCACCGGACGACGATTATCAGGATCTACTAAGCTCAAGTCCCACAGCTCAGAGCCCTGATAAAAATCGGGAATACCCGGCGAAGCAACCTTCACCAGCAGCTGAGAAAGAGAGTTGTAGATGCCGTACTGCTTTATCTGTGCCTGAAAGTTACGCAGGCTGCCAAAAAAAGCGTTGTCTCCTTCAGAGCTGAGCAATGTCTCAATAAAACTGGCGTATCCTGCTTCGTAGGCTTCATTGATAGCCGTCCAGTTCGTATTCTCTTTCGCCTCACGCCCGGCCTTCAGCACATAAGCCTGAATTCTCTCCTTAAACTCAGGCAGTTCAGCTTCGTTGAAGGGATAAGCACCTACCAGCGTTTGATAGAGGAAATACTCATCATTTGGTGTGGGGATAGATCGCTTGCCTTCACTCTTTTTGCTGGCGTTCATCTCTTTCCAGGCAGTTACCTGCTTTTCCCACACTTCGGGCATTTCGGAGAGGATATTTAGGCGCGATCGCACATCTTCACTCCGCTTCGTATCATGCGTAGAACTCGCATTCAAATTGTGCGGCCAGTGCACCTGCTGATGCTGATTGTACGCATGGAAATCCGCTAATGACAGCGCAAACTCACCCGGCGCACCTCCCACTTCATTGAGCCCAGTAAATCTGTTGTACACGTAGAACAGCGTGTCTTCTATCCCCTTCGCCGTCAGCGGTCCGGTAAACTGCTGCATCCGCATAATAAAGTGTAGGCGTTGAGCGCGCACTTCATCAGACAGCGATTCCACATCTTCCAACAGCAAGATTTTCTCTACAAACTCTAGCGCGGTGAGAAAGTCAGCCCCCTTCTCAGGACTGTAAAACCTCACCGTCGCCAACGCTTCTTTGATGTAGTGCTCGTCCTTTTTACTACGCCCTTCTTCACTCACATAGCTGCGATACACCGGAAACGCAATCATGATTTCCTTCAGCGCCAGCCGCAAGCTCTCAGTAGAGGAAGCAGCCCCCATTTGCTCAGCCAGTCCATTCAGAAAATACGCCAAATTATCAATGTCGCCTACCAGCTCCGACTCAGCCAACAGCCGCTTCTTATCCAAAAACAGCTGCTCGTAATCATCTTCTACACCCGCGAACTGTTCATACAGCTGCCCAAACGCCTCTTTACTCTCCGCCTGACAAAACAATCGATTCACACAGATCAAAAACTCATAGCCCGACGTCCCTTGAATCGGCCAATCATCCGGCAGTGTCTCGTCCGCTTCTAAAATTTTCTCAACAACGGTATATACGTTGTCCGTCTCAGACGTCAGCTGATTCAGATACGCCAGCGGATCGTAAAGCCCATCAATATGGTCTACTCGCAATCCTGTAATCTTCCCTTCCTTTACCAGTCGCTGAATCAAACCATGCGTTTGCTCGAACACATGTGGATGTTGAGCATTCAAGCAAATCAGCTCATTCACCGTAAAGAAACGCCGATAGTTCAGCATCTCCGACGCAACTTTCCAATGAGACAGCTGATAAAACTGCTGAGCTAGCAACGAATCCAACAAAGAAAAACTGTCTGCGTTACCAGCTTCCCCGTTGAACGCAGCAATCGTTTTTTCAACAGACGCCTTCACTACCTCGTCTGAAGTAAACAGCGACCATAGCTGCTGCTTTATCCCATCCGCTTTTTGAGATCTGGCCAATCCCTTCTCAGAGAGGACAGTTTCGTCAATCTGCTTTAATATCTCAGACAAGCGTTTACCAGACTCACTCTCCAGCCCTGGTAAACTACGCTGAAAGAAATCACCATACGTCGACAGCCGAATCGGTAGCTGCAAACTGTAATAGTTCACCTTCAGCCCGTTTTCGCCGTAGCTTAGCTGTAGCTCGCCTCCTGCCAAACACTGTCGATAGTCCGAGCCGAGCATGGGTGCGATCGCTCTCCCCTTCAGCGCATCATGAAAAGACGTCCAATCAATATCAAACGTGTCGCCATAAGCAGAATCAGGCCCATGCTCCAGCGCATCCATCAAATATGGATTTTGATGACTAAACGCCATATGGTTCGGCACGATATCTTGCAGCCAGCCTAGCCCCTTAGCTTGCGCCTCACTCACCAGGGCCTCATATTCTTCAGCCGTGCCCAATTCAGGATTCAGCCGATTTTGGTCGACCACATCGTAGCCATGCTGAGAGCCACTACGCGCCGCAAAAATTGGCGAGGCATAAATATCCGAAACCCCTAGCTGTGCCAAATATCCAACGATTTTTTTGGCCTCAGCAAAGCCAAAATCAGGTGTGAACTGTAGGCGATAAGTCGCAGAGGGTATACGCATAGCTTAAATATAAAAAGATAGAGAGAGACGAAGCACTGCCCACCACAATATCAAAAGAACTTGCTTTCAGAACCCTTCCTTCCGATACAACCCTACAAAAGGCAACGCCTAGCCCCTTACCCACACGGCAGAAAGCGGCAGTTCAGTAAAACTAATCTGCCGCTCGAAATATTTATTCGGTGGAGCCCTATCCCAGCAGGAGAGCGTCTAGGGAGTACGCCCCTGGACCAAACACCATAATCAGCACCAGCATCACAGAAAAAATTAGCGCCTTCTCCATACTCGGCGGCTCTCCCTTATCGCCATTCGGCCCCGCGTAAAACTCTCCTAGTTCATAGGGATCAGGGGCAACAATCGGCAACCCATCAATCACCTCTAGCACCAGCGCATAAACCATCGACACTAAGATAGACAAACTCGAAAAAGGCGTTAGTACGCCTACGATCAGCCCAACACCGCCAACGATCATAAATCCAGCAGACAAAAAGCAAAGCGGTAGCGGTGCGCCCAGCGCATTCGACCAAGTCTCTAAGTTCTTAAGCTTTGGCAGCCCATGCAAAATGAACAGAAAACCCACCACTGCCCGAAAAGCCAGCAGCATATAGCCTTGAGGCCCAGAAATGAAATCGGGATATAGATTGGAGAGCAGCGCAATCAACGTTTCCAAATTTTTCTCCTTTAAAGCAACAACAGATGAAATTAGCCCTGCACCAACAACACATTGTGACCATCCGGCCCACGCCATAGCACCGCACGGCCAAACGGCATCACATCTGGCAAGTCAATCACCTTCGGCGACACAAACTGTACTACCTTCTTTTGTGCTGCTTCTTCCAGAGCCTCTACCGCCGCATCAATATCATCTACCACCAGCTCAAAGTGCATGTGCACCAAGTCATTCGTCTGCTGATCAATGGGGAAAGGTCTCGCTCCCGGCGGCGTGAGATAGTCTAAAAACTCCACGCCCAGCCGTCCAGTCGCAGGTGTCAGAGACGTCACAATTACCTTGGCACTGAAGAGATTATCCATCGTCTCTTGCTTGATGCCGATATTGGTAAAGCTACCTTGGTGCGTCAGACCTAGCACATCTCGGTACAGGCCCAGGCTAGTTTCTGTACTCGCAATCGAGATTGCAGAGTGATCCATTCCCAAAAAGAGCGCATCTTTTGCCTGCCAATAATCAGGGCCCAACCCCGGCGGAAACTGCAACAGCTCTAAGGGATGACCGTCGTCATCACGAAACTTGAAAGCTTTAATATCGTTTGGCAGCGTCTGCGGCTCAGGCGAAATATTTGTAAACGAGAAATTCTTTAGCTGGGCGTAAGCTTTGTCCATATCGCTGACGATAATGGCAAAGTGCTGAAACCACAGGTCGTTACTTTTGCTGTCGGCAGGGACCGCTTCACCCGTACCGCTCAAAAACTGCATCAGGCGAATAGTCTCTTGCCCTAGCTGCAAAGACACAACGCGGACTTGCGCATCGGGTACGCCATACAGATAGCTGGCTTCATCGCCGCTTAAGACCGTATCTGAAACGACTGTATAGTCGAAAGCACCGGTAAAAAAGTCGGTTGCCTTATTTGCATCAGACACTGTAAGACCAATAGCCCCAACAGCTTGCACGGTTACACCCGAAGATTGGGAGGAAGACGCCATAGATAGCAGTTCCTTATATATCGATTTGCCCTCAGTATTCTGACACATTACTGCTGTAGCCACGCAGTGTGTTGAACGACAAAACAAGGCGAATTTCCTATTTGCCCGATTCGATCAAGAGAGACCACGGCTAACAGTATGAAAAAACGCCCAAAAAGCAACAGGAAAAGATTCTCTCTCAAAAAAAGATATTTTATTGGGCTCACAGGCTTTTTACTTGTGGTCTGTACACTGCTGAGTCAACCCCGCTGGCTATTTGCCCTGGCGACAAATCTTTTTCCTGGCGCGCTATATGCTGTCGATCTATCCGACGGCCTATTCGAAGGCGACGCTGAAATAAAGAAAATCGCTCTCACAATAGATGACGGACCTAGCCCAGTCACCGCCGAAATCTTAGCGGTGCTGGCTCAGCACAATGTTAAGACTACTTTTTTCAACATCAGCGGCAACCTCGACGGGCACGAAGCAGTCGTTCAACAAGCGGTAGAATCCGGCCATGAACTAGGGAACCATCTCACGACTGACTATCCAAGCATTCGACTCAGCCCTGAAGATTTTGAGACCAACTTAATCACCGCGCAGCAGGCACTACTGCCATTTGTTCAGAGCATAGAGACAGACACCACTCTGCAATGGCTAAGACCTGGAATGGGCTTCTACAGCCCAGAAATGGTAAAAACAGCCAAAAAACACAACTATAAGCTCGTTCTAGGCTCTCGCTTTCCGTACGATACGCACATTCATTCTTCTCGCTTTGCCAGCGCTTTCATCTTAAGTACCGTGCAGCCTGGCGATATTGTTGTACTGCACGATGGTGAAACGAGAGGAGAACGCACCGTAGCAACGCTTAAAACAATTCTGCCAAGGCTTCAGGCACAAGGTTACGAGATCACGACCATTTCTGAGCTGACCACATTCGCAGATACAAACAAAACTTATGCAGGCGAAACCCACACAAACAAGTCGCAATAGGCAAATTGTAATCAGGGCAGTGCAATCTGCGGACCAACTTACCTACAGTTGCTAGACTAATTAAACGACGTTCTGCGGTTTCATCCTATGGTTCAGCAGCTTTCCACTTCTGAAGAAGTCATCTATCCAGATAACGATGGCAACCCTATGTCAGACAATACGAAGCAGTTTCGGTGGATTGCAACGGTCAAAGGCAACCTGGATCTAATTTTTGCAGATGATCCCAATGTTTTCGTAGCAGGTGATTTGCTCTGGTATCCCGTAGAAGGTAACAACAAGATTCGCCAGGCTCCAGATGCCATGGTGTCATTTGGTCGGCCAAAAGGCGATCGCGGCTCTTACAAGCAGTGGGTGGAAGGTAATATTGCCCCTCAAGTCGTTTTTGAGATTTTGTCACCGGGCAACCGTCGGACTGAAATGGAGAAAAAACGACTCTTCTATGAGCGTTACGGCGTTGAAGAATACTACGAATACGACCCCGACAACATTAAGCTCATCGGCTTCGAGCGGCATGGCGACAAGCTAGAAGCCATTAAAGTAATGAACGGATGGACCAGTCCCCGGCTAAACATTCAGTTTGCGCTCACTAAAGAAACCCTCGTCATCTATAGGCCTGATGGCTCATCTTTCCTAACTTATGTTGAGCTGGGCCAACGTCTAGATGAAGCAAGCCAACGATTAGAAGCCACTAATCAACGCTTAGCTCGATCTCAGGCCAAGAATGAAAAGCTACTCGCCAAGCTCAAAGAACTGGGCATCGATCCTTCTACGCTGTAATCAGTTGCGTGTCACAAAATCTCTGTTAAAAAATGAGACAAAGCAGAAACTTTTGAAACAGAGGAAATAAAGCGTCAGCGTAATTCTGTATCCTATGTTACAGAATATAGTGAGCTGCATTTTTGGCAGTTCGTCACCATATGGCCAAGTCCAAAGCAACCGTTACAGTCGCATCAGCAACCACCGCACAAAATACGACACCCACTAAAACCGTCGCCGCACCCAAACGAGCCACTAACACAGCCAGCACTCTCTTCAAAAGCGACGCGTGGGTGACGCTTCACCACCTACCGACTGACTACAGCCATCACGAAGCCCTGCTCTTATGTGAAACTATTCCCGGCGAATGGGTGTCTTGGGTGCCTGGATATGGCGAAATTACTCTACAGTTAAGCGAGTTTTACTAAACAACCTCTCGCTATAACAACTCGCTTTAGCTATGCCTCAGGTTTCACTGAGTGAAATGGTCAGCGCCCTCAATAGCGCCCTGACCGCTTCACCTACCCTCGTTAGCTTTCCGACAGATACAGTGCCAGCGCTTGCCACCAGACCCACTCAGGCAGGGCTTATTTTTGCTGCCAAGCGCCGTCCGCCAGAGAAACCCTTGATTCTGATGGGGGCTTCTTTTGAAGATTTGCGCCTATATATAAGAGGAAGTGAAACAGAGCTGGAGAGTTGGCGATCGCACACCGCTCAACACTGGCCCGGTCAGCTCACCCTCGTCCTCCCCGCCAGCCACCACGCCCCGACAAATCTCAACCCTCTCAGCACTGGCACCCTCGGCATCCGCGTGCCCAACCATCCCATTGCCCTACAGCTACTTGCCCAGACCGGCCCCCTCGCAACGACCAGCGCCAACCTCTCTGGTCAGCCACCGCTCACCACCGCTGCTGACATCACCCAAGTCTTTCCTACAGCGCTCACCTTACCACCGCAGGACTACAGTCAATCCCAAAGCAGCGGCCAACCCTCTACCGTTGCCCAGTGGACATCCAGCGGTTGGCAAATCTTACGCCAGGGTAAAATTCACCTGTAGAAAAAAGATTTCGAGCTAACGTAGAGCTAATTCAATCGCCAGCTCGGCCTCATGACTCTCGCATCCTCTGCTTCAAAAACGTCAGAAACGACAGATGACTCTTCTCAGCTTCAGCTCGCCTACCAACGCTTGCTAGCTTTAGAAAGATTTAAAAGTGGCTTCCTAGCTCGCACTTCTCATGAGCTGAGATCGCCTATCAACACTATCGTGAGCCTGCACCAGCTGATTCTCGAAGACCTGTGCGAAGACACCGAAGAAGAAAGAACATTTATTGGTCAATCCAAAGAAGCCGCGCTTAAAATGCTAGCGCTGTTTGACCAAATCACCGCCGTTTCCAAGCTAGATATCGGCCGAGAGCCCCCCAAGCTAGAAGCTATCGACTTAAGCTTTTTGCTACCCGAAGTTGAAATGCTGACCACGCTACAAGCCGCCAATCAAAACGTTCGCTTCAGCGTAGAGTCGCCTATGGAGACGATTGAAGTCATGAGCGATCCAAAATGGCTCAAAAATATTTTGGTCAGCCTAATTCAAGATACGGTTGCTCACACTAAGCTAATGCGCTTGGCTGTAGAGCAATCTGACGAAGCAATTACTGTGGTGATAGAGAGCGATCGCACCGCCCAAACCCTACAGGCCGCCCTCAACAAAATATCCGAACAAACGCCAGCTCCTTCACCCTCTCGCCCCAGCTCCCCCTCCCCTCAACCCCCAACATCTACAAACATTCAGCTATCCACCGGCCTCATTCTATCCACCGCCCACATTGCCCTACCCATTATTAAAGGAGCGTTCAAAATCGTCTCTCACCCGGACGCAGCAGAACGCAGCCAGCTCCGATGCGAATTTTCTAAACAAACGCTATGACATCTCACACAACAGATTTTTTACCCACCGAAACTCATCATTTCAAAGCGCGCCACAACCCTTGGGTCGGCATTACGCTTCTGATAATAGGCGTGATAAATCTGCTGCTGATCATTTGGATCATGCTCCTGACGGGAAAATTTAACACTGGCATCATTACAGGACTGGTGTGCGCGATCGCTGGATTTCTATATCTCACTAGCCCTTACTTCTCAATAGCCCCCAACCGGCTCACGGTGTACAGCCTCATTGGCTCCACCGTAAAGCGCTACCCTTTTGCCTCACTTAGCAGCATCACCATCAGCGGCAGCAAAATCGTCATCGCTAGCGCAGACACTCAGCAGCCAGAAACCGCAAAAATCGCTAAGTGGCTCACTCATCCCAAAGACTGGGAAACCGTGAAAAGCATGGCCGGGCAGTAGCTGTGATTAGGCTAATAGCAAAGGGACAGTCTTCATTTCAGGGCATAAAAGCGCCAGATATTTGTGCCAAAAGTTCAATCCCGACAAATACAGTCGGGATTGATTGCTACGGCATATTTAGCGTGTTACCATCGTTGCAACTTGAAGGAAATGGGGATAAGCTCCTTCCTTTTTCGCCCCTGTTTTCCTGACGTTGAGGGCGGTTTCGGACATCTATTTTTCTAGAGACTCATATCTTATGACGCAAGCTATTGAAAGACTCCGCACTTCCAAGCAAACCTTTACAGCGCTCCAGTGTAAGGAATGCGGTGAGCAGTACAGCTTAGGTGCCAAGCATGTCTGCGAAGATGTGTGCTTTGGCCCCCTCGAGATTGCCTACGACTACGAAGCTATTAGAAACCAAGTTTCGAGAGAAACCATTGAAGCGGGCCCTCACTCCATCTGGCGCTACAAAGCCTTCTTGCCCGTTGAAACCGACACCCCCATCGATGTCGGCACAGGGATGACACCCCTGGTAAAAGCGAACCGTCTAGCGCGTCAGCTCGGCATCAAAGAGCTCTACATCAAAAACGACGCCGTCAACATGCCCACCCTAAGCTTCAAAGATCGGGTAGTTTCGGTAGCACTCACCAGAGCAAAGGAACTGGGCTTTGGCACGGTTTCTTGTGCCAGTACGGGTAACTTGGCGAACTCTACAGCAGCGATCGCAGCCCATGCAGGACTCGAGTGCTGCGTCTTCATCCCCGCCGACTTAGAAGCCGGTAAAATTCTCGGTACTCTCATTTATGACCCCACACTGATGGCGGTAAAAGGCAACTACGACCAGGTCAACCGCCTGTGCTCCGAAGTCGCCAACACCCACGGCTGGGGTTTTGTGAACATCAACCTGCGCCCCTACTACTCCGAAGGGTCCAAAACCCTCGGCTTTGAAGTCGCAGAACAGCTCGGCTGGCAGCTCCCCGACCACATCGTCGCCCCCCTCGCCTCCGGCTCCCTCTTCACCAAAATCTATAAAGGCTTCAACGAATTCGTTAAAACCGGCCTGGTAGACGCCAAAGACGTTCGCTTTAGTGGCGCCCAGGCAGAAGGCTGTTCACCTATCTCTCTAGCGTTCAAAGAAGGCCGCGACTTTATCACTCCAGTCAAGCCCAACACCATTGCTAAGTCCATCGCAATTGGCAACCCTGCCGACGGCATCTACGCCCTTGAAGTCGCGCGTAAAACCAACGGCAACATCGAAGACGTCACCGATGAAGAAATTATCGACGGCATTAAGCTCCTGGCTGAAACCGAAGGCATATTTACCGAAACAGCAGGCGGCACTACCGTCGCAGTGCTCAAGAAGCTAGTAGAAGCGGGCAAAATCAACCCCGACGAAAAAACGGTTGTCTTCATTACCGGCAACGGACTGAAAACAACTGAAGCCGTACAAAGCCATATTGGCGAACCGCTCACCATCGAACCTAAGCTTGAGAGCTTTGAGCGTGCCTGGGAACGAGCCAATACGCTCAATCGCCTAGAGTGGCAGCAGACTCAGGTTTAAGTTGAGTTATCTAATCAATACTCAGCCTCTTTCCAACAAACTTCTAAATACAGACTAGAAAACCACGAAAAATGCCCGTAAAAGTTCTCATCCCTACCCCACTCCAAAAGTTCACCAACGATGAAGCGGCCGTCGAATGCGACGGTGGCAGCATTGCAGAGCTGATGAATACACTAGAAGCCAAGTTTCCTGGCATCCAAAAGCGCCTATGTGACGACAAAGGAGAGCTTCGCCGCTTTGTAAACTTCTATGTCAACAGCGAAGACATTCGCTTTTTGGATAACAAAGCCACCGTGCTAAACGACGGTGACGAAGTGAGCATTGTGCCGGCTGTTGCTGGCGGCTAGTGCTGGCTAGCCAAAGCTTATACTGGGCTTACAAAAGTCCGTAAAGGCTCATAAATGAAAGAGCAGTCGTAAGTTATCTACGACTGCTCTTTTTTGTTTTGCTGTTGCTGGGCGTGATGGCGCTGCGGCTGTACCCAGGCGACATAGCCCAAAATGAGTAAGGCCGCTGACCCAGCAGGGCCAATAAACAAATGGAAGAGTTGGTTGCCTGTAGCAATAAGCGCAATGCCAAATCCTAAACCGATAACATTTGAAAAAAGCAGGTATAAGAAAACTCTCCAATCTTTCATCACGGCATACCACTTATAGACAAAGATGACAGCTGTAATGAGCTGAGGCAATTGGATAGCGGTTTTACTATCGTTAACGCCATAGAGAATAGGGGTTGCGACCATACTGGCAATCAATAGAATGTCTAGCCAGGTGTTTTTCTTTAGGCCGAGGGCAATCAGGCCAAGACCAAATACTAAAAAGCTGTAGAACAAATTGTTGAGGCCCGAAATTTGACTGATGTAAAACCAGTCGTCGTTTATATGTTCGGCAACTTCGTAGGAAGTGGCAACAGCAAAGCAAGCATAGCCGCAGTAGATGCTAGGTAGAGATCGCAACTTAAGCGTATGAGTATAGAAATCGCGGCGCTGCGAAAAAATCCAAATGCTGAGGGCCACTACGAGATATACGGAGAAGTGAGCGGCAGCAAGCGCGACTTTGAGTCCAGGCGACATAGGAGCAGGTATGTAGAATGTAAATATACAGGCACTACTACTAGAGAGGCACCACTACTAGAGTACTGCTGTCTGAAGAATTACCTCATTGCCTGTGAGTCTTACGTACTTTCGACCTCTCAGCAATGCCTCAAAATAAAATTTCTGAGCCCACTCCTCACTCACAAACACAAATCCAATTGCGTTTTCTTCTGGATAAAGTCTAACCGCCTTACTTTTGAAAAAGCCGTCGTCATCGCTCATCAACGCCCCGCTCAGCTTTGCCGAAACTATCTCTGCTGAGAGGCTACCACTTAGAGCGGCAACTCAATAATAAAGGTTGTGCCCTCACCCGGCGTCGTATCACACATCAGTCTGCCGCCATGTTTATCAACAATAATTTGGTAGCTAATCGACAGGCCAAGGCCCGTTCCCTTACCCACCGGCTTCGTTGTAAAAAAGGGATCAAATAGCTTTGACTGTATTGTTTCACTCATACCCAGGCCGTTGTCTGCGATCGCAACTCGCACCCACTGGTCGTCCACTCTGCCTGTTGTAATCCGAATAGTACCAGGAACAGTCTCCATCGACTGAAAGTCCTGGCGCTCAGCGCGTTCATCAATCGCATCGATTGCATTGGCCAACAGATTCATCACCACCTGGTTGAGCTGGCTTGGATAGCAGGCAATCTCAGGCAGCTGGCCATACTCTCTTACCACCTGAATCTCTGGGCGATCCGATGTGCCCTTTAGGCGACTGCCTAAAATCAACAGCGTACTGTCGATACCCTCATGGATATTGACCTCTTTTTTCTCAGCTTCGTCTAAACGAGAAAAATTACGTAATGAAAGCACCAGCTCACGAATACGCCTAGCCCCTACTTCCAACGAATCGAATAGCTTATCGAGATCTTGCTGCAAAAAATCAAGATCAATCTTTTCAATACAAGCACCAATAGCTGCCACAGGCTCAGGATAGTGTTGCTGATAAAGCTCGATCAACTCTGTCAAATCTTGAACATAGTTTCGAGCAGGATGGAGATTACCATAAATAAAATTAACTGGGTTGTTAATCTCATGCGCAACCCCTGCCACCATTTGACCTAGCGCAGACATTTTTTCGCCTTGCACTAGCTGCACCTTCGCTTGTTCTAGCTGCGCTTTATCAAAGCGTTCTCTATCAACCGCCTTCAAAGTTTTACTGATTGTGATGACCAAGTCTTGAAAGTTAATCGGCTTTGTCACAAAATCAAAAGCCCCTCGATTCATCGCCATTCGAATATTGGTCATATCGCTGTAGGCCGAAACTACCACCGTTTTAGGCGGGTGTTCCAAACTATTTAGCTCCGCAAGCAACGCCAAGCCATCCATTACAGGCATATTAATGTCTGTAAGAACCATGTCTACAGTTTCTGCATCAGTAGAGTCAACAATCTGCTGATACGCTTCTTTACCATTGCTTGCGAATGTAAACTGAAAGATATCTTGACGGATTTCACGGCGAAACTTTTGAGAGATCAGCGCTTCAATGTCCGGCTCATCATCAACAACTAAAATGTGGTGAGTCACAGGTTCTATAGCGCCTCGGCAACTAAGTTAAAGATGTCTTGCTTGAGCTGACTAAAGTCTACCGGCTTATTAATAAAGCCACTGGCACCATAAGACTTAGCAGTCTGCTGGCTTTGCTCATCGCCATAGGCCGTCACCATAAAAACGGGCAGAGGCGGGTACTTTTCCTTAAGCACCCGTAGCAGCTCAAGCCCATTCATTCCCGGCATATTAATATCGGAAAGAATCAACGTTGCCTCGGCATGGGCCGATGAGTCGTCTAAATAAGTTAACGCTTCAGCAGCCGACAGGGCAAAGCGAAAGTCTATCTTTTTTGACTTAATCTCTTTACGGAACTTTTGCCGAAACATCGACTCTACATCGGGCTCATCGTCAACAACAAGAATATGTGCGGTAGTCATAGTATAGGGTGCAGATGTAAAAATAAAATAAGCGGATGAAAGAGCCCATATACAAAAATTTTAGATGGGCAGTGTCACGATGAAATCAGTGTAAATCCCCTCTTCAGATTCCACCGTCATAGAGCCACCGTGCTGCTCAACAACAATGTTGTAACTTAGCGATAGCCCCAGTCCTGTGCCTTCTCCCGTTGGCTTAGTCGTAAAGAACTGATCAAAAACTTTAGCTTTAACCTCTGGGCTCATTCCAGAACCGTTATCTCGAATATAAACACTCACCTGATTATCTTGTTGACGAGTACGAACTTTTAACAAAGGCGTGTAGTCTGGGCCCTCACCCAGCTGCCGCTGGTAAATAGCGTAGCAAGCATTGCTAGCAATATTGAGGAATACACGGCTAAGATCTTGCGCCGACACTCGAAGTGGGGTTAGCGTAGTGTCGTAGTCTGTGTCAAAGTCTAGATTGAACCCAGATTGTTTAGCTCGCATACCGTGATAAGCCAAGTTAATCGCTTCGGCGACTAACTCATTAATATCAACCATCGTCCACTCGCTGTCACCACTTCGAGAATGCTGCAACATATTAGCAACAATCTTATCGGCACGTTTACCGTGATGGTCAATTTTACTGACATTTCCCTTGAGCGTGTCAACAATTTCTGTAATCTCTGAGAGAAAATCGGGATCGAGCTGTTCTTTTTGACCATCAATTTCTTCGATGAGTTCTTCAGCAAGCTCTACCGATAGCTCTGCAAAATTGTTCACAAAGTTAAGCGGATTTTTGATTTCGTGGGCGATGCCAGCTGTTAAAGAACCCAAAGACGCCAACTTTTCTTGGGCAATCATCTGCGATTGGGTAGACAGGAGCTGATGATTTGCATTCTCTAAGTCTTCTTCTCGGAGTCTTTGCTCACAGAGCAAATTTTCTACCCGGTTTAGCAGGAGGTTAAAAGCTGTGGCAACAGTGCCGACTTCGTCTTCCCCCATAACAGCCGCTCTTAGGTCAAAACTATCACTCTCAGAGATTTGAACAGCTGTATTTTCTAACGCAACCAGTGGTCGACTAATAGAGCGGCTAATCAAAATAGCAAGCAACACCGCCATCACAGACGAAAGTAACATGCTGGCTAACATAATTTGGTTGCGGAGCTGATGGGCAGCGTCGGCAGCCTGACGGGCTGCTGATAAGTCTTCGTTAGCTTGCTTGATAGTTCCTGACAAATCATCTGAAATACCGTCAAAGGAAATCGCCAAGTCACTATTGGTAAACGCAAGCAGTCGCTGCTGAGCGACTGCAACCTCTGCCGGAGCCGTCGTCGGCGTCAAAGCAATAGATTCAACTAAATCAGCTAGCTCTTGCAAATAGTTTTCAGGGACGCCGTCATAGGTATTGAAAAAGATATCAAAAGAATCATAGGTTAGTTCATCCACTATGCCGGCATCTCTAGCCGCTGCTTCAAACGCAATTAAGCGACCCCAGAGCAATTCAATCGTCTCAGCATGCTTGATAATATGGCTATATTCTTCCTGAAAGTCTTCTGGAAATTTGCTTAATGGAATAAGCTGCTGCTGGTGGGTTCTGGCCTGCAGGACACCTGCTTGTAGCTGAGAAAGCAGCGCGACTTCCTCACGGTAATGATCTTCTTCTGCGATCGCTTTATCCTGATAAAAGTTACCAATCAGGACACCGACACTTGTTCCGGTAAACGCCAATCCTAGAGCGACAGCAAACCCCAGGGTAATACGCTGACTAACCTTAAAGCGATTTAGGAGGGGCTTCATTTGCCTACCCACGGGAAGCGAAACTCTTGATAACGCATACTTAGTATTCATAATGTTGGTTCATCAGCCACAAAATCAGAATTCCCGATGCTTTCTCAAATGAACCAGCCTTGTTTAAAGACCCGAAAAACCCGTGCTTTTCACGCACTTTTTTCGCACGGTGCTCTCAGGTTTTATCGTACATACACGTGAACATGTCCGTGGGTATTTCTCTCAATTACGCCGTTAAAACTTCGGCCAGCACTTCTACGACTAAACTCGAAGCGATCGCGCTCACCAGAGCGAACAGCCCGCAACCCTGCCACCACCTCAGTAGGCGCACCATTCACCATGCCTGACACCGCCGTTTGCATCTTCAAAAAATCTGTTCCTGGCGAAAATGTTGCTTCCGACTGACTCACTTGGGTAGAGCCTTGTTCATAGGTATAGGCCAAACTCACTCGATTCGGCACCAGCTCGTACACGCTGGTATAAAAACCATCTCCGGTAGAATCTTGTGTTGGTGCGCCCAGTCGACCTCTAATTTGATCTTCACTATCCCCTGGAGAAAATCCTGGGATAACAACAGAACGATCTAAATCACCGGGTCTATCATTAGCGGGATTGCCCATGTCGTTGAGTACGAGAGGAGGCTGGCTAGTAGCATTGGAGGGAATCTCTTCGGGCACCTCAGACTGTTCTTCCGTAGGATTGTCTTGATTTGGCTCGTTGGCTAGTTCTTCACGGGTACTTTCATCATCATCTGACTCGTTGACATCGCCAGTTTCATCTGTTGTATCAGCTTCAGTAGAGTCTTCTTCAGCCGTTGGCAGCTCTGTTTCAGGCAGTTCAACTTCAGAAGGAAGGGTTCTCGTAGGGTTACCCAAATAATTCATCAGCCAAAATCCAGAAAACGCAGCTACGCCCGCGACCATGACAGCTGTCAGAGCTAGTGTAGAAACACAGCCACAGCCTTTTTTTTCTGCTTTTGGTAAATTGAGTGCTGCGGCTGGGCTAGCCGCGATGTTGTTTTCGCGTGGTCCTGGAGAAGGGGCGACTACCGTCTTTCTTTCTGAGACAGATGCGTTCCCTGTAGCAGCAGCAGACGGTATATCTTGATACGCCGGAGACACAACCTTAGTAGGAAACTCGGAAGGGCTCTGAACTGATGGCTGTACCCGGCCTTGCGTCGATGAACTGGGCCGCTGCGTAGGCTCAAAAAAGCCAGTTTTTGAACTGGTTGGATTCTGCTGCGCACTCGGCGATGAATTTACTGCTGAGATGAGCTGCGAAACCCAACGATTGACAGACTGTGGACGATCTTTGAGTTCAATTTGCATGCCGCTGGCGATCGCACTAGCAACCCCTGGGCTCACCTCTGGGCGCAGCTGCTGGAGTGGCACCAGCGGTGTGCGATCGCGCAATACAGCCGCCACCGGAATCTCACCCGTCAGTAGCGTATACAGCGTTGCGGCCAGCCCATAAATATCCGTTGCGGCAGAGCGCTGCGCCCTGGGCAAATACTGCTCAATCGGTGCATATCCTTCCGAGACGATACTGGTGTGCGTTTTGTTGGGATTTTGCGTTAGCTCACGGGCAATGCCAAAGTCAATGAGCACCGCCTCACCCGTCAGCTGATGAATCATAATATTTTGCGGCTTTACATCGCGGTGCAGCAGGCCCTTACTATGCACCGCTTGCAGCGCCTTAGCAATTTGTGCAATGTAGCGTACCGCGACTGGCTCGCTCAGTGGATTGGCGGAGCGGTTAGGCGGCAGCACCATATCGTAGAGAGATCGCCCCGGAATATAGTCCATCACCATGTAAGGCAGGCTGTCTTCCACAAAAAAATCGCTGACGCGGACCACATTCGGATGGCTGCACAGCGCCAATCGCCGCGCCTCATCCTGAAACTGTCGCTGCAACTCATCTAAATCGGGCGCAGACCAGAACGACTCATTCAGCGTCTTGATGACCACCACACTATCTAGATAGTTTTGATGGGCCCGGAACGTCAGCCCAAAGCCCCCTCGCCCCAGCACAGCCTCTAATTTATATTTTCCGCCCTGCAAGGGCTTGCCGATTAGACTGCTCATATCCAAAGGGGGCAACACTACGGTTCTGACGTTACGGTTCTCATTGTGTATCTTCATTGCTACACACACAACGTTGACTGTTACGGTTTTTTCACGAATCAAGAATTGTTGATGAAAGCAGGGTAAAAATCCTGTGCAAGTGCCGCTAAAAATTCTTTCCTTTCCTGATAGGCCACAGCGCGCTCCGAAGTCATTGTCCGGAGTTATCGACGGCTTGGAACAGATTGTTTTATGCCCGTCTCAATTCATTATTTAAAGTCAGGCCAGGATAGGCTTATGAAAAATCAGGTCAAGATTGCAGTTGTGGTGTGCCTAGTCGCCCCACTCATACTGCGCGAAGCCAGTGGGGCCCTAGAACCTTACCCTGCTGTTTTACAGCCTTCTGGCGCACACAAGGTGTCTACCAATAATGCTTTGCTTGAGTTCCCTGAAACGCAGCTTTTTGCGCTTCGCAAGGCAGGTGCCAAAAAGGCCGCAGAGGAAGGCACAAAAATAGACACCAGCGCATTTATGGGCAACATTCCTAGCCACTACTGGGAGCAAATTGCGATCGCACACTATGGCCTAGGAGAAGGTAAATCACAGAGCGCTTCGCTAGGTCGATGGACTCTCACGGCCAACACCATAAAGTCCGCCTCACCGCAAGAAAGAGAGGAAGCGCTTCATTGGATACATAGCCGCTTAAGTGCACAGGGCATCGACAACGTCGACACGCTGAGAATTCGCTACCTAAAAACGTTTTGGGATATCGAAACAAATTCAGAAGTTAAAAGAGAAATAAAGAGAGAGATCGATGTGGACATTAAACAGTAATCCTATTGCTAACTCTGTAGTGACCGCAGAATCGAAAATCAAAGCAGCAACAGAAATTGACCTGGCCTCACTGTGCTGCTTTAGAATCGTGTTTTGTCTCTTTACCATCGTATTTAGCTGGCATCGCTACGCCTGGGTCGGCACTGTGCCCGATGCTTTCTTCGACCCACCGTTGCTCAGCCTAGCGTCGCTGTTCAAATCTTTTCCGCCGCCGCTATTTTTTCAGAGTCTCGATGTTGCGATAGGCCTATGCACTATTACGTTGCTGCTGGGCCTATTCACGCGTTTATCTACCAGGCTGCTGTTGGCGCTGCTGATAGTAGGCAGCACCTTTCAATATTCACTCGGCAAAATAGACCACGGCGACGCGCTGTACTTTTGCACTTTGTTTGCCATGTGCTTTCAAGACTGGGGAGCGACGTTCTCAGTAGACACCCTGCT
>ERZ1740067.321-NODE-321-length-39549-cov-17.859650_pt1 | contig 39549 bp, 34 predicted proteins | sample MGYA00581736_ERZ1740067 | MGnify/ENA primary metagenome ERZ1740067 (study PRJEB43018, sample SAMN04849236) | marine metagenome | isolation source: floating plastic debris | place: Pacific Ocean | collected 2008-08-27 | study: EMG produced TPA metagenomics... | reverse complement strand
AGCGTCACCATCAATGTTCATCAATTATCTCGCAATATTGGAGAATTGGTATAAGGGAGTTCGCTGATTTTTAATCTATGACCAAAGAAAGATTTCCGATGTAAAGGGGAAGACTTTCTTGTTTGAGTACCCAATATTGAAATATTTCAATTAAAATTAAATCGAACGATAAAAACTTGCTTCGGTTTTAGCCACAAGTAACTAGATCAAGGCTGGAAAATAGCGTCTAAATTATAGAGTTTGTAAGCATAAGGAAAGAGATAGCCCAAGTTGGGGTGGTGGGCCATCTCATAAGTCCATTGTTTCAGTGTCTGCACTGGGAAACTATGACCTTGATCATTGGAATTGTTGATTTCTGAGCTGGTTTTTGCTGATCAAAACAACCTCTTTTTATGACCAATGTCTAGCATTTTATTGACGGCGATCTAGGGTGGTTACTGATCTAACAGGGCATTCGAACTGACAGGGCTAACGGTAATTTCAGACCTGGGTTACGGTCAATTTCGATGGCGGTCAAAGGGCGTCGCGACGGCGATCAAGGGCTTCCCCAAGGCTAAGTCAGGCGAATTGGTGATGTTGATCACGTTTCTTGATGGGTTCACGCAGAAATTTATTTTGGGCGCAGTGAGCGCTCAAGAACTGTTGTTCGAGACTTATCGCTTAAGGCTTGTCGTTCAAGGCTCATTGAGAGTGCTCACTAGGGATGCCATGCCATCATTCGTACTGCACCCGAGGATCGAGAATGCCGTAAAGCAGGTCGGCGACTAAGTTAAACAGGACAATAAGAATGGCGTAAATAAAGGCGATCGCCATCACCACGGGGGTATCGCTGCGTTGGATGGCGTCAATGAGCAAGGAGCCAATGCCGGGGACGCGAAAGACCTGCTCGGTGACCAAGGCTCCGGTGAATACGGCGGGAATATCCAGGGCCACTAGGGTGACTACGGGGATTAAGGCGTTGCGAAGGATATGGCGGTTAACCACCAGCCAGGGTTTGAGTCCTTTGGCGTGGGCGGTGCGCACATAGTTTTGGTTGAGCTGCTCCAGGACGGCGGCGCGGGTAAAGCGCATTAGGGCGGTGGCTTGGAAGGCGGCAAGCACCAGCACCGGCAGGATGGACTGACGCAGTTGGGCGATAAAGCTGCCCCAGTCGTTCACCACTAGGGCACTGTCGTAAATAAAAGGAAACCAGCGCAAGTTAACGCTGAAAATCAAAATAAACAAAATGCCGGTAAAAAAGGGGGGCAGGGATATGCCCATAAAGGCGATCGCCGTTACGGTGCGATCCAGGATGGTGCGCCGCTTTAGGGCAGAAATAATGCCTAGGGGCAGGGCGATAAAAACTGACAGGATGTAGGCTGAGCCCACAACCCAAAGGGTGGTGGGGAGGCGTTGAAGAATAAGATTGGCGACGGGGCTGCGGCTGGTGAAGGAATATCCCATGTCGCCGCGAATAAAGGCGATCGCCCATTTGAAGTAGCGAATATAAACGGGCTGATCCAAGCCGAGAGAGGCGCGAATTTGGGCGCGAATTTCGGCGGTCAACGCACCGTTGGCGGCAAATTCTCCCAGGGGATCGCCGGGGGCAAGGGCAAGGATGGTAAAAATAACAACGCTAATGGCGATCAGGGTGGGGATGGCAATTAGCACGCGCTTGATGGCGTATTTGTACACCGAGCCCTCCTAGGCTTTGCTCATTTCACAACAAAGATTTCACAACAAAGATTTCACAGCAAAGCCTCCCCAAACCAAGAGGGAGATTGTTTGGCTACTGGGCGCTGTGGAGACGGGTGCCGTTTAGGTCCAGTTTCAACACTTTGGCGATCGCCCCCACCCCTTGACCCTGCCATGCTTGCTGCATCGCTGTGGCAACGGCGACAGCATCCTTGGTATGGGTCAACGCCAGAAGAGTGGGACCAGCACCGCTGATTACAACTTCATATGCACCGACTTCACGGGCTGCCTGGCGGACGGCGTCGGCACCGCGAATTAATCCAAAGCGATAGGGCTGATGAATTTTATCCTGCATGGCTGTGGCTAGGCTCTCGCGGCTGCCCGTTTGAATGCCGCGAATTAGCAAGGCGGCGTGAGCTCCATTAAAGGTGGCGTCGGCGCGGGAGTAATTGTCCGGCAGTACCTGTCGGGCTTCGGCTGTGGAAAGCTCAAAGTTTGGAATAGCCACCACTGGTGCAACGGTGGCATTCCAGGGCACTCCGTCGTCATACCAGCGCCCGTCCCGGTCCGCCGATATCTGACAGCCCCCCAGGAGCGCCGGCACAATATTGTCGGGATGACCTTCCAGGGCGATCGCCAATGCTTTCACGCTGTTGTAATCCACTGCATTGTGAAGCAGGTAGTTGGCTCCGGTTAACCCAGCGGCGATCGCCGTGGCAGAACTACCCAGCCCCCGAGCCAAAGGCACCCCTAGCTGAATATCGATTTGCACCGGTGGAGCATCAACTCCTGCCGTTTCGCAAAGCTTCAGAAAAGACCGGTACACCAAATTACTGGCGTCGCGGCTAACCCGGTCCGCTTCGTCCCCCGTCGCCGTAATAATCAGAGACCCGGCGCTGGGATCCAGTCGGGTAAAGCGAAAATGATTGTAGAGATTTAGAGCAACTCCCAAACAGTCAAAGCCCGGTCCCAAGTTAGCGCTAGTGGCGGGAACAGTGACGGTAATTGAGTTTGGGTTTTCCACGGCGCGGTTAAAAGTTGCTGATGATGAGTACAGAGACTGCCAAAGAAGGCTTCGCCCCATAACCAGGGGAGACCGAGGGGAGATCCTCTCGATGTGGATATATCTCGATGTGGATATATTTAGAACTTTGGGCTGCAGGCGAATCTTGAGGGACTCTCAGCCTCGCATTATTTAGAGGTTGTTTGAGCTATTTACTAGCGACGTAATTAGCGACGTACTTTGCCGGTAAAGCCAGAGGCTTTGAACTGCTTGAGCTGTAGATTGCCAGCTTGGGTGTCGGGCACCGTGATGCGGATAGAAAAATCGCTTTCGCCGGGGGGGATTTCATCAATGGAGCCCAGCCGGGTGCGATTTTCCAACACCGGATTTCCTGTGGCGTCGTAAATTCGCCCAAATACGTCGGCATTAACAATGGGCTTACCGGTTTTATTGATAACTTTGCCGTACACCAAATAGCAGTTGGCCATGCGTACAATGCCGCCGCCGCTGGTTACGGAGCCTTCTGCCATATCCTGGGGACAGTCTCGATAGCCAATGTCACTGATTTCGGCGCTAGCCAATGCCGACGCGGGACTAACCCACAACAATGCCGACAATAGGGTGGTCAGAACAGTGGTGCTAATAATGGCGATCGCAGCGGATAGCGCCTTGAGGGGAGTGGTAACCGATAAACGAAAACCCATGGTGAATTCCAAATGCGATAACTGGTTTGGCAATGGCGTATACGGGCGATCAAGCTAAGGGCTGTCATCATCTAAGCTTCAAAGCCTTTAGATATGAGGACTTCAGCCCCTAGCACTTTCCACTTTGAAAGGGCGTGTACTCCCCACTACGTCGGGGTTGTGGTGCTCAATTGACGACACGCCCTAATCCGAAGGGGCAGACTTATCTAGGAGGTAGGGTACCATTTTCCCCCTGGCTTTCCGTGAGTTTTCCTCACCAGACATATTTCAGTCATGGTTACGGACGCACCCTCAGTGTTCCTTCACAGTGGATCTTGTCTGGGGAGATCGCTAGCTTGCGAAATGCCACGTCACTGCCTAAATCCATTTCAAAACTGTCAACGATGGGCAATGAAATCGCGGCGGGGGTGATCGCCGTCCATTGGGGATTTTTAAAGTGCAAGTGTTGGGGGCTGCTGAGCACTAAGTCAGTGGTCAACATCACTTCGTGGCACTGCCCATTGTGCCGCAAGGTGCCCCGTAAGGTTAAGCTTTGGTCCCCGGACACTAGGTTTTTTGGGATAAAGGTGGAAGCCTCAAATTGGGCTAACAAAGGGCGTACAAAATCGGCGATCGCTTCAGCCAGTAGAGGGGCGGCAACGGAGCCGTTGAGGTTATCGACGCTAATGGTTTGCACCAGGTCAATGGTGATCGGTTCTTGAAGCTGTAAAGGTTTGCCCCGGAGAATTTGGGAAAGGTTGACGCGGATTTCTGAAGCGGCGATCGCCACATCTTGCAGCGCCAACCCTTCATAGACCACCCCCGTTCCCCGAACTTGCACCGAGGGTAAACAACCCGACAGCAACTGCCGCCCAGTGCCCCCCACCGTCACTTCCAAAGTGTCCGCCTTGTCTACCTGGGTGCGCAGCCAAAACTGCACCGCCGCACCCAATAATTGGGCCAGCCGCCCCGATTTAACGGTGGTCTTCAACTCTGGGTTTTTGAGAATAGGCTTTGAATTAGACTTTGAATCAGACAAAGTTACCCCGTCGCGATGTATTTTCTCTGCCAATTAGAGGCTTCATCATTTAAATCTCAAAACCTCTGACTACAAAGGTTTCAGCCCCTAGTCGGCTTTGTTTTGAAAGGGCGTGGACTCCCCGCTGTGTAAAACTTCTGGCGCTTAATGATGACACCCCCTAATACAGCGTTTGTCCCTTCGTTTGTGCTACTCCATGTCGATATTCGTGAACAATCGCCAAGATAACGCCATCGGGAGGATTTGAGAGTTTTACCATAGAGGTATAAGAGACTTAGATATCCTAAAGCAGCATATAAGCACGATGTTTCAGCGCCCTTTAATTTGCACCGATATGTCGGACGGCATGGATCGCATCGCCCGACTTGTACCCAGCTTGGCGGAAAGTGGAATGCGATCGCCCGTTTTCCTCCACGTGGTCCCCTTCGAAGCCAGCTCTGGCTACGATATGCCGAGGGAGGACGAGGAAAAGATGGAGAAGGCGAAGGAGCGCCTTAGCCCCGCTTTGGAGTTTTCCATCGAAGGGGTCGCGCCCAAGGTGGAGGTACGCTGTGGTCGCATCCAAGAAACGGTGCAAAAGGTCGCCGAAGAATATAACTGCGACGTGGTGATTTTGGGCGGCGCGTCCCGCAGCTTGCTCAATGAAAAACTATTTGGCAGCACCACCATTGCCCTGTCGGCAAAGCTGAAATGCCCACTATTAATTTTGCGACCGGAGTTTATTGCCACCTTGACCCGCGCCGAGTTAGAGCTGCGGTGTCGCAATCTTTGCCGAACAGTATTGATTCCCTACAACGGTTCTGATAACTCCAAGGATTTGGTGACTCAATTTGAGGCTATCTGTAAGGCGGATCGCGAGGATGGCGACAATTACATTGGTTGCGATCGCTGTATCATGATTCGCATCGTGCCCGATCCCCTGCGCAATCTCCCCGTTGAGGGACCGTTGGCAGAGGCGAAGGAATCCTTGCTAGAAGCGGCTAAACCCTTGGAAGCACTGGGATTAGATGTGGATTGTCAGGTAGCCACCGGTGAATTTGTGTCAACGCTGCTGAAGTCGGCGCGGGGACAGGATATTAGCGCCATTGCGATCGCCAGTCGTAAGCGAAATCGTCTGTTGGAATTATCGGTGCCCAGCAAAACCAACAAAATTCTTCGCAGTAGCCTGTACCCCCTTCTGTTTTTCCCGGCTAAGTAACCTTAACTTAGGGGGCAGTATCAATCGGGCTGTTATCGATTAAGTCTCAAAAACCAGGCGCTGAAAACTGACAGCACCTGGTTTTTTGTTTTGAAAAACGTCTATCCCACAGCGGACAACGTTTGGCGCTTACTGGTGACCTCTAGCTGTCCCAGTTGTAGCAGCGCAGATGTTTGCCACAGTAGCCGATGTCAATCTTTTGCCGATTCCGGTCCACCTCAAAATAAATTTGCAGGTTGTGGACGACGCTATTGCGACCTAGGGTGATGTGCTTCAACATGCGCTGTTTGCGACCCTGGTGGCGAAAGTCGCGATCGCTCCCATACATCGTCTTAGTGACCTGATGCTCCGTGGGCTTATAGTCCAGCCCGTACTGCTTAAAATCATTGCGCCAACCGCCACTAACCTCTTGCCCCTCCGCAAAATACTGGCGACCAATTTCCGCGATCGCCCTCAAGGCTCGATAAACTTCATCGGGGCGCCCAAACTGAGATTCTGCTGCTGAGGCGATCGCCGACTCCCAAATTTCCAGCACATCCCCAAAGTCCTCTCCCGCCGCCGCCACCGCTTCATTTAAATCCGCAAAAGTTCCTCGATCCTCGCCATCACCAGCTTCAGCATCGTCGCCGTTCTCAGAAGCACCCTGACCCTGATGCTTCATCAACGCATCTACATTACTTTGGGTATTTTCCAGCGCCTGCCGTAACTCTGCTACCGCCGCCTTAAGTCCTTCCCGCTCTTGGCACACGCGGTCGTATTCGTCCCAAGTGGACTCCACATCCGCCTGAATTTCTTCTAAGTCGCGACCGTGGCTAGCGGTAATCGTTTCAATATGATCCTGCGACTGGGAAAGCTCCTGTTCCAACTGCTTAATTTGCTGCAGGGCTAGTCCCCGTTCCTGACGCTGCTGCTGCTCCAGCTCTTTCACCTGACTAAGCTGGCGCTGTAGGGTCTGATTATCGTGGTCTAAAACCTGTTGATCCGTTTGTAGCTGCTCCGTTTCTATTTGATACTGAGCCAGCTCTTCCCGCAAAGTGCCAATTTGGCGATCACGATCCCCGAGACGCTGTCGAAACTGTCGTGCGGACCACAGCCGCATCAGCCCCGCGCCCACAGCCGCACTACCTCCCAATCCCCACAGCCCCAGAGATACGCCCGTGGTCAAGGGTTTCGGTAAATTTTGCACCAGCCCCGTTGCGCCAAAGGCTGGAGAATTAATCCAACCACCGGACCACGCTCCCGTCACCACAACGGCCAAACAAGCAACGGTGCCTAACCCCACCAAAAGAGATTTATACGTCAGACCACTCTTCTTCATAACGACACCAAAATATAGACGGCTGTAGCCAAGAGCGCGTCATCAATTATTTTCAGAAAACCGTGACCGTTAGGGGCACTATGCCTTTTCTAAAAAATAAGCTAGGGGATGCAAGGCTCTGAACTTTAGTCCGCAGCAACCCCTAAACGCAACAAAATAATGTGGTGCGATGATAACGGATGTCTAAATTATAAAAAGTGCGCCTGCAACTATAAGTGTGGCAAGCCGTCACTGAGTCAGTTGGAAAACCGGCAGGAATCAATACTGTATACAGCCAGCAAACAAGTAACCAGCAAAAAGCTGAGCTCTCAGTGAGAACCCGGCATTGCAAGATTTAGCCGCAACAACTTAAGTCGTTTCCGGCATATTGTTCTACTTGGCGTTGCGTTGCTTGCGCTTCAAACCAGCCAAACCAACGGCAACGGCGCTAATACCCAAAACACCGGTGGGCTCGGGAACGGGCTTCGGCTCAAGAATTACGTTGATATCACCTTTGAAGTTGTAGTCAGTCTTTGCATCACCGTCCACCACTAAGGTGCTGAGGGACTTATCAGCCTTAAACCAGGTAGATAATCCAAGCTTCTTGTTCTTATCGTTGGCACCGTGGGTACCAAACTGAACGGCCTTCTTTGAATCCATCTGGATAAACTCAATCGTAGAGCCAGCGTACCGACCGCCGTCTGCAGAAAGGGTGGCTTCGCCAGAAACAAAGTCAAAGAACTGCCAATTCTCTTTCGCCCATGCTGTCTTCTCTGCACCGTTGCTGCCCGGCGCTTTGTTTTGCCCTTTCAAGCTTGCGGGAGCATCAACACCGAAGAAATCAATGTCAACGTCAAAGTATTCGTTGGAGTCTTTTTCGTTAACAATGCGACCCATCAAAGTGGCAGTGAAATCACCCGCTTCATCTTCGAAGATGGTGAACATGCCGGGAGTTTCGAAGACGAAATCTTTGTTGGTGGCGTAGCCCCGATTGGCAAGGTCGTTCATCCAAAACGCGTGGGATCCGGGCTTGTAAGCTTCAACGTTGTAGGAAGCCACGATGTTGGCGGCTTGGGCAGGGGCGGGTGCCACGATAGCTGCCGTACTGACTGCTGCGATTCCAGCGATCGCGCTGCTTAAGAAGCGAGTATCCATAATTACCAGGTTTTAAGAGAGTAGTTGGGGAACAAACAAATTTAATTTCTAATAGACGCCAGTTCCTGATGCTCAGTGCGTCTACTAGTCGTAACTCCCGATCTCAGCGGCGCTTGCTTTTCTACACCCTAGAAACACCCGCCGATGCTACATCAAGTAGATTGCATCGGAATTTACATTTTTTCCTGAGCAAATTGAATATAAGGTCCAAAACCTGATTGATCAATAGCTTTTCGCCGTCTTCATCAAAACATCATAAAAAGCAGCCACTATTATGAAGCTGCGATGAAGAGGTCTCCCAAACACGTTGTGTCTCACGCGTTTTACGGATTTCTTGCGTGCAGAAATACATAAAGCGCAATGTTTTTGTGTTAGCAGTTTTGCGTGTCTTCTCCGTCTTAATGGGGGAGATGTGGGGATATGCAGCTTCCTGCGCCCCAAGGTTTTGACATTCACAACCAGATCTGGAAGGTGTTGTTGGCTAAGGGCAGGAGTCCTGACGCCACACGAAAAGATACGCTGCCCACTTAATAAGAGCAGGCAATAACTGGCATTCATTTGCCTTGGGAATCAGATGCCTTGGGAATCAGACACTAAAAGCCGGTGACGGTTGAGCATAGTGATTCACGTAATGTCTGAGCGCAGATAGCCTGGGCAATGCTTATGATCGCGCTTCCGCCGCAGCTCATGTACCGCCACGCGCTTGATTCAAGCCGCTGTAGATGTCACTGAGCGGTTTGAATCCGAAATGGATCCCAATCAGCGATCGCCATATCCCCGGATCGCCATTTCTTGATTGTTGGTCGTCCTGCACCATTCAGGGCTAGGGGACGGCGGGAACAGGGAGAGGATCGGAAGGTGGGGCGTTGTTTGACTCGCTGGAGGTTTGAGCAGGAGCCGCTTTTGATGGCGGGGTTGAGGGAGCGCTTTGGGGGGAGGGCGCTGGAGACGTTACCGCTGGCGCGATCGCCCCATCAGGTACGGACGTACTAGAAGACTGGGACGAAGCAGCGCTGCAGCTGAGCTGCTCGCCTTCGGGAACAATAATTTCAATGACCGGCTGGGGAGCGGGAGCCGCACTATCCGCCGTTCCTCCGATGGTGGCGTCGGTGATGGCGCCCCCAAGTAGCTGACCCACAACAGTTTTGGCGCGTTCCCCAGCCTGGGTCATTAAGCCGCGATCGCAGGCAGATTGGGTTACTGTATCTAGCGCCTTTTGCTGGGCCAGGGTAATGAGCTCCGGTGCCACGTCAGGACCTAGCCCCAGAAATCCTCGGTTGTAGTCATACACCCGCGATCGCGTCACATCGATTTTGCTGTCTAGAATCTTTGGCGCCGGCAACGTCACCGTGAGGGTGCTGCCGTCCCACACCACGTCTTCTTTTTTCACCGCCGCTAGGTCAATCCCTGCCCGCACTTCCCCGTAGGCGATATACAGCAGCCGGGTAGAGCCCACCGTTACCTGCCCTAGCTGGAGGTCGCGGCTGGTGGGGATAATCGCCTCGGTGCTGTACACCATGGTGGTCAGCTCGCTGGCCCCTCGAATTTTGTTGATGGTGAGCGATCGCACATCCACCTTCGGCGCCGACTGGGTAACCGCCAAATTTTCCCGCATCCAACCGCCAATATCCCGCGTCCAGTTACCAATGCCATTAACGGTCACGGCAGCCAACACAAGCCCGCCCCCCACTAACAGTGCTGGAATGCTACGGATGGGCTGCATTACCGCTGGGCGCTTGTCCTTCGGCTCCGTATCTTTTAGCTTGGTGTCTCGCTTAGGGGTGTCTTTTGTGTCTTGGCGTTTAAAAAGACCGAGCATAGGGCTAACCGGTAGAAACAGCGATTTGGAATCGCAGTGGACGTTATAGCGGAAGGAGTTCGGGCGCTAGGTGGCAATTAGCTCCAACAATTCCGATTCCGATAAACAGGGAATGTCCAAAGATTTTGCCTTATCTAGTTTAGAGCCTGCCGCTTCTCCCACAACCACATAGCTAGTTTTCCGGCTGACAGACCCTGTGACTTTCCCTCCCCTCGCTTCAATTTTAGCCTTAGCATCGCTGCGGCTGAGGGTGGGCAATGTGCCTGTTAATACAAAGGTTTTGCCCGCTAAAGAGGGGGAGCTACCCGTAGTGACGCCATCGGCAACGGTGTGTTCCAAGGACAAGCCCCGTTGTTCCAGTTGGGTGACCAAAGTACGATTGGCGTTCACCGCGAACCATTGCCCCAGCGATCGCGCAATTTCCTCCCCAATGCCAAATACCGCTGCGATCTCCTCCTCCGTCGCCCCCGTCAGCGCTTTTATTGACGGAAAGTTTTCCACCAGGGTCTTGGCATTGACCACCCCAATTAGGGGAATTCCCAACCCGTAAAGCACCCGGGAAAACGGTTGCTGTTTGGATTGGGCGATCGCCGCCACCAGCTTCTCCGCCGACTTCTTGCCCACCCGCTCCAGGGGCAATAGATTTTCCACTGTTAGGGAATACAGGTCTGCAATGGAGTTCACCAAGTCAGCATCCACCAACTGCTCCACCAATTTTTCCCCCAACCCCTCAACGTCTAGCGCATTGCGGCTTGCCCAGTGGCGTAAACTGCCGCGCAAAATCGCTGGACAGGAGGCGTTAACACAGCGGGTTTTTGCTTCTCCCTCCGGTCGCACCGTTGGTGCATCACACACGGGACAGGTTGTGGGCATTGTCACCAGAACAGCGTTTGGGGGGCGCATTTCCGGTAATGTGCGCAGCACTTCGGGGATGATTTCTCCCGCTTTGCGTACCACCACCGTGTCGCCCATATGAATATTGAGCTCGGTCAGGCGATCGCTGTTGTGCAACGTGGCTCGCGATACCGTGGTGCCCGCCAAGGGCACCGGTGCCAGCTCTGCCACGGGGGTAATGGCGCCCGTACGTCCCACCTGAAACGTGACGCCGAGCAGTTGGGTGGGAGCTTCTTCGGCGGCGTACTTATAGGCGATCGCCCATCGGGGAAATTTCTGCGTAAAGCCTAAATCATCCTGCAGCCGGCGATCGTTCAGCTTAATCACCACCCCATCGGTCATATAGGACAGGTCATGGCGATTTTGATCCCACGTTGCGCAGTAACTCTGCACCGCCGCGATATTTTTGCATAGCTCCCGGTTGGGGTTGACCCGAAAGCCCAGGTTTTCCAGAGTTTGTAAGGTTTTCCAGTGGTTTTTTGCCCATCCGGCGGGCGGCGTCCCTGGCTCTCGGTTGGGATCAATTTGGAGCACATAGGCGAAAAAATCTAGCGATCGCTCCGCCACCAGTCGTGAATCTAGGAGTCGCAAGGTCCCCGCCGCCGCATTGCGAGGATTGGCAAATAAATTCTCCCCTGCCGCCGCCTTTTGCCGATTCATTGCTTCAAAGCTGGTCAGGGGCAAAAACGCCTCCCCCCGAATTTCTACCCGCCCCGGCACCCGATCCCACCCCGCCGCCTCCCATTGCAGCCGCAAAGGAATCGACCGAATTGTTCTAACGTTTTGGGTGATATCCTCTCCCTCGGCACCGTCTCCACGGGTGGCACCCCGCACCAGCACCCCATCCTCATAGGTCAACGCTAAAGCCGAACCGTCAATTTTTAGCTCACACACATAGCCACCCCCGGGATCGCCGCCCCCAGGGTCGCCACCCAAAATCTCCTGCTGCTGGGCATACCGCTGCCACTTGTCTTCCCACCCCTGTAGCTCGTCCCCATCAAAGGCATTCTCCAGGCTAAACAGGGGAATATGGTGGCGCACCGTGGTGAACTGGCTGGCGGGGCGATCACCCACGCGCTGGGTGGGACTATCAGCTGTGATCAGCTCGGGAAATTTCTCCTCCAAATCCTGAAGCTCCCGATATAGCCGGTCATAAACCGCATCCTCCATAATCGGTTCCGCCTTTACGTAATAGGCATAGCCCGCCTTTTGAAGTTGGATCCGCAGTTGAGCGCCCCGCTGTTGAGGGTTGGGCATAGGGGCGGAATTGGCACCGGAGGTAGAAGTCATAGAAAAGTCGAGGCGACACAATAAACCAGGAGGCGCTTTGGTAGCGAAGGTTGGCACCGTTATAGCGTCGATATCTGTATCATAGTTACGCCATTGAGCGGATGTGAAATCGAATTGCTAGAGCCTGATCCCCAGTTTGCCGAAAATTATTTAAACGCTTTGCCCAGCCTGACTTTCCGGCTATGGGCACGGTGTAAAAAAGCTGCTGTGGGTAGCCTGCTGGGGGCGCTGGGGGCGATCGCTTTAACGGGCTGCACCGAATCTCTCGAAAACTCCCTCGCCGCCGATTCCAGCCTCAGCACCCCTCAACCTACCGAAGACGCCCCTCAACCGTCCCCCAGCCCCAAGGACCAGTCTTCCCCCGAGCCGACCCCTGCCAGCAGCACCGCCAAAGTCTCGCCATCCCCAGATTCCAGCCCAGAGGAAAGCCCCACTCCCCAACTATCCCCTGCCCCAGCCGCGCTACAGCCCTACCTGGACGACTGGGAGGCTGTGGATGTGCTGGACATTACCGATCCCAACCAACCCGTTACCCGCCGCACCTTGGCACGTTGGCTTTTCGCTGCAAATAACGCCCTGTATAGCGATCGCCCCGCCCAGCAAATCCGCCCCGCCCAAGCCAACGCCGAGGCAATTTTCCAAGACATCAACGACGCCGACCCCGACTTCGCCGCTATTCAGGGACTGGCGGAAGCGGGCATTATCCCCAGCTCCCTAACTGGCAGCACCGGCACCGTAAAATTCAACCCTGACGGAATCGCCACCCGCGAAACTCTGTTGCGCTGGAAAGTGCCCCTCGACTTCCGTGCCACCCTGTCTCCCGCCACCGTCGACGCCGTTGCCAAAGCTTGGGGCTTTCAGGATGTCAATAAGATTGATCCAAATATTTTGAAATTTATCCTTGCCGACTACGAAAACGGCGACCTGTCCAATATTCGCCGCACCCTTGGTTTTACCACCCTGCTGCAGCCGAAGAAATCCGTGACCCAGGGAGAAGCCGCCGCCGCCCTGTGGCATTTTGGGCTCGACGGGCAGGGAAAATCTGCTGCTGACCTGGATATTGCGCCCCCTAGCGATCGCAACACTAGCAACTAGGTAGCACCTAGCGTCCTTGCTTGCTTTATCTCTGTTGCCCGTATCTGTTACCCGTTTCATCTCCCTTCGCCGTGTCTAAATCACCTCCCCCCCTCGCCAAACCGTCGAGCGATCGCGTTCAAAGCACTGTCAATGCCCTAGGCATCAACGTTATTGATCGCCATATTTTTATTTGCGCGGAACCCAAAAAAGCAAAATGCTGCGACCCCGCCGCTGGCACTGCTGCTTGGAAATACCTAAAAAGCCGCCTCAAGGAACTGGGACTGGATAAACCCAGCCCTCAAAATAGCCCTGAAGACGCTCCCCCAACACCCCACGTTTTCCGCACCAAAGCCGATTGCCTGCGGGTGTGCCAGGACGGTCCCATCTTGGTGGTATATCCCGATGGCATTTGGTATCGCCATGCCACCCCCGAGGTGATTGAGCGCATTATTCAAGAGCACCTTCTCGGCGATCGCCCGGTCACCGACTATGTCATTGCTAACCATCCCTTGCCTTCGAATAACCAGGACTAAACCCAGCAACCGAGACTTAATTAACATTGCGTGGAGCATCAGCTTGCATTAGGCAGTTGGGCGTATCGCCATAAAATTTCCCGGTTGATTATTGCCCGGTTGATTATTGCCCGATTAATCGTTGCCCCACTGAGCGCATACTTGATCAATCGTTAAAAGTCGCCGGAAAAACTAAAGCAAACCTGTTGAAGCAACATTGCCAAATCTCGGACTCTTAAAATAAGGGCGACTAGGGAAAAGAGTCTCAAATAACGGGTCAATAAACTTCCGGGTTAGCCATTGCGAGCACTGTAATTATCAGCACTTGTAGTGATTGAGCGATCGCTGAAAAGCGAGCATTTTAGGCACCCACCTGCGCACATCCAGTCTTCTTAAGAACCATTCAAAACTAGGTAAAAGTCTTAATTAAACCCTTTGCTTTGGAAGAATTCCCACTTCTTTTGGCTTTTTTCTGGTTTCCATCGCCACGCTGTGGCATGTTAATGAGACTATTTGTAACTAGAGAAACGTTCCGTCTAATTAGAGAAACGTTCTGTCGTAGTTAGTGACTTCGACTGCCTTTTTGTGCGAGCGGTGCAAGAAAGTAAGGCAGTCGATACTCTGTTTACTTCACTAGGGGCTGTCATCATTTAAATCTCAAAGCCAGTAATTACGAAGGTTTCAAGTCCCTAATATGCTTTGTTTTGAAAGGGCGTGGACTTCCTGCTGTGTAAGGCTTCTGGCTTTTAATTGATGACGCGCCCCAGATTTGCCGTCGATCCACTCCAACCCAAGCAATGAAACGCTCCAACTTTGGTCCTCAACATCACATCTTAATTATTGATGATGACCCAAACTTGATTCTTCTGGTTAAGGACTATCTAGAGTTCCATGGATACGTTGTAACCACTGCCAGCAACGGCTTAGAGGCGCTAAAAATACTGGACGATATGGTTCCAGATATGATTATTTGCGACGTTATGATGCCGGAAATGGATGGCTATTCCCTGGTTAAGTCAGTGCGGCAAAATCCTAAAACCAACTGGATTCCTGTGCTGTTTCTATCGGCAAAGGGACAAAGCCAAGATCGAGTTAGGGGGTTAACGACGGGGGCTGATATTTATATGGTGAAGCCCTTCGAGCCGGAAGAGCTGGTGGCTCAAGTGGAGTCTTCCCTACGTCAGGCATCACGACTGATCCGCTACAGCAAAAAAGGCGATGGTGCTCAAGAATTTTCTGTCCCCAACAGCGTGGAGCTGACCCCTACGGAGCTAAAGGTGGTGCAGCTGGTGGCGCGAGGAATGGCGAATAAAGAAATTGCGGAAACAATGAAAGTTAGTCAGCGCACCGTGGAAAGTCACGTTAGCAATATGCTGAGTAAAACTGGACTCAGCAACCGTACGGAGCTGGCTCGCTGGGTAATGGAAACTCGAATGACCATATAAGCCTAAGAAGAGAGCTTTGATCTTTGGTTGGTCGCAATAGTGTGTGACGACGTAGCTTGTGAAGGCATAAAGAAGCCGCTTTAAATTAGCGGCTTTTTGCTGTTTATAGGGGGGCAATATGGGCGATCACGTCCTTGCCAAAAGGAGGAAGAATGCCATCAGGTTTGTTGCCACGGAAGGTCTGGTGAATAAAACGATCCCTGATGGGGTATGAAGCTCCAAATAAACTTGGCTGGAGAAAAATACAAGACCAGAAAAAGAAAACCTAGAACGGGGATGATATCGAACTGTCAGCTTCAATGGTGATGAAAACGATGAGGTACAGGCGATCGCTTCAAAGACTTTTGTTAGTAGCTCCCCCTCTGCAAAGCTCAGAGCTTATGGAGACACGCTATTTAACCCTGATAAATATTTTTTCAAAATAGAAGCTGAAGTGCCTGAGCTTAACGGACTTAAAGCGATTTCTATCTAGACACTTGCCCTTTCTAGTCACCTTTCTCAATAAAGCCCCCTCAGCAAAAAGATTCTTACGCATACTCAAGGACCGACTTCCCAAGGGTGGGTGAAAACTGCTTCTTTTAAGATGGAAAATTCATAAAGTAAGCGCCATTAAAATCTAGAAAATCTAAAATTATGCCCTTAAAAACTGAAGACATTTGTCATGTTAGCTGTTAGGCTTATGTTGAAATTGAGTAGTACTTAATTTAAATAAAAAAGTACCCTCAGTATTAATCACTCCCGGCTTGCGGAGTCTGAATTCCGTGAGTTTTATGGCAGTCTATTTTTCAATTTGTAAGTAAAGACGCAGAGTTTGCAGTTGCTTTGCCTTGATCATATTTTCTGAAACGCACTTATTTTCAAAGGGCATTCAAGCTGTCATCTCCAGATGAAAGTGAGTTTGGCTTTTGATGAGGGTACGGAACTTAGGCGTTAAAGCGCCGATTTTCTTGGATAAATACTCCGATCTACTAAATCGACTTTCATTGGCGAAGGAAAATTTTTGTGGATGGCCAGTAATAGCCAAAGTTGTGGATACCATTTAGTTCACTGCAGTGGTAAGAATCTACTTCCAAGGAAAAGTGATGATAAATAACAGGAGTACTACCAATCGTCCAGTTTGGTATTTCCGTTGTTTCTCGAGGAAAGTAGGCAGCGATCTGCAGCGATCTATTAAGTGACGTAAGTTTTTTGGAGTCAAAGATGAGCCAAGCAGTGAGTCCTAATCCAGTGCCCCTACGGGGAAAAGCACTACTACAGAAAGTTAAGGACCTGTCTGATGTTCCACGACGGGAAAAAGCAAAGCTGTGTGGATATTACACAGTGACGAAGAAGAGTAATCAAGTTCGGGTTAACTTAGCGGAGTTTTACGATGCGGTTTTAGATGCAAAGGGAACTCGCATTGATCCCGACAGTTCAAAAGACGGACGGGGACGGGAACCAACTTATCGGGTTAGTGTCCACCAAAACGGGCAAATTGTGATCGGTGCAACCTATACCCAAAGTATGGGTTTGGAGCCGGGAGATGAGTTCGAAATTAAGCTCGGGTACAAGCATATTCGCCTTCAACAACTAGACGCTGAAAATGCGCAGTAAGCTGCCATTGGCGGTATCTAAGATGGAGAAAAAATAAGTTTTGGGCTAAACGTTAATGGTGCCTTAATTTCGTTTGGCCCTATTATTTTGGGGAGAATTAGGAGCAATCAATCAGGAAGTTTCAGCACCAACAGCTGTGGGAATTTGATTTCCCGGTCCTTTTCGAGTTGTTGAGCGTGCACTTTTTAAGTGTGTTGTTGGCTGTCATCAATTAAGTCCCTAAGTCAAAACCCGTAATGGTTGCAGCCTCTAGCATTCTTTGTTCGCCAAAGAGCATATACTCCCCACTGCATAAGGCTTCTGAAGAATTGAATTAATTGATGAAACGCTTTAGGACAACACAGCCTAGTCGATGGTTGGCTGTTATTAAGGTGTGCAGATAAGATGTGCAGAATTTGAATGTTGTTCTTAACGCTGGGGCAAGTGAGCGTTGAGAGTTACCCAGGAGTCGGCGTGAGCTTGACTAACGTCAGTTTGAGAGTACAAAATTAGTTCAAATTTGCTTCTCCCTGATAAAGGGGAGGACTGAGGGAGGATCCTTACCTTACGCCCCGCCACCAAGATTTCTCGCTACTGGCTTAAGCATCAGAGGACCCCTCCACCCCCCCTTGGCAAGGGGGATTTTCGCCGAACTGACTTTGGTTAGCTATCTGCGCCGCTGCCGCTGTGTGAATAATGACTCTAATCCTTCGCTGGTTCTCGGGCTTCCAGTCTTAAATCGAGTCACCGCAGAGGAGAGATTTATTCAGTCTAAAAGCTGGGTCAGGGCATTTTTGGCGTTGGAATATTCATAGGAGAAGCCGGTTTCTAAGGTGCGTTTAGGAATTACCTCTTGCCCTTCCAGCACCACAGCGGCTGCATCTCCTAACAGTGCTTCTAGGGCAAAGCTGGGGACCGGCAGCCATGATGGACGTCCCATAACCTGACCAACTACATTGCAGAATTCCGTCATTCGCACGGGCTTCGGCGCCGTGCCGTTATAAACACCTTTGAATTGCTCGTCCGTTAAGGCCTGAATAATGAGGCTAACCATGTCGTCCAAATGAATCCAGGAAAACCACTGGCGACCGCTGCCTAACGGACCACCGGCGAAGAGTCGGAATGGCATTAGCAGCTTTTCCAATGCACCTCCGCCCTGGCCCAGCACAATGCCCGTGCGAATAATCACCAGCCGCGTGTCACTCCTGACTGCTTGGGCTGCCGCTTCCCACTTTTTACACACGGCGGCTAGAAAGTCGTTGCCAGCGGGGCTGTTCTCGTCGAAGGTGGCAGTTTCGCTGGTGCCGTAGTAGCCGATCGCCGAGGAATTAACCAATACTTTGGGGGGGGCGCTGGCTTGGGCGATCGCCTCCACAACTTTCTCGGTTCCAGCTTGGCGACTATCTAAAATTTCACGCTTTCGATCCGCCGTCCAGCGACTTTCGGCAATGGGAGCCCCTGCCAGATTTACAACCCCATCACAGCCATCAATGGCACTTTGCCAATCTCCCGACTTAAGGGGCGTGTAAGGAACAACGTCACACTGGGGAAATAAGCCAGCGGGGAATAGCCGGCGAGCGCGATCGCCATTGCGCGTCAGCACCACCACACTGTGGTTTGCTTCCGTCAGCCGTTTAACCAGCCGCTGACCCACAAAACCCGTTGCCCCAGTAATCGCTACCTTCATCGCCAATCCCCCCTAAAGACTGTTTATTAAGCAAACCAATTGAGCAAACCACACTATTTTTAAAGCCCCCTCCCTCAGGGAAAGGGGCTGGGGTGAGGACACCCGGTTTTACAACGTCAACGAATGGGCATCGTTCTCAATCAAGTCCGCCAAATCCTTCAGGAACGCTGCCGAATCCGCACCGTAAATAATGCGATGGTCAGCCGTCATATTCACCTGCATTTGACGCTTAACCCCAAACAGTCCGTCGCCGCTGGCTACCACCTGGGGACGGGACGCGCCGATCGCCAAAATTGCCCCCTGATTTGGAGGCAAAATCGCGTCGAATCGATCCACCCCAAACATGCCCAAGTTAGACAACGTAAAGGTGCCGCTGCTGTATTCCTCTGGCTGAAGCTGCTTGCTGCGGGCCCGGGAAACTAGGTCTTTCCAATTGCGGGACAACGAATACAAATCAATTTGGTCAGCGTTGCGCAACACCGGTGTAATCAAGCCGCCGTCAGGCATGGCCACCGCCACTGCCACATTTACTTCGCTGCGATACTGGGTAGCTTCGTTGGCATAGACGGCGTTCACAATGGGGTGCTTGCGCAGGGTAATTGCTGCCGCTTTTGCCAACAGCGCCGTCATGGTGACGCCCTTGGATTTCACCTGTTTGTACAACCCATCGAGGCTGTCGGTGGTGATGGTGTAGCCAACACGGAAGGTGGGCACTGACAGGCTGCTGACCATGGAGGTGACCACGGCTTTCTGCAGGGTGGTGAGGGCAACAGCCTCCCCAGACATGGCCGGTAGGGGAGCGGCGGGGGCGGGCTGAGCCGCCGGGGCCACTGCCGGTGCGGGAGGGGCAACCGGTGCCGGTGCTGATACGGGGGCAGGAGCCGTTGGCGTTTTGCCCGCGGCGGTTTCCACATCAGCGGCGATGATGCGCCCGTGGGGACCGCTACCAATAACGGCGTTGAGCTCCACCTTGAGCTGCTTGGCTAGTTTTTTGGCGCGGGGGGATGCGATCGCCCGTCCAGTTCTGACAGGAGCAGCCGGGGCAGGCGCGGGCGCTGCGGCTACGGGAGCCGGAGCGGGCGCCGCAGGGGCAGGTGCCGGCGCAGCGGGAGCAGCCGGGGCAGGGGCTGCTCCACCGCCGCTGCCAGCTTTAGCCTTCGCCTCTTCAATTTCTGCTTCCGTTTCCGCAATCAGGGCAATGGTTTCCCCAACGGCCACCGAGGCTCCAGCATCAGAAACGATCGCTGCCAGGAATCCCTCATTAAACGACTCCACATCCATGTCCGCCTTATCGGACTCCACCACCAAAATGGTTTCGCCCTTTTCGACCTTGTCGCCGGGAGACTTTTCCCAAGACACGATTTTTCCTTCGGTCATCGTGGAACTCAAGGCGGGCATGAAAACTTCGTGAATCATAGGAGTCTTCGTAACTGGGTATTAGGAGATAACGGGTCCGGGTGGAGTTAAAGATAGGAATTGAGTGAAGCCCTAAGGCTGTGTCGCCGCCGCCACAAGGATTCGGCAAAAAAAATTCCGACACAGCAAATTTGCACGGCTAACGGTGCACTGCGATCGGGCGTAGACCTCTCGCTATACCCGCGTTGTTGCTAGTGAACGACAACTGCAAATTTTCTTAGACAGCTTTTGATTGTATACCCGTTGTGGGCTCTGTCCTAGGGCAATTGGGCAACTCGGTCTGGATTAGCCTTGGTCTTCAAGTATTCGGTGTTGACCCCAGACTCGCGGGTTAGGGCGATCGTGCCAGTGCGAGCCACTTCACGAACGCCAAATTTGTTCAAAATACCAGCTAGTGCCACGAGCTTGCCCGGATCTCCAACAATTTCCAGGGTTAGAGAGTCTTCGGCGATATCCACCACTCGGGCACGAAACACCTGGGCTAGCTCAATGACCTCCGAACGGGTGGCGCTGGAAGCATTCACCTTAAGCAGCATCAGCTCTCGCTCAACGCAGGGAATTTCAGTGATGTCCTGCACCTTGAGCACGTGGATTAATTTGTAGAGTTGTTTTACGATTTGCTCGATGACGCGATCATCTCCAGGAACCACCATGGTGATGCGAGATACGCCATTTTGCTCGGCGGGACCAACGGCAAGGCTTTCAATATTGAAACCACGGCGGGCAAATAAACCGGCAATGCGGGTCAATACCCCAGCTTCATCTTCAGCAAGCACCGAAAGGGTGTGTTTCATGGTCTGCTCTCAAACTCTCAACGTATCTAGAGGCTTAATGTGAACGCGCTATTGTCGCGTTGTCTAAGGTCTGTCATCAATGCCTGGGCGCAAAAAAATGCGCGATTTGGCTGATAACGCTTCCTGAACTTGCAACTCAATTTGCAACAGGGGACACAATTTGAAGCTTCTATGGTACTGGAACCGGGGCCGCTGAGGACGATGCAGGGGAAGAAGAAATGGTTTCCGCAATCCAGTTTAGGATCATGGGGTTGATGATCTTGGGGGCTTCGTCGTGGGGGCAGTGCCCGAGACCGTCGAGCGATCGCACCGTTACCAACGGGTTAAGTCCTTCGAACCCCCTAGCCAGCGCTGGAGGAATCATGGCGTCGCTGGAGCCCCATAACACCAGTACTGGGATATTGGACGCTGCTAGCACAGGCTTCATGGACGGGGTAAACGTGGGGCTGCTCATTCCCCGTAAGATGCGCACAAAAGCTTCGGCGGTGCCTGGCTCCTGGGGTGGATCACTAAGAATTTCCACCAAATCATCATCAATCGCAGTTTTATCGGGATAGGCAATACCCACCCACTTGCGAATCACAGACGGGCGACGCACCCAGTAAAAAATCGTTTTTAACAGGGGCGGATTGGCCACAACCCGCTCCATAAAGGACACCATCGGCAGCAGCAGCGCAGGAATCATTTCGGCGCGGGCGGCGGTATCGGGCAGGCTGAGGGCAATAACGGCAGCCACTCGACGGGTGTTTCCCTCGCGACGGCACTGATCGGCGACGGTCATGGCGATCGCCGACCCAATGGAATTACCCACTAAAATCGCGGCTTCCCCCACCACCTCATCTAAAAACGCCGTCACCTGACTGACCCACAGGGTGCCGCTATAGTCCGTTGGTGGCTTATCAGACCCGCCAAAACCCACCAGATCAAGGGCAAAAACATCCCCAGACTGCCCCCAAACGTCAAAATTATTGCGCCAGTGCCCAATGGACGCCCCAAAACCATGCACTGCCACAATCGGTGGGCGGGTGGATAGTTCACCGGTTCCCGGCAAATGGGCATATTTCACCTGCCAGCCTCGCCACCGCCAAGTTCGCCATCGACCAGTTTGCAGGCGCCACCGACGAGGAGTGGCGAGATTCGGATTGTCAGAATGCTTATTAACAACCTCTTTTGGATAAGGGGTTGGCGATCGCCCGTTTGTCCCCGCCGGTACAGATGCTTCCGGTTTAAATGCTTCCGGTTCAGATGCTGTTGTATCCATTGAACTGCCCATTGAACTGCCTCTCGATACGCTGCGATCGCCGTCAAAACTCAAGTCTGAGCCCTTTCACCGCGGGATTTGGTCAACTAGGGGCTGTCATCATTGAACTTCAAATCCCTCAGCGGTCAGGATTTCAGCCCCTAATCATCTTGTTTCAAAAGGGCGTACACTTCCCACTGCGTAAGGCCTCTGGTGCTTAATTGACGACACGCCCTAGGTCTCAACAAATCTCAAGATCCAGTAGCCACAGATCCAGTAGCCACAAGGGGCTTACCCGTTAAAATCATTTGCCTTGAAAGACGACTCTTGCCAACACATAAAGCCTCTAACCTTGAATCTAATGATGTGCCCTAGGTGTTAATTGCGAACTATTCGCATATTTTTCAAACACAAAGCTCCGCAATTTTTTCGCAAACTTTTTAAAAGTCTGAAACGAACTCGCCCTGAAACACAAAGCTGCCCCTTAGAATAGGGGTGACTCGGTAAGTTAGAGAAACACTCTAGCTTTACATTGTTTAAATATTATCCTGACTAATTAATGCCTGTGGCCGATAGAAGACGATCACCTCGTAAACCCCAAAATCTACCTCCCATCAACGGGAATATTCGCTTTTCCGAAGTTCGCGTGATTGGCACCGACGGTGAGCAACTTGGCATTATGTCCCCTCGCGAAGCCCAGGTGTTTGCCGACGAGAAAGAGCTGGACTTGGTAGTGATTAGCGATAAGGCTAAGCCCCCCGTATGTCGCATCATGGACTACGGCAAGTTCAAATTTGAACAGGAAAAGAAAGCCCGTGAAGCTCGTAAGAAGCAGCACACGGCCACCGTTAAGGAAGTCAAGATGCGCTACAAAATTAGCGGCAACGACTACGAAGTGCGGCGACGGGCAGCAGAGAAATTTCTCAAGGCTGGCGACAAAGTGAAGGCCACCATTACCTTCCGGGGGCGAGAAATCCAGCATTCCCACCTGGCGGAGAAGCTTTTAGTACAGATGCGGGAAGACCTGAAGGAGTTCGCGGAAGTACAGCTTGGTCCTAAGCGAGAAGGACGCAACATGATGATGTTGTTGTCTCCGAAGAAAGACAAATAGCCTTTAGCTAGAAAAGCACTATTTGCAAAGAGAGTAGTTTTGCCCGAAATAGCGAAGTGCTCTCTTTTCTCTATTTACTCTTTATCTACGCAGGCTTCTCTAAGGAATTAGGCGCTGTCCTCAGCTAATGAGTTTCAATGCCTCTAAGGGTAAGGGTTGCAATTCTTGGTGCTTTTGGGTTTAAAAGGGCGCGTATTTCCCTAGTACATGGGGCTTCTTGATTTTGACTGTGGTCATATGGCTTCTGTGGATTTTTGGGATTGCCCTTCGTCGCTAACCCCATAGCTGGTTTTTGTCGCCAATTATTTAAGCACCAGCGCTTAGAATAAAAGCGCTTAGGAATAAGGAAGGGAATGGACGCAAACTACCAGGGGACAATTAAGAACAACTTTCTCGCCGGGATTCTACGCTGGTTGAACCTGCGCCCGGAGGAAAGCGAACGCACCTGGTTGATGTTTGCGTTCTACACGTTCACCACCATTGGCTTGAGCTGGCTGGATAACAGCACCGCTGGTTTGTTCCTGGAGCAGTGGGGCGCTGAAAACTTGCCTTTGGTTTACGTGGGCAACGCCGTTATTGGTGCCTCTCTGGGCTTTGCCTACTCCTGGGTTCAGCGCAGCCTGTCCCTGCGGAAGGTGATGGTGGGGACTCCCCTGTTTATTGCGTTGCCCCTGGTGATGTTTTGGGCGGGCTTGGGCATTGAGCACCTGGCAGCGTACACGGTGTTTGTGATGCGCCTGTGGCTGGACGTGACCTATGTGCTGAACGATATCAACACGTCCATCACCGCCAACCAACTGTTTAATATTCGGGAAATTAAGCGCACCTATCCCATCATCAGCAGCGGCGTTCTGGTGGCGGATGTGTTGAGCGGCTTCTCTTTGCCTCTGCTGCTGGATTGGATTGGATTGCAAAATGTGCTGCTATTGTCGGCAGCTAGCATTGCGGTGGGCAGTATCATCTTGTCCTATTTAGGACGTAGCTATCGTCAGGCGTTCCCCGATTCCCCCACCCGTTTCTTTGAAGAAGAGCAGGCTGACTTTTCTGCGAACCGTCGCCTTCAGGGACCTTTGCGGAATTACGTTTTTTGGCTGGTGGCATTTTTCGTCCTGGCTCAGGTGTTGCTGCTGCTGGTGGAATTTCAATTTTTGGACCAGGTGGAGCTGCAGAACGCCGATATCGAAGATAAAGCTAGTGCCGTTGCCAGTTTCTTAGGATTGTTTAATGGAATTTTGGGGATCGCGGAGCTGACGGCCCAGTGGTTGGTATCCAGCCGAGCCATTGAGCGATTTGGATTGTTCCGGGCTGCTGCCATTCAGCCGGCGTTGATTGTAGTGGTGGGCTTAGGATCTACCTTGGGGGCGTTAGACCTGGCGGGAATGGACCAATTTACGGGGGGGATGTCCACCCTGTACCTGGGGGCGATCGCCATTAAGTTTTCCGATGAGCTACTGCGCTACACCCTTTTTGCCAGCGCCAATCCCGTATTTTTCCAGCCAGTTCCCGAAAATATTCGCGGCAGCATCCAGGCACGGGTGCGAGGAGGCTTTGAGTCCTTATCCACTGGCGGTGCAGGCTTGCTGATTTTGGGCACCAGCTGGGTCTCCCAGCGGCTGATTCCCGATAATTACAGCCAGCTTCAAAGTTGGGTGGTGGTAGGGCAAATTGTGCTGATGGCGGCCCTGTGGCTGTGGTCAGTGTGGGCCTTGCGATCGCGCTATGTGAGTCTGCTGGTGCTTAGTGCGGAGCGCGGTCGGCTGGGAGCCATGGATGTGGACTCCGGTACCCTGAAGCTGGCGGTGGTGGAAGCCCTAGAGCAGGATGGGACCACGCCAGAGGATAAGCGATCGTGCATTGAGCTGTTGAGCCGCATTGATCCCGACAATGTTAGCGAGGTGTTGGCGCCTCTCTTGACCGCCTTGACGCCTCCCCTCCAGCGCCAAAGTTTGGAGGTGATGCTGCAACAGCCCAGTGAAGAATATCTGGTACAGGTACGGGCGCTTATTGTGCAACAGCCGCCGCCGGAGGTGTTGGCTGTGGCGTTGCGATACCTGTGGCTAACGGAGTCGGAACAGGATGTGCGCCATTTACAGCCCTATTTGCGCGCTGAAGTGGATCCCACCGTGCGAGGCACGGCGGCGTCGCTAATTATGCGGCGGGGGACGCCAGGGCAAAAAGCTGAAGCGACAAACTGTTTACGGCGCATGCTTACCAGTAGCAGTGTGCAAGAGCGGGTAATGGGCTGCCGGGCTTTAGGAGAGGCGGACTACCTCCAGGCCCTAAGACTTCACATTCCCAATTTGCTCCAGGATGATTCTCTGGAGGTGCGCTGCGCCCTGTTGGAGGTGATCGCGTCGGCGAGACTGGAGGAGTATTACCCTTCGCTGGTGCGAGGTTTGAGCTACAAGGCGACACGGGATTCGGCTCTGAAAGGGCTAGGGAAGCTGGGTAATGAGGCCCTGCCTATGTTGGCGGAGGTGGCTCAGGATGTACGGAAGCCGGATATTATGCGTACCCACGCCTGTACGGCGATCGGGCAGGTGGGCACGGCGGCTGCCTTGGATGCCCTGGTGGCGAATTTGTTTACCTCCTGGGGTACGGCACGGCGAAATATTCTGAAAATTTTGCTGAAGATTCCCGATGAGGTGGGCATTGAGGGGGTTCTGAACCGCATTGGACGAACCGGCGTTGAGACTCTGATTAATCAGGAGCTGATGCTGATTGGTCAGCGTTGTGCGGCGCTAATTGATTTGCGGGAGAGCCGGGTCCCTGGGGAGCAGGGAGATTTGCTGCGGAAGGCTTTAAGTGAGGGGATTTCTGATGGACAGGAGCAGTTATTTTTGCTGATGAAGTTTCTGTATCCCCTAGGCGCAATTCAGGCGGCGGCGTTCAATATTCGTTCAGGCACCGGCGATAGTAAGGCGCGGGGGCTGGAAATTTTGGACAATACTCTGGATATTCCCAGCAAACGGGCGGTATTGAATTTGCTCGATGCGGATACACCGGTGGAGAAATTGCGATCGCTATCAGAAATCATGGAATACCAGGCGATGGTGCCGCGGGATCGCATTAGACGGTTACTCAACCTACGCCATTTCTTATCGGCGTGGCCCTTAGCCTGTTGCTTCCATCTGGCGCGCACCGAGCGCTGGAGTTTAACAACGGATCAGACCCTTGCTTGTTTGCGCCACCCCCGAGGTTTTGTGCGAGAGGCGGTGTTGGCCTATTTGAAAGTGGCGTCCCAACGGGCGTTGGTGGAATTGTTACCGCGGTTGCAAAATGATCCAGATCCACTAGTGGCCGCCCAGGTGGGGCAAATGTCCCAGGAGCTTGGGTTAAGCTCGGAGGGATAGCACCACTTGTTTTGCTATTCTGTCTGAGATGCAGCGTCTCATTCTGGGTTTGGGACCCCTCGCCGGAGGGGAGCAGGCAGGATAGTATAGAAGTCCAGTTGTGCTGCTTCGACGCGCGAGCTTATCTTTGGCGCTCACTTGCAGGCGATCCTGTTTCAATGCGTTCGCTGTTCCTTGCGACGATTCGTTGGGGAGTTGCCAACGCCGCTCGTGCCGCTGGTTTACGTTCTTTTAGCCCCTGCTTAACTGCATCTCCATGCTCACTAGCGTCGATCGCCTCCTATTTATCCGAGAAGTTCCTATTTTCAAGGAGCTGCGAGACGAGTTTCTAGTCCGCCTGGCGTCCTGTATGGACGAATTATCCTTTCCTAAGAAGCATGCGATTTTTACCGAAGGACAGGAGGGGCGATCGCTTTACATTGTGGTGTCGGGCACGGTGCGGGTGCATACGGGAGATCGAGACCTGGCTAAATTAGGCAAAGGATCGTTTTTTGGGGAAATGTCCCTGTTTGACGCAGAGCCCCGATCCGCATCAGTAAGCACTTTAGATAAGTCCGAGTGTTTAGTGCTAACCCAGCAGCAACTTTATGACGCGATCGATGAAACGCCAGATATTGCGGTAAACATTATTCGATTGCTGTCGCGCCGAATTCGTAAGCTTAATCAGCGTCTTAACGAGGTGCGAGATACGGATATTCAGCAAACGTTGGCACCGAAATAGCCCTAGGATCAGCTTGCATAAGGGCTTTTTTCCTCAGAGCTTTTATGCGCCTTGAGGTGACGACGGCGAGGGAGGCAGATGGGCGTTGTATCGGTTTTCGGGCAAGTTCGGAGAAATTTAAATAAGCAAGGGTCGATTCCCTGTTCCTTTTGGATCGTTGTAATTGGCGCCAGCGCCCTGGGGGGCTGCGGGTTTTCGCCTCAAAAAGTGACCATGGCGTCGGGTCAAAACAATAGTGGCTACCAGCGCATTAGTGAACAGGTGGCACGGTCTGCAAAGCGAGTGGGTGATTTGCAGGTCCAGGACGGTAACGATTCGCGAGGCTCTCAGGATAACTTGCAGCGGGTACTGGACGGGGACGTGATGTTTGCCCTGGTGCAGCTAGACGTGGCGCGACCCGCTATGCGCCAGGGAAAGATTCAAACCTTGGCAATTTTGGCGAAGGAACATTTTCATTTGATTACCCGCAACGATCGCAACCTGGACACCATTCTGGATTTACAGGGCAAGCCTGTGGCTATGGGGCAGGAGGGCAGCGGCACGTTTTTTACTGCCCAGCGACTATTGGGGCTGGCGGGATTGAAGGTGCAACCTCGGGAGATGTCTTTTTCCCAGGGATTGGAAGCGCTGAACGCGGGGGAGGTGGAGGCGATCGCCTATGTGGGCACCGTGGGAGTCAATAAAACCGTGCGGGACGCCATGGGAAAGTCTGACCCGCCTCTCAAGCTGTTGACGATGCCGCCAGCGGTGGCAAATTATATTACCGCCAATTTTCCTGAGTCTTACCACCAAGCCACCATTCCCCAGGGAATCTACAACCCTATTCGCACCCAGCCTCCGCAGGATGTGCCGGCGATCGCCACTGGCACCGCTTTAATTGCAAAAACCAACGCCGATAATCGGGCTATTGGGCTGATGACCTGGGCGATTTTATCCACCGCGCGCCAGTATGCGGTGTTTTATCCTGAGCTGGCGGATGGTGATCCGAAAGAACTCCTTCAGCGAAATTCCCTATACACAGCAATTCCGGCGCAAAAAGTTTACGAAAAAGGAGACCCGCGCAACGCTTGGCTGCGGTCCATTCAGGAAAATGAAACGATTCAGGAATATGCCCTGGCGCTGATGGTGACCAGTGTGATTGGTTTGCTGCTGGGGTGGTGGCGCAAGCGACAGGCGGCAAAGGTGACCCAAGCGGCGAAGGAAGCGGTGACCCAGTTGCGCAGCACGTTGGAGCACAATCCCCAGGGCGCAGCGGACGGTATTGTGCAAATTGCTCAAAAGTATCGGCTAATGTCCCTGGACGGGGCGATTTCTGCGGATGCCTACGAGCAGGTTAGTCGGATGTTGGACTTATTGGACGAGCAGGCTCAGGCGGTCCTGGAAAGTCGCCGTCAGCAGAAAATTGGCGACACCGTTAGTTTGCTGGATGCGGTAGATACCCATTCTCAGGAGTCTCCGAGAGAGCGGCGAGTGGCAATGGCGACTATTGATCGCCAGTATCGCGCCATGCTTCAGTCCGGGGAGGTGGAGTTGTCCACTTATTTGCAATTGCGGCAGCTGGGAATTTTGCAGCTAGGGCTCCATGGGGGCGATCGCCCAGACAATCTCCCAGGGGTGTCTGATCGCGACTCCAAAAATGAGCCTGGAAATAACTTGGGAGATGGGGCAGGGGAGGGGCGATCGTCCGACCCTTCTCCCAAAAACGGAAAAGGCTCCCCCCCAAAGCGCCCACTGCCAAAGCCTACTCCAGTGATGCCGCCGCCTCGCCGTCCTATGCCTATGCCTCCTGATCCGTCGGCTCCCTCTTAAAACTCTTTAAGTAGTTTCGGACCTGTGGGACTTTAAATCCTACGGAGGGATAGACGCCTTTACTTTGAAAGTTAAAGACCCTCAAAGTAAAGGCGTTTGTGTTCCTTCTTGCTTTGGATATCTTGATGAAATTGCATCCCCCCACAAGGGGACTCTGGACAAGTGAATAGGTTTGAATATCTTTACGCATGGGCAAAAGTTCAAGCCCCAAAAGAATTTCCCTGAAGTGTGGATTTTTCAAGCGTTGCGGGACTTTTTCCTCCCCTCGCAAACGTAAGATTACGCTGGGTTATCAAACTGATTGTCAGAGCTTACTAAGAATTAAAACCAAAGGTAGTGTAGGTCACAAAACAGCGTCATTGGAGTTTTTAGCATAGTGGCCTGTTGTAGCAGATGGTGCCTCTGCATCTGTTTTTAGAACCTGTTTTTTAGAATCTCTGCGAGTCAGAGATGGGCCAGTGTTTGAAACTCGATCGCCCGCTTTTTCGCCCACGGTTCCTGTGAGTACGCAGGATGCTTTCCCGTCGGTCTATTCCACCTTGTCTGGTGAAGCACTGCGGACCCAAGTGTTGCCCCAGTTTGGGCTCGGTGGCGTCAAAGGTATTTATTTTTGGCACCGGGGACTTAGTGATGTGTACTTGGTGCAAGCGGCGTCAGAGCAATATATTCTGCGCGTATCCCATCACCATTGGCGATCGCGCGGGGAAGTGTATTTCGAGCTAGAGTTTCTCGAGTTCCTTCAGCGTTGTGGCATGCCCATTTCCGCGCCCATCCCCACCCACACCAATAGCCTAGCCGTTGACCTGACCGCCCCAGAGGGTAAACGCTACGCAGCCCTGTTTAAGCGTGCCCCTGGCGATGTGCTGATGGGGGACCTAGACCAGGAACACGGCAAGATTCTGGGGCAGACCCTAGCCCATATGCACCAGGCATCCCACGAGTTTCGCAGTACCCATTATCGCCGTCCCTTGGATTCAGAGCTTCTGATTCAGCGCCCGTTGACAGCTATTGAGCCATTTTTGCGCGATCGCCCCGAAGACTGGGATTATTTGCAGACCATTGCTGAGGCGATTCAAACCACCATGGACAGCTTGGTGGTGGAGATTCCCTACCGAGTAGTGTGCTGGGGCGACCCTCACAGCGGCAACGTACATTTTCTGAAACGCAAGCCGACACTGTTTGACTTTGATCAGTGTGGCTATGGACCGCGAGCTTTCGACCTGGCGAAGTTTCTTCAAGTGGCGATGCAGGCGGGGCTAAATAAGCGCAACCGTGACGCCTTTTTAGACGGTTACCAACAGGTGATCACCCTGACCGACGAGGAGCATGCTTCTCTACAGCGGTTGACTCAGGCAGCCCACCTGTGGTCCTGGTCCATTAGCATTACCCACGGACTGTTGCACGACTACAGTCGCCTAACGCCACGGTTTTTCACCAAGCGTCTTCAGACGCTTAAGCGCCTTGATACAAAGGATTGGGCGCTATTTTAAGGCGCTTGTGGTGATGGTTTTAGCGAGTTGTTAACGGGTTAGCTGTGCATCCCATCTATTGGTAGGCTGGCTAGGTGATAGATTAGCTTGTGCTTTTCTGCATCTGTGCTCTTCTGCGCGATCGCCTGTCCTGTTGCGATAGCCTGCATCCCATCCAGTCGTAACCTCGATGCGTTTTTCCAAAATTCTAATTGCCAACCGTGGTGAAATTGCCCTGCGAATTATCCGCACCTGTGAAGAGCTAGGCATTGCGACGGTGGCGGTGCATTCTAGTGCAGATCGCCAGTCTCTCCACGTGCAGCTAGCGGACGAAGCGGTGTGTATTGGTGAAGCAGCTAGTACTAAAAGCTACCTAAATATTCCCAATATTATTTCCGCTGCCTTAACCTGCAACGCCACAGCCATCCATCCTGGCTATGGTTTTTTGTCGGAAAATGCCAAATTTGTGGAAATTTGCGACGATCATAAAATTGCCTTTATTGGCCCTACAGCCGAATCAATTTTGTCCATGGGGGATAAGTCCACGGCAAAGGCAACGATGCAAAGTGCCGGCGTTCCCACCATTCCCGGCAGCGATGGGCTGCTTGCGGACGAAGTTGAAGGGAAAGCCCTGGCGGAAAACATGGGCTATCCGGTGATGATCAAGGCGACGGCAGGCGGCGGCGGTCGCGGTATGCGTTTAGTGCGTCACGGAGATGAATTCTCTAAATTATTCCAGGCCGCCTATGGTGAGGCAGATGCCGCCTTTGGTAACCCAGGGCTATACATGGAGAAGTTTATTGAGAAGCCTCGCCATATTGAGTTTCAAATTTTGGCGGACAGCCACGGCAATGTGGTCCACCTGGGGGAGCGTGATTGTTCCATTCAGCGCCGCCACCAAAAGCTGTTGGAGGAAGCTCCCAGCCCGGCGTTAAATCCGGATCTGCGTCGACAAATGGGGCAGGCGGCGGTGGCAGCGGCCAAGTCCATTGGTTATGTGGGCGCAGGAACCGTGGAGTTTTTGGTGGATATCCACGGCAATTTCTACTTTATGGAGATGAATACCCGTATCCAGGTGGAACATCCGGTAACGGAAATGATCTGCGGGCTGGACTTGATTGCGGAACAAATTCGCATTGCCCAAGGGGACGCTCTATCGGTAACCCAGGACGATATTAACCTGTCGGGGCACGCCATTGAATGCCGCATTAATGCCGAGGATCCGGACCATAATTTCCGTCCCAATCCTGGTCGCATCACTGCCTACCTTCCCCCCGGTGGTCCTGGCGTCCGCATGGATTCCCACGTATACACCGACTACGAAATTTCTCCTTACTACGATTCTCTAATTGGGAAGTTAATTGCCTGGGCTCCCACGCGGGACTTGGCGATTCGACGAATGCAGCGAGCCCTTAATGAATTTGCGATTACCGGTGTACCCACCACCATTAGTTTTCATCAGAAAATAATGGAGTCTCCCGAGTTTCTGGAAGGAGAAGTGTACACAAACTTCATCGAAGAATGGATGAAGAAAAACGCTAAAAAGTAAAAACGCTAAAAAGTAAGTGTGGGCTGGGAGCTGCCATCATTTAAGTTGTAAGTCCTCTAATTGTAAGGGCTTCAGCCACTAGCACTTTTTGCTGTGAAAGGGCGCATACTCCCTACCAAGGCTTCTGGTTCTCAATTAATGACACGCTTTAGCTGGGAATAGCAATTTTATTGGAATGCTGATTGGATTAGCTGCTGATTAAAAGCGCGCTTAAAAATCGCAGGGGGCTGTGCCGAGAAAACGGACGCCTTCTTCCGAAACGGCAAATCGACAGGGGATAATCTCTACGCCTACTTCTCTTGCTTGACGCAGCAACTGTCCATACTTAGGATCGCGCTCGTCGCCGGGGGCAAAGGAGAGGCAGTCTTCTCGGTTGATAAAGTAAACCATCACTGCTCGGTGATTAATATCGGGATTGGTAACGCTAGGGGTTTGGGCGATCGCCATCAGCTCTGTCAAATGCTTTTGCCCGCGGGTCGTGACCGTATCTGGAAATAGAGCTAAAGTTCCCCCGTCGCTCCAGGTGGTGTTTTTAATTTCAATATAAATACCCGGTTCATCCTTTATCTTTGCTCCTCGTGCAGGAGGGGTCGGCATTTCTTCCGTGGCGTCACTTTCTATGCCGGTGAGCAAAAAATCAATGCGGCTATTTTGAGTGCCATATTTCACCTCAGACTTGAAATGGCGATAGGGACCGAGCTGGGGTAGCAGGCGTTTTTCCAACACAGTGCGCATGGCTTTGTTGGGAGTATTGGTATTGGCTCCTACCCAGAATGGCGATCGCCCCGGCTTTTCTAACTGCACTGCTTCCCAGGTATAAGCCAGCTTGCGCTTGGGATTATCGCTTTTAGACACCAGCACCCGAGAACCCGGATCGCAAATATCGGACATGGGCCCCGTGTTGGGACAATGGGCGGTGATTTCTTCCCCCGTATCTAATTTGATATCGGCTAAAAAGCGCTTATAGCGAGTGCCCAGCGTTCCCAACTGACAACCGGAATATTCGTAAACTAAAACGCCTTCCGAATCAGAATTTGACTCAGCATTCGATTGAGAATTTGAAGGGGAAGCGGATAAAGTCACAGGGAATTTTATTGACGTTGATAGCAGCCCCTAGATTGCATTACTGTGGGCAAAACAATCCAGGGGGCGATTTTTTACAATCGAAAATCAAATCGAGTTGGCAACAGTTATTAGTCCGTCGTTAATCCGTGTTCCAATGCGAAACGCACCAGTTCTGTACGGCTATTGGTGCCGGTTTTACTGAATAAACGGCTTACGTATTTTTCAACGTTGCGAATGCTGGTTTCCAAACGGCGAGCAATTTCCTTATTCATTAACCCCTGGGCAACCAAATTCAAAACGCTTTGTTCCCTCGGCGTTAGTGACACGTTGATCGGCGGTGGCGTTGTTACGATTCCTTGGGGGCTTTGGGTTAGTAGCGCCTTGATTTCGGCCACCTGTCGTGCCAATTCTGCAATGTCGTGTTCTCCTTCGCTACCCTCGCCGTCGGTGGAGGAAATAACCGTTTGGCGGCGGTCCAGAAGATTACTAACAATAGCGACTAGTTCATCCGGGTCAAAGGGCTTAGATAAGTAAGCGTCACACCCGGCGTTGTAGCCTTGGATGCGGTCCATGGTCATGCCCTTTGCCGTTAAGAACACCACCGGCAACCCTTTAAAGCGATCGTCGTCGCGCATTTGCTGCAAGAATTCATAGCCGTCCACCTTCGGCATCATCACGTCGGAAATCACCAAATCCGGCGTAAATTGTTGCAGTAGCTCCCACCCTTCCGTTGCGTCGCGGGCTGCACGGACACCATAGCCGCTGTCTTCCAGGTAAGCTTGCACGGCTTCGCGAAGACCGGGTTCGTCATCAACAAGCAAAATTTGATGGGGCATAGGGGAAAAGACTGACTGTTCATTACCTACGTTCAACTATACGTTGCCGGTGGAACTGGCGTCTTCACCCGGTCGGGGGGATTTCCTGGGGACAAAAGTTCGGGTTTTTGCACTACTTTGACGCGGTTTCGATCCTAGAAAAGGGGACGGATAATGGGCGCAATGATGGCAAGGACTTGGGGGCGAAGGGGGCACAATAAATTTTCTGGAGGCTGAACAGGATACGCTATGCTAGGTAGGCTGATCGGGAAAATAACTTATGGCAAAGCGCCGCAATCTAAAAAAAGAAAAAGCACAACGGAATTTGGCTTACGCGCGGAAGTTCCGCAAGCGTTCCACTGGACGCAACAATCGTGGTCGTCGCCCGCCCATGAATAACGATGCGGATAATGAGAAGAAGGAAGAAGAGGATGGCGAAAAGACTACCGCCAACCAAGATGCTTAGGGGTTAGAGTTAGGACCTTTAATAAGTATCTAAATTTTGAAGATTTAAGTCTTGAAAATTACATTTTGAATGGTGCAGGTTCAGCGTTATGTCCTGCACCATTTTATTGGGCTTTTTTTTAAAGTTTTTGCTCAGAAACCGACAGGAACCTTGCATCCCAGGCTAGGCTTGATTGCGCTTAGTCTTCGTTTCTCTCTGTGGTGTCGGAATTTTCCTCCGGCTGATTAATGTGATCCAATAGCTGCGATCGCCACCGATAAAGCAAGGTCCCTTCCACTGCCGTATCCAATAGATTCCGCGCGACGGAGTCCGACCCGTTATCGGTCCAGGTGCATCCTTTCTCTAAATGATTTCGCGTGGCTTTGCTGACGTTTTGACTTCCCCAAGCAGCGCAGAATCCCTGTAGCAGTGCGAGACCAAGGGATATGGTGAAAGACTGATCGGTGATGGCTATTGCGGATAGGGTTTCAACGATCGCCAACCCCCCAACGCTAACTGCCAGAGATCGCCACAACTCCCACGAACGGTAATCCGTTAAGGGCAATCCATACAGATTTGCTAACTTTTTGATTAACCAAAGATCGGCGATTAAGCCACCAATTAAATCCAAACCGATAACTGGGCTAAGGGTTACCAGAACTGCCTTTATTTGAATAATTTGCCAGCCATTATTTTCTGCCCCTGTTTCTAAATGGGTGGTGGTTTTTTGGGCGATCGCCCGCTCCTTTAGCCGCGCCTGGAACAACGCATTAAACGCCAGCAACAGCTCCCCCTCCCGCTCCACAATGGTGCGAATCGCCGACTTTAAATGCTCCACATCCGGCGGCGGCGACTCCCAACTGTAGGCAACGCGCCCGTCGGGCCACTCCTCGCGCACCTTCAGGGGAGCCGGTTCTGCCGCTACCAACACCACGTCATCCACCGGCAAAGTGGGCTGCCAATTGGGCAAGTTATCCTCACTTTCTTCGGAAGATTCCCTCTCTTCCGACGCACCCAACGGCATCAGCGCTTTTAGCCGATCCGCGATCGCCCCATGCTCAGCTTCGGGATACAGGTCAATTTTGTTAAACACCAAAATCAGCGGCTTATGCACCGCCCGCAACTCCCGCAGCGCCTGGGCTTCCACCGGAGTAATATCCCCCGCCACCACAAACAAAATCAAATCCGCCCCGTCCGCCACATCCCAGGCGATCGCCGCCCGCCCCTCCCCCGCAATTTCATCCAACCCCGGCGTATCCACCAGCTCCACCCGCAAAGGTTGCCCGTCCCCCTCTCCCCGCAATTCCCACTCCAGCGATCGCGCCACCCGCGTCACCCCATTCAGCGGTCCCGTTTCCAACACCGCATCCCCCATTAGCCCATTAAGCACCGCCGATTTGCCGCGACTGACCATACCAAAAACGGCAATACGCACCACAAACCGCTCCAGCTTTCGCAGCAGGGTTTCAATGCTGTTGAGATCCCCCTCCAGCGCCGTTTGTAGCTCAGGATTATCCTGCCGCCGGTAGCGATACAGGGTTTGCTGAAGGCTTTCCTTGGCGCGATCAAGCTGTTGTTGGGCTGGGTTTTGGGCAGGATTTTGCTCTGGGGTCGGGCGATCCCTATGATTTTCCTCGGGCGGCGTTTGCTCGGGCGTGAAGATAGCGGCGGTGGGGTCAGTCACGGCGTTGGCTTACCGAATGGTAGCGGTTACGGTTGCCCGCGAGGAATCAACGAGACAGTTAATTCAAGGTTGTTTGGTTCCATTTTGCACACAACCTTGCTCCCATGATTGCCTATGGACGCTCAATGGTTGTCCTTAATCCAATTTAGGACAGCCTCGGCATTTTCATTTGGGGGAAATACGGGGTAGAAAACCTTACAGATTTTCCCGTCTCTGGCGATCAGCGTCATTCGTTTATATAGTTCCATGCCAGCCACTTCAAAAGTAGGCAGTCGAATAGAAGTTTTGAGCTGATGGGTGGCGTCGCTTAGTAGTTCAAAGGGTAGATGGAGCCTTTCCTTTGCCTCTTGCTGATAAGCCGTCGTTTGGGTGCTGATTCCAAATACCTGGGTGTTGAGCGCTGCTAGTTCCCCATGGTGATCTCTGAAGGCGCAGGACTGGGGGGTGCATCCTCTGGCTCCGGGGATACTTGCCCAGCCATCGGGGAGTTGGGTGTCTGGGCGACCGGTCATTGGGTAAACGTAAAACACCACAAGTCCAGGCAATTTGTGGATATCAACGGATTCATCATTGGTTGCCATCAGCGACATTGCGGGCAGCGCCATGCCTTGGAGATGGTTTGCAGCGCCGTCGTCCTCTGGTTCTGGGAGGTTTTCTGGTAACCGATTCAAATCCATAAATTGATCTCTCTGAGCTGTTTTTAGTTTAGCGATCACCGCCCCACCCGTTTTCTCACTTTCTGGTGGGATATGCTCAAAGGGACTGCGTACGTTGCTTATTTTTCTCAACTCCTATGGCTGAGCCCGTTACGGTTACTGGTTTGCTGGTTGGCTATCTCGTTAAGGAGATAGCGGGGAAGGCGCTGAAAAGTTACGCCCAGGATTTTTTGAAGGGTCGCTTAAAAACGTAATGCAGGGGCTGAGGAAGGAGCCAGCAGAACGGGCTTTGGAGCAGTTTACGACGGCGTTTGTGCCCCAGAATGCGCAGAAGGTGTGGAATTATTTGCCCCAGTTAGCGGAGTTGCCTAAGGTGTATTTGGAGCAGTTGCGGGCTGTGGGGCAGGGGTTTAATGAGGAAATGGAGGTATCCCTCTGAGCTGCGAGAAGCACCGTTGTGATGCGTTGGATCCACATTTGATAATTGGTCTATTATTTTGCCAGTAGGCACCTTACTCACCGCCCTTGCTAGCTATGGACCAGAATGCGCTTGCCCCAAAAAAGATTCAGAAGACGCGCTTCCGAAAGGCATTGCTCGATGTCTACCGGAGCTACAGCGAATTAAGCATTTTTGTACGGGATGCAATAGATAAGAACTTAGAAGAGATTGCAGGAAGTGGTGAAGGATTAGAGATTGTTGCTTTTAAGCTTTTGGAGTGGGCAGATGCTAAGCGATGCCTCACTGAACTATATGCTTGCTTCTATGAAAATCATCCCAATCATAGGTCTGCCTTAACTCCGGTATTCAGAGGAATTCCAGTTGCCATCAATAGAAAAGCATTTGGCTCGTTTCTTGCCCTTGGCTCTAGCCTAGTCTTACTTGTGTCTATTACAGTATCCATACAGGGCAGAAAGCCGGACAAACTTGAGGTTTCTGGGGACGGAGAGCAGAGTGTGCTTGTTGGAGATAGTGTTCTCCTAAATTTTCAAAGTGCTAATGGAAAGGTGAGTACAAAAATCGACCAAGCTGAAGAAAACTTGGTTAGCGACGAAGTCCTGGCAGAGCTTATACAAGTTCATCAGCATAGGGCTGATATGGTACGCCTGGAGCTCTCTTCAATGAAAGAATACAAGCCCGTTAAAGTTTATCTAGACCGTTTTGATAATTTGCATGGTCAGCATATCGATGCCCTCCGGAAGGGAGACTTGATATTAGCTTCAACTATATTGCAATCAATATACGTACTTTCTAGAAACTTAGACAGAGATGGGTTCTGGGATCGTCCGAAGACGGAACAAGCAGAGACAAAAAATAGACCTCCAAAGGTGAGGAGGCCAGATATTAGACCGATGATGCTTCCCCCCCCCTTCCCTTTCTTGTCTTGAAAAACGGGCTAGGTTGAGTGAATCCTATAAAACTCGAATAGCCGAAATGTATATTGGAGAGGACTCTTTGAAGGAGGTCGCTTCCAAAGCATCTGGAGTAGATGAAATATGCTCCGATCAGGATCCCGCTAGTCCTGGTCCTTTCACCGATGCTTTTCCAGTGGGTCAATAGGTATCCACAGTAAGGTTGCGTTCACAACTAGAAGCCATACGCTGACCAATCTGATCTCGCTCGCTTTCAAGGATGGGTTGCAATCAATCTTGGAGCCGTAGCCGCAGTTATTCCGGCCGATCGCGCTCCAAATCATAGAGCACTTTTTCGATATACCAATCCTCTGGCATTCCTGGCCAATGGGCTTTAGCTTGCTCAATTAACCGCTCCGCCAACGCCCACTGTCTTCCCACCAAATACCGCAACCGTTGCTTCAAAGGATTTTCAGCGGGAGTATTGTCCGAAGTTGCCATTTGCGCCCCCGTCGGCACCGAACTTTGCAACTTTTTCATCGCCTCCAACGTATTGCGATACTCATCCCACTGTTCCATTTCCGAATAAAACGTCGCCGCCCTTTGATAATCCTCCAACGCCCGTTTCAACTCCTCAATACGGGCATAGGCTTGGGCACGGGCAAGGAAAAATTTTGGTTTCTGATCATCCCGCGCGATCGCTTCCCCATAGGCAGCGATCTTTAACCAATCTGCGGCGCAGGGCGAAAAGGACTGGATTTTGGACCGTATTGCTCAGAAAATTGAAGTGTTTCGTCGGGGAAATGATGGCTTAAAAAAGGTGACGGTGGTGACTGGGGATTGAAACATTGACCGGTCCCATGTTGCCCGGTTTTGAATAGGTGGGGCGATCCGTTTTTGAGCTGTGAGTAAGACTATGCTGAAATAAATCACCAACAAAAATCTTGATGACCCTAGCCGAACTTTTACCCGAAATCCGCAAACTAACCGAATCTGAGAAATACCAACTATTTCAAATCCTGAAGAAAGAATTAGTCCCCAACCCCGACAAGCCACCCGCCATGTCCGGCGCTGAATTTTTCGATTCCATCAGAGAGAAAGTTGCTGATATCCCTTCTGAGCCGAAAACACCAAAAGGTTTAAACGGTCCTCAACTGCTGGATACTATTGAAAAACGATTTGCCGACTGTCCTGGTTTTGAATTGCCCGAAATACCTCGTGAATCGATTCGTCCCGCCAACTTTTTTACCGAATAACAGCTTCGTCCAATTGATTGAATATCGACTAAACTTTGACCATGACTTTGGCTGAACTTTTGCCCAGTATTCGTCAGTTAACTGACGTAGAAAAACGAGAATTATTCAAGATTCTGGGTAGGGAGCTTCCGCCTGAATCTAGCGAGCCTCGTATGCTCTCTGGGCTTGAAATTATTGAGCTGATGGAACAAAGTTTCGCGGATTTTCCCGACTTTGAATTGCCCGAAATCCCCCGCGAACCTATTCATACAGATCACACCCTCTTCGGCGAAGAGTAATGGACATTGTCTTCGACACCAATGTCATCTCGGAATTAATGAAGCCCCAAGTTGCAGGATTTCTTAGGAACTGGATGACCCGGTGGAATCAATCAAAGTTCTACACCACCAGCATTACCCAGGCAGAAGTTTTCTACGGGGCGTTGCAGGATTGAGAGATGATGGGAAGTGATCAGCCATCGAATCCAAACTC
>ERZ1740067.320-NODE-320-length-39580-cov-5.821050_pt1 | contig 39580 bp, 36 predicted proteins | sample MGYA00581736_ERZ1740067 | MGnify/ENA primary metagenome ERZ1740067 (study PRJEB43018, sample SAMN04849236) | marine metagenome | isolation source: floating plastic debris | place: Pacific Ocean | collected 2008-08-27 | study: EMG produced TPA metagenomics assembly... | reverse complement strand
GAAGACCGGGACGGCAATAAAGCTGGCGGGCGCGTCGGCAGAAGGGCCGTAAGGTGCGAAGTCTTCAAACGTGGATTCGCCTTTGTCCCCTGCAGCGGCTGCGCGATACATGCGCCCAAGGCCTGACTCTGCCCATTCGCCGCGTGCCAGGTTGGTCGCGTAGTCAGCTTTTTTGGAGACCGAATAGATCAGGTTGCCTCGGGTATCGAAGAGGAACACATCATAGTATTTGCGGGTTTCCTGCAGCTCTCGAAACCACGGGTGATAGTGGCCGTGGTGGTCGGAGTACAGCGAGCCATCTGGCGCCTGAGTGAGGCGCTGTTTTGATCCGGCGGTGTTTGGATTGGCCTTAATATAGAGGTTCTGCAGTTGAGATTTCTGCCCGCTTCCCAGTGCGGTCCAACCGTCCGTAAATGAGGTGACTGCTTCAATGATCATGTCATTGGTGGCGAGGAATTTTATCTCGTCATCAATTGCCTCTAGGTAGTCCTGCACTGCATGGGCGCGGTCGCTTGAGATGACGAGAAGTTCTTTCTCGATCGCATGATCAAGAGCAGATCTGGCACCAAAAAAGCCCAGAACACTCGTAATCAGAACCGCGAAGGCGGCAAGACCAATGATAACGGCAGGCAGCTTGTGCCGCAGTTTGAGAGACGAAAAAGTAAGAGACCCCATGTGCCCATAACCTCTTGTTCCCGGACGCGATTTCTCCGCGCTCCAGGTCGTCCCCGCCTGAATAATTAGACGTCGTTCTTTAAGGTTGAGTGAACGCGTGCCGGTTGCGCCAAAGTTGCAACGACATTTGGTAACTGATTTGTTAACGTCTTCGCCGGGTGCCGATGGAAGCAATGAGGGGCTAGGCATGCATTTTGGACTTTTCCGGTCAGTGGGAGCTGCCGGCGCAGCGTTGTGCGCGCTTGTCGCTGCACCATCGATGGTGGTGGCAGACACGACAGGCATAACTGAGCACTCGGCGCAGGGCCAGCAAACGGCTGTTGCAGCCCTGCCGGCCCGTTCTCCACGCCACTGGCGCATCCTGAGGGATCGGTGGACGGCCACTGACGAAAAAGCCTATGAGGACTTCATCACCGCGATAGGCGAGAGCAACTGCCGCACAACAGATCAGTGTCTCAAACATGCGGCTAATGTGTATCGTGGGCGCAACCCGGCGGGCGTTCGTTACTTCGCGGACTGTGCTGACCTTCCCTACACACTGCGCGGCTACTTCGCCTGGATGAACGGGCTGCCGTTTGCATTCGCCTCGGCAGTCGCCCCGAACGGGTACACCCGTGATGTTCGCTATGTGGCCAAGGGCAACCGGGTCATTGAAAAATCGGTGGTCATTAACTGGCCGGGACAAGCGCCAATGGATGGTCCGGACACCCTCCGCCGGGTGTCCAACTACGTGTCGACCGCCATGTACCGCTATCACCCGGAAGAAAAGCGCGGGATGCAGCCTGACCATTATTCAAGCAGCATCGACCCGCGCTCCATTCGTCCCGGCACCAATATCTATGATCCCAATGGCCATGTGGCGGTTGTCTATCGGGTCGATCCGGACGGCCGCATTCACTACATCGATGCGCATCCGGACAATTCCATTACCCGCGGCGTTTACGGTCGCAAGTTCGTGCGCGCCCGGCCCACCATGGGCGCGGGGTTCAAGAACTGGCGGCCGGTCCAGCTTGTTGGGGCCACCAGAGCTTCGGATGGCAGCCTGGTCGGAGGGCGCTACACCTATACGAGCAATTCCGAGATCGAAGACTTTTCCGTTGATCAGTACTTTGGCAATCACACGCCCAACCAGCGCCAGTGGCAGGGGGGCTCGTTTGCCTTCAACGGCCAGCGGCTTGATTATTATGACTGGGTGCGCACGGCAGTCGCGGGCCGCAACCTTGTTTATGACCCGCTGGTGGAAACCCGCAATATGATGCGCGGGTTATGTGATGACCTGACTTACCGGGTCTATGCCGTTGAAGAGGCGGTTTCCGCAGGTATCAGCCGGAAGCCGCAGCCCTCGCGTCTGCCGCAAAACATCTATGGCACCAGCGGCGAGTGGGAGACTTACTCCACGCCGTCGCGCGACGCGCGCCTGAAAACCTCATTCGTTGAGTTGCGTGATGAGATTGCGCGCTTTGTATCGCTGGTGGAAGACGGCAGCGATCGGGTCAAGTACAGCGGCACGGACGTTCGCGCTGATCTGCTGACTGTCTACCGTCAGGAAGCTGCTGCCTGCTCGGTGACTTACACCAATTCGTCCGGCAAGCCTGTCTCACTTGGGTTTGGGCAGGTTCATGACAGGCTGTTTGATCTGTCCTTTGACCCCTACCATTGCGTGGAACGTCGATGGGGTGCCACCAGTCAGAATGAGCTTGCGTCGTGCAAGGATGGCAGCGGCAAGCGGGCCTGGTATCAAGCCGAACAACGGCTGCGTAACCAGACCGAGCGGACATATGATGTTCGCATGGACTTTTCCCTTGCGCAGCTGCGGTCCGGTGTAGCGGGATCGGGCAAGGCATCGCCTCCGGATATCGATGATGAAAAACTTCTCATGACGCCGGCACCGCAAATCAGCGCTGACATAAAGGGAACTGTTCAGCAGTAGTATTCACTCGGCGTGCCTTGCGCTTGGGCGGTAAGCCATTAGGTTACGGCTCCCGACCGTTAAACTGCAGGCCAGCTTGTATGAGTTCTTCCGATACCAATCTGCTTCACCTGCTGAAAACCCGCAGGTCCATTGTTGCCCGTGACATGGGAGATGAGGGGCCGGACGTACATCAGCTGAATGACATTCTGCAGGCAGGCCTGCGTGTGCCTGATCATGGCAAGCTTGGACCGTGGCGCTTCATCGTTTTTGAAGGGGCAGCGCGTGCTCAGTTCGGGGGCGTGTTGGAGGCGGCTTATCTTGCCAGCGGAATGCCGGACGAAGATGACCGCAGGCAGTTTGAGCGCGAGCGGTTTACCCGTGCGCCTGTGGTCGTTGCCGTCATCTCAATCGTGAAGCCGGAGTCCAAAATCCCGGAGTGGGAGCAGATACTCTCGTCAGGCGCCGCCTGCCAGAACATGCTCAACGCGGCGGCTTCCATGGGCTTTGCCGGGCAGTGGCTGACGGAGTGGTACGCGTATGATCCCATGGTACTGCAGGCCCTCCAGTTGCATGAAAATGAACGCGTTGCCGGCTTCATGTATTTCGGCTCTGTCGTCAATACACCCAATGAGCGCGTCCGGCCTGCCCTGGACGACAAGGTGAGCCGCTGGCGCCTGGAGCTCTGACGCGCGGGACTGTGCTACCGGGTCATCGGGTAGTGGGGGTATAGATCCTGTTCCCTTTTGTGCGCCTGATAGAGCCGCCATATGCTCGGTGGTTTAAAGCCGCGTTTGCGGTTTCGGTCGCCGATTTCAAAGAGCATACGGTTTTGCTCAAACAGGGTGGCGTAGGCTTCCCGCAGCGTGGTTTTACGGTCCCAGATGTGGGTCGCCTCGCCACCTGCGCCGTTGATTTCCATCAGTTTGAAGCCTTCGCCGCGCTGGAGCTTGGCCATGCTTTCAAAGCGTAAATCAAACCGACCGATGTAAAACTCGGGAATGCTTTTTGCGACCTCGTCGAAGGCCTGTTCCATTTCCGGAGTGATGAAAGCAGCACCGTCGCGGAAAATGGTGCCGCGTGAGTGGCTTCCGGCGAAGGCAAGGCGGAACGGTTCGCCTCTGGGAAGAATTTTGCCCCACGAAGCTTCATGGCGCGGCAGGTAGACATGCTGCAGCAGGCCCGCTCGCACATCTGCCTGAATAAGTGCCTTGAGCGTCGAAACGCCATCGCCGATGACATGAGGAAAGTATTTGAGCGTCAGTGAAAAGATGCGGCCCTTGTCCTCACCGGGCAGCCGCACATAGAACACCCCGGCTTCCGCCTCATGCTCAACCATCTCCTGCAGAACCATGGTGGCACCGGCGGGGTAGTCGGTGAGGTAGCTCCGAAGCTCCTCTTCACAGCGGATCGGCTGGACGCCGACACCCCGGCAGCCAATGTCGGGCTTTGCGACGATTGGAAAGGTCAGGCCGCGTGCCTGCATGGCACCATGTGCAGCAGCAAGGTCGTTTGCCACGCCGTCCGCACCTGATCCCGTTCGCGTTGGCGTTCGCGTCAGCGACACCCAGGCAGCGGTTACCTCTTTGGATTTCCCTGCGAGGATGTCAAAAATCTCTGCCTTGCTTTCCCCGGCCATGCCGCCGTCCGGGAAGGAAGGGTTGGCCAGAAGTGCGAGCCCCGGTCCGCGATACCACAAGGCCAAGAAGCACCATTGCAGCGCGATAGGGGCATAGAAAAGCCACGACGGCCAGAACTCAAAGAATGAGACAGGCGGTCCCGACATATCCAGCGGCGGCATGCCCACATGGATGGGACGATTTGGTGAGATCGTATTGGCAGTCATGTCGGCGATGTCGTGAAAATTTTGCTATGCGTCGTGTTGCGGTGTTTCAGCTGATGTGGCCGCTTCGTTGCGCCGCTTCAGAATAGTCGCTGTTATACGCGGCAACACAATAGCTAGAACAATCACAAGTGCGGCAACTCCCCAGCGCCACGGGCCCAGATCATTCAGCACTGTTTCGCCCAGAATGGCGATGAGGCCATAGAGCCCGGTGGACCATCCAGCCGCCAGGCCGCCGGCATACAGCGCAAATCGCGGGAACGGTATGCCCACAAAACCGGCTGCCGTGTAAGTGGGCAGTCTCATGCCCGGGATGCAGCGAGCGCCGAACAGAGTAACGAACAAGGACCCTTCCAGAAACTCCCGTCCGCGCATGATGCGATGTTCGGACACCCATTGCCGCGCACTTGGCCAACGGGCTGCAGCCGCGCCCACACCGTAGAGTCCAAGGTCACCAAAGAGAATGCCGATGTAGAGTGCCAGCAAGGCCGCGCCATGTGGCAGCACACCTTCAGAGGCGAGAAGGGCAGCCGTCACCGTCGCGGCGTCCTCGAGAATGAGAGTGCCGATCGTGATCGCCAACATCACCAATAGCTGGTTGTCGGAGAACGACTCGATGAGGGCCAGGAGCCCCTCGTAGGACAGGTCCATATGGTGTCCGGCGCAGAAGTGAATCAGGTCGCGGGCAATCTACCCGTGTTGGCAGGATCGCCCAAATCGTCTTTCAGGCAGGTTACGGCATGTCAGAACGCCTGTATTCCGCGAGATTTTACGGGTCGTGAGCAGACGCGCGGTCGATGGCCGCATCAATTTCAGATTTGGAGTTCCATGGCAGGAAGTGGTTTTGACCGTCGAGGATCGTCACGGTCAATGGGGCGGAGGTGAAGTGCTCTTCCATATAGGGAACATTCTCAAAGGGTGTCAGATTATCGTCAGTTCCGTGAATGATCTGGACCGGCATGGTCAGGTCACCCAGCTGAGGCTGCAACGCCAGAAGTTCCTTCTCAAGAACCAGCAGTTCACGATTTGCATTTCGGATCATGCGGGGCAAGACGTGGCGCACGCCCCACCATTCCCCGATCGGCTGCATGAAGTGAATTTCTTCAAGCGCCGGGTCCAGTGATCCTGCGACAATCACCAAAGCCTTGACCCTGTCAGGCCGCAGCAGGCCCAGCGTGGCAGCCACCGGCCCTCCAAGCGAATGGCCAACGACGATCACCGGCGTTGCGACGTCATCTACCAACGGCGCAATTGCCTCAGCCTGTGCCTGCAGGGACGGGACGGCATCATCAGGCCCGCTTGCGCCAAACCCAGCCCGATCAACCGCGACATACTCAAACCCATCCGGGACGTCTGCAAGGTAATCTTCCCACGCGCCTGCGGACCCCGGTGTGCCATGGATAAAAATCACACGTGTTCCAGTGCGACCACCGGCGCGTTGGGCGGCCATCTGTGTGTCGTTCCAGTCATAGGTAATGAGATCGACCGCTTGCGCCGGCTGTGCTCCGGCAAACTGACCTGCGCCGGTCATGCTTGCCAATACCAGACCAATCGTGTGCAGCGACCGGGACTTGCGCCTGCGGTCACCCGCATTTGCTTTTGATGCGGCAACCATGCGGCGGGTGGAACTGGGAGGCGTCATGCGGATGTCCGGTGGGCGACGTTAGGTGGTGTGCCGACTAGGCCGGTCCGCCGGGGAGGCCTCGAATTTCCCCATCTTCGCCGCGAACCATTGCCCGGCTTTGGCGCAAGGCAACAGCGTGTCCCGGCATCTTGTCTTTTGGCTTCTGTGCGCCGCCTGATGAGCGCCTGCCAAACAGGGACAGGACCGCGACAAGGAGCATCGCCGTTCCGAACACGATAGCGCCGGGTTGGCTCGTCTGCAGGATTTGCCATACGCCAGCGGCGCCAAGAGCGGCGATGATGAGAAACACAATCAATCTTCCACGCATGCGAAAACCTCCAGACATCCGGCAGTCACTCACGCCTGCCGTCTACTCCCCAACAGATAGGTGACCACTTACGCGGATACGAGACAAGTCTTTGCGACATTCGCCGCATTTCGTCCGTGCCAGACGGCCGATATGCGCGGAACAGGCTTCCTTGTCGGTATTCCCGTGATAGCGTTCGCGCCCGTGCCACATCTGTCATTTCGCGGTCGTACAAAGTCGCCAGGGCAAATCCGAAGTAGCCACCCTATGAGCCTGTTCACTCTTTCAGCTGACCGCATTGCGCTTTACCGGGCGCATCTATCGGAGCTTGCCCGCCTGGCAGCGCCGACGATGGTGCAGCGCGGCGGTGTGCTGACCATGTCGGTTGTGGATACAGTGATGGTCGGCAATTTCTCATCCGAGCAGTTGGCCTTTCAGGCGATCGGTCACGTGCCCTATGCCTTTGTGATGCTGTTCCTGCTAGGCGGCATCATGGGGCAACTCGTTGTTACATCGAACGCCTTTGGGGCGGGGGAGCATGCGGCCTGCGGCGCGGCCTGGCGCCGGGGTATCCCTTATGCGTTTGGTCTTGGTTGCCTGGGACTTCTATTCTGTGTCTTTGGTGGGCCGATCCTGTCCCTCACAGGCCAGTCTGAGGAACTGGCCGTTGAAGGCGGTAAGGTCAGCATCGTTCTGGGCATAGCCCTGCCGTTCCTGCTGATGACAGTGGCGGGGGGCTACTTCCTTGAAGGCATCAAGCGGCCGCTGCCGGGCATGATCGTCATGATCGCGGCCAACCTGCTCAACATTCTGGCGAACTGGATTTTGGTGTTTGGCGTCGGACCGTTTCCGGCCATGGGCGCGGTCGGGTCCGCGGTTGCGACCGCGACTGTCTGGACGTTTCAGGCACTCGTGATCAATCTGTACATCTGGCATTTGCGGGATGGCATGACCTTCGGCATTCGCACGCGCGTCGCTGACACATGGCGCGCCTTTTGGCACGGCGGACGGCGTCAGCGTGTTCTGGGCTACGCAGCGGGCGCCAGTCTGGGCACGGAAAACGCGGCCTTCTCTATCATGCAGTTGATGGCCGGCCTCATGGGGCCCATCGCGCTGGCGGCCTACGCGGTCACCTTCAACGCCTTTGCTGTCGCCTTTATGGTGTCCATCGGTATTGGCACGGCAACAGCGGTCAGGGTCGGTTTCTACTATGGCCAACGCGACAAGGATCAGATGGCGGTGGCGGGTTGGACGGGACTTGCGTTCAACCTCATTGTCATGACGCTGCTCGGAGCGGCGTTGATTGTCTTTTCAGCACCCATTGCGCGTGCCTATGGCGACGACGCGGAACTCATCATGCTGGCGGCGGGCATGATCGCCTTCATCGCAATTGTTCTACCGCTGGACACGGTTCAAACTGTGATGGCGAGTGCGTTGCGGGGCATGGGGGAGACATGGGTGCCGACCGGCTTTCACCTGATCTCGTACTTCGTGATTATGGTGCCGCTGGCGTGGTATCTCGGTTTGCATCTTGGGCGCGAGCCCATCGGCCTGCTCGAGGCATTTCTTGTGGCAAGCATATTCTCGGCCACTGTCATCAGTGTACGGTTCAAATATCTTTCCGCCCGCGGTGGTGCGGGAGGACTGGCCAACGGCTCCATGCCGGCCAATCCCCCAACAGCGTCTGACGTTTGACGTTACTCAGCAGCGCTTGAGTAGTTCTCACTCGGAGGCGTTGGAACCGGCGTATCCACCGTTGCTGTCACAGCGACCGTCTCCGGTGCGTTGGCGTTGTCTGCCTTGGGTGCCGGTGCGGTCTTCTTTGTAGGCTTTTTGGCTTTGGAGCTGGCCTTGGTCTTTGCCTTCACTTTGGCCTTGGTTTTCGTCTTCGCCTTGGTTGCAGCCTTCTTTTTTGCCGGCGCTTTCTTCTTGCGGGTCCTCTGGGCGGCGGCTTCCGCCTGCGCCTCCTTCAGGCGCTTGTGCCCGGCAAGGGCGTCAGAAGCCTGGAAGGCCTGCATTTCCATCTTCCGCTCGAAGGCGTCTTCAAGCTCGATGGCGGCCTCGGTAATCATCTCGGCCATCACGTCCACGTCGGGGATAGTCTCGCGATCGGCCATCAGGCCGAAGTCGATCGAGTCCATATAGCTGGTCACTGTGATGTTGAGCGCCTGGCTATGCACCAGAACGGACATCGGGTAGTTGGCCACCAGCTTGGCGCCATTGATATAGAGCTGCTCGCGTGGGCCTGGCACATTGGAGATCACCAGATTGGCCGGCGGCGGAACAGTGCCGCCGAGGCCCACTGCGTTGGTCGCCAGCACGGCTGCATTGAGAAGCAGCGAATAGTTCGTTGCAGCCTCGCGGGACAAGTGATTGACCTTGTCCTTGGCCGCGCGGGACGATTTCTTGATGGCTTCAAGACGCTCCAGCGGATCTTCCACATCTGTTGCCAGCGTGGTGATGATCATGGAAATCGAGTTGCCTTCCTGAACCGCATCCTTCGGCCGTACGGACACAGGGCACATGGTGGTCAGCGGTTTGCCCGGGAGCGAATTGTGCAGTTTCAGATATTTGCGCAAGGCACCGGCGCAAATGGCAAGCACAAGGTCGTTGATGGTGGCGTCAAGGTTGTTGCCCGCATCCTTCACCCGGCTCAGCGGCAGGGTCGCAATGCCAAACCGGCGGTGACGGGTGATGGTCGTGTTGAACACGGTGCTGGGTGACTGGAAGGGGAGCGGCGCTTCGCGGCTATCGCCTGAGAGCATATGGAAGCCGCCGCGCAGCATCCTGCCGCCGAGTTCTCCAAGTGTCCGTGTGGTCGTGCCGACGCCTTCAGCGACCTGACCCAGGGATTCTGTCGCAAGGGACACCATATCCCGCTTGATCTGTTGCTTGGCAGGCAGCTTTGCCTGCTTCGGTGCCATCTGCCAGAAACCCTTGTCCATCTTGTTGCGGGCCGAGCGGGACAGGGTGGAAGACAAAATCGCGGTTGCGGCAACGCCATCCACCAAAGCGTGGTGAACTTTGATGTACTGCGCGACCCGGTTCCCCTCGATGCCCTCGATGCAATAGCACTCCCATAGCGGGTGATTGCGGTCGAGGCGCTGGCCGTGCAGCCGCGAGACGAATGTCGTCAGTTGTTCCATCGTGCCCGGCTCGGGCAGGCGGACGAACCGAATGTGGTAGTCGAGGTCAAAATCCTCGTCCTCAACCCAGCGCGGCGTCAGTTCCAGCTTGGAGAGCTGGCCACCCAGTTTCAGGCTGAACGGCGGCTGTGGCGGGGCTGACAGGTCGAACCGGTCAAACATGTCCTGAAAGAAGTTGCCCTTGTAGCGGGGCGGCAGTTCGAGGATCTGCAGGCCGGCCACATGGGTCGGGCTTTCATCCGTTTCTACGGTGAGAAATGCAGAGTCCTGAATATTCAGACGGCGCATGTGGTCGTCCCCTGTTGAGAAAAACGCTGTTTTCGGGGGCTTTTCCAAATACACAACGCCGGAAAGCCTTTAATTTCAGCAGTTTACATCGTTGCTGCAGTGCAATCTAGGGGGCGGGAGTGAATCGACGCTTACGATTGACGATGATCAGGCATGTGTTGAACGCATGAGAACCCTTTTGGCCTGCAGCAGATGGGGTCGGTCAATCATCTTGCCGTTCAGGGACAGCACGCCGGCATCAGGTGCTGCGTCAAAGGCATCAACGATTGCCTGGGCATGCGCCACCTCCTGTGCCGAGGGTGTCAGCGCCTCGTTGATCACCGCGACCTGTGCCGGGTGGATGGCGAGTTTCGCGTCGAAACCATCCCGCACAGCTTCGGCCAGTTCGTCACGCAACCCTTCCTCATCGCGGAAATCAGTGTAGACGCCGTCTATGGCCAGAACGCCGGCGGCACGTGCAGCCGCGAGGGTGAGCGAGCGCGCCAGGCGGAAGATGTCCGTGTAACTCCCGTCGGCCCGGCGGTTGGACGTTGCGCCCAGTTCCGCGGCCAGGTCTTCAGCGCCCCAGGACAACCCGGCCAGCCGCTCCGGTGCATGGACGTAGCCGTCCATGGCAAACAGGGCGGCCGGTGTTTCCGTGGACACGGTCAGAATACCAATGCTTCCGACGTCGAGCCCGGCCTTGGCTTCGTGCTCTGCCAGCAGGTCTGACAGACCCTGCACGCCTTGCGGTGTGGCTTTGGGCAACATCACATAGTCGGGGCGGGGGGCTGCAATGGCAGCGACATCGTCTGCGCAATACTCGCCGTCGAGTGGATTGACCCGCACGACAATGGTTTTGCTCTGACGATCACCGGACTTCAGAAAGCTTGCGGTATCTTCGCGCGCGGCAGCCTTTGCGCTTTCAGCAACTGAATCTTCCAGGTCGAGGATCAGGCCATCGGCGTCGCTGCCCAATGCTTTGGTGCGTTTCTTTTCGCTGTCAGCGGGAACAAACAGGAGAGACCGCATCAGGACGCCTCTGCCGGGCGTTTCAGCATCAGGGCCTGGCGGCGACACCGAGCCACCTCGTCGCCATGCTGATTGAACGCCACGTGATCCAGCGTGACGATGCCCTGTGTGGGCCGCGATTTGGACTCCCGCTTGGAGATCACGTGCGTCTGAACGCGCATCGTATCGCCGTGAAAGAGCGGTTTGGGAAAATTGACATCTGTCATGCCCAGGTTGGCCACGGTTGTGCCGAGCGTCGTGTCATGCACCGAGATGCCGATGACAAGACCAAGGGTAAAGAGTGAGTTCACCAGCGGCTTACCGAACTCGGTCTGCGTCTCCGCATAGTGGTGATCCAGATGAAGTGCTGCCGGATTCATGGTCATCGCCGAAAACAGCGTATTGTCGCTTTCGGTAATGGTGCGCCGGATCGGATGGTCAATGACCAGCCCATCCTCGAACTCTTCAAAATACAAACCAGCCATTTCCACCCTCACGTTCTTTGGGGCATGACTGTAAATACGTGACGGAAACTCCCGTCAAGCTGAGCCGAAGTGGAAAAGTGAATGTTTGAGCTGACCGAAGATCAGCAGGCCATTGTGGATGCCGTGAACAAGGTGTGCATGGCCTTTGGTGATGACTACTGGCTGGCGCGCGACACTGACGGAGCGTTTCCGGATGCATTTGTCGCTGACATGGCCGCTGGTGGGTGGCTGGGCACGGCGATGCCTGAGGCCTACGGAGGGGCCGGGCTGGGCGTCACCGAAGCAGCGCTTGTCATGCATACGGTGGCGCGGGCCGGGGCAGGGTTCTCTGGAGCCAGCGCCATCCACATCAACATGTTCGGGCCTATGCCGTTGGTGGTGTTCGGCACAGACGCGCAGAAAGAGCGGCATCTACCGCCGCTGATTGCGGGCAAGGAGCGGTGCTGTTTCGGTGTGACGGAACCCAATGCCGGGCTCAACACCACAGCCATTGAAACCCGCGCCGAGCGGAACGGCGACCACTACATCATCAATGGCCGCAAGATGTGGACATCAACGGCCCAAAGCGCGTCAAAGATTTTGTTACTGGCCCGCACGACACCCCTGGCGGATGTGCGCAAACCTACTGATGGCATCAGTCTGTTCTACACAGACATGGACCGATCAGCCGTCGATGTACATGTGATCGACAAGATGGGGCGTAAGGCTGTCGACTCCAATGCGCTCTTTATCGACGGCCTCAAGGTCCCGGCAGACGACCTGATCGGGGAGGAGGGGCGGGGGTTTGAATATCTCCTGCACGGCCTCAACCCGGAACGCATCCTGATTGGTGCCGAAGCCGTCGGCCTTGGGCAGTTGTCGTTGGAGCGCGCGGCGACCTATGCGCGGGAGCGAGAAGTCTTCGGGCGGCCCATCGGTCAGAACCAGGCAATCCAGCATCCGCTCGCTGCAAGCTGGGCAGAGCTTGAGGCCGCGTGGCTCATGTGCATGAAGGCCGCGCACCTCTATGCCGCCGGCAAGCCGTGCGGCGCGGAGGCCAATGCAGCAAAATACCTGTCGGCTGAAGCTGGTTTTACGGCCTGCGAGCGATCAGTAATGACCCATGGCGGCATGGGCTACGCCAAGGAGTTTCATGTGGAGCGCTATCTGCGCGAAGTCATGATCGCCCGCATCGCCCCCGTCAGCCGGGAACTGATCCTGTCGTTCCTGGCTGAGCGAGTGCTGGAGTTGCCCAAGAGCTATTGAGCAGGAGCTGCTTCATGCTGCTTCTGCCAGTCATCCAGATAGTCCCGGCTGGCTTTGTAGGCGTCCAGCCCCCACCAGATAACGGCAACAGCGATCACCAAAATGGTGGTGGCGACGATGGCCAGTGACACATTCAGCATTGAATCATCGGCAAACCAGAAGTCTGTGACCAGCGCAATGGCCGTCGGCCCCAAGCCAAGGCCGATGATGGTGACTACAAAGATCATGAAGGCTGATGCCTGTCCACGCATCTGGTTTGGCATGATTTCCTGCACGCCGGAAGGACCGGCGCCCGTGCAGAAGGTTGCGAAGAAAGTTGAGGGCGCGATCAGCACCATGGCCAGCGTGGCACTTTCCACGAAGGGATACAGCACGGTGAATGGAATGGCCGCAGCTGCGCCATACAGCAAGACGCGCAGTTTGCCGTCCTTGTAGCCGATGGCAGTGAGCTTGTCGGCCATCCAGCCGCCGGTCACAACGCCCGCCGTGCCGAACACCACGACCACTAGGCCGTAATAGATACCGGCTTCGCCCGCCGTCCATCCGTGGGTGCGAATGAAGAAGGTGGGGATCCAGGCCGACACGCCATAGGCCATCATGGCGCACAGGGCGTAGCCCACATGGTGCGAGAACAGCGTTCGCGCGTTGTCGCTCATATAGGCGACCACATCCTTGACCGGAACGGACTCGACTTTCTCGTTGCCGTCCGCATCTACGCTCTTGCGCACATGCCCGCGTCGCGTTGGCTCCTTGAGCGTTAGCGCCCAAAGAGCCACAAGAAGTCCTGGAAGGCCGACCACAAAGAACACGACCTGCCACGCATACACTTCGCCCACGATGGGAAGGACCGTGTGCTCAACACCTGAGACAGCAGAGACAACAACGCCGCCGATAACGAGGGCGAGGCCGGCACCGATGTAAACGCCCATGCCGTAGACGCCAAGTGCCGCACCGCGTTTGTCCGGTGGAAAATAGTCGGCAAGGATGGAGTAGGCGGCAGGCGACAGGGCCGCTTCGCCGACACCGACACCCATGCGGAACAAGAAAAGCTGCCAGTAGGTTTTGGCGACGCCGCACAACGCCGTCATGATGCTCCAGAAGGCAATGCCTATGGCGATGATCCGCACACGGTGCTGTACGTCGACCATACGACCAATGGGCAGGCCGCAAATTGTGTAGAACAGCGCAAATGCAAAGCCGATGAGCAGGCTCATCTCGGTGTCGGAGATTTCCAGGTCGCGACGGATGGGCACGACCAGCAGGCTGAGGATCTGCCGGTCGATGAAGGAGAACGTGTAGGCGAGCACAAGAACGCCAACCACGTACCAGGCATAAGCCCGGCTGGGGTAGGGCGGTTCGTCAGCGGAAGGCGGCGCGTCGTCGTGAATGGCCGGGGTCTGTGTCCCGGCTTCCACCATGTCGTCAGCGATGTGCTGAATTTCGTCGTCCTGGCCGTTTCCGGTCATACGGCATGCCTCCCCAGCATGATTTTGGTCTTGTGGCGCGTTGCCTTTGGGGGCCATGCGGCCCCGTTAACAGCATCCTAACGGGGAACCTTCGGAAACCAACAGAAAACCTAGATTTTTAGTTGGCACGCGGTTTGAAACGTCTCGGGCACAAAGGAGCCTGAAGATGACCGCCGTCGCCAATATTCAAACGTCCGGATCAACCACCAACGTGGTCGCCGCGGTGAAAACCGCAGCGGCAACCACCGGGGCTGATTTCGACTATCTGTTGCAGACGGCGGTTCGCGAAAGCTCGCTGAATCCTGCGGCAAAAGCCAAAACATCCAGTGCGTCAGGCCTGTTCCAGTTCATCGAGCAGACATGGCTTGGCGTGGTCAAGCGGCACGGGGCCGAGTTCGGTCTTGGGGCCCAGGCCGCAGAAATCGACACGACGTCAGGTGGTCGGCACAAAGTGACGGACAAGGACGCCAGGGAGGCAATTCTTGCCTTGCGTCATGATCCTGAAGTTTCCGCACTCATGGCCGGGGCGCTCACCAAGGAGAGCCAGCAGGCCCTGGAAAACGGCATTGGCCGTGAGGCCACGCCGGGTGAGTTGTACACCGCCCACTTCCTGGGAGCCGGCGGCGCCATCAAGCTCATCAATGCGGCGGAGAGTGCTCCGTCGGCCACCGCATCTGAGCTGTTCCCAAGTGCGGCCAATGCCAACAAGTCGATTTTCTACAACAAGAACGGCAGCCCCAAGACGGTCTCTCAGGTTTATGACCGTCTGACGCGTGAAACCGATATTGGCAGCAAGGCCGAAGCGGCGATCGCAGCTCTCCAGTCGGCACCCCAGCAAGTCGCGTCTGCCGGCACAAACCGTCCGACTGTCCAACAGTCTGTCAGTGGTCCGAGCGGCGCTGCGGCTTCATTGATGGTGCAACTGGCCGGTGGCCCGCTCCCCGGTCCGACCGCCATACCCGCATCCCGTCCGGCGCTGGTGCTGACACCAGCGGTGATGGATGTGCTGGCGTCGCTTGACCCACTGCCGTCGATCAATGGCGACAAAGAAACTGACGAGCGGCGCAACGCGGACAATGACGACTACGACCTTCCCGGCAGCGCCTTCACCAATCCCTATGCAGATGTTCTGCGAGGCACGCTGGCATAGGGCTGGCTAGTTGATGGCGCCTGCCGCCTTCAGGTCGTCAATCCCGGCGTCGTCATATCCAAGCTCTCGTAATATCTCAGCTGTGTGCTCGCCGATGGCGGGGGCAGGCCCGCGCACCTGATCGACCGTTGTGCCGTCGTCATTGGGCAGGCGGACGGGTCCCGCGACAGACTTGCCGGTGCCGCCTGCGCCGTCGGGTACATCCACAAACGCACCGGTTGCTTCGGCCTGTTTGTCATCTGCTACCTGCGCCATGGTCTGGACCGGAGCCCAAACCACATCTTCCGCGTCGAGACGTCGGCCCCATTCTTCAATGTCGTATTTGCTGAATTCTGCATCGAGCATCTGCACGAGTTCTGCGGCGTGTGTGCGGCGGGATTTGGCGGTGAGGAAGCGCTCGTCTTCTGCCAACTCCGGGCGGCCGATGGCTTTTGCAATTGGCCCGAAAATGTCGCCTGAATGGCGCGTCAGGAGGCAGAGCCACGTGCCGCAGGCGCACTGGAAGAAGTTATTGAGCGCGTTCACCGCCTGCTCGCGTGACTTGGTGGAGGCGACGCGGCCATAGCGCAGCTGGATCGCCATGTCGGAGGCGATTGAGTAAATGCCCGTGCGCAGGAGCGAGGCTTCAATCAAGCGCCCCTTGCCTGTCTTCGTCCGTTCAAAGAGGGCACCAAGAATGCCGTTGAGCGTTGCAAGGCCGGTGGTGTGATCACCCTGACCGATGCGCAGGGGGAAGGGCTCTGTGCCCTTGGGGGCTGTCAGGTTGGCAACGCCAGAGCGCGCCCAGAAGGCCGCCATATCAAAGCCGGGACGATCCTTTTCTTCGCCGGTTAGGCCGTAGCCGGTGACGCTGGCGTAGATCAGCTCAGGTTTTTCCTTGTGCAGAGTTTCCCAGTCCAGGCCGGCGCGGGCTAGGCCGCCCGGGCGGACGTTGGTGATAAAGACGTCAGCGGACATCACAAGCTTCTTGAGGGCTTCCGCGCCTTTTTCGTTGCGCAGGTCAATGGCCAGGCCGCGCTTGCCGCGATTGTCCATGTCGAAGATCGGATTGCCTTCAACGTTGGCGGCGGAAATGTTCTTGAACATGCCTCGGATGGCATCGCCGTGGAGAGGCTCCACCTTGATTACCTCTGCGCCCCAGTCGGCCATGATGCCGGCAGCGGCGGGTGCTGCAATGTAGGTGGCCAGTTCGACGACGCGGATGCCTTCAAGCATGGAAATTTCCCCGAATACACATGTGTTTTGTTTGGGGGGGATCATCCATAAGCGGACGGCGGCGTCAATGCATGTCCTCATGCCTTGAGCGCCGCCGCCTATTTAGGGTCAGGTCTGGTCCGCTATCTCGCGAAACAAGTGGAAGGTTTCGTATTCTCGATAGGAGCTTTCTTCCAGATCAACCGCATAATTGCTGTTGGCTGAAAGCTTCACGATGACCACATTGCGCGTCGGGTTCACATAGACGAACTGGTTGTAGACACCGATGCCGGAGTACTCGCCCTCGTCACCATCCAGAATCCACCACTGATAGCCATAGCCAACTGGCAGAAAGGCGTCATCATTGGCGCCCGGCAGCAGGTGAGGTGCGTCCGGAGTGACGGACGCTTTGGCCCAGTCGGCCGGCACGACTTGCTTGCCGTTCCAGTTGCCGCCATTGCGGAAGAGTTCGCCAAGCTTGGCATAGTCGCGAGCGGTCGCATTGAAACCGCCGAACGCCATCTCCATGCCCTCGCTGTCTGTCAGCCAGAAGGCATCGCTTTCAGCGCCAACCGGCTCCCAGAGTTTCTCGGACATGTAGTCCGCGACCGACCGACCAGTTGTTTTGACCAGCAAAGCACCCAGTACCTGTGTGTCGGTTGAGTTGTAGTGATTGACGGTGCCCGGCTCGTTCTTGCGTTCAAGGGTCGTCATGAACTCGTTCAGCGACCCGCCAAGGGCAAAGATGCGACCGAACCTGTTTATGTCCGAGTCCGGGTCAGAGTAGTCTTCGTTCCAGGCGGCACCGGACGACATCTGCAAGACGTCCTTGATGCTCACTCCATCATAAGCTGAGCCTGTCAGTTCAGGCAGGGTGTCGGAAATAGGCGCTTCGATATCCTTGATGTGGCCTTCGTCGACCGCAATTCCCACCAGCGCGGAAATGAAGCTCTTTGCGACTGACATGGAGAGCCATTGTTCATCGCGGCCACCGGTCAGCATGTAGCGCTCGAACACGACCTTGCCGTCCTTTAAAACAAGCAACGCACTGGTGTCGGTCTCACTTAGCAGGGCTTCGGTGTTCACCCGTTTGCCTTTGTAGTCAAAGGTCTCAGGCAGGCTGATGGGGTCACCGTCCGGGAAGTCGTAGGGGGTTGCGGACGCCGGAACTGTGTTGACCGGGAACATGTCATCCATGCGGTAGAAGTTGTCGTACTGCTCCTCGCCGGTAAACAGGGTCGCAATTGTCGACGCACGATCGATGTCGTCGGCCAGAAACACATAGGCTATGGCGCCGAGGACGGCGAGGGCGACAATGCCGCCAACCAGATACTTCTTCATGAGAGCGTTTCCTTTTTGGGTGTCTTCTTCTTGGATGATTTGGGGAGGGCCGAAAGGATGGCGCGCGCATGTGCACGGCCGGTTTCACGGGCCATATGCGGCACGCCCAGTTCGCGAAAAGAGGTCTGTCCGTAGACGAGCGAGAGAATGAGGCCTGCGGCCTCGCGCCGCTCGTCGGCAGAGCGGCCAAGGCTGTCACGTTCCATCTGAGCCATCATTAACTTGACGACGCGCCCGTACATGAGGGCGAGTCGTTTGCGGATCTTGTCGTCGCGCTCAGCCATGTACCAGAGTTCACCAACCACGTTGTTGGACACATCGTTGGCGAATGTGTTGTCGAACAGAAAATCGGCAAGGTCATAGGTGGTCATGGGCCGGGACTTGGGCCGCAGCTTGGCAACCCCGTCGTCACCTCGCTCGATCATGCGATCGATGAGCAGGTCGACCATGTCCGCCCGGTTGCCAACGAAGTATCGCACCAGAGAGCGGGGCAGGCTGCTTTCGTCTGCGACATCGCTCAGTGTGGTCTTTGCCAGCCCTTTTCGGACAACGCACTTCTCAAACGCTTCGAGAATCTGCTCCCGGCGTTCGTCTCCCATCTGGGGGCGCGCCATGATCTGCTCCAATCCTGTCAATAGTGACAAGATTTAGTCGAGGCTAAATAAATTGTCAACTATGACAATTTACTCGGTGACAGGTGTTAGCGAAGATATCCCCGATCCGCGCCTCTATCGGAGCCCATGGTGCCTGTACGGCGGGCATACCGGGCACGCTCGAAGGCGTGATCAAGGCGATCTGCCTTGCTTGCCTTGCGGTGGCTTCGTCCGGCCATGATGAACAAAAGGATGAGAAGCGATGCTGCTGCGCCGCCAACGATCCAGGCAAATTCCATAAATGCCTCCTCCCCACACTTACACGGGCAGTAGAGACGATCCCCTTCGGAAATTTGTTATGCAGGCCGAATGTGCCGGAGTTAAGGCATTGATGTGCAAACGGCTCGGGATGCCGCCGGTTTTTGTCGGCGCGTTTACAAATGGTTGCGGGACTATACGGAACATCGGGTTTTGCTAAACGGAACGTTAACCAGGTGGCTCCAAGCTTTGGTCCAATGGGATTGGCTTTTGAGCTGATCCCGCAACGGAGGATCGCGCAATGGCGCCACAACTCACGCAGGCTGACATTTCTGGACTTCTGAATTCACCTTCAGAGGATGCGCGTGCGCAGATTGCCGCCAAGGTCGGCGGGCAGATAGATGCCGGTGGGTTGAGCGGTCAGGAACGCATTCTGGCAAAGGACATTCTGCGACTGATGGTTCAGGACGCAGCGTCGCTTGTTCGATCTGCCGTTGCTGAGTCTATCGCAAATACGCATGACATTCCTGACGATGTGGCTGCGGCGCTCGCCAATGACATCGACGAGATCGCGGTGCCGTTCCTTGAGGTATCACCCGCTATCAGCGATGAAGACCTGATCTCCATTGTTCGTGGCGGCAGCGGTGCAAAGTCGCTGGCTATTGCCGGACGAAAGACTGTTTCAGCCGCTGTGAGTGACACCATTGCTCAGGTTGGCGGCCGCGAGGCGGTCAGCTGCATGTTGTCCAATCCCGGAGCGGATATCGAGCCCACGTCATATGGCCATGTTCTTGATCGGTGGCAGGATGATGAAGATGTTGCTCAGCGGATGGCGGAACGCGAGTTGCTTCCTCTTAACGTGTCGGAACGCCTCGTGGCGCTGGTATCTGATGAGGTAAAGCAGCGCCTTATGAGCCGCCATGGCATCGGATCAGATTTGGCGGATCGAATGGCGCTCGAGGCCCGTGAAGCAGCGACGATCAAGCTTATTGATGGCTTGCCCAGCATTGATGATTTCTCGACTTTGATGCAGCACCTTGAGACGTCCGGCCGCCTGTCGGGTTCCCTTGTTGTACGCGCTGCCTGCATGGGCGAAATGCGCTTTGTCGAACACGCACTGGCGCAGATGGCACGGATTGATCCGCGGCGCGCATGGACCCTGGTGCATGATGCAGGGCGACTTGGGCTGCGGGCATTGTTCCAGCAGGCAAAGCTGCCGCAGCATCTCTACCTTCCACTGCGGGTGGCCGTGGATGTCTTCCACGAAATGTCACTCCATGGAGAGATTGATGACCGTGCCCGGTTCCGTCGGGCAACCCTTGAACGGGTCCTCACACAGACGGACGGCCTCAAGAACGACGATATGGACTTTCTGCTCTATCAGATGTCCCGTCAGGATGCTGCGCCTTCACAGTTTGTCGCGCTGTCCGCGTAACCCCTACCGTGTATCCATGATGGCCTTGCCGATCGTGAGGACCTGAATTTCCGTGGTCCCGCCGCCAAGCTCCAGAAGCTTGGCATCGCGCGCCAGGCGTTCCACCACATATTCAGCCATATAGCCATTGCCGGCGAGGACGTGGATTGCCTCCATGGCAACCCGTGTTCCTGCTTCAGCAACGAACAGCTTGCCTGCGCACGCGTCCAGAATGTCCATGGGCTCCGTTGAGTAGACAATGCGTCGGGAGTTGGACAGATCCACATACATGCGGGCCAGCCGGTTTTGAACAAGCTGATAATTCCCGATTGCTTGGCCGCCCTGTTCGCGGGTCTTCGCATAGTCAACAGCGATGTCATAGCACCGCTCGGCAATGGCGTATGACAGCACGGCAATACCGATGCGCTCTGATGCAAGTGATTTGCGAACATGGTCGCGATCCTTCTGGCCGCCGCCCAGAAGGTTTTCCGATGGGACGCGGACGTCGTCAAGATAGACCTGACCTGTCGGTGATGACTTCATGCCCATTTTGTCAAAGGGTTTGGACGTATCGACGCCCTTGAAATCCCGTTCGACGATGAAGGCCTGGATGGATCCGTCATCGGTGTTTCGGGCATAGACGAGAAAATAGTCCGCATAGGGTGCATTGGTGATGAAGGTCTTGCTGCCGTTAAGGACATAGTCATCCCCGTCACGGCGGGCTGTCGTCTTCATGGAGCCAAATGCATCCGAACCAGCGCCTGGTTCTGTGAGGCACCATGACCCGACTTTCTCGCAGCGCTGGACATCGGGCACATACTTTTTCACCTGCTCCGGCGTGCCCTTGCTTCGGACGTTTGATCCGAACAGTCCAATGCTGGCGCCCCAGCTCAGGGCAAAGCCGGGGTTCACCCGTGCGACTTCAATCTGCACCTGGGTGCGGATGAAACGCATGAGTGCGTCACCATCCGGGTCGTTCTTTCGGTCTTTGGCTGCGTCCGGATCCGACACAGCACCCGTTTTCTCCAGCCTATCCGCCTCGGACGCGAGGCCAAGCTCCGCCACCATCTGTTTCATGAATGGATAGGGGGCGGCGCCGTTCTCGAACTCCGTCGTGTGCGGATCGAGCTCGGTCATCATGTATTTGCGGAAATGATCCCGCAGTCCAACCTGTTCAGGGGTGAAGCTGACAGGGGTAAATTGTGTGGCGGGCAGATCCATGACGTTCCTCGCAGGCAGTATGATTTGGCAACCATCATGTCGGCGCAGGTATTGGTCAGCAACCGCTATCGGTAAGTGTGTTGCTATTGGATGTGGAAGGCGCGGGCAATCCGATGTTGCAAACGACCCATGAAACCAGTCCGGCCTTCGCCGGTTGCTTCATCATGACGCTCGCCTGCGATGACTGAGCCGGGAGTGGGAAGCTTCACCACATGGGTGGTGGCGCCATGGTTCCCTTGCGTCAACAGCTCGATGCGCGCCTTGCCGCGCATTACCTGTATGCGCGGTTCCTTGTGTGTCGTGGCAGCGCCGGGTGCATTGAAGTCTTCAAGGTCCGGTTTTGTGGTCGTGGAAGTGGGTTCTTCTGGAAACAGGCGGGCAAACGCGGTCGAGACGTCAAAGTCAGCCAGGCTTTGCGGCGTCATGGGTGGTGAAATGGCATTGCCTTGTGCCTGATCAAATCCAAGTGACGGCAGCAGGGAAACGGTCTCCGGTGTTTCTGCGCCTACTGCGGTGGTCTGCATACCGTGGCTGCCGGCATATTCCAGTCGGCTGCGCATGAGGCCGAGGCCCGTGCCTTCAATCCGGCTGGCAAATTGGATGATGGCCCGGCCGCCGATCTTCAATTCCTGAAAGAGCGTTGGATCAAGTGTTGTGGTGTCCGTGCGGGCCAGATCAATGATTGGTTCCTGCGAACACTCAAGCGCAAGGCCCACGCCAATCTCTGAAAGCGCGTGAACCGTGTCGCGGGCATGGTTGGGTTCTGTCGCCAGGCCGCGTTCGGGTAAGTCGATGATGAGACGCGACGGGTCAACGTCGGCGGCGTTCAGCGCAAGGCGGATTGAGACCGGCAGAGACCCATCCACCAGTTCCTCAGGTGCGACATTGACTGAGACTGTGAATGTGTCGCCAGAGGCACGCCAGCGCACCAGCTGCGCAATCGCCTCACTCAAGACAAACCGGGTCAGTTCCTGGTTGCGGCCTTGCCGCGCGAGGACCGGCAAAAACAGGGCAGGCGGGATCACGCCGAATTCGGGGTGCTGCCACCGGGCGAAACTTTCAACGCCCACGAGGTTTCGTTCAGCCAGGTCGATTTTTGGCTGGAAAACGAGCCTGAACTGGCGCGTCGCGAAAGCCTCATCAATCTCCTTGTTGGTGAGGCGGAAGGAATTGCGATACATGATTGTTCGAAGTCCTTTTGCACCGGCGCGCGCCAATTTGTTGTCGCGCCGCCTTTGACCGGTAAAAGCTACAAAACAAAAGTTAACGGGCGCTCATGGTCAGCCACCGCAATCCGATTGCGGTTTTAAGGCTTTTGAGCCCCGGGGGAGAATGACGTGATGTCCGAAAAATCCGAAAAACCGCTCATTCCTGCGGCTACCATCCTGATGCTTAGGGACGGTGATGCGGGACTGGAAGTTTTCATGGTGGTGCGCCACCACCAGATTGATTTCGCATCGGGCGCCCTTGTGTTTCCCGGCGGAAAGCTGGCAGCGGGTGATGTATTGGCCAATGTGCGGGGTCTGTGTGACGGGGCTGAAGATCTCGACGACACATTGCTCGCATTGCGGGTTGCAGCCATCCGCGAAGCGTTTGAAGAATCCGGTGTCTTGCTGGCGCGTGATGAAACCGGCTCATTGATCGATGGGAAACGGCTCTTGAGCCTGGAGGCGGATCGGCCGCTGCTCGACAAGAGCGAACTAACGATTGGCGATTTCCTGAAGCGCGAAAAGCTCCGGCTTGCCTGTGACCTTCTTCAGCCCTATGCGCATTGGGTAACGCCCAAGATGATGCCCAAACGGTTTGACACGCATTTCTATCTTGCCGTCGCACCGTCAGATCACGTGGCCATGCACGACGGGTCTGAGGGCGTGGATTCGGTCTGGATCAATCCGGAGCAGGCGCTTGAGGATGCAGTGGCGGGCAAACGGACCGTTATCTTCCCAACACGGATGAACCTGGAACAGCTGGCTGAGAGCAAGAGTGTGCCGCAGGCGTTCGAGGCTGCAAAGGCGCGAACGATCGTCACTGTCGAGCCCCAGGTAGAAGATCGGGACGGCACAATGATGCTGACAATTCCGGCTGCAGCGGGTTACAGCCTGACGGAAATTGCCATGAGTGACGTGAACTAGGAAATACCCACGGCAAGGTCGCTGGTCTGCGCGCTGAGTTCTGCCGCCAGGGCGGCTGCGACTTCGGTCGAGTGTTTCTTATCGCGTGTTGCGCGGATGGCATCTATGTGAGCCTCGACAAGCGGTACGTTTGCTGATGCCGCATTGCCCGGTGCTGTGAGAAGGGCAATCAGGCTGGTGGCAAACGGATCAGCGTCCGGGTAACCGCCCTGCGTTGCCAACCCTTTCACATCCATGACGACCTTGGTTAGTGCATTCAGTGCTTTGGTGTCCTTTGGGGCAGCGACAAATGCCTCGCGTTTCTCTTGAAGCTTGTCGATTTCCTCCTGCGCCCAGGCATTGCACTCTGTGCTGATCTGTTTTAGCGCCTTGTCGGCTGCGGCGAGAGGGTCTCTAAGGCCCAGGCCATCCGTGGCGAGCTTGGCACGCAGGACATTGGGCGGCGTGATGAATTCGATTGGTCTTTGAACTTTTTTGGCCATGGGAATTTGATGCTGCGCCTAGGCTGCATCGTCCTCCATATCATCAAGTTCAAAAATGTCTGCGGCCTTATCGGCATCTTCGCGGCGCTCTGGTCCTGTGTAGAACGAGCTGTCTTTGCGGCGCCTGTCCGGACCAAAGAAGTGAGCAGTGCGGACAAACGGACGTGGATTGCCGATGACCATATGCAGCCGTGACAGCAGGCCGCGAGGTGTGAGAGGTTTTGCGAGGTATTCAGTTACCCCGGCTTCGCGCGCGTGAAGTATGTTCTGGATCGTCGTATGTGCCGTAAGCATGATGATCGGCACATAGGGGTTTGGCACGATCTCGTCGTTGCGAATGGTTCTTGTCAGGTCGATGCCGTCCATCGGCTCCATCATCCAATCAATGATCAGAATATCGACCTGATGCTTTTGCAGCATTGCGATGGCCTGTGTTCCGTCTGAGGCGTCATACACGTTGAGACAGCCAAACGCGTACAGAATGGTGCGCACGAGCTGACGCATATGGGAGCTGTCATCAACTACCAGCACGTTCAGACGGGAGAAATCGTAGGCTTTCATTCTGTCGCGGTTCCGATTGTCCCAGGACGCACATGTCCTTGTGCACCAGAGGGGAGTGTCGCACCTGCCGGTTAATGACGGTTAAAACCTAGTCTTCTGTTGGCTCTGATTTAGTCAGCTTGAAAACCAGGGGTGCACCGATTACGACCATCGCTATTCGCAAGACATGCATTGCCGAAACAAATGCGGTGTCGATGCCGAGAATAAGCGCGATAAGGGCCATCTCTGCCAACCCGCCAGGAGCAAAAGAGAGCACCAGAACTTCGGCAGGACGTCCGAGAAAATCGGCCAGCAGGTAGGCTGCCAGCGCGGCAGCAACCACCATTAAGAATCCGGAAACCAAACCGGCAGAAATAATCCGTCTTGCGTCCAAAAGCGTGAGACCGGCGAAGCGGCATCCGATTGAGGCTCCGACAACGACTTGCGCTGCTGCAACGATTTCGGCGGGAGGTTTGGCGCTGGAAAGCCCGGCGAGATGCACTGCCGCGCTAAGAACCATGGGGCCTATGAGTGCCCCCGCCGGAACCCTGCTTATTCGTCCCAAAGGTACGCCAAGCAGTGCGCATGCGCTTAGCATCACGGCTTCGTAGAGTGGTATGTCGACTAGTGACCCCACGTCACGTGGCAGAGCGGGGATTTCGAGGCCCTCAACGACGCGGAAATAAACCGGAATTGTGGCGACCACCACAAGGATACGGGTGGCATGGATCAGAGATATGGTGCGGATGTCAGCACCAAGCTCATGACCCATGATGGCCATTTCCGAGAGGCCGCCGGGCGTTGCGGAGAAATAGGCCGTGGTTGTGTCGTAGCCGGCCCCATATTTGAAAACGGCAAAGCCGATGCCCGTTACGATGGCGATGAAAGCGGCAAGCATCAGGACGTCCGGCCACCAGCCAAGCATTTGAGATAGCAGATCGGGGGTGAATGCACTGCCCAGCATCACGCCGAGGACGGCGATCATGGTTGCGCGCAGCCAGGCAAAGACGCCAAGCTGCGTGAGCCCGGCCATGGCAACGCCGGTGGTGACGAACATGGCCCCCAGCATCCAGGCCAGTGGCGCGCCGGCGAGTGCAAACACAGCGCCGCCCAGGCTGGCAATCAACAGTGTTTTCGCAACGGTTCTGAAGCTGGGTGGCGTTGAGCCGGGCAGGGCGAGGCCGCCGGCTGCAACAGCCGACAAGCTGTCGCTGGTCGGCTGCTCTTGAGAGGTCACGGCAGAAACTGTTCCGAGATGATGCGCTCATCCAGATTGCGTTCGCTGTCAAACAGCATATGCAGATCAATGTCGGATGCTTCTTCTATGCTGGCCTTGCGCACCGACCGGAATTCCTGATGGTCAGCGACAGCACTTACGGGACGCTTGGCCGCTTCCAGCACGTCAATTATCACGCAGGCATTGTGGCGCAGCAGAGCTCCCCGCCAGCGGCGGGGGCGGAAGGCACTGATAGGGGTCAGCGCCAGAAGCTGCGCGCCAAGTGGCAGGATTGGTCCGTGGGCAGACAGGTTGTAGGCGGTCGACCCGGCGGGCGTGGCGACCAGAAGTCCGTCGCAGACCAGTTCCTCCATCCGTGTTTTTCCGTCAATGACGATGCGGAGCTTGGCTGCCTGATAGGTCTCACGCAACATGGAGACCTCATTGATGGCGAGCGCTTCATGATGCTCCCCGTTTACGTCCTCAGTCCGCACCCGCAAAGGGTGGATGGTCGTATGCTCGGCGGCTTCGATCCGCTCTGGCAGGTTTTCCTCAGAATAGTCATTCATGAGAAAACCCACAGACCCGCGGTTCATTCCGTAAATCGGGCGCCCGTTGCCCAGTTGGGCATGCATTGTCTGGAGCATGAGGCCGTCGCCGCCAAGGGCGACAATGGCGTCTGCGTCACCGGGCGCTGCATTCCCATAACGCTCCGTGAGCGCCCTGAATGCGGACTGGGCCTCATCATGGGGGCTGGCAACAAAGGAAATTTTTTCGGGGGGCATGTGTTTGAACGCCGACGGCAATAGAATTTGGAAGCGGACCTTAGCCCAGAAGGCTGGCCAGAAGAAGAACGTATGAGGATATGAGGATGCCGGATCAAGATTCCACCGTGTTTGTCTATACGACCGCGCCCTCTCTGGATGCGGCTGAGACTATTGCCAGAGCCGTGATCGGGGCTGGCGAAGCTGCCTGCGCCAACCTGTTGCCGGACATGCGCTCTCTTTACATGTGGGAGGGTAGCCTCCAGCAGGAAAGCGAAGTGGCCATGCTGTTCAAGACGCGTGCTGGCCGGCACAAGGCCGCGATGGAAACCATCGCACGGGTGCATTCCTACGATACCCCGGCAATCACGGCATTCGGCGCCCTCGACGTCGATCCACGCTTCGCCGCCTGGGTTGCTGCGGAAACACCTCACAAGAAATAGAGTGCGAGCATATTTGTCCGATGCGGTAACCGGTGTATTGCTCAATCAACACTGCCGGCTAGATCCGGCATCTGCAGGGAGACGCATTCATGGGCGCCACACATATCCTGTCCATCGATCAGGGAACCACGTCGTCGCGCGCGATCGTGTTTGATGACGCGGGTCGGCCAGTGGCGTCTGCCCAGAAGGAATTGACCCAGCATTTTCCTCATGATGGTTGGGTTGAGCATGACCCGGTGGAAATCTGGAATGACACACTGGCGGTCTGCCGTGAAGCCGTTGATCAGGTGGGCGTTGGCGAGATTGCCGGGATCGGCATTACCAATCAACGCGAGACAACAGTCGTCTGGGACCGGGCCACCGGTGAGCCCATCCATCGCGCCATTGTCTGGCAGGACCGGCGGACGGCCGATGCATGTACAGCGCTCAAGGCTGAAGGCCATGAGTCTATGTTCAAACAACGGACCGGCCTGCTGCTTGATCCTTATTTCTCGGGAACCAAAGTTGCGTGGATTCTGGACAACGTGCCGGATGCGCGCGGGCGCGCTGAAAAGGGTGATCTATGCTTCGGCACCATTGACAGCTGGCTTGTTTATAAGCTGACCGGTGGAGAGGTTCACGCAACGGACGTGACGAATGCCTCGCGCACACTGCTGTTTAACATTGAGACGCAGGATTGGGATGACGACCTGCTCACAATTCTCCGTATACCCCGCGAGATGCTACCGCGCGTGCTCGACCCCTCTGCCGTGTTTGGAACTGCGGTTGAGGAGCATCTGGGCGCACCCATTCCGGTGTCTGGCATTCTGGGAGACCAGCAGGCAGCCACGGTTGGTCAGGCCTGTTTTGCCCCGGGGCTCATGAAGTCGACTTACGGCACCGGTTGCTTTGCTCTGGTCAATACCGGGGAGACCAAAGTGGATAGCGCGAACCGCCTTTTGGGGACTGTCGCGTATCGCTTCGGCGGCAAGCCGACTTATGCGCTTGAAGGCTCCATATTCATGGCCGGGGCAACTGTGCAGTGGCTGCGCGACAAAATGGGGCTAATCGCATCTGCCGAGGAAAGTGAAGCACTGGCAAAGCAGGCGGATCCAGAGTCGAATGTCTATCTTGTCCCGGCTTTTACCGGGCTCGGCGCACCCTATTGGGACCCGCATGCGCGCGGAACAATTGTCGGCATGACGCGCGACACGGGAAGAGCGGAAATCGTGCGCGCTGCTCTTGAAGCTGTTGCCTATCAGACGCGTGATCTGATGGACGCCATGGCAGACGACATGAGCCGCGCCGGGCTCACGGCGCCGACTGAACTGCGCGTGGACGGCGGCATGGTTGCCAATGACTGGTTCTGCCAGGTGCTTGCAGACACGCTAGGCCGTCCTATTGCCCGTCCGGCGGTCACGGAAACCACCTCTCTTGGTGCGGCTTTCGCGGCAGGCCTGACGGTTGGCCTCTTTAAGTCCACCGATGATGTTGAGGCCATATGGCAACTGGACCGGACATTTGACCCGGATGCGCCGGAGGCCCGGCGTGAGGCACGTTATGCCGGATGGAAGGATGCAGTGCGGCGCGCAAAGGTCGAGTAGTCACATGATGTGCGCTGTTGCCTCTCAACTGTTGCCGGTGGGCTAGCAAGCAGCCGCACTCCCCAAGAAATCGCGACAATGCGGACAATCAAGATGGCGCTTGGCCCAAAGAGTATTGGCAAGTCAGGCGAGATTTTTGAGAAAAAGCCTTCAAAAACTGCAGATGAATAGTCGGGTCGATCCAGGTTTGGCCCGGTGTATTCGGGCTTGCAGACTTCGCCGGAGGCGCGGGGTCTCGAAATAAGAGCGCTTTTGCCGTATACCGGGGCGTAATACAGTGATGTGTTGAGGAATTCTGCGGTTTAGCGCCCGGTTATGTTTGAAAAAACGGTCGGGTATCAGGCATTGCCTGTCGCTCTAGCCATCTACAACAGGCCGTGTAATCGGTCGGGAAAGGGAGTTTGTATGTCCGTCGCATTTGAAATGCCGAAATATGACGAGATTGAATCCGTCAAAGACAAGGTCTCGCCCGAAGAGTGGCAAACGCGCGTTGATCTGGCAGCGCTTTATCGTCTGGTGGCCTCAAATGGCTGGGACGACCTTCTCTTCACGCATTTATCAGCACGTGTTCCGGGTCCGGACCATCATTTCCTGCTGAACCCGTTCGGCATGATGTTTGAAGAAGTCACCGCCTCGTCTCTGGTCAAGGTGGACAAAGACGGCAACAAGGTGATGGACAGCCCGTATGACATCAATCCGGCTGGTTTCACTATTCACTCAGCCGTTCACATGGCGCGCGAAGATGCCAAGTGCGTGATGCATCTGCATACGGACGATGGCGTCGCCGTCTCTTCTCAGGCTGCAGGCCTGATGCCGATCACCCAGCACGCCATGCAGTGTGGCGACATTGCTTATCATGAATATGAGGGCGTGGCGCTCGACCATGACGAGCGCGAGCGCATCGTTCAGGACCTGGGCGACAAGCAGTTTATGCTGCTGCGCAATCACGGCACGCTGACCGTTGGTCCAGACGTGCCGGCTGCCTTCCTTGCCATGTACTATCTGGAGCGCGCCTGCACCATGCAGATCCGTGCGCTGTCCGGTGGAGTGGACATCAACAATCCACCCCAGGGCACCCATGAAAAAGCGACTCATCAAAGCGAAGTGCTGTTCGACGGCTCCGCCAGCCCGCTGGTCTGGCCGCCAATGCTGCGCAAGCTTGACCGTCAGGACCCCAGCTATCGCACTTAAACGGTAGCGGGAAACAGAACCATGAGACCGGCCGTGACGTTTATGCGTTGCGGCCGGTTTCTTTTTGAATTGACAATTTGTCAGGACCGGTGAGACTGCCCTTATGACCAATGCCACAACGACCATAGAACCCGCAGCCGATGCTGCAGAAGTCGCATCCCGCAAACCCCAGCAGCGTGGAGACACGCGCAGCCGCTTGTTATCGGCTGCGCAGGAATTGTTTGTCAGCAAGGGCTTCCATGCCACGCGGCCGCAGGATATCTCGCGGGCTGCAGGTGTTGGTCACGGCACGTTTTATCTTCACTTCAAGGACAAGCAGGCCTGCTTCCTGGCATTTGCGGATGCCGCCGCTGAGGCGCTGGAGACTTTCGTAGAGCAAAACGCTGACGACGACCTCATGCCGTATGAGGCCATTCGCGAAACCATTCGCCTGACCTATGAATTTTCCCAGAGCAATCCGGGTTTGCTGGCAGCAGCTTTGACCGACATGAGTGTGATTAATGGCGGAGAGGGTGGCTCTATCCTCATGGGGCGCTGGGGTGTTCAATGGGGTGAGCGTCTTGCTGAATGGCAACGTGATGGACAAGTGGCCGCTCACGTTGATGCCGGCTTCATCGGCTATGCCTTTCCGGGAATTATCCGCCAGGCAGGTGAGTATGCTGCCGGCAAGGAAGCAGTTGATAGTGAGACGCTCGATGCGCTGATGGCCTTTCTGGCAGCGGGCCTTGGGCTGACAAGATCCGAGGAAACACACTAATGCCAATCAATGATCTCGCCGGCAAAACCGCGTTTATTACAGGCGGTGCCAGCGGCATTGGTCTTGCCATGGCAAAGAGTTTCGGCGCGCGTGGTGCCAATGTCATGCTTGCAGACATTGAAGAAGCCCCCCTCAAAGACGCAATCGAGCTTCTGTCCAAGACCAACACCCAGGTGGATGGCATATTGCTGGATGTCTCCGACCGCAATGCCATGCAGGAAGCGGCCAAACAGACGATCGAGCGCTTTGGCAAGGTTCACATCGTTTGCAACAACGCAGGAATTGGTGCCGGCGGCCCGATGGAAGAAGTGACGCCTTCTGATTGGGAGTGGTCGATCGACGTCAACCTCAAGGGGGTTGTGTGGGGAATTGAGGCCTTTGTCCCGCTTATCAAGGAGCATGGTGAGGGCGGGCACGTGGTCAACACAGCCTCTATGGCCGGTGTTGTCCCGATACCCGGATTTGGCCCGTACACCGCTACTAAATACGCGGTTGTCGGTATGTCTGAGGACCTCTCCATGGAACTCGAGCCCTTCGGGATTGGTGTCTCGGTCCTCTGCCCCGGATTTGTGGCAACGCAGATCGCCAACTCACGGCGCACGCGTTCTGACAAATATGCGGACGACACTGCGCCGGACGAGGACACGATTTCCCAGGCTGGTGACGCTGTGGCGGCGGGCATCCCGGCAGAGGTGGTTGGTGAGCGCGTGGTCGAGTGCATTGTCGAAAACCGTCTCTATGCGTTTACTCACGCTGAATTCAAGGATGCCGCTGCGGGTCGCTTTGCCCGTATGGCGGATGATTTCGACTCCCTTGCTGACAGTGATGCCATCAACAGTGTCGATCCAGAGGTGAAAGAGCGTCAGATGGCTGCTTCGGCCGCCATTCAGGAAGCGCTGAATTAGGCGGTTTTTCGCCTGAACTGACAAATTGTCTTGCATGGGCCGCCGACTGGCCCCACCTTACTTACATAATTGTCGGGAGAAGCCGCTGCCATGGAAACGATATCCAAGAGCGAAGCACCAGAAATCAAAGACAGTGCGTGGTACCAGCCGCGCGCTGCCATGCATGCTATTCGTGAGCTGATGGACAATCCGGAGGATACCGCGCAGGTGTTCCGGATCATCAAGGCCATGAGTGGCCCATCACGTGCGAAGACCTTCAAGCGCTTTTGCAAGACGGCAGTCGGCAGGCGCGTGCTTGCCAACCGTGAGAGTCTGGCTGACCGGCTGAATGATCGTCATGCGTTGCGCGCGATGCCGGAGGGTTCGCTCGGCCGAACCTATCTTGATTTTGTCGAACGCGAAAACCTGTCTGCGGACGGGCTGGCGGATGCCAGCGAAGAGGGTGGCCGTTACTACAATACGGCTGACCAGGAACTTTACAGCAACCGTACCCGCGATATGCACGACCTTTGGCATGTCACCACAGGCTATGGACGGGATGGGCTGGGTGAGTTGTCACTGCTTGCATTTTCCTATGCGCAGCTCGGCAATATCGGCATTGCAATGATCATCTTCTTTGGTGCCCGTGGTGGTGTGCGTGAGTCAGGGGACAAGCGCATCTGGAAAGCCATCTGGGAAGGGTACCGCAATGGCCGCCGCGCTACCTGGTGGGCAGAAGAGGACTGGGAAGGTCTTTTGTCAGCGCCACTGGAAGACGTGCGCAAGCGTCTGGGTGTTGTGCGCCCCGAGACCTATAGCGAGGTATTCCGGGATCATCTTGCTGCTGCGCAGCAGGCTGAGGCAGCTGCAGCCTAAATAGTCGAGCCTTCTTGAGACCGAAAAAGCCTGTCTGATTGGACAATCAGGCAGGCTTTTGTGCTTCCTGGTCATCGCCGATCAGAATGATGTGCACGGTCCGGGGGCCGTGGGCGCCCATCACCAGCGTTGCTTCAATGTCCGCTGTCCGGGAGGGTCCCCCGACAAGATTGAGAGCCCGGGACATGCCCTGGTTGTCCTTGGCTGCCCGCGCAACCTTCCAGACGTCTTCGTAGCCCCCTGTGATCTCATCAACCTTGAGGACAAAGATATGGCGGTCTGGCAGCAGCCCGAGGCTGACGGGGTACTTGCTGCTCGACGCCACCGCAACTGCCCCGGTCTCCGCGACACCGGCAATAGCACGTGTCACGGATGTGTTGCCATCAAGGGCATCTGAACCGGTTTGAGCCGACACCGATAGTCCAGCGGCCAGCCATCCTAATGAGGACAATTCCTCATCCACCGGCAGGATGACCTGCTGGGGGCTCTCCTGTTCGATCAGATAGGCGCTGACCTTCTCCGGTACTTCTTCAAAGGAAGGACAATCGGCAACCGTACAGCCAAGCTCGATGGCCTTGGTGATGAAAAGATCGCGTGCCTCCTCCGGCGCTGGTTTGCCGATGGCTGGCACCAATTGCGGCGGTGGCGTTTCCAGCCGGCTTTTTGCCTCAGGCGCCGCGGCCTTGCCACGCTTGGCGTCAGCAGCCTTGATCTTGGCGAAAATGGCGTTGCGTGCATCACTCATCGCCTGCGTCCGTCCTTGTACTGACTAAGGAAGGTTGGCTCTGACGGTACTGCCAGGTCTCGGGATTGCGTCCAACCCTGTCCAATAAAAGGAAGTGAGGTCGCAATCCGGCGACCCCGGCGCGTTTTGGAGATCAGTCGCAGGCCTACGCCCGCGATATTGGTTGCTGCGCTGTAGAGCGATGGGTGTTTTCCAAGCCAGGCCCAGAGGCCCAGCCCCCACCGCTGGCCGGACGGAGTGAGGTGGGATTCAAATTCCTTCTCCCGCCAATGGCGCATCATGGAGGGCAAGGGAATGCGGACCGGGCACACTTCTTCGCATTTGCCACAGAAGCTTGAGGCGTTGGGCAGTTTGGCTGCGCTCGACACGCTGGCCAGTGCAGGAGTCCATACGGCTCCCATGGGGCCGGAATAAACGGAGCCGTAGGACTGTCCGCCAACGGTCGTAAAGACCGGGCAGGCGTTCAAACACGCTCCGCAGCGGATGCAGCGAAGCATCTCTTCGACCGGCGTGCCCAGCATGTCGGTTCGGCCATTGTCGACCAGCACGATGTCAAAGCTCTCCGGCCCATCTGCGTCGCGGGCGCGGCGAGGGCCTGAATAGAGCGACACATAGTTGGACGTTTCCTGCCCTGTTGCGGAGCGGGCGAGAATGCGCAGGAACACCGAAAGGTCATCCAGCGTCGGGACGACCTTCTCGATGCCGGTCACGACGATGTGGCGTTTGGGCAGGGTCGCCGACAAATCTGCGTTGCCTTCGTTGGTGATGAGAACGATCTGACCGGTTTCCGCCACCAGGAAGTTCGCGCCGGTGATGCCGACATCAGCGTTCTTGAAACGCTCGCGCAACACGATGCGGGCTTCCTCCACAAGTTTGACTTTGTCTTCGACCTTCTCAGTACGGCCATGTTCCTTGTGCGCTTCATAAAAGGTGTCCGACACCTGCCCGGCGGTCAGATGCAGGGCCGGACCAACGATGTGGAACGGCTTTTCGTTGCGCAGCTGGATGATGTATTCGCCAAGATCCGTCTCGACGACGTTGTAGCCTTTGCCGATCAGGTGGTCGTTCAGTTCAAGCTCTTCCGTCACCATCGACTTGGACTTGATAATGTTCTTGGCATTCGCCTCCTCGCAGAGACGTTCAACAATGGTGTTGGCTTCTTCGGACGTGCGCGCCCAATGGATGCGTCCGCCGGCTTCCTCTACCCGCGCTTCGAAGGCTTCCAGATAGGTGCCCAGATTGTTGAGGTTCTCAATTTTGATGTCGCGGGCACTGTCGCGCAGGGCCTCGAACTCAGGCAGCTTGCTGGCTGTCGCTTCACGCAGCAGCGGAAAAATCTTGCCGAAGATAAAGAGGCCGGTCTGCAACTGCTCATCGCTGATGGCGGCCTTGGCATTCTCCTGAAACTTTTCGGATGTGATGTGCATCAGGAGGCGTCCTCCGTGTCGAAGCCTGCAAGAACTTCTGCCACGTGAAATGCGCGTGTTCTTTCCCCACGTCGCGTGAGAGCGCCTTCTATATTGAGCAGGCAGCCAACGTCGCCCGTCACGATGGCGTCCGCTTCCGTCTTCAGAATTTCTTCTGACTTTTTGCGCACCATTTCCCCGGATACGTCTGGATACTTGACGCAGAACAGACCGCCGAACCCACAGCAGACTTCTGCGTCTTCCATCTCCTTCAGCTCAAGTCCCTCAACTGAACCAAGCAGTGTGCGCGGCTGTTGCTTGATCTTGAGTTCGCGCAGGCCCGAGCAGGCGTCGTGGTAAGTGACGGATGTGGCATGGGCAGCTTCCACCCGGTCAATGCCTGCGACATCTGTCAGGAAGGAAACCAACTCGTGTGTCCGTGCAGCGACCGCATCAATGTCGGCTTTCTCTGGCTCATCCTCCTCAAACAGTTTGGGATAGTGGACCTTCACCATGGCGGCGCAGGAACCTGACGGGACCACTACGTAGTCAAAATTGCTGAACTGCTGGATAAAGCCGCGCGCAAAGTCGCGGGCGCTCTCCTGGTCGCCAGAATTGTAGTTCGGTTGGCCGCAGCAGGTCTGGTCGCCAGGTACAGCGACCTCATATCCGGCGTCTTCCAGAAGCTTGAGGGCGGCAAAGCCGACGCGTGGCCGCATGGTATTGACAAGGCACGTGGCAAAGAGGCCAATGCGGTGTCCGGAGGTCGTTGGTTGTGCGGTCATCCAGGATGTTTCCCTAAAAGCTTTTCGCCATTAGACCGCGCTTCCCTCCCAAAGCGCAATTGCCTTTCGCGCCCCTTATTGTTCTGGGGGGCTTCATGCCAAGGATGTTCGCGCATGAAACACACTTTCCTGCCCATCACAGTGCTGCTGCTCGCCACCCTGTTTATGTATATGGGGGCCGGTCAGCAGGGCATTCTGGTTCCAGTTCGGGCCGGCCTTGAGGGGTTCTCACCTCTGACCATCGGTCTGCTGGGCTCGGCCTACGCCGTGGGCTTTGTTGCGGGGTGCTATCTGATCCCGCTCTGGCTGCGCCGTGTGGGCCATATCCGGACATTCGGGGTTGTGGCCTCTGTGGCGGGCGTCAGCATTCTGCTGCATGGTTTGTTGGTCCTGCCGGAAGTCTGGTTTCTGCTGCGTTTCGCAATCGGCTTTTCCATCGCAGGCGCGTCCATGGTCATTGAGAGCTGGCTCAACTCACGGGCCAGCAACGACAACCGCGGCAGTGTCTTTTCTGTCTACATGTTCGTGTATCTCTTTGCTGTGACGAGCGGACAGATGTCGCTGGTCTTGTTTGACCCGCTGATGCTCAACCTCTTTGCCGTTTCAGCAATCATGTTCACGCTGGCCCTCATTCCAACGTCCCTGACCAAGCTGGCCGCGCCCGAGGTTCCCGCGCAGGTGGAGCTCAACCTGCAGCGTCTGATCCGACTTTCTCCTGTTGGTGCGGCCGGTGCCTTCCTGGTTGGAATGGCCAACGGCACATTCGGGACACTTGGACCTGTTTTTGCCCAGGAAGTTGGCTTCGACACAGCAGGCGTGGCCCTGTTCATGAGCCTGGCGCTGGTGGCAGGCGCGATCGCTCAATGGCCCTTCGGAAAACTGTCGGACCAGATTGACCGCCGGATTGTCATCTGCGGTGTGGGTCTGCTTGGAACTGTGTCCGGGATCGCAATCGTGCTTGTTGGATCTCCGGGCGTGATGACCTATGCACTGGTATCGTTCTTCGGAGTGGCGGCCTATTCGCTCTATGGTTTGTCTGTGGCCCATGCCAATGACCACGCGGACGCATCTGATTTCATCATGGTCTCTGGTGGGCTTTTGGTATTGTTCGGTATCGGGCTGGCCCTTGGGCCGCTGATCTCCTCTGGTCTATCGCTGCTCATGACATCGTCCGGAATCTTTGCGTTTACCGCAGCCATGCATGGCTCACTGGCCGTGTTTGCCTTCTATCGAATGGGGCAACGCAAGGCGGTTCCGGATGAGGAAAAGGACGACTTTGTCGGTTTTGCACGACCGACGTCACCCGAAGCGGCTGTGCTCGACCCACGTTCTGAAGAGCCTGATGAAGAGGCCGGTGACCCTAGCGGGACGCCTGCCTCAGGCTAAGCAGCGCCGGCAGCACACATACTGTCGAGATCAACAGGAAGAGCATCGCGATTGTAAGCAGGATACCCATGCTGGCGGTGCCGGTATGGACGGAAACGCTGAGCGCCCCGAAGGCGCCGATGGTTGTCAGTGTGCTCAGCACAATCGCGCGGGGCGTCGATGACGTGAGCAGATTGTCCAGGGAGCCATCCTTGCGATAGCGCATCAGGACATGGATTCCGTTGTCCACGCCTAATCCCATGATGAGGGGCAGCACAATGATGTTCGCCTGATTGAATGGCATCCCGATGAGGACACCTGTTGCTGTTGTGGCCAAAGCCGCCAGGAGGAGGGGCAGGAGGATGAGGGCCGTATCAATGGGGCTGCGTGTTGCCAGCAACACGACAAGTGTCACCGCAACAAGTGCAATCACCAACGCTGTTACAAATGCGTTCACGACGATATCGCCTACGGTGGCCTCGACGACAGCGCGGCCGGTACTGTCAGGGAAGACCGACTTAACGTCCTCGACGAACGAGCGCAGTTCTTCTGTGCGGGTCACATCTCCCTTGGGAAGGCCAATCACCAATGCGTCTCCATTTTCAGATAGAAACCGGTCCCGCATCGGGAAGGGTATCTGGTCGAGGGACGTCACGGGTTCTGCATTGAAGACATTGGTCAGTCGGCTCAGGTCGGCGGTTAGTTGACCCGCAAGTGCTGTATTGAATTTTGCCATGTCTTCAGGCGAGAGGGCGGTGAGCGCCTCCGTCAGTGAAGAAAGGACGTCATTTGCGTCCGCATTGAGGGACGTAGCGGGTAGGGAGAGATCACCGGGCACGTCCGCAGCAGGCCCGGAAATTTTATTGAAGAGCGGAAAGAACAGGAATGATGCATCTTCAATCAGTGCCAGCTTCTCATCCTGATCGACAGGAATGAGGCTCTCGGCGGTGCGTACGCCCCCGACAGTGGCAAGACTTTCGAGTTTCGCGACAGTCTCCCGAGACTGGTCGAGCGATGGGGCTATGACGTAGGCTGCATAGTCCGTCACCAGCCCACGCTCCTGCAGATCAGCCAGCGCGAGGATGGGTTCGGACTGGTCGTTCTTAAGTGCAAGGGTCGAAAAATCAAAACGCGCCTGTGTCGAGATGCCTGCGGCTACGATACCGACGAGAACAGCAATGATGGCGATGGGGCGCGCATGACGCTGGCTCGCGGCGAACATGGCACCCGTTGCCTTGGCGAACCCGTTGCCGGCGTTTCGATGGGGGGGAATGCCGACCTTGCCAAGACTTGCGGGGATGACGGTGAGGGCGGCTAGAAACGCCAGTGCCATCCCGCCGCCCGCAATGACACCTAGATCAGCGAATCCCCTGTAGTCCGTCGGCAGGAAGGACAGAAAACCAATTGCGGATGTGAGGGCACCCAGCGCAATGGCGGGGCCGACATGACCGGCTGCCGTGATGAGTGCGGGCTCGGTCTCCATGCCCGCTTCCACACTCTCCTGCGTCCGCAGGGCGTAGTGGATCGCAAAGTCGATCCCCAGCCCGACAAAGAGCACCGCGAAACTGGCCGACAGAAGGTTCACTTCGCCAATGCTGAACATGGCCCAGGCCATGGACCAGACGCCGCCGAGCACCAGTGTCAGCACCATTACGCCGACAATCCGCGCGGAGCGCACCCCAAGCCCCAAGACCAGTGCCAGCATGATCAGCGAGAGGGTACCCGCCAGTCCAAGGCTTTCTCGGACCTGCGATAGCTCATCTACTGAAAGGGGAATGTTCCCCGTCAGGCGGATCGTGAAACCGTTCTGCGATGTGAGCCCCAGTGATGTGGCAGTGTCGCGGATCACATCCAGCTTGGCCCGCGGCGACAGAAAATCAGTGGTGTCTTCGCGGATGCGGATTGAAATCAGTTCGATGGCGGCGTGTGATGTTTTGCTCTCCAAGCCCCCCAGATTGAATCGCAACGGCTGAGATGGATCCTCTGCCAAGGCGTGAGCCACTCTTGTGAGGTCACGTGAAAGCGCCACCAGGGCGGGATCAAGGTTGCCGTTTGGGTCCGGCTGGGTTGTTCCCTGTCTTATAAGGTCCAGGATGCCGGCGAGCCCCTTATCGTTTGCCACAATGGCGATGCCTGGCTGTGCTTGAACAAGCGCATCCAGTTGCGTGGCAACTTCGTCGGTATCCAGATAAAGCAGCCCGTTCTTCTGAAAAAACGGTATCGCCGCGGTTGTAAAAACAGACTGGAACAGGTCATCGCGGGCCGCCAGAGCTTCGGCCAGACCCGCAGTGCCATTTGAAGCAGCTGCGCGCGAGTCCGATTCCACCACCACCAATGTGGTGCGCTTGTAGGCGGGGAAAGCGTTCCTGAAGACATCAAACCGCTGCTGAAACTCTGAATTCGGTGCAATCAACGATGCCTGATCGGTATTCACACGAAATTGAGTGGCCGCATATGTCCCTGCCGCAATGGTGACAAGTAGCAGTGCCACAAGGGCAAGAACCGGAATGCGGGTTATGGCCGTGACAAGTGTGGATAGGAGTTGGGGCATTCAGCTATGGTGCATCTTAAATGGTGAATATACATGCCTGATACTGAGTGGAGCATGTAGCCGAAATGGTTAATTTGATGAACGCACATCGTTGTGAAACGGGACGATAATATGGCGGGCGTGGTGAATATGAGGTCGCAGGGCAAAATGACTTTCAGGTCGATGTTGCAATTCGGCGCCTTGGTGCGCGGCGTGGCGATTGCCACGTTGACATCTGTACTCGCGGTGGGTGGCGCCGGCGCGCAGGAAATATCGGAAGATCAGGCAGTGGGCTTGGCCGAGGAGCTTCATGCAGGCCTGGTTCATCTCATGGGCAATGGCACGGACCTGGGTGTCGACGCTGCGTCTGACTATATCGGCGAGGTCGTGGACAAGACATACAATCTCAAAGCGATAACGGCGCAGTCAATTGGTCCCTCGACATTCCGCGGCTACACACGAGAAGAGCAGGACAGCGTGGCATCCGCCTACCGTTCATTCGTTGTCGCCAACTATGTAAGCCGGTTTGCCAAACCGCTACCCATAAGCTTTGAGACCGTCGGGAGCACGGCAGGACCGAAAGGCTCCGTAGTTGTGGAGACCCAGCTCATCCGGAAATCCGGCGAGCCGGTCCAGCTTGTTTATGTGGTTGCTGGATCTACTCCCGGCATAGCGGATGTTCAGTATAATGGCGTCAGCGAAGCTGCACGCCGCCGCTCGGAGCTTTCTTCT
>ERZ1740067.319-NODE-319-length-39678-cov-6.841986_pt1 | contig 39678 bp, 33 predicted proteins | sample MGYA00581736_ERZ1740067 | MGnify/ENA primary metagenome ERZ1740067 (study PRJEB43018, sample SAMN04849236) | marine metagenome | isolation source: floating plastic debris | place: Pacific Ocean | collected 2008-08-27 | study: EMG produced TPA metagenomics assembly... | reverse complement strand
CCGCCGCACCACATGCAACGCACGCCCCGGCCCCCGGCTCCACCGCCGCCCGGCACGCGTGGCAGAAACCGAACGCCCGCGCAAGCTCCGGCACATCCGCCGCGTACCGCCAGCACCACGCCGTGCCCGGCCCGCGCACGATCGACTCGGGCTCAAGCCCACCCCGCCCGACCAGCGCGAGCATCGTCGCCATCGCCGCCCCCGCCAGTTCGGGCCGATCCGCGATCGTCCAAGGCCCCATGTCCGCCCGCGAAGCCTCGACCGATGCCACATCGAGCCGCCCCCGGCACACGCCGCACCGCACGCCAGCCTCCCCCCGGGCCTGACCGGCTGCGCCGCAATACGGGCAGACAACCCCGCCGCCCCGGCATCGGCTGAGACCCGCCGCCGCAGACGTACCATCCGCTCCATGCATGCCAAAACCATCCGCCGTCGATTCTGTCGATCCCATGCCTTCGCTCCCGCTGCCGTTGCCAACATGGCTTCAACGCCCACACCGCGTCCGCGTTGCACGCGCTATCGGCCGCTTGCCGCGCTCGCGGTCACCCTCCCGCTGCTCGCCCCAGCACTCACCGCCTGCTCATCGTCATCCACCGATTCGTCGACCTGGCAGTCCGACCGCCCAACCGCGAGCGAAGCCCGCGACGCCGACGCCCTCCGAGGCGTCGAACGCGCCGAGCGACGCATCGCCGCGGGCGCCGTCCGTGACACATCCGCCGGCGCCCGCGCGCCGGTCGTCCTCAACGGCACGCCCATCCCCTGGACCGACCTCCACCCCTATCTCGCCGAAGCCTCCGGCCGCGCCGCCCTCGACGAAGCGCTCCTCGACCGCCTCATCGACCGCGAACTCTCAACCGCGGGCGTTTCCATTTCCAAGCGCGACGTCGACGCCGAGTACAGCGACTTCGTCGCCGTGCTCCGCCAGAATGTCGCTGGCCGCGGCGCGACGACCGAAGCTGTCGTCGCCGACATGCGCCGCGCACTTGGCCTCGGCCCCAAACGCTTCGAGGCAACCCTCGCCCGCAACGCCAAGCTCCGCGCCCTGGTCCGCGAACGCGTCACGATCACGCCCGAAGACATCCAACTCGCCCACCAGATCAACCACGGCCAGCGCCACCGCATCCGACTTATCACCACCGCATCACAACGCGATGCCTCCGCGATCCGCCGCCAACTCGCCGGCCTCACCGGCGACCCCCTCCGCATCGCCTTCGCCTCCGCCGCGATGCAGCAGTCCACCGACCAGTCCGCCGCCGCCGGCGGGCTCATCGAGCCGATAAGCACCGTCGATCCCGCCTACCCCAGCGCGATCGGCCAGGCCGTCGCCCGCCTCAGCACCGGCAGCCTCTCCCCCGTCGTCGCCCTGCCCGACGCCTACGCCCTCATCTTCGTCGAAGAGCAGATCCCACCCACCGGCCGATCGCTGGGCCAGACCCGAAGCGACCTCGAGCGCGACCTCCGTGCCCGCCGCGAACGCCTCGCCATGGAACGCCTCGCAACCCAACTCCTCGACAACGCGAGCATCACCGTCCTTGACCCGTCCCTTGAATGGACCCGTCGCAGCCGCGGATAACGCGTCAACCGGCCACCGTCCGGCCCAACCTCCGCAGATGCACCCGCAATGGGGCCACAAAAACTGCTCCCGGGCTATACACCTGCGGAAGACGGACCGATCCCACCGCTATGGCGGCAATGCAGCCCGCCGGAGGTGGCACTATGGACTCGACCAAAAAGCGTGGCTTCGGCCTTTCTACGAAAATCATCGCGACCGCCGTCGGCGTGCTCATCGCCGTCGTCGCGGTCAACTACGCGGTTTTCATGACCGGCTACTCGCGTGACACGCAGGCCGGCCTGATCGAGAAAGCGTCGAGCTTTACCGCCGTCGCCGACGAATCGAAGAACCACGGCTCGAAGCTCATCGCCCTCGGCGCGATCAAGAGCGAGGAACTCCTCGCCGAAGCCGTCGCCCACGTCGAAAAGGGCGGCAGCTACACCGATACGAAGTTCTTCGAGACCATCCCGGTCGTCGTCGGATGGACCGCCGCCGAGAAGGCGGCCGCACGTGAAGGCCTCACGTTCAAGATCGCCTCCTTCGAGGCACGCAACCCCGAAAACGAGCCCACCCCAGGCTCGTTCCGCGAGCAGATGCTCCGCGAGCTCACCGCCTCCGTCGAGTCCGGCGGCGAGAAGGCCATGGGACGCATCGACGACGAAACCAACACTCTCCACTACATGCGAGCCATCACGCTCGACCAGTCGTGCATGTCCTGCCACGGCGACCCCAAGATCTACGACGAAGACGGCGACGGCAAAGACGCGCTCGGCTTCGCAATGGAAAACTGGCCTGTCGGCTACATGCACGGTGCCTACGAGGTCCAGCTCCCGCTCGACACCATGGACGCGCAGATCGCCGGCTTTTTCCGCAACGGCATGCTCATCACCGTGCCCCTCGTCCTCGTAGCGCTCGGCGGCTTCGCTTGGCTCCTCCGCGTCATGCTCGCACGCCCCCTCAACTCACTCATCGACGTCGTCCAGGACATCGCCACCGGCGACGGTGACCTCACAAAGCGCCTCAACATCACCCGCTCCGACGAGATCGGCAAGCTCGCCCACTGGTTCGACGCCTTCCTCGACAACCTCCACGGCATCATCTCCGACGTCTCCGGCGCAACCCGACAGGTCGCCGCAGCGTCCACCGAGATCGCCGCGTCCAGCGAGCAAATGGCAGTCGGCCTCTCCCGCCAGGAAGAGCAGACCACCCAGGTCTCCGCCGCCGTCCAGGAGATGTCCGCCTCCGTCCAAGAGGTCGCGCAGAAGTCGATCGACGCCTCCAACTCGGCCCGCGAGTCCGGTGCCCGCGCCGGCGAGGGCGGCTCGGTGGTCCAGGAAACCATCCTCGAGATCAACGGCATCAGCCAGCAAGTCGCCGACGCCTCCGCCGCCATCGCCGAGCTCGGCAAGCGCGGCGAGCAGATCGGCGCCATCATCGAGGTCATCAACGACATCGCCGACCAGACCAACCTCCTCGCACTCAACGCCGCCATCGAAGCGGCACGTGCGGGCGAGCACGGCCGGGGCTTCGCCGTCGTCGCCGATGAGGTCCGCAAGCTCGCCGAGCGCACGACACAGGCAACCGACGAGGTCGCCCAGTCCATCCGCGCCATCCAGCAAGACACCTCCACAGCCGTCGACCGCATCGAGGCATCCGCCACCCGCGTCGGCCGAGGCGTCGAGCTGGCGACCGGTGCCGGCGACGCGCTCGAGCAGATCGTCTCCTCCTCGGGCGGCCTGCTGGGCCAAGTCGAGGGCATCGCCTCGGCCGCAGAAGAGCAGTCGGCCGTGAGCGAGCAGATCGCCCACTCCGTCGAGCAGATCAACGCGGTCACGCGTGAGTCCAACGAGGGCGCAGCCCAGGCCTCCGAAGCCGCCGCCAACCTCTCCGAGCAGGCCGAACGCCTGCAATCCCTGGTCGGCCGCTTCAAGACCGAGTAAAGGGCCCCCAACCTCTCAACCGAGATCGACCGGCCGTGTTCCTCGGAGCACGGCCGGTTTTCTTATGCGCTCATCACCCGATCCCCGCACTAATCGCCCGCGAGGTGTGAAGCAAAGAACGCCGCCATGCCATCCGTCATCGCGGGATGCATCTCAGGCGCATCATTGTGCCGAGCGCCGTCCAACAGAATCTGCTCAACGGGCACACCCGCACTCCGCGCCGCATCGACAATCCGCTCCGCATGATGCACCGGCACGATCTCGTCGGCCGTGCCATGCACCACGAGCACGGGCGTCGCTCCAAGCCGAGCCATCGCATCGCGTGTGTCCACACCACCGCGCATCAGCATCGTCCCAAACACACCCGCATGATCCCGCGCGATCCCCTTCCACGACGCGAACCCCGACACCAGCGCCACCGCCGGCACATCTCCGAGCCGCGCCGCAGCGGTTGCCGCAAAAGACACGCCCAAGCTCTGCCCCATCAGCCCCACGCGCGACGCGTCCACATCCTCGCGCGACCGCACATAACGCACCGCCGCGATCGTGTCCTCAACAAGCCGCTCCCGACGCAGATCGCCCCGCCCGCCGTCCGACGCGCCGTACCCGCGATAGTCAAACACCAGCACGCCGAAACCGTACGACGTCAGAAACGACGAGATCCCCGCATGGCTCTCCACATTGCCCGCGTTGCCGTGCGCGTGCACCACCGCCGGCATCGGCCCCGCGCTCGCGCGATACCCAGCCGGCGGCATCCACCAGCCGCTGAGCATCATGCCATCGCTGCTCTCAAACCGAACCGCCTCGACGCCCAACGGCACCGGACCCACCGCGCGATCCGGAAAGTAAAACAGCCGCCGCTCGATAAACACCCTGCTCAAGAACGTGATGCCCAGAACGACGGCAACGCCAAGAAGCCTCTTGAGCAACCAACGACCCCACCGCCTCGGCCGTCTCGACGTGTCCGTGCCATCGCTGCCCGACATCGCACTACCGCGCCAACTCGATCGCCCGCGTCTCACGCAGCACCGTCACGCGGATCTCGCCCGGAAACGTCATCTCATCGCTGACCCGCTTGGCGATGTCGTGCGCGATCAGGTACGCCTCGTCATCACCAACCCGCGCCGCATCCACCATCACGCGAACCTCTCGGCCCGCCTGGATCGCGTATGCCTCCGTGACGCCCGAGTGCCCCATCGCGATGTCCTGCAGCTCCTGCAAACGCTGCACGTACCGCTCCATCGACTCGCGACGCGCACCCGGCCGGGCACTGCTCACCGCGTCGGCCGCCATCACGATCGGCGTGTAAAAGCTCGTCGCCGGAATATCCGCGTGGTGCCCGCCGATCGCGTTGAGCACCGGCTCCTTCTCCCCGTACTGCTTCGCGAAGTCCATGCCGATCTTCGGGTGCCCACCCTCCATCTCGTGGTCCATCGCCTTGCCGATGTCGTGCAAGAACCCGCACCGCCGCGCGAGCCGGCCGTTGAGCCCAAGCTGCTCCGCGATGATCTGGCACAGGAACCCAACCTCCACCGAGTGCCGAAGCACGTTCTGCCCGTAGCTCGTCCGGTAGGCCAGCTTCCCCATCGCCTCGACGACCTTGGGGTTCACGTTCCGCAGGTTCGCCTCGAGCACCGCCTCCTTGCCCGCCTTGATCACCTTCTCGTTGATCTCGCCGCGCACCTTCGCGATGACCTCTTCGATACGCGTAGGGTGCAAACGCCCGTCGGCTATCAGCCGCTCCAGTCCCTCGACCGCCACAGCCTGCCGGACCTTGTCAAAGCACGACACCACGATCACGCCGGGCGTGTCGTCGACGATGATGTCCACGCCCGTCGCCTTCTCGATCGCCCGGATGTTTCGGCCCTCGCGACCGATGATCCGACCCTTCATGTCGTCCGAAGGGATCGCCACCGTCCGCACGGTCGACTCGCTCGTGTGCTCCGTCGCGTACCGCTGGATCGCCGCGAGCGTGATCTCCCGCGCCTGCTCCTTCGCGTTTTCCTCCGCCTCCTCAACAACCTTCCGAGTAACCTTCGCCGCCTCAATTCGGCTGTCCTCCGCGATCCGCGCAAGCAATTCCTCACGCGCCTCGTCGGCCGACAAACCCGCCACCTCGTGCAGCTTGTCGGTCTGCTGCGAGATCAGGCTGTCCAGCTCCGCGTTGCGATCCACGACCTTCTGCTCGCGGTCGCCGAGCTTCGACTCGCGGTCATCCAGCTTGCCCTCGCGCGCCTCGAGCTGATCCTCCTTCCGCTGCGTCACATCCTCGCGTTTGGTCAACCGTCGTTCCAGATCGCGCATCTCATTGCGCTGCGTCTTCAGGTCGGCCTCAAACTTCTCCTTGCGATCCAGCGCCGCCTTCTCCGCGTCCAAGCGAATCCGCTCGGCCTCGTTCTTCGCGTCGGCCTTGCCGCGCTCAAGCAGCGACTCCGCCTCGGCCTTCGCCGCCGCGATCGAACGCCCCCCGATCGCCTTGATCGCGACCACGCCAAGACCCAAACCAACCAGAAGCCCCGCGATACCAATCAGCGCCGCCATCGGCGAGGTGACCGCAAGGAGCGAACCGGGCGATGCGCCCGCCAAGAGTTGTCCCGTGTTGAACATGCTGTCGAGCATCGTCAGCCCGTCCTTCCGAAGCCGCCGCGCGCGGGCAGCCCATCGATCGGCCGGACACAGTCTGCCACTGCCGCTCGGAAGCGATCGGGCGATTGCCGACGCACCACGCCAAGCTCGCTCGCGCCCCGGTGCCCTCGCCGCTCACGCAGCCGAACAACACCAAAGCGGGCATGCCGCGTGTGGGACCCAGGACCGCCCCGACAACCGTGTCGGCGGGGGCAGCGGGCTCGGCAAAGGCGTGGGCCGCCGCCGCGAGAACTCGCGAGCGTCAGCCCCGATCAGAAGCGCCGACCCAAAGGGACGAGCCGGCGGAGGAGTGCGTTCGAGCGGTCGGCAAGGCTGCCGGCCGAGGGGTGCAAAGTGAACGAAGCGCCACGCGCTCCGCACCCGGAGCATACCCCAGCTCCCCCCGGAGCGCGGCGGAACCCAGCCCAATCCCGCCCAGCCCCCACCCAACCCCATCAGACTCCACCCACCCCTCCCATCTGCCCGATAGAGTCACTCCAGATCCAAACCCCGACCAGAGCCCGCCCCACGGAGCCCAAACCATGCCCCGCGCGTTCTTCCAAACCCTCGCCGCCAGCCACATCATCAAGTCCGCACGCCGCCGGCTCGCCCGCCTCGCACCCGCAATCCTCCTCGCCGCACCCCTCGCCACCGTGGGCTGCTCCAGCGACTCGATGTTCATGGTCGACCCCGTCGGCCCCGCGATCCCCGCCGGTGCCCCCCTCGCACTCGATATCGAGAACGCGTTCGGCTCGGTCAACGTCGTCGCCGCGCCCCGCATCACCGCACCAACCGTCGAGGCCCGCCTCCGCACCGTCGAGTGGTCGGGCAACACCGATCCCGCTGCCAAGGGCCGCGACGCCTGGGTCTCCGCCGAGACCGTCGAACAAGGCGGCCGATACATCCTCCGAATCCTCTCAGACACGCCACCCGACGCGGGCCAACGCGTGCAGATCGACCTCATCGTCCGCCTCCCCGCCTGCGACGGCGTCATGATCCGAAACGCCGGCGGGCCCGTCCGCGTCAAGGGCACACGCGGCTCGGCCGACATCGCCAACGGCACCGCCTCACTCCCCGGCGGCATCGTCGAATACCGCACCAACCACGCCATCGTCGACCCAGTCACCATCACCTCAACCGACCACCACGTCCTCTACTTCGTCGGCCCGGGCTCCGCCGGCACACTCGATCTCGAGTCCGGCATCGGCAAGGTCGAGGTCGACCAACACTTCGGCATCATGACCAGCGTCGTCCCCACCCCCACCACCTACGACGCGATCTTCAACAACGGCACAAACCCCGTCGTGCTCACCGCACCACAGGGCAAAGTCGAAGCCCGCTTCATCGAAAACGCAGCCGAGTACCAGTCCTTCGCCGCAGGCCTCCGCGCGCCATAACGCGTGCAAACCGCCTACGCCGCGTTGTTGAACCGCGGCGCCCGCCCAAGACGCGACGACAAGAACCGCGTCACCGTCTCCACCACAAACTGCTTGTGCGACGGGTTGAATGTGAACTCGAACGCGCAGCCCGCATACCGCTGCTGCGTGCTGTCCATGTGGCTGTGCGCAATCCGCGCGGTCAAGCCCACCGGCTCGGGGATCTGCGGCGCAAGCCAAAGCCGCGTCCAGACCAGCCGAGCATTCTGCAACGCCGAAGCGTGCTCGGGCTCAACAACCAATCCAAAGCCGCCCCCGCCGATGTTCATCAGCCGCGCCTCAAACTTCGGCCCAACCTCGGGCAGCACCAGCGCCGCATCCGGTTCATCCGTCGCCCGCGTCCCACGTGCAATCGAATCACGCACCAGCGACCGGCTCGCCATCTCCGCCGCCACGACCGTCGTCGGGTCAAGCAACGGCCAGCATTCCACCGCGGGCAAGCTCAGCGACGCCGTCGAAACCCGGTACGGGTCCGCACGCCGGCACCGCTCGACCTGATCCGTCTCGGCGAGCCGAACGACCGACGCGTGCCCACGCCCCGCCACCGACTCCACCCGCGACCGGAACATCCAGCGGTTCTGCCCAACGGTGATCACGCCCACGACCGTGTCGCCCGCCTGCAACTGCACGGGCGTCCCCGCCACCGCCGGCGGCTCGACAGCAATCACGCCATCGCGAAAATCGACAACACGCACCCGGCACACAAGATCAACCGCGTCCCCAAGCCCCGCGTCAGGCCCAACAGGCGCGATCTCGATGCCGCCCCCGCGCGAGCGGATCTGGTCCAGGGATTCACGCCAACGCTCAGTTCTCGATCGGTTCGCGGGCACGCCAAACTCCTTGCGCTGCACGCGCCGTCCAACCGCACACCCGCGGCAACAGCGCTGCTCGCGATCACGCCGAATGCCGACCGCGTGCCCCTCTATCGGCCGCACCCAACCCCGTGTTTGCCGCAGCGCCATCCAATCACCCGCCGAGCGCACTACCGGACCCGAACACCGCGCCCGCACCGCGCGCCGCCGCCCGCACGATCACGCTTTCTCGGACCCGCCCGCGGGCCGAAGCGCCCGCGACAGCATCCCCGCCTCCTCGCGCTCCGCCTCGCTCAACCCGCCACCAAACCGATCGCGATACAACAGCTCGACCAGCCTCGGCCCGCCCGGCGTCAGCGCGATCCGCGCATGCTCGCCCGGCGGCCGCGACATCGGCTTGGGAATCCCATCCCGCCCCCACCGCTTCAAAAGCTCCTGGTAGTACGCCGGCAAGTCCGCCGACCGCTCCCCGCGCCCCAGAACCAAACGCCGCCACCCAAGCACCAGCGCCCACCCAATACCAAGCGTCGCAACAAACGTCACCACACCAACCATCGCAGCCCGCACCATGATCGCCCGGCCATCGCGCACGAGCGCCTCGCCAGTCTGCGAAAGCCTCGCCTCGACCAGCCGTGTTGACGGCGCAAGCCCGCCGAGCAACCCCTGCCGCGAGTCCTCATCAAACGCGACCACCGCGCGGATCCACAGATACTCCATCGCGTCGATCAGCCGACCCGTCCGAGCCACGAGCGACTCGGACACCTGGTGCACCCGTGCCAGATCCGCCGGGGGCGTCGGGTCGAAGGTCCGCCAAAGACCCAGCGACGTCTCCACCTCCACCCACGCGTGCGCGTTCGACTCACGCACCACATAGTGCCGGCTCGTCTCGTTGAACTCCGTCGCGACGTACCCCGTCACCACCCGCGCGTTGATCCCGACCGATCGGCACAACGCAACCATCGCCGACGCGAAATACTCGCAATGCCCCGACTGGCTCTCAAAGAGAAACCACTCGATCGGGTCCATCCCACGAGGCGGCGCCCCCGGGCTGAGTGTGTACGCAAACGTCAGAAACGACGCCTCGATCCGCCGCGCCGCCTGCTCCACCACCGCCGGGTCCCACCCGCCATCGGGCATGCTGCCACGCCAGTCGCCGACGAGCTCCGTCGCCCGCACCGCGATCTCCGCCGCGTCAAACGCAACCTCGCCCGTCTCACGCGGCTCGGCCCCAGTCGGCAGCACCGGCGTCTCCTGCGATCGCACCGTGTACAAAAACCGACCCGGCCGACCGCTCCGCCGAAGCACGATGTCATCGCCCCGGCTCCGGATGATCTCGCTCGTCTGCCCGAGCGTCATCTCCACCGGCTGCCACACCGTGAACAAATAGCTCTCGCCCCGCGGCGCACTGCGAATCGTGATCTCCTGCTCCACCGTTGCCGTCCGCGGATCGCCCAGCGTGTACCCGCGGTTCCCACCCACGCGAAACGCGTCCACCGCCGGCCCATCGGCGCGCACCCACGCGCCCCGCTCATACTCACTCAACACCGCGCCGCGCAGGTAATACGTCTGCCCGTTGCTCCCAATCACATCGCCCGACTGGTCACGCACCGTCATGTCCAGCACGATCTCCGGCGACTCGCTGATCAGCCCCTCAACGCCAAGCTGCACCCGATCCGAAAACCCCGTCACCGAGCCGAGCGACGCGTTGCGAAAATCGCCAAACACGCGGTCGCCAAGCTCACGCGGCAGCGCCACGAAAACCACCACGCCGACGACCGCCCCGAAGAGCCCCGCAGCGATCCCAAACCGCACGATCGGCCGCGTCGCCACCGCCGGCGGCCGGCGCTCGACACCAAGCGCCCGCCGCGCCACACCCGCCGCGTGCTCCACCGACCGGATCTGGTGCCGAATCACCGCCGCAACCAGCATCACGTAGAACACCAGCAGCACCGACGCGACCGCGAGCCGATTGCTCGTCAAAATCGCACCGATCGCAAGAAACACACCAAGCGTGATCAGCTGCGCATCGTCCCTCGGCCGGGCCGTGTCAAACAGCTTCACGAGCACAAGCAGCGACAAGAACACACAGAACGCATCAACATCCAGCCCGTCATTGATCGCCTGCACCAGCGCCGCAACCAGCACGCCGCCCAGCGCCAAGTTAATCAGCGGCCGCGGCAGCACCGCCCCCTCACGATCCTTGCGAACCAGCAGGGCAATCACACCAACAACCAGCGACAACGCCGCCAAATCCCAACGCGGCGACGCGACGCAGTACGCCAGAATCGCCGACACCGAGAGCACCGAGATCAGCCGCCGAGTCATCACGCCGCCGCCCCCACGCTCGCGCCATCGTTCCCACCCGAAACCACCTCGACCGCGGCAGGCCAATCCGGCGAGCCGCGATCCGCAGGCCCGACCAGCACAACCGAATCCCCCGCCCCGGGCCCGCGCGCCGACTTCGCATCACCAAAGGGCCGTTCCGAATCCTCGGCATCAAACCGCGCGAGCAGCTCGAGCACCGCCCGCACATGCCGCTCGGTCGACGCCGGCTCGATCGCCCCGCCATACCCCGCAACCACAAGCCCCGCCGACACGCCCCGCTTGCACAAGTCCTCTATGAGTGTCGCCGCCATATCCACTACGGCATCGCGCTCTTCCAGCGCCGCCGGCGGGGCCACCGCAACCCACACCCGCCGCGTCACCGTCTCGCCAAACTGCCGCACGCGCAACTGATCCGTCCGCGCACTGGCGTGCCACGCGATCGTCCGCGGGCTGTCGCCCGGCACATACTCGCGCACGCCGTACACATCATCACCAAGCCCCGACCCGCGAGGCCGACTCTCCCCGATCCGAGCCCGCGACATCACCCGATCCGCCAGCCCCCTCGGCAGCTCCACCCGCCTCGGCAGCACCAACACCTCGCCGGGCTGATCAAACTCGATAATCCGCCTGGACAATCCAAACGGAAACGACGTGCTCAGCCGCACGCCCGCGAGCTTCCGCACACCCCGCCGGCTCGGCCTAATCCACGCCTCCACCCGCGTCGGCCCGCGCGCATGCCCCCGCGCCTTCCCACGCGTCGGCACGCTGTGCGCCACGCCCGGCGCGCACTCGGCATCCGAAAACCCCTCGATCTCCGTCACACGGATCGCCATCGCCGGCGCCCACCGCGACTTGTTCTCAAGCAAGAACGCCCACGGCGTCGCCTCGCCCGCCCGAAGCGTCCGCGTCCGCTCACGCCGCGCAACGAGCCCCATCAGCGCCTGCCCACCCGCAACGCCCGACACCAAAATCGCCGCGATCGCCACGCCAAATACCCAGAACAACACGTTGTTCTGCCCGTTGATCGCACCAATCGCGACAAACACACTCGTCACGATGAACAGCAACGCCGGCGGGTGCAGCCGCTGGCTGCGACGGGATACACGAGGCCAAGTCGTCACACCCGCCCCTTCGCCGCCCGCACCCAATCGGTTGCCAACACCCAATCACCCACGCCAACAAGCCACGCGCATCACGCGTCGGCAGCCGACTCACCACCAGCATCAACTTCGCCCGCCTCAGCCTCACCGACCTCCGCCGGCGACGCCTGCATCTGCACGCTCAGCTCCGCAACCGTCGGCAGGTCCCGCGTTGACGCGAGCCCGAACGCCTCGAGAAACTGCTTCGTCGTCCCGTACAACATCGGCCTGCCGAGCTCCTCGGCCCGCCCCGTGATCGTCACGAGTCGCCGCTCGATCAGGCTCTTGAGCACCTCGCCGCACGACACGCCCCGGATCGCCTCGAGCTTCGCCCGCGTGATCGGCTGCTTATACGCCACGATCGCCAGCGTCTCGATCGCCGGCTTGCTCAGCCGCCCCGCCTGCCGAACACCCTTGAGCTTCGCGAGCACCCCAGCGTGCTCGGGCAGCGTCATCAGCCGAAGCCCGCCCGCCACACGCTCGATCCGAAAAGCCCGCCCGCTCTGCTCATACGCCCCGTTCAACCGCTCGAACGCCTCGGCAATCGCCGCCGACGCGCCCTCGCCACCAATCCCGATCGCCTCCGCGATCCGAGCCGGTGGCAACGGCCGATCCGACGCGATCAGCAACGCCTCCGTCGCCGAATCAATCTGCTCAGCACTCAACTCGACCGACTCGGCACTCGGCTCGGTAGTCGGCTCCGTATTGGGCTCGGCGTCCGGCTCACGCACGGCATCGGTATTCGTCTCGATCGGCGTCTCGGTGGCAGCATTTGCGCTCATGGGGCAATGGTACAAGAGCGATCCGCCCCGCGCCGTTAGCATCCCACAAGATGCCGAAGACCTCCGCTCCCAAGCACGCACACGAGCCGCTGCCCAGCCAGCAGCACACCTACCCAGGCCGCGCCCACCTCACCGAGGCCGTTCTCCACAAACGCCGCGAGTGGGTCTTCCTTGTCCTCGCGGGCCTCTTCCTCGGCTCGCTCACGATGCTCAACATCCTGGGCATCACCCGCTTCATCAAGCTCTTCGAGATCGATTTCGACGGCAACCCCGAAACCGCCGCCGTCGTCTTCGCCGTCGCCGTCGGCGTCCTGCCCTACCCCATCACCTTCCTCTGCACCGACTTCATCTCCGAGCTCTTCGGCCGGGCCCGCGCCAACCGCGTCGTCATCGTCGGCTTCCTCCTGAATCTCTGGGTCGTCGGCATCCTCTGGCTCGGCGGCGCCCTGCCCGGCTTCGAGGCCCTCGACCCCACGACGGGCAAGATCGCCACCGACGCCGCCGGCCGACTGCCCGTCTTCTTCGAGGTCCGCGCCCTCGCCTTCGGTGCCGTCACCGCGTCGATGGTCGCCTACATGGTCGCCCAGCTCATCGACGTCCAGGTCTTCCACTTCTGGAAACGCCTCACCCGCGGCAAGCACCTCTGGCTCCGCAACAACGGCTCCACGCTCGTCTCCCAGCTCGTCGACACCGTCGCCGTCATCCTCATCACCCACTTCTACGCCAGCGCCCTCCCCATCGACACCGACCGCGGCCTCTGGGCCCAGCTCGGCGTCTTCATCGCCACCGGCTACGTCTTCAAGATCCTCGCCGCCCTCATCGACACCCTCCCCTTTTACTACGGCTCCGGAGTCCTCGCCCGCTATCTGAGGATTCCACCCCCCACCGCCATCCCGCACCCGCCGGCAGCCGCCGCGGTCGAAGCCGGCGTCGGGTAACCCCCGAGCTTTCCCGAGCGGTGAATCCGTCCGACATCCCGTCAATCTGGGCAACCCATGAGGGCAAATCCGCCCGAAAACCGGACGTTCCGTATTGACACGGGCCCCAACACCCAATCCAGTTTGACGCCCCACCATATTCGAGTATTCTGTCAACAGCACAACCCGCGTGTCGGCAACCACTTGTCAGCACACGAGTTGCAGCCCGTCCCGCACCCGCAGCCCAGCGATGACGCCATCGTGTACCGCGACGGCCTCACTCAATCGCCCCGCAAATCACCCAGAGGAGTTCCCCATGTTCAAGCGTCTCATCAACGATCGGAAGGGTCAGGGCTTCACCGAGTACGCCCTGCTCGTCGCCGGTATCGCCCTCGTCGGCGTCGTCTCCGTCGCCATCATCGGCCAGAAGACCGGCGAGCTGCTCGCAGCCGTCGCCACCGTCCTCCCGGGCAACGACCCCGCGTCCAACGGCCCGATCCAGACCGGCGCCATCGTCGAGTACCAGAACGCCGGTGGCGGCGTCCCCATCGCCGTTGACCTGCCCACCATTCTCGCCAACCAGCAGACCGAGCGCACCAACTCCAACCTCGGCTTCGACGACAACGGCCTGAGCCTCGACCTCGGCGACCTCGTCCGCGAGCCCTCCTTCTAAAACCCCCTCAACCACGCCCTCCAAGCAACCTTTGCACGAATCCCAACCCTCCCGGTCGATGATCGGGAGGGTTTTCGTATTCTGAACCTGCCGCATGCCACGCAAACACCCGCCATCACGCCTCCGCCAAACCCGCCGAGGGCAAGGCCTCCTCGAGTACGCCATCGCCGGCGCAGCCCTCTTCCTCGCCGCGGCCGCAGCCGCCGCGCTCGTCGGCGCGAAGGTCGGCGCGCTGCTCGGCCTCTTCCTCGCCGCCGCTCCTGGCGCACACCCAACCGACAACCCGGGCCTCACCGCAGGACCCGTCATCGAGCTCACCGACGCCGACGGCACAACACCCATCGCGCCCAACCTCGACGAGATACTCAACAACGCCGGCACCAACCGCCTCGACCAGACCTTCGGCAACGACGACGGCGCCCTCGACGACCTCGTCCTCCCGCCCTCCTTCAACAACGCCGGATCGCCCTAAAATGAACGACACCCTCAGCATCATCCTCGCGACCATCTGGGTCATGCCCGCCCTCGCGGTCGTCGCCGCCGCGCTCGACCTCCGCTCACGCACAATCCCAAACTGGATCCCCGCGACCATCCTCGTCTGGGGACTCATCGCCTCCACCGCCGGGCTTCTCCCCATAGACCTCGTCGGCGCTCTGATCGGCCTTGTCGTCGGCGCCGTCATCACGCTCCCCCTCTTCGCAGTCCGCGCCTTCGGCGGCGGCGACGTCAAGCTCGCGTGCGCCTGCTGCGCGTGCCTCGGAGGCCTCGGCGCGGTCTACCTCCTCACCGCAACCGCACTCGTCGGCGGCATCCTCGCACTCGTCGCCAAATCAAAGAAACAACGCACCCTCGCGTACGCCCCCGCCATCGCGGGCGGCGCGATCATCGCAACACTCATCACCTGGCTCACATGACAATCCCGCTCGCATGACCAACCCACCGCACCACACCCACGCACGATCACACACGCGCCGCGGCAGCGTGCTCGTCGAGTTCGCGCTCATCGCCCTGCTCGGCTACGTCCTCCTCGCCGCCGTCCTTTCCTTCGGCCGCCTCTACTTCGCCGCCCAAACCGCCCAGCAAGCCGTCGACCTCGCCGCCCGCGAGCTCGCCCGCACACCCCTCCCCGCCTCGCTCACCTTCGAGCAGGTCCGCGACGACCCGACCCTCGACTTCCGCGACCGCATCTACTCCGAAGACTTCCTCGTCATCGACGTCTCGGGTTGGACCGGCGGCGTCTCCAGCGAAACCCTCATGCAGTTCCTCGACAAGCTCGACATCCCCATCGTCAACAAAGCACTCGTCCCACTCATGTTCATCGAGCCCATCGCCGGCGTCGACCACCTCCGCTACCCCGGCGCACTCGTCACAAGCCCCACCGCACCCTCGGGCCTCACCGTCGAGATCCCACACGTCACAAGCGTCGGCACGCCCGGCGCACCCGCCGCCGAATCGATCCAATGGGTCCGAGTGATCGAGGAAGTCGGCGAAGACCCCTTCCCCGTCACCACCGAAGGGCTCGTGGCGCTCCGCATCAACTACCCCTTCCAGTCCGCGACGCTCACCGGCTTCCGAAGACCCGCCGCCGACCCCGCGCGACCAAACGCCAGCGGCATCGAGGCCGACGACGCGGGCGTCACCGGCCCCGGCCCATCCACCGGCGGCACGCTCGTCGATCCAAACCCCGGCAACGCAAGCCCGTACGCTGGGCCCTTCGGCCTGGGCAAGCAACTCGCCTACGGCCGCGAGATCCGACCCTTCCGAAGGCTCATCTCCGCCCAAGCCTTCTACCGAAGAGAAGTCCTCCGCTGACCAACCAGAGCGACAACCCCAAAGGACGCACCAATCAAACCTCCACCTTCCATCGCCGCGACACGCCCGGGCCGAGTCCTCGTGCCCGTCATCGCGCTCATCGCTGTCGCCGCCGCCGCGACGCTCATCACCCTCATCATCCTCGGCGTCGCCCGCGACGGCTTGCCCACCGCCGGCAACCAAGCCGTCCGCCCCACTAACAATACGAGCGAGCCCCAAGCCGCGCCGGTCGTCGCCGCGGGCCAAGTCCGCGCGCCCGTTCCCGTCGAAGCAGTCCCCGCCTTCACCGCGCTGCGCGACGAGCACTTCGTCCGCATCAACCCCGACAACTCCCTCGCCCTCAGCCAGCGCGCCATCACCGCCAGCGCTAAGCCCGACGTCATCACCGACCCCCGCCTGCTCATCGGCCGCGTCCTCAAGTTCGACAAGTCCGCCGGCTACCCCATCGGCGAGAGCGACCTCCTCCCCGCCGGCACCCGCCCCGGCATCGTCGCGGGCGTCCCCATGGGCAAGCGCGCCATGATCGTCGACGCCGACCGCATCGCCGGTGCCCGCGCGCTCAACCGCGGCGACCGCTTCGACCTCATCGCAGCCCTCACCCCCGAAACCAAACGCCGCGTCCTCGGCTCGCCCCGCCGCTCGCAAGCACCCGCCCCGACCCAAGGCATCACCGAGCTCCCCGCGACCGACGCGGCCGCACTCGCCCCCGCCCAGCTCGAACAAGCCGCCACCGAGCTGCTGCTCATCGCCGACAACGGCGCGGTCATCAAAGCCGTCAGCATCCGCGACGTGCCACGGGGCACCCGCACCGCCACCGGCATCCCGGCGCAAACCGAGGTCCGTCAAGAGTTCACCATCGCCGTCTCGCCCGAAGAGGTCGTCCGCCTCACCCGCGCACTCGCCGAGGGCGCCGAGATCATCCTCGTCGCCCGCACCGGCTTGCCCGGCGAAACACCCGACCTCGCCGGCTCGATCGTCATCCCCGATCTCGACGCCGAGCGCAACGCCAACCCGCCCCCCGCGCCGCGCACCGTCGAGACACTTCGAGGCACCGACCGCGAGGTCGTCGTCATCCCGCCCAGCACCAAAGCCGACTAGCCGTGCCCCGCGTCCCGACAACCCATCCCCGCATCCAACCGCGGCACTCCGCACGCTCCCGCCCCGGCAGCGCACTCGTCCCCTTCGCCATCTTCGTCGTCGCCATCCTGGGCCTCGCAGCCCTCGCGATCGACCTGGTCCAACCCAACCTCACCCTCCGCCAGTTCCACGCCGCCGCCGACGCCGCCGCACTCGAAGGTGTCCGCTGGCGCGACACCGTCCCCGACCTCGAGCGCCGCCTCCTCGCGAGCCAAGCCGTCGCGCGACTCTTCGACGCCGACGGCGACCTCACCACCGAAGACGACCTCTTCGGCGCAGGCCCCCAGCTCAGCATCATCGGCAAAACAAGCCTCGACGCCGTCGGCCAGCTCTCCATCGGCGACGCAACCACCGGCTCCGCCCGCCCCCTCTACCGCCGCCGCGAACTCGTCGACGGCACGCGCCCCGGCTGGCTCGAGCTCAACCTACCCAACCGCCGCATCGGCGACATGGTCGCGGGCACATACCGAAACGACGTCCCCCACACCGACGGCATCACCATCGCCGACCGATGGCGTCCCTACCTCCGCCCCGACTTCCGACCCATCGCCACCGAGCGCGACTTCCTCGCAAGGCTCCGCCGCACCAGCGACCCCTTCAACCGCGACCGCATCGAAGATGTCTCCTCCGCAGGCCCGCCCCTCCCCTGGCTCTTCGCCCGGGGCTCTACCCTCCGCAGCACCACCGGCCAAGGCCTGGCCGAAGGCATCGACGTCCGCGCAACATCAATCGCACGCCGAGACACCGCCCGCACCGTCGGCCCGCAAATCCTCGGCACATCCATCGCACTCCCCGACACCACCACCGTCCCAAGCCTCATCGGCTTCGCACCCTTCGCCATCGACTACGACGCACTCGCAACACTCCCCATCGGCAGCGAGTTCCGCATCCGCGTTGTGCCCACCGGCACCATCACCCGCCCCGGCATCGGCCCCATCGGCTACACCATCCGCTCCACGCAACTCGTCGCGTCCATGTCGGGCACCGACACGGTCATGCAATCGATGAACCTCGAGCCCAACGCGATCGGCCCATTCCCCGTCCGCGTCCGCGTTGGCAGCGAAGCAATGCTCATCGTCGCCAACAACGGCTCGGGCAACTACATCGTCGAGCGCGCAATCGAAGGCACCACCGCGATCCCCCATCCCATCCAGCGCCGAATCACCATCGCCGAACCGATCTCCATCGGCATGGCAGGCGAAGCCCTCCGCTCGGTCTTCGAGGTCCCCCAGCCCGACCTCATCCTCATCAACCCCGAGATCGACCACACCCCCCCGGGCCTCTCGGTCCCAAATCTCCGCGCCCACTTCCTCGTCCCCCTGCTCGACGAGGTCCCCGCGCTCCCTGGCACCCAACTCATCGTCGGCTTCGCAAGCGTCGACGTCCGCCGCGACCAGAACCGGCCCAACCAGTTCCGCCTGACCAAGCTCGACCCCGCCATGCCCCCGCTCAACGCCTCCGCATCCGTCACCGCCGACTGGATCAGCACCATCGAGCAAATCACCGGCCCGCTCACCGAGGCCCAGCGCCGCGCTATCGCAAGCGAAGCCAACCAGCGCCCCACCGACCCCGCCTTCATCGCACCCGCCGCCGCACCCGCTCTGGTACGCTCGTACTAGCACCCTGTTTTTCGGCGCACCCTTCGCTGCGCCCCACTGCCGGCATGGAGGCCGTGTGACCGCAACACCCCGCATCCTCATCGTCGGCCCCGACCGCACACTTCCCCAGGAAGTCGAAGCCGCGCTCACCTCCATCGACGAGGTCCGCGCCGTCACCCACTACGTCTCCGACATCCGCCAGGGCATCGAGAGCGCCCGAAGCCGCCGACCCGACATCGCACTCATCGAGATGTCCGGCGACGACGCACACCTCCGCCTCTTCGTCGAAGAAGTCCGAAGCACCTGCCCCGAAACCGCCATCGCAGCGGTCTTCCATCCATCCACCTTCAGCGAGTCCGCCTCCGAGTCCGACGTGGTCATCCACGCCCTCCGCCTGGGCGTGCAAGACTTCCTCCGCCGCCCCGTCTCCTCCACCGACCTCCGACAGTTCCTGCATCGCCGCATGCAGCGCAGCAAGCCCACCCAAGCCGCCGCGGGCACCGTCGCCACCGTCTTCGCCAACAAGGGCGGCGTCGGCAAGACCACCGTCTCGACCAACCTCGCCGTCGCACTCGCACGCGAAAACCCGGGCCGAGTCCTGCTCATCGACGGCTCGCTCCAGCTCGGCGTGTGCGCCTCCCTCCTCGACCTCGAACCCGAGCGCACACTCACCGACGCCGCCCGCGAACGCGACCGCCTCGACGAGACGCTCATCCGCGAGCTCGCCATCGGCCACGCGTCAGGTCTGCACCTCCTCGCCGCACCGCGCGACGCCGTCGAAGCAACACGCATCGACGACGAGGTCATCAGCCGCGTCATCACACTCGCCCGCCGCGCCTTCGACACCGTCATCGTCGACACCTTCCCCATGCTCGACGCGGTCATGATGGCCGTGCTCGACCTCACCGACATCGCCTACCTCGCCACCGAAGCCGTCGTCCCCACGCTCCGAGGCTCGGCCCAGCTCATGGGCACCCTCGACCAGCTCGGCATCCCCCGCGAGCGCCGCCGCATCGTCCTCAATCGTTACGCCACCTTCGACGGCAACCAGAAGCCCGACGAGGTCGCTAAGCGCCTCGGCCAACCCGTCGACCACATCCTCCCCTACGACCGCAAGCTCCTCATCGCCGCCAACTCGGGCGAGCCCTTCGTCCTCAAGTACCCGCGCAAGCCCTTCACGCGCGCCATCGGCAAGATCGCCGCCGAGGTCAATGCGATCGGCGCAGCCCGCCCCATCGCCGAGCCCGCGTAGGACACAACCAATCCCTCCGGAGCCCGCCGCCTTGGCAGACACGCCCGACCCAACCCGTCCGGACCAGACAGCCGCCAACGACGAGGCTCGCGAGCCGCTCCCCCGCGAACTCCTCTCGCGCACACACCTCGCCCTCCCCCAAGGCAGAGCCCGCGACCAAAGCCGCAACGGCCCGAGGTCCGCGTTCGAGAAACGCTACCTCGAAGGCGAAGCCGAGCCCTCCCGCGACATCGTTGGCTACGCCTCAATCAAAAGCCGCCTCCACGCCCGCCTCCTCGACGAGCTCGACGAGCAAGACATGCTCGACACCGACGAAGAGCGCCTCGCCGCGCACGTCCGCGACTTCACCGCCCGCGTCCTCGCCACCGAAGACCTCACCCTCAACGACGACGAGCGCCGAAACCTCTCCGACGATCTCATGCAAGAGACCGTCGGCCTCGGCCCACTCGCGCCCCTCATGGCAGACCCCGCCGTCACCGACATCCTCGTCAATGGCTACAACCGCGTCTACGTCGAACGCTTCGGCCGACTTGAGCACACCGCCATCTCGTTCCGCGACAACGAGCACCTCATCCGCATCATCCAGCGCATCGCCGCATCCATCGGCCGCCGCATCGATGAAGCATCCCCGATGGTCGACGCCCGCCTCCGCGACGGCTCGCGCGTCAACGCAACCCTCCCACCCATCTCCATCGACGGCGCAACACTCTCCATTCGCCGATTCGGCACCCGCCGACTCACCCGCGACGACCTCCGCAGGCTTCGCATGCTCTCCGACCCCATGCTCACGTTCCTCGACCTGGCCGTCCGCGGCAAGCTCAACGTGCTCATCTCCGGCGGCACCGGCGCGGGCAAGTCCACACTCCTCGGCGCACTCTGCGAATCCATCGGACAGCGCGAACGCATCATCACCATCGAAGACGCCGCCGAACTCGTCCTCACCCAGCAGCACGTCGTACGCCTCGAAACCCGCCCGCCCAACATCGAGGGCACCGGCCGAGTCGGCACACGCGAACTCGTCATGAACAGCCTCCGCATGCGCCCCGACCGCATCATCGTCGGCGAGGTCCGCGGCCCCGAGGCGTTCGACATGCTCCAATCCATGAACACCGGCCACGACGGCGGCCTCACCACCATCCACGCCAACTCACCCCGCGACGCACTCAGCCGACTCGAAACGATGGTCCTCACCGCCGGCACCGAACTCCCAAGCCGAGCCATCCGCGAACAGATGACCTCCGCCCTCCAACTCGTCGTCCACGTCCGCCGATTCGAGGACGGCGTCCGACGCATCGGCGCCATCTCCGAGATCACCGGCATGGAGGGCGACACGCCGCAACTCCAAGAGATCTTCGGCTACAAGTACCGAGGCACGCCCGGCGGCCCACGCACCATCACAGGCTCATTCGCCACCGCCGGCATCGTCCCCCGCTGCGTTGAAACCCTCCGCGAACGAGGCATCAACGTCCCCATCGAGCTCTTCCACAACACCGACTAAAACACGCACGACGCCAACTCCGCATAACGACAAAGCATGAACCCCGCGATCGCCATCCTCACACTCGTGCTGCTCGCCGCCTTGGCAGCACTGGGATTGGTCTCGCTCCGCACCAACACCGTCGCCTCCCGCGCCAAGCGCCGACTCGAAGCCCCGCTCGACAACGCCGACGCCGAGCGACCCGCGAGCACCGACACGCCCGAGCCGCGACAACGCACCCGCCAAAGCATCCTGCGCCGAGCACGAATCGTCCCCTGGCTCGTCGGCATCGTGCTGGGCGTCGCCGTCGCGCTCCTCAGCGGCCTCCCCTGGATCTTCGGCCTACTCCTCGCGGCCGCCGTCATCCTCCTCGGCGGCCAGGTCGAAGCAACCATCGCCGACCGCCGCAGACTCCGCATCGAAAACCAACTCGCCGACACCATCGACATCATGGTCTCCGCACTCACCGCCGGCGCCACACTCCTCCGAGCACTCGAGCACGCCGCCTCCGAAATTCCTCGCCCCTTCCGCACGCACCTCGAAGAACTGCTCACCCGCATCCGCTACGGCGAGCCCCCCGCCGACGCATTCCGCGACCTCGGCGAAGCCATCCCCCTCGACAACTTCCGCCTCTTCGCAACCAGCCTCGCCGTCCACTGGGAAACCGGCGGCACGCTCGGCCCCACCCTCGCCCTCGTCGGCCGAGCCGTCCGCGACCGCATCGAGATCGCCCGACGAGCCCGCGCCCTCACCTCCCCAGCCCGCCTCTCCGTCCTCTTCGTCCTCCTCGCCACCTACTTCATCCTGCTGGTCAACTACGCCAACGACCCCGAGGGCACGCTGATCTTCCTCAACGACCCCACCGCCCAAACACTCATCGCATTCACCGTCCTCCTCCAGGCCATCGGCGTCGCATGGATCAGCGCCATCAGCAGGCCCAACCTCTAACGCCCCCAAGCACATGACACCCGCCATCGCATTCCTACTCCTGCTCGTCTGGGTCATCGTCATCGGCGCCGCCTGGCTGCTCATCCGCCCGAGCGTCGTCACCCGACGAGCCGGCCGACGCCTCTTTGCGCCCGACGCGCCGACCACACCAACCGTCCGCAGCGACGAGCCCGAAGGCCTCGCCCGCTGGCTCTACCTCGCCGGCTACCGCGCCGACAACGCCGCCATCTACTTCATCCTCGCAACCATCGCCATGTTCATGCTCGGCCTCGCCATCGCCGCCGCGATGGTCCTCTCGGGTGCCGTCCCCTTCGGCGCCGTCGGCGTCGGCCAGTTCCGCGGCGCTTCCTTCGACGCCGTCGGCCTCCTCCTCGCACTCATCCCAGTCCTCATCCCCCTCGTCTTCATCCTCGTCCCCACCGTCATCGTCCGCAGCGCCCGCCGCCGACGAGTTGCAAAGATCGAGCGCGACCTGCCCATCGTCCTCGAGCTCATGTCCACCCTCGCCGAGGCGGGCCTGAGCTTCGACGCCGCCCTCGACCGCGTCCTCCGCGCATCCTCCATCGATCGCCCGCTCACCCAAGAGCTCCGCATGTTCCAGCACGAGGTCTTCACGGGCCGCTCCCGCACCCAATCCCTCCGCCGCCTCGCGCGACGCGTCGAGGTCTCATCGCTCGGCATGTTCGTCTCCGCCGTCGTCCAGGCCGAGCAAATCGGCGCCGGCATCTCCAGCACCCTCCGCCAGCAAGCCGGCGACCTCCGCAACCGCCGACGCGAGCAGGCACTCCAATTCTCCATGACACTGCCCGTCAAAGCGCTCTTCCCGATGGTCGTCTGCTTCCTCCCCGGCATCTTCCTCTTCGCCCTCGGGCCATCCATCTTCCGCCTCGCCTCATCCGGCATGGGCTTCTTCGGCCTCGGCGCGCCCCGCTAGAGCCCACCAACCCATGAAGCACACCCCCGGCAGCATCATCAACGCCTCCACCGGCCACATCCTCGCCACGCGCATCCTCCTCGCCGACTACTACGCCGCCCGCCTCCAAGGCCTCCAGTTCCGCGCCCCCCTCACCACCGCCGAAGCGCTCCTGCTCATCCCGGGCTCTTCCATCCATTCCCTCTTCGTCCGCGCGCCCTTCGACGCGATCTTCCTGGACCGCGCCGCACGCGTCCTCGCCACCACGCCAGATATCCGCCCGTGGCGCTTCCGCATCCCTGCACCACGCCACACCCACGCCGTGCTCGAAACCGCCCCGGGCATCTCCGCGACCCTCACGCCGGGCGACCGCCTCGCCCTTGTCGGTTGCGCAGCCAAACCGCGAAAATCGCTATCCTTCCTCGTACCCAAGCAAGACCCCCGCGCCACGCACGGCGCGTGACCCGAAACACGCACGACGCGAGACCGAGTGATCCGAGCACGACGCCACATATCCCGCGGCCTACGCCTCGCCACACAGCTTGTTGGCACGATCGCGCTGAGCCTCGCACACGCCGCCCACGCGCAAGACGACCCCGAGCTCGCCGCAACACTCGACCCCGCACTCCGCGCACTCGAGCTCTCGCCCGCCACCGGTGACAGCCAGTCCAAGCTCGACCGCTTCGTCGCCGGCACCGTCGATCCCGAGTTCAGCCTCGACCTGGTCATGGGTCGCCCGCGAATCCTCGTCTTCCGCAAGACACCCAAGCGCGTCCAACTCCCCGACGAAACCGTCGCCCGCTTCGAGCTCATCTCCGACACCGAGCTCTCCGTCACCGGCCTCGCCACCGGCACCACCCAGCTCAACATCTGGTTCGACGACCCCACCGCCCCCTCCGGCCAACAGGTCATCGCCTACCTCGTCCGCGTGATGCCCGACCCCGAGGCCCGCGCACGCCTCGACCGCGTCTTCCAATCACTCCGCGACGAGATCGACGCGATCTTCCCCACCGCCGACATCACCCTCCGCCTCGTCGGCGAATCCCTCATCATTGAGGGCCAGGCACGCGACTCGCGCGAGGTCGACGAGATCATCCAGGTCATCGAAGCCAACGCGCCCAAGATCGAAGCCCAGGTCCCCTTCCAGCTCGACGCGCAAGGCAACCCCGCCGTCGCCTCCGCCGAAGCCTTCAGCCTCACCGGCGAGCGCCGCACCGGCACCGCAACACGCCTCCGCATCATCAACCGCATCGTCGTGCCCGGGCCGCAACAAGTCGCCCTCCGCGTCACCGTCGCCGAGGTCAACCGTGCCGCCGCACGCTCCGTCGGCATGAACTTCACCTACGACGACGAGGGCGGGGACATCTCCTTCGGCCAGCTCACGGGAGGCCTGCTCGCGCCCGGCGGCGAGTCATTCGTCAACCTCCCCATCAGCCTCGACAACGGCCAGATCCGCATCGCCATCAACGCGCTCCGCGGACTCTCCTTCGCAAAGAGTCTCGCCGAGCCCACGCTCGTCGCGATGAACGGCCAGACCGCATCCTTCCTCGCCGGCGGCGAGTTCCCCGTACCCGTCGTCACCGGCGCCACATCCGACGGCCTCCAGGGCGTCGACTTCATCCCCTTCGGCGTCGAACTCGCCTTCACCCCCTACATCGAAGACCGCGACCGTATCCGACTCGTCGTCTCCGCCGAGGTCTCCACACGCAACACCTCCACCGGCACCACCATCGCAGGCGCAAGCGTCTCGGGCCGAGACACGCGCACGTTCGAAACCGTCGTCGAACTCCGCGAGGGACAAACCCTCGCCGTCGCAGGGCTCATCCAGCAATCGCTCGGCGGCGCCTCCGACCGCGTCCCCGCGCTCGGCGACCTCCCCTTCGTCGGCATGTTCTTCGGCAACAACCGCAACTCATCGAGCGAGCAAGAGCTCGTCATCCTCGTCTCCCCCCAACTCGTCGAGCCCCTCGACCCCGCCGAGCTCCCCCAATACCTGCCGGGCGACGACATCTTCGAGCCCAGCGACATCGAGTTCTTCATCTTCTCCAAGCTCGAATCACGCGTCCGCCAGGACTTCCGATCCTCCGTCGCCACCGACTACGAACGACAAGCAACCATGCGCTCCGCCAACCAACAGTTCATCCTCGGCCCCTTCGGCCACAGCGACGGCAGGTAAGCACCATGCACACGCCACGCCGCAACCACACCAGCAAAGCCGTAGCCATCGCGCTCGCCGCCATCGCCGCACTCATGCTCACCGCCTGCAAGCGCGGCTCCGAAGACATCCCCTTCGGCGCAATCCCCCAGCCCGTCGGCGCCTTCCAAAACACCTGGCAAGACGCCCAGGCATTCAAAGCCGAAGCCGCCGACTTCGTCGTCTACACCTACGAGTGGAACGAGGGCACCACCGCACTCAACCCCGTCGGCCGCCGCCACCTCTCCGAGCTCCTCCCCCGCATGGGCACCGACCCATTCAACATCGTCATCCAGCCCGACCTGCGGCGGAGTACCACGACAGAAGACCAGGCAGGTAACACCGCCGCCGAACCCCTCGACATGCAACGCCGCCTCGCCATCATCGAGCGACTCCGCGACCACGAGGTCGCATCGCCCGAAGAACGCGTCCTCATCGCCACCGTCGAAGGCGGTCTCTACGGCGACGAGTCCGTCCTGATCCAGCAAACATTCCCCTACGGCGGCTCATCGCAGAACAACGCCAGCACCGCACGCTCCTCCGCCGGCAACGTCAGCCGAGGATCGGTCAACAACCGATGACCACGCGCGCACTCCAACTGACGACGCTGGCCGCCGCCTCGGCGCTTCTCGTCGCCTGCTCCGCAGCCCCCGAGCAAGCCTGGGAATCCGACCCCACGCAGCTCCCACCCATCCAGGCCGCAGCCGCCAACGTCGCCACCGCCGACGACCTCGCGGCCGCAGGCTACGAGGCCGACGCCGTACGCCAATACGAGCAGGCCCGCCAGCGCGACCCCTCCGCCCGCGTCGCCCACAAGCTCGCCGTCCTCTACGACCGCCTCGGGCGAGACGACCGCGCCGTCGCCGAGTACCGCCGCGCCTTGGCCGAGTCCCCGAACGATCCGGGCGTGCACAATGACCTGGGATACTTCTTCCTAAGCCGCGACCGCGCCGCCGACTCCGAGCGCCACTTCCGCGCCGCCCTCGACATCGACCCGCTCTTCGACCGAGCCGTCGTCAACCTCGGCCTCGCCCTCGCCGCCCAAGGCCGAATCGACGAAGCAATCGAGACCATGGACCGCGTGCTCCCCCCCGAGCACAGCCGGTGCAACGCCGCGATGGTCCTCGCCCGCGAGCAGAAGTTCGACCAGGCCGAGGCACTCGCAACCGAAGCCGTCCAGCTCCGCCCCGACCTGCCCCAAGCCCGGGCCCTCCTCGAATGGCTCGCCGGCGACCGCACCCGCCCTCCTGCCGACGGCTAACCACCGAAGGCTGAATGACAATTCCACGCCCACCGTGCCACTGACCTGCAAAGCAGGTCAGTGTCTTTCATTCGCGCACACGCAAAACGACAACCGGGCCCGCATCATGCGGGCCCGGCATCAATGGGCGCGGAGGGATTCGAACCCCCGAAGGCGTAGCCAGCAGATTTACAGTCTGCCCCGTTTGTCCACTTCGGTACACGCCCAAACGGTGTCCCATCGGCCCTATCGAACCGCCGGGGAGGCGAGTGTAGGTCAGCAACACACTTCGTGACAACGACCACCCGTCGCCAGCATCGCCTGACGTCCACCCAAACCAAAGCCGCCGCCCGGACTCGAACCGGGGACCTGCGGTTTACAAAACCGCTGCTCTACCAACTGAGCTAAGGCGGCACACCCCCGCATCACCAGCGAACCAGCAACGCAACAGCAGCGGGCGAATCTAGCCCTCCCATCCAACCCCGGCAACCACCCGCGACCACGACTCGCAACCCGCAAGCCCGATCCGTCATCACCAGCCTTGACAATTTTATTCACACAACGCATACTCATGCCATGAACGCGCGAGCCCGCAGGCACGAGCACATCCGGCACCTCCTCACCGCCTCGCCCATCGCGAGCCAGGACCGCCTCCGCGACCTCCTCTCCGAGCGAGGCCTCGCCGTCGGCCAACCCACCCTCTCCCGCGATCTCCGCGAGATCGGCGTCATCAAAACCCCCGAGGGATACCGCCTGCCCGACCCAACGACCCAGCCGACCGCCGCCGCCGCCCCGCCCCCGGGCGCAGCCCTTGCCACCTTCGTCATCTCCGCCGAACGCGGCGGCACCATGATCGTCCTCCGCACCGGCCCGGGACACGCCCAACCCGTCGCACTCGAGCTCGACCGCAACCCGCCCAAGGGCGCACTCGGCACCATCGCCGGCGACGACACCATCTTCATCGCCACCCGCTCCGAAGCCGCCGCCAAACAAACACTCGCAACACTCAAAGCAACCGCGGGGCTCGCATGACCACCACCAACACCGCACGCATCGCCGTCGTCGGCGCGTCCGGCTACACCGGCGCAGAACTCATCGACCTCCTCCTCGCGCACCCCCGCGCAACCCCCGTCGCCCTCTCCGGCTCCGCCCGCCAAGAGCACAACCCAACCCTCGCCGAAGTCCACCCCCGCTTCACGGGCCGAACAGACCTCACGGTCTCACCCGCCTCGACGTCCGCCATCATCGACGCGAAGCCCGACGCGGTCATGCTCGCCACGCCGCACGAAGCAGCCATCCCACTCGCCGCCGAACTCCTCACGCGCAACATCCCCGTCATCGACCTCTCCGCCGCGTTCCGCCTCAGCGACCCCGCCGCATATCCCGAGCACTACAACTTCGAGCACGCACACCCCGAGCTCCTCCCCACCGCAACCTACGGCCTGCCCGAACTGCCCCAAAACAACACCAACACACGCGACGCCATCCGCGCCGCCAACCTTATCGCATGCCCCGGCTGCTACCCCACCGCTTCCATCCTCGGCATCGCGCCCGCCGTCCGCGCGGGACTCATCGCGACCGGCACCCGCCCCATCATCGACGCAACCAGCGGCATCTCCGGCGCAGGCCGAGCCGCCAACCAAGCCAACCTCTTCTGCGAAACCTCCCAACGCGCCTACAACGTCTTCGCCCACCGCCACCAGCCCGAAATCAACCAACACGCCGGCATCGAAACAGTCTTCACCCCCCACGTCGGCCCCTACGACCGAGGCATCCTCGCCACCATCCACCTCGACCTCACCCCCGACACCACCGACGCTGACCTCCGCGCCGCGTACGCCGCCGCGTACGAGCACGAACCCTTCGTCACCCTCCGCGCCCCCGGCACCTGGCCCGCCATAAACGACGTCGCGCGAACCAACAACGCGCACATCGCCCTCGCCGTCGACGAAGCCCACAACCACGCCATCGTCGTCGTCGCGATCGACAACCTGCTCAAGGGCGCCTCCGGCCAAGCCGTGCAATGCATGAACCTCCGCCTCGGCTTCAATGAAACCGACGGGCTCCGGCCATGACCGTTCGTGACGAATTCAAACCCGTCATCATAAAAGTCGGCGGCGCACTGCTCGACGACCCCGAGGCATCCGCGCGCATCTGGGCCGCCATCGCCGCCGCAACCCGCCCCGTCATCCTCGTCCACGGCGGCGGCTCCGCCACCGACCGACTCCTCACCCGCCTCGGGCACACGACCACCCGCCACGCGGGCCTCCGCGTCACGCCCGACGACCAGATCGACGACGTCACCGCCTCCCTCGCCGGCACCGTCAACGCGCACATCACCGCGCACCTCGTGCGCGCCGGCGCACGAGCCATCGGCACCACCATCGCCGCCGCCGGCATCACCACCTGCCAGCAACACCCCGACACCGGCCTCGCCCGCGTCGGCATCGTCACCAACGCCAACAGCGCACCCCTCCACGCTCTCCTCACCGCCGGCTTCATCCCCGTCCTCAGCACCATCGGCCGCGACGCCAACGCCCAACCGCTCAACGTCAACGCCGACGACGCCGCAGCCGCAATCGCCCACGCCGCCCACGCCGCCCAACTCCTCCTCCTCACCGACGTCCCCGGCGTCCTCGACGCAAACGGCAACGCCATTCCACATCTCGATGAGCCCACCATCGAATCCCTCATCGCCGAAGGCACCATCACCGGCGGCATGATCCCAAAGGTCCGAGCCGCACTCCACACCGCCGCAACCGCCGCCTGCCCCGTCAGCATCGCCCCATGGCGCAACCCCACTGCCCTCGCTGCCGAACTCTCAACCAACCCAACACCCACCGGACCAGACAACACGCACTTCGGCACAACCATCACCGCACCAGCCAGAACCAAGCAGCACACGCCATGACGAACACACAAGCACAACAAGCCGAGCACACAACAGACCTCCTCTCCATCCTCGACCTCGGCCCCACCGGCATCGCCGAAGTGCTCGACGCCGCCGCCGCGCTCAAAGCAGACCTCGCGCGCGATCCCACCTCGCACGCCGCCGCCCTCGCAGGCCGCGCCGCAGTCATGCTCTTCGAGAAACCCTCACTCCGAACCCGCGTCAGCTTCGAGGTCGGCATGGGCCGGCTCGGCGCCACCTGCATGTACTTCGAGCACGCCGCCCAACGCATCGGCCAGCGCGAGCCCGTCCGCGACTACGCCCTCAACCTGGAGCGCTGGGTCGACTGCATCATCGCCCGCGTCTTCGACCACGCCATCCTCGAAGAGCTCGCCGAGCACGCAAGCATCCCAGTCGTCAATGCCCTCTCCGACCGCGAGCACCCCTGCCAGGCCCTCGCCGATCTGCTCACCATCCGCGAGCACGTCGGCACCCTCGACCGCACACGCCTCGCCTACATCGGCGACGGCAACAACGTCTGCCACTCCCTCCTCCTCGCCGCCGCAGCCACCGGCATGGACATGACCGTCATCGCCCCGCCCGGCTTCGAGCCCGCGAGCGACATCCTCGCCGCCGCCCGCGACACCGCCACCCGCCCCGACCAAGCACTCACGATCTCCACCGACCTCGCCGCCGCCGAGGGCGCCCACGCAATCTACACCGACACCTGGGTCTCCATGGGCCAGGGCAGCCAGACCGACGACCGCCTCCTCGCCTTCGAGCACTACCAAGTCACCGAACGTGTCATGTCAGCCGCCGCGACCAACGCGATCTTCATGCACTGCCTCCCCGCGCACCGAGAACAAGAAGTCGCATCCGCCGTGATCGACGGCCCACAATCCGTCGTCTACGACCAGACCGAAAACCGAATGCACGCCCAAAACACCCTGCTCGTTCGACTCCTCACAGACTCGCCCACCCCCCCCCAACATGCCGCCCGCCACAAGGCACCACCCGACCGCCCCCCAGGCCCGACCCCTGACGATCCACGCGCCCACGCCGAACACCGATCACACGCGCGTCCGCGGCGCCGAGCCGGGCGACGAGCACGACATCGCCGCGCTCATCGCCGCGTGGAGCGAGCAAGGACTCACCCTCCCCCGCACCGCCCAGCAAGTCGTCGAGTGCATCGGCGAGTTCGCCGTCGCAGAACTGAGCGAGAACAACCACACCCGCCTGCTCGCCTGCGGCTCGCTCTCCATCTTCTCGCCATCCATCGCCGAGATCCGCTCCGTCGCCGTACACCCCGACGCCAAAGGCAAGGGCCTCGGCAAGGGCGTCGTCGAACGACTCGTCGAAGAAGCCCAGCTCCTGGGCGTCGACCGCCTCGTCCTGCTCACGCGCGTGCCGCAGTTCTTCCGCCGATGCCAGTTCCACGACATCGACGCCAACGAGCTCCCCAGCGCCTTCCTGCAAGAAGCAATCGCGGGCCGAGGCCGATCCATCGAGGGCCGAGCCGTGATGACGCGCCCGCTCTACTAGCGCGCTGCCCCGCCGCCCCGCCGGGACCCCGTGCCACCGACCTGCAAAGCAGGTCAGTGCCCTTCGCAGCCATCACGCCGCGTTCAGTTCCAGATCAATCGCCGCGAGGTCGAGCACCTCATACGTCCACGACTCGCCCGGCGACCACCAGTACCGCACCAACTCGCCCGACTCGGCAAGCCCCGCGACACTGATCTGCCCCGTCGCCGACGAGATACCCGTCACCGCACGCTCGATGCTCGGCGCGCCGGTCATCTGATCGCCGATCGCAGCCGTCGACCACCCAGTGCGGCCCGGGGCCCACCAGTACACGACCATCGTGCCATCCTCGCGGAACCCCGCGACGTTCATCGCGCCCCAAGGCGTCACGAACGCGCTCACGCCCGCGTCGCTCAACTTCGGCCCGCCCGCCGCAGCCGTCAGGTCCGTCGTCCGCCACTGCGGCTGCGCCGAAGGCACCCACCACGTCACGACCAACTCGCCATCCGCGTTCACGCCGCCAACATTGATCCCGCCCCAAGGCGTCAGGAACGCCGTCAGCCCGCCCGTGATCGCCGGCGCACCGGTCGCCGCGCTCAGGTTCGTCATCGCCCACGAATCACGACCCGGCGCCCACCAGAACGCGATGATCTCGCCCGCCTCATTCAGCCCCGCAATGTTGTGCGCATCCCACGCCGTCACGAAGCTCGTGAACCCGCCGACGATCGTCGGCATCGAAACGCCCGCCGACGCAAGATCATCGCCGATGCTGCTGAAGCTCCATGTCGCCCGGCCATCGCCATCGAGCACGCCCTGCTGATACGTGACCAGCTCGCCCTCGGCCGTCTGGCCCGCGAGCGTCACACGACCATCCCCCGCGGTCATCCGCACAAGATTCGTCGCGATCGCCTCCGCGCCCTCCAAGCCCTCAGCAAGCTGCACCGATTGCCACACATCATCAGCACCGCGCTCGAGCACGACGAGCCCGTCGCCCGACGTGACCATCGCCACATTCAACAAGCCCGTGAACGCATCAACCCAAACCGTCACGCCCGGCGAAACATCGCCCGTCGCGAGCCCAGTCAGGTCAATGCGCGACCAGGCATCACCCACCCGCTCAAACAAGTTGATCGCGCCGCCCGCGTCGCGACGAACGAACCACGTCCCCCCGCTGTCATCGCCCGTGCCAACAACATCCTCCGTCGCCGGCGGAGCGGGCGGCGTCGGGGCCGCATCCACAGAAACACGCAGCACCCGCGTGTCGCTCGACCACGAGAAACCATCCCAAACACGCACGACCGCCAAATCAAAGTCGCCCGCCTCGCCCGGCGTCCAGCGAATCAGATCACCCGCCGAGATCCGATCGCCCGCGACGATCATCGCCCCCGAGCCCCGCGTCATCGGGCCCGTCAGCACCTGCACGATCTCGAAGCGCAGCGCCTCACCCTCAGGGTCCTGCGCCGTCGCCGCCGCGAGCAAGTCGGCATGCCCAAGCGACCACTCGCTCCCGGCAACCAAACCCTCAAACGTCGACAGCGCATCAAACACGGGCATCCCATTCACAATGCCCGCAACCAGCACGCCCGTGCCGCTCGACACGGCCTGGCCATCAAACGCCAGCAGCGTAAACGCCGGCGTCGTCTGCACCGCCGAAGCGTCCGGCGTCCACACAAGCGAATCACCGCTCGTGAACTCGCCGCCCGTCACAGCCAAGCCATTCAACTCAAGCGTGCCCGACTCCACACTCGTGATGATGAACGACATCGCATCGCCGCCATAGGGATCGCTCGCGTTCGCAGCCAGCGAAGCAAAGTCGATCGAAACCGGCTGGCCGGCAACCGCACCGCTCAAGTCCGGTGCCGTGTCAAACACAGGCCGCGCGTTCACATCGATGTTCACGTCAACAAACTTCGTCGACATCAACTCACCGTCCGACACAAGCACTTTGAGTGCCGTCGTCATCCCATACACGCCCTCGCCCGGCGTCCAGATCATCGTCTCGCCCGCGCTCAGCGAACCGCCCACGGGCGTCAGGTCCACGCCGCCCCGCGTCAATTTGCCCGCAAGCGGCGCGTTGAACCGGAAGACCAGCCCGTCACCCTCAGCATCGAAAGCATCCGACGCCGCGAGCAACTGGTCGTACGTGATGGTGTACCCCATGCCCTCTTGCCCACCCGCAAAGCCCGAGATCACATCCATCGTCGGCCGCGTGTTCACCTGCGCCATCGCGAGCAACGCCTCAGCCGCCGCGAACACATCGATCCGCCGATAGCTCGCGTTTGTGTTGTTGACGTTGTCGTCCTCGTCATCACCATCAAAGATCGTCACCGCCGTATCGCGGATCAGCGTCGCGAACTCAGCAACGTTCAGCCGGCGACCAAGCACCTGATCCGCGAGCTGCTGCAGCAGCACCGCCACGCCCGCGATGTGCGGCGACGCCTGGCTTGTCCCGCTGATCGCGGTCGTCCCACCGCCCGCGCTCGCGCCAGTCGTGATCCCGCCCGGAGCAAAGATGTCTAGCAACGTCTCGTGCCGCTGGCTAAAGGGCGTAATGCGATCAGGCCCCGTCGTGAAAGCAACACTACTGCCCTGGTACGACTTCGGGCCACCCTCGTCCTGCCCGTAGGTCGCGCCCACCGATATCACGCTCGGATCAACGGCTGGGTACCCGACACCCTGCAAACCCCCGTACGCATAGAACTGATTCCCCGCCGCGGAAACGTTGATCACGTTCATATCCGCAAGAGCTGCCAGCTCGTCACCAATGCCGTAGATCGCCCGCTCACGATCGTGATTCACCTGGTCGCTCAGCGACATGTTCACGCTGACAATGTTGTACGCATCCACATTCGCGACAACCCACTGCAACGCCTGCTCGATGTAGGAGAAAGATCCGCCGTTGTTATCGCGGAAAACCTTGAGGATGATCAAGTCCACACCCGGTGCAACACCCGGAAAGCTCGGATTACGCGACCCGATGATGCTTGTCACATTCGACCCGTGGCCGTTGCGATCCGACGCGTCCGCGTCACCCATCGCAAAGTCGTAGTGATACACGATCGAATCCGCGACGCCGTCGCCATCGCTGTCGGGCCCAAACCAGTTGTGATCGAGATCCGCGCCCGTGTCGAGCACCACCGCCGTCATGTTCGAGCCGTCGATCCCCGCAAACCGCGAGTCGTTGCGGAACGCCGTCAGCCCAATAAGATCATCACCCTGCACCGCTCCCGACGCGATCGTCGGCCCCGCCGTCCCCGACGCCGTGAAACCCTCCATCGGCACCACGTACGCCGCCGCGTCCGAACCCGTCGTCGACATCCCGGGATACCACGCCACCGGCGACGCACCACCGCTCAAAAGCGTCCTCGGCTCAAGCTGATCAAGCTCCAAGGACTCATCGCGACCACGCCCACCACGCGCTCGCACACCCCCAGGATTCCCAGTTCGCCCACCCATGGTTGCCACGGTTGCGTCCTCCACATCGAGTTCACGACGTCGAAGACACCCTGCAATTCACCCCATACCCCAGCGACCCACCGGCCCACGCAACCCCCGGGGCCAGGGCAAGCTGTGCCGCCTCGCACGATCACCACCGTTCTCGGCCCAAACCCGCCTGCCCATAACCGCCCGGACCTCCGCTCTCCCCCACCGCTCGCGACAGGCCCCGCCGACCAGCCTCACCGGCCGGCACCCACCCCCGCCCTACTACACTCACACGCCGCCGCAACCCGCCCGATCAAACGATCAGCAAGCCTCGGCGACCAACCGAATCACCACACCCGCCCGCACCGCCCGCGAGCATCGGAGCCAGCCCCGTGGACACCAAGCCCAACATCCTCGAAGCCATCGGCAACACACCCCTCGTCCGACTCAACAAAATCGCCACGCCAGACATGGCCGAGGTCTACGCCAAAGCCGAGTTCATGAACCCCTGCGGCTCGGTCAAAGATCGCATCGCCTGGTACATCATCGAGCAAGCCGAAAAGCAAGGCCTCATCAAGCCCGGCGGCACCATCGTCGAGAACACGTCCGGAAACACCGGGCTCGGCCTCGCCATGGTCGCCGCTGTCAAGGGCTACAAGTGCGTCTTCACCCTGCCGGACAAAATGTCCCAGGAGAAGATCGACATGATGAAGTCCTTCGGCGCCGAGGTCGTCGTCACACCAACCGACGTCCCGGGCGACTCACCCGAGCACTACGTCAACACCGCCAAACGCATCGCTTCCGAAACCCCCGGCGCGTACTACGTCGATCAATACCACTCGCCGCTCAACACCGAGGCCCACGAGGTCCTTACCGGCGCCGAGGTCTACCGCCAGACCGACGACGGCAAGTTCGACGCTTTCGTCGCCGGCACCGGCACCGGCGGCACATGCTCCGGTGTCGGCCGATACCTCAAGAAGAAGAACTGGCCCGGCAAGGTCATCGGCGTCGACCCCATCGGCTCCGTCCACCACCAGCTCTTCCACACCGGCACCCTCCCAGACCCCCACGTCTACGCCGTCGAAGGCGTCGGCGAAGACATCCCCTGCGGCGCCTTCGACATGCCCTACGTCGACGACGTCCGCCAGGTCACCGACAAGCAGTCCTTCCTCATGGCCCGCCGCCTCGTCCGCGAGGAAGGCCTCTTCGCCGGCGGCTCCTCCGGCTCCACCGTCCACATCGCAATCGAAGTCGCCAAAGAACTCGGCCCGGGCAAGAAGGTCGTCGTCATCCTCTGCGACTCCGCAACCCGCTACATCACCAAGCACCTCTCCGATGCCTGGATGAAAGACCACGGCTACCTCGACGCCGCACCCGATATGGGCTTCGTCGAAGAGCTCCTCGCCACCCGTAAGAACGGCGCCGCCAAGCCCATCACCGCGCCCGCAAGCACGACACTCTCCGACCTCGTCGGCATGTTCCGCTCCACCGGCGTCTCCCAAATCCCCATCACGACCAACGGCGCGGGCAGGCCCGACGCCATCGTCCACGAGGTCGACATCCTCCGAGGACTCCACACCGGCGACGTCTCCCTGAACTCCCCCGCCGAGCAGGTCGCCCACCCCATCGGCGGTCTGATCCACCCCAAGGCACGCATCGAAGAGCTCTACCACATCTTCGAGACCGACCGCGTCGCAGTCGTCGTCGACGGCCAAGACCTCAAGGGCATCGTCTCCCAAATCGACCTCATCGAATTCCTCGCAACCAACCGCAACTAACGCCCCAACTCCCGTGCCACTGACCCGGCTCTGTGGGTCAGTGCTCCCCCACCTCCAACCCGAAACCACCACACAACCAAGGACACCCATGCACAACGATGCCCACTTCGGCACCCGCGCGGTCCACGCCGGCCAGGCCCCCGACCCCTCCACCGGCGCCGTCATGACACCCATCTACATGACCTCCACTTACGCCCAGCCCACGCCCGGCGAGTTCAAGGGCGAGTACGACTACTCGCGCTCGGCCAACCCCACCCGCACCGCGCTCGAGGCAAACCTCGCCGCACTCGAGAACGCCAACCACGCCCTCACCTTCTCCTCCGGCTGCGCCGCACTCGCCTGCATCCTCCACACCCTCACCTCCGGCGATCACGTCGTCGTCTGCGACGACGTCTACGGCGGCACCTTCCGCATCTACGACAAGGTCTTCAAGCAGCTCGGCATCGACTTCACCCAGGTCGACATGACAGACCTCAACGCCACCGCCGCCGCAATGACCGATCGCACAAAGATGGTCTGGATCGAAACCCCCACCAACCCGCTGCTCAAGGTCATCGACATCAAGGCCGTCGCCGACATCGGTCACGCCAAGGGCGCCTTCGTCTGCGTCGACAACACCTTCGCGACCCCCTACCTCCAGAACCCGCTCGACCTGGGCGCCGACATCGTCAGCCACTCCTCCACCAAGTACATCGGCGGCCACTCCGACATCGTCGGCGGCGCGCTCATGACCAAAGACGACGAGCTCCACGAGCGCCTCAAGTTCTACCAGAACGCCGTGGGCGCAACCCCCTCCGCCTTCGACTGCTTCCTCCTCCTCCGCTCCACCAAAACCCTCCACGTCCGCATGCAGCGCCACTGCGAGAGTGGCCGAGCAATCGCCGAGATGCTCGAAGCATCAAGCAAGGTCAAGTCCGTCGTCTACCCGGGCCTGCCAAGCCACCCCCAGCACGAGATCGCCAAGAAGCAGATGCGCGACTTCGGCGGCATGGTCACCCTCACGCTCGACACCGACCTCGCCGGCACACGCCGATTCCTCGAAGCACTCCGCGTCTTCACCATCGCCGAGAGCCTCGGCGGCGTCGAGTCCCTCGTCGACCACCCCGCCATCATGACCCACGCCTCCGTCCCCGCCGAACAACGAGCCCAACTCGGCATCGCAGATAGCCTCATCCGCCTCAGCGTCGGCATCGAGGACATCGCCGACCTCAAGGCCGACATCGAACACGCACTGAGCGCGATCTAACCCGCGCGACGCAACGCACAACGTCCCAATCACGAGCCCAGCCAAAAACGAAAAAGGCCCCCGCCACACCGGCGGGGGCCTTTTCAATTCACAGTCTCAAGCGGTCAACCGCTCAAGGGCAACCGGCCGACCACAGGCCCAGGTAGAACGAGAAGTCCGAGAGCGTCACCGCGCCATCGGCCACGCCATTCGACGTGCCATCGGTCGTGAGGTCCGCCGCAAGATCCGACGAAGACCAGAGGCTCAAGTAGAACGAGAAGTCCGAAAGCGTCACCGCGTTATCGGGAATGCCATTGGCCGAGCCATCGGTCGTCACGTCAGCCGGGCTGCACGCAACCGGGCCGGTGCCGCACGTCACCTCGAAGATGTGCACGTCACGGTTGGCGAAGTCGAGCACCGCGAGCCGTTGCGTCTCGGGCTCCCAGAAGAAGTCGTAGATGCCGTTGCCCGTCAAGATCTGCGGGTCGCCGATCAGGTCGTCGGTAAAGTCAACCGAGAAGTCAACCGGCGAACCATCGGGGTTCACAAACGTCGGGCTCTGCGCCACGCCGTTGAAGTCGACGTACTTGATCACGTCAAGCCACGCCTGACCCACGCCCGTGCTCGTCCGGCTGTTGTACACAACCAGATCACCCAGGTCCTCGCACACGCCGTGCAGGATCTCCACGTGCTGGCCAACGGTCTGGAAGTTGCCCTCGTCGACACGCTGCTGGTTCGTCACCTCACCAGCCGCGAAGAACGTCGAGTCCCCGGGGTTCTGATCCGGCACACGCGTCGCGAGCACAAGATCGTTATCCGCCCGACCCGCGAGCAACCCGCCGCGCGGATCGATGTTCAGATCTTGCCACAGCACCGAGTCACGCACGGGCCACAGACGCGGGCCATCGCCGTCGACCGCGTTGTAAAGGTTATTGCCGAACGACATGTCCAGCACGTCTTTGTCGTACCCATACGGGCCGAGCAGGAAGTCGTTACCCAGCGAGTCATCCCCGCCGTCAAGAACCGCGACAACCGCGTCCGCATCGATCACGCCGTCCGGGCCAGAACCAAAGTCGAAGCTATCGATGCCATCGCCCAAACCGTCGCTGTCCGCATCCGCGCCGAAGTCCCACGACACGCCACCCGCACCGCGCCGTTGCGGCGGCAGCAGGAACTCATCCGGCGCAAGCAGAATCGGATTCTGCTGCGTGTCGATGTCCCAACGCTGCACCTGGTTCGGATCGCCAATGACCTCGGTCACGTCGCTCGCCGCGAGTAGCCCGAGGTCCGTGCCACGCGCATAGTCCATGCCGACGTATCCGCGGAAGAGCGTCGGGTTCGCCTTCAGCGAATTGGGCACAAACCAGAACAGCCGCTGCGGCCCGTTGTCCAAGAAGATGTTCGAGATGCGAACGATCTGCACCTGGTTAATCGCCGGGTCCGGCGAGCTGTTCCGGAAACCGCCGATGAACAGATTGTCGTCCTGCAGCACGACCGTCACGGGGTTCGACCCGATGAAGAACGCGTTGAACGGGTTCATCGGATCGCCGCCCTCGTTCGTCGCCGACAGCACATCGACGTCCTCGGTGTGGATCAGCGTGAACTCGACCTGCGCCGACGCCGCCGATACCGCGAAACCCGCCGAAAGCGTCATCGCGATTGCCTTGGTCATGCACCTCATGGGTGGCTCTCCTCGTGTTTGTGCCCGGCCTGCGCCGGTCTGGTTCAGAATCTACTGCTCAATAGGCCCGCCGCCACCAGCTCCCTCGCCAGCGACTGCATCGGCCATCTTCCCCCGAAGATTCTATAACAATCCGCCCGCGCCCCACACCCCAACCCGTCCCAAACCTCCATGAATTCACATGGGGCTCATGACCCAACAACGCACAGTCAGCAACCCACCCCACCCAAACGCCCCATCTTCACTCACGCGCCACAACAAGCCGAGCCGCCCCACGTGCAGCATGATGCCGACTCTCCCCAAAAACCCGCCTCCAGCCCAACCGAACCACAACCCAAACACCCAACCAGCAACAACCCAACCCCCCCCCACCAACACCGCAAACCCC
>ERZ1740067.318-NODE-318-length-39886-cov-21.557932_pt1 | contig 39886 bp, 35 predicted proteins | sample MGYA00581736_ERZ1740067 | MGnify/ENA primary metagenome ERZ1740067 (study PRJEB43018, sample SAMN04849236) | marine metagenome | isolation source: floating plastic debris | place: Pacific Ocean | collected 2008-08-27 | study: EMG produced TPA metagenomics... | reverse complement strand
ACACCACTATCATTAGCTGGGTCAAGCTGTCAGAAGCCGCTCTAGAAGAGCCTAAAGAGAACCTGACTCCACCCAAGGTTGGAGAGGTTGATGAACTCCAGACTTTTGTGGGTGCGAAAAAAACAAAGTGTGGATTTGGACTGCCTTGAACCACTTTCGCCCAGGTCTTCTCGATTGGACCGTTGGGGATCATAGTGCCGAAACCTTCAAACCCCTCTGGCAGCGGATCCAGCGCTGGCACTGCTACTTTTGGGTGAGTGATCAGTGGCGAGTGTATGACCAATTTCTACCGGATGGAGATCGGATTATTTCCAAAACCTACATGACCCGTGTGGAAGGCGAGAATAGTCGCTTGAGGCACTATTTAGCTCGGTTGCGGCGGAAGACTTTTTGCTACTCCAAGTCAGTGGAGATGCTAGAGATATCCATTCGCCTGCTGGTGCATTATTTGAAGCATTATCAGGTTCCACTACCACTCCGCCATCCTGACTTCCTCTCCTAATCCTGCAACGCCGAAAATATTTAGCAAATATGCTGATGAGACGCCTTGGTGTGGCTACTCGTCGTCATTCACCACTGACCAGGGGCTGTGCTGGGTTAAACTTCAAGCTCTCTCGCCATAGGGGGATCAGACCTTTGCGCTGTTGCCCCAAAAGGCGCGTATTTCTTTCGGCGAATATGCCCTGGATGTTCTAAAGGAGACGGGCAGAAAAATGCGTAAAAAAAAGCCCCTAGCTTGGGACATTGCTGCCCTTCGCCAGAGACTCACTGCTTGAGTTATCGAGAAGTAGAAGTGGAAAAGGAGTGAGTGCTACGCAAGCTGTTGTCGCTCCGACTCTAGGACTTGGAGGAGCTCGGTGTTGCCCTGGTTACGGGCGATCGCCATTCGCTCCTCCAAACGACTCACCAAGGCATCGTGATGGCGTACCGCCACTGCGGTCATCTTGCTAGTGGACTTTCGGGCACTCATTGCCCAAGTAGGTACAGCTTTACGTTGACTGGGCACGATTTGACCTTTGTTATTAACACCGTAGGGAATGCCGCGATAGCTGAGCTCTCGGGGAGTGTGGGGTAATGCTCTAACCGCATGGCGATGCCAGGGCAACCCTCGATAGTGTCCATCCCACGAACCGCCGTAACTATGGGTGGATGCGGCAGGTGCAGTGTAGCGGTGACCTCTATAAGTCAAATCCATTGTTATTCTCCTTTGTGACTGCCTGCGCTAATACGCAGATGCCCCAGGGGGGGTGGCTCAAGGATTTCGTTAGAGCCTTTTCCAGAAAGCCATGCCCAAAGCTAAAGCCCTGTCCAAAGCCGCGATCGCCACCTCTGGGAGTAGTGCTACAGAATCGACAGAACTTTTTCAAGCTGATTTAGAAAATTCTGTATCTACAAATACATATTGCCCAGATTTTCGGACGATATCTACAGCTCGTGACAAATTTTCTCGTAAATTTTGAATAAGCTTTAGTAACTCTTTCTGCTGTTTAAGCTGAAGTTCCTTTCTTTCGGGTAAAGCGCTTAAGCAACAGGTCCACCTCGGGAATGGAAAGGCGGGTGGCGATCGCCAAAAATGCTCCTAGGGCGATCGCCGCCGGAATCAGGACCTCTGCCAGCTCCACAAAAAATCCGCCCGTGCCCCACCAGGTTTCCAAGCCATAGAGGGTGGTCCAGCACAGGGCTCCGGTGGCCACGCTGAGGGCGAAGGCGCTGCCGAAAGATGGAAGCCATTGCCCCCAGGGGAAGCCATCAAGGCGGTTGTTGAGAATGACCAGAAAGGCAACTAAGGACGTGAGGTTGACGCCGACGGTGGCAAGCACAATGCCAGGCGCGCCGAATTGCTGCACCAATAGCCAGTCCAGCAGCACGTTGACGACAATATTAATTAGGCTGATGCGGAAGGGGGTTTGAGCGTCGCCAAGGGCGTAGAACACCCGCACCAACACGTCTCGGCTGAGATAAATCACCATGCCCAGGGACGCCGCCAGTAGCACCGACGCCACCAGGGCGGAATCCTCTGGACTAAAGGCTCCCCGTTCATAAATCACCCGCACGATCGCCCGGGATAGGGGCACCATTACGGCGCTCAGGGGCAGCATGGTGAGGGCAGTAATCATCAATCCCTGGCGGATGCGGTCTTTTAGCTCGGGGCGACCACTGGGAGCCGCCAGCCGGGACAGCACTGGCAAAAAAGGCACCAGGATAATATTCGACACTAAGCCCAGGGGCGTTTGCACCAGCAGGTTGGCGTAATTCAATGCCGCCGCCGCTTGGGGAATGTAGGAGGCAAAGTGTAGGTCAGTGTAGAGATTGACCTGGAGCATGCCCGACGCCAAGGTGGCGGGTCCCATTACGGCGAGAACTTTGCGCACGCCAGGATGTTTCCAGTCCAGGCGCAGTCGTAGTTTACCCAGCCCTTCCCGCGCTTGGGTGGGAAGCTGAATGAGCCACTGTAGCAGGGCACCAATAGTTGTTCCCCCGGCTAGAAAAATCGCGCCCCAAATCCAGTTGTGGGGCGCCGCGCCGCCGTTGGCAAAGCCCAGACCGTAAACGGCGATCGCCCCAATGGTCACAAAGCTGGACAGCAGAGGGCTAATGGAGGGAATCCAATATTGATCGGCGGCGTTTAGAGAGCCAAAGCCAATGCCGATAAATCCTGCCAGCAGGGCAATGGGAGCCATCACCTGAAGTTGGAGAATGGCGATCGCTCGGGTTTGAGCCAGGTCCGTGAGGGTGGCTGGATCCAGCCCTTGGCGAGCGGCTTCGGCAGCGTTCATGGTTAAGCCGGGAGCCAGCAGATCAATGACGGTTTCCGCGCCCAGCACTAAACCGACGCTGACCACAAGCAACACTGCGCCAACAATGGTGGTGACCGTTTCGATAATGTGGGAGGCTTCTCGGCGATCGCTTTTCGCCAGCACACTCACCATGGCGCTGTGGAACGGACCGTTAATGCCCCCCAACAAAATCAGCAGAAAGCCAGGGATAACGTAGGAAAAACTGTAGGCATTTACCACCGGACCAGCCCCAAAAGCGGCGGCGATGGTTTGCTGGCGCACCAAACCCGCTACCTTGCTGAGTAAGGTGGCAGCGGCGACGATACTAGCAATGGATAGGAGCGATCGCCCCTTGTTAGATGTTGAGCCGCTAGGTTTATCCACAACAGATGTATCGGGCGTTTCAGCGGAAGGCTCATCGAAATTTGAACCCGTGCCGTTAGATCCACTGATTCCATGGCTGGTGGCGCTAGTCCCATTAACTATTTCATTGGCAGTGCCAGAAGCGCTGTTGAGAGCTTGGGAAGCGCCGTTTTGAGCCTCAGAAATACCATTCGCACCGTTAGGGGTGGCGCCGTCGTTGGGGAAACTGGACGCACCATTAAGAACGTGGGGCGTACCGTTGGAGTTGGCGACGCCGTCAGAAATATCAGGAACATCGTTGGAAAATCCGTCAGGGGTATCAGCGGTGCCGTTAGATGTTTCAGATTGTGTTGAAAATTGAGAACCAGACTCTTGAGGCGAGGTAGAGTCAGGCTGCTGAGGGGTATTAGCTTGGGTTTCCGTATTGTGTGCCATTGAAGGGCGGTCGATAGCAGAAGAAACCGCTACTCTGAAAGAATAGGTCGAGAGGCAAGCCATTGGCTTTTGCGCTGACCTGTCTGAAAAAATATTCAAACAACCCGTTTAGAAACCCCTTTCACAACCCGCCTATTTCAGATTTTTTAGTAAACGTCTATGACCCTTACTTCGGCAGCGTCAGATTCGGAGTCCCAACCTCGCGATCCCCAGAATTCTAATGCAGAACTGTCCTCCACCCAAGTGAAAGGGGAGGCAACAGGCGGAGATATAAAAGAAGATTCAATGGTGATCGCCCCCCAGCCAGTGGTGATGGAACAGGTGGTTCTATCGGTGTCGGGGATGAAGTGTGCAGGCTGCGTATCGGCGGTGGAACGGCGATTACGGCTTCAGGACGGGGTTGAAGAAGCGTGCGTCAATTTGGTGACGGAAACGGCGGCGATCGCTTTTACTCCCGATACCAACGCAGAAACATTGGCGGCGCTGCTCAGTAAGGCGGGTTTTCCCAGCGAAGTGCGATCGCCCGAAGCAGAATTAGCCGAGCTAGAAAATTCCACCGACGACGCACCGGGGCGGTGGGAACAACTTTGGAACGATTGGAACGGGGTGGCGCTGGCGGCAGTGCTGCTCACTGTTTCCAGCTTTGGACATTGGAACCATATGGGGGGTCCCGAGCTGCCGCTAATTAGCTCCATTGAATTTCATTTTTTGGTGGCTACCCTGGCGCTGCTGTTTCCTGGTCGCGACATTATTCAGGATGGCTTGCTAGGGCTGTGGCGGCGAGTGCCCACCATGAATTCCCTAATCGCCATGGGCACCCTGTCGTCCTATGGAGCCAGCTTAGTGGCGTTGATTTGGCCCAACTTGGGGTGGGATTGCTTTTTTGATGAGCCGGTGATGTTGCTGGGCTTTATTTTGCTGGGGCGCACCTTGGAAGGGCGGGCTCGGCGACAGGCACGGAAGAATTTTGAAGCGTTGCTGGCCCTACAGCCCACCGTGGCGCGGGTGTTGCCGTCATTAACCGCTGGAGACCGCGATGACTTAACCAATGTGGATCCGGCGATCGCCCAGAAAATCCCCGCATCCCAGGTGGTTCCCGGTCAATGGCTGTTAGTACTCCCCGGCGACAAGGTGCCTGTGGATGGCACCGTTAGAGCGGGACAAACCGTAGTGGATGAATCCATGCTGACGGGAGAATCCATCCCCGTGGGCAAAACCGTTGGTGACCCGGTGCAAGGGGGCACAGTGGTGATGTCGGGGGCGATCGCTGTTCAAGCCACTGGCACGGGACAGGATACGGAAGTGGCTCGCATTGTGAAACTGGTAGAGGCGGCCCAAACGCGAAAAGCGCCAGTACAGCGGCTGGCGGATACGGTGGCTGGCTATTTCACCTATGGCGTAATGGGAATTGCTGCTGTAACCCTGGCCATTTGGCTCGTGGTCGGACTGTGGACCGATGGCGGCACCGTTACCCTGGCCCAGAGCACGATGGCAATGGACATGGGGGACATGGCTTCAAGCTCCGCCCCGTCGTCGCCGGTTTTTATGTCCCTTTTTGTGGCGCTGAAGTTTGCGATCGCGGTGCTAGTGGTGGCCTGCCCCTGCGCCCTAGGCTTAGCCACCCCCACCGCGCTGTTGGTGGGGTCGAGTCTCGGTGCCCAGCGTGGGTTGCTGATTCGCGGCGGCGACGTGCTGGAGCAAATCAACAAAATCACCACCGTCATTCTGGACAAAACCGGCACTTTAACTACCGGTCAGCCAGAAGTGACCGACTGTGTAGTGCTCAATAACCAGGTTAGGGACACCGACCTTCTCGCCCTGGCCGCAGCGGTGGAGCAAGGCACCCAACACCCCATTGCCAATGCCATTGAAACTGCTGCCGGCGATCGCAATCTCACCCTCCCCCCGGCAACCCAATACGAAACCACCGTCGGCTCCGGCGTTGCAGCTCAGGTGTCCTGGCACGATGACGCTTGCCTGGTGCAACTGGGCAATGAAAATTGGTTCAAGTCTCAAAATATTGAAATCAGCGCGGAGCACCACAAGCACTGGGTAACTTTGGCCGGTGAAGGAAAAACCGTTGTGGGGCTGACTTTGGGGAATTCTTTGGCCGGGCTAATTGCTGTCGCTGATCCCCTCAAAGATGGCGCGGTGCAAACAGTGCAGAATTTGCAAGACTCTGGATTGACGGTGGCGTTATTGACGGGTGATCGCCCCGAAACTGCCCGAGCGATCGCCCAAAAGGTGGGCATTGCTGCCGATGCGGTTCAGGCACAAATTACTCCCAGCGGGAAAGCCGATGTGGTTTCTAGCTATCAGAACAAAGGGGAAACGGTAGCCATGGTGGGGGATGGTACTAACGATGCGCCGGCGATCGCCCAGGCAGACTTGGGCATTACCCTGGGCACTGGCACCGCCGCCGCTGCCGAAACCGCCGATATTATCCTTACGCGCAATACTCTGGGCGACTTAATCGCTGCCTTGAAACTGGGAAGAGCCACCCTGACTAAAATTCGCCAAAATCTGGTTTGGGCCCTTGCCTACAACCTTATTGGCATTCCCCTGGCGGCAGGACTGTTTATGCCCCTCTTCGGTGTCGCTGTTGGACCATCCTTGGCCGCGGGCTTCATGGCGTTTAGCTCCGTTAGCGTGGTGGTCAATTCCCTGACGCTACAAAGCCAATCACCAAGCCAATCGCCAAGCCAATTCAAGAATAAAGCCGATTAATCAGCGGCCAGCCAATGGGTGACAGACACTGGGCAACCAAGGCTGTGTGAAAGAATTGGCTAACAGAGAATTGATACACAATGGAACCTCTTGCGCCTGAGCAGTTATAACAGGGGGGATAAGCTTTGCCACAGGCTTTTACCCCCTATTGAGGGCAAGTTTGCTTCTTAGCAGCTCCAATGGACTCTGGAATAAAAATGCGAATTCTTTCTGCCGAGACCTTTGGCATTCTTCGCTTTTTGCCCCAGAACAACCCCTCGATAGATTCCCGGTATAGTCTCTGGGTAGGGTTCTTGAGTAACGTTTTTTGAGGGCTGCCGTGGGATGCTAAGCTATGGCATCTTGGCTGGCCTCACGGCAAATTCTTTTGCCCTGTACTCGTAAACTCCTGTTGCCTTGTGATCGCTCTTTCACTGTTTAGTCGTACGTTGAAATAATGGCCTCAGAACCCCGTCAAAATCATCTACTGATTGTTGAGGATGACAAAGGGCGTCGCGAGATCGTCCTTGAAAACCCGGTTTATTCCGTGGGTCGCGACCCTAAATGTGACGTAATTTTAGTGTCCCAGTTTGTATCTCGCCGCCACGCTACGTTAGTGCGCTTATCCTACGACGACGGCACTGCTTACTACCGCATTGTGGATGGCAACTTGAAAGGCAAGCCCAGCGCTAACGGGCTGCTGATTAATGGTCGCAAGCTCCAGGTCCACGACCTACAGAACGAAGACGAAATTGTATTTGGTCCCCAGGTGCGGGCAATTTACTACACCCTGAAGCAGGACACCCTGTCTATCGGTCCACCGGATGAATTTGACATCACGCTGATTAGCCCCAATATGGTGGGCGATCCAGAGGATTCTGAGGAAGATTTCTAGCGTCAAAGTCCAGATCGAACAAGGTCCCTTTTCGCTGCAGATTTAGTTGGCTGCAGAGAGACGGGGAGAATCGAGATGCGATCGCCGTTGGATGTTTGGTGAAAGGTCTATCTGCTGAGGCCCCCTTAACAAGGGGGGAAATGTGTTTCTTTGATTTTGGTTTTATGACCAACTCTCCGCCGCCGCCTTCTAATGCCGAACTGGCTCGCTTAGTGCGAGCGTTGGATGAGGCTGGCACGGCGATCGCCCTGGTGGATGCGGTACGAGACCTAGCGGCGGCGGAGAATCCCGAAGCAATTCCCTATTTAATGGACGCCTTAAAATTCAACAACCCTGGAGCGGCGGTGGCCGCCGTTGAAGGGTTGGTGACATTGGGCACCGTGGCGGTGGAGCCGATTATGGCTCAAATTGATGGCTATAACTATGGCGCACGGGCCTGGGCAACGCGGGCTCTATCGGAAATTGGCGATCCTCGGGCGCTGGATTTGATGTTGGCGGTGGCCGACGGGGATTTTGCTCCCAGTGTGCGGCGATCGGCGGTGAAAGGGTTGGGCTGTTTGCGGTGGCAGGAGTTATCGGCGGCGGTGCGTCGGGACCGGCAGCAACAGGTGGTGCCGATTATGGTGAAAGCGTGCACCGATGTGGAATGGGTGGTGCGCTATGGGGCGATCGCCGGTATCCAAGCCTTTCTCAGCAACCCCACGACCCATGACCGCGATCTGCGCAATCAACTTTTCGACAGCCTTAAGCACGTATCCAAAGAGGATAGCGATTTCGCCATTCGGTTGCGATCGCGCTATGCCTTGGAATCCCTTTCGATGGTTCCGTAACGGAAAATGGGGCTCTAAAAATTAGGGGCTGTGATCATTTAAATCTCAAAGCCAGTAACCACAAGGATTTCAGTCCCTAATTGGTTTAGTTTTGAAAGGGCGTGGACTCCCTACTGCGTAAGGATTCTGGCAATTGATTGATGACACACCATTGATGACATGCCTTAGATTCTGAAAATTGGGCTATAAATTTTCCAAGGTTTGTAGCTGGCGCTGGAAATGGAGCTGGCGATAATTAAGCTGCTGCGCCAAAACTGCCCCTTGTTCAAACGCCACCCGCGCCTGATCAATTTGTCCCTGGGACCGTAGCCATTTACCCAGTCGGTCATAGGATTCCATCATGCCGAACCCATCCCCCGCCAGCCGTGCCAGTTCTAATTCGGCCAAGGACGTTTCCACAATGGTGTTATTCGATGGCTGTAGCTCTGGCTGGGCTTGATACAGGGCGATTAGCTGAGTCAAAGCACTGCGGGCAACGGAAAACTGTTGAATTTGCTGGGCAAGGGCGCTGGCTTTTAAGTACAGCGATCGCGCCGCTGCTCCGTCCCCAAGCTGAACGTAGCTGTCGCCGATACCCACCTGTAGAACGGGAATGGGACGCACAAGCCCCAGTTGACGGTAGGTGTTAATTAAGCGCTGATCGGTGGCAATTCCCTGGTCCGGCTGGTTTGCCCGGCGATGAATATTACTGAGCTGTTGTAAGTAGGCGACGGTTTTGCGGTAAGCGGGCGGAATCTCCGGCGGCAACTTGCGTTCCGTGGGCACCGTTAAAAGCGCTGGGTCCGTAGCGGATACTTGACCTGAAGGGGGCGGGGCAGTCCTTAGGCGCTCTGCCTCAAGGGTTAGCAACTCCTCGTAATAATCCGCCGCTGGACCGTAATCAAACCAGGACAAATGTAATTCAGCGATGGTTTCCAAGCGAAGCTGCACCTTCTGAGCATCGCCTTCCTGGCGATCGCGCGTTAGCAGTTCGTTATACGCCACCAGCGCCAACCGAGGAGCCCGCACCGCCTGATACGCCATGCCTAACTTTTCCAACAGGGACGACTCCAACTCAGGCACCGCCGTCAGCTCCACAAAGGGCGACTCATCCCGCTCCGGTACAGACCCATCTTCGCCGCGTCCAATGGCCCGCAATCGCTCCAATAAAATCTGTGCTGCTTCCGTTTGGTTTTGCTGCGCCGCCAGCTCTCCCACTTGGGCGATCGCCACCACTTCCTCCTCTAATCCCAAAAACCGTCGCAGCCGCAACTCCCTATACCAGCGTCCGTAAGCTTCCACCCCATTTCCTGCCTGAGCAAGCTGTAGTCCCTCCAGGTGAAGCTTATCCAGCTCAGGACGTAAATTATTTTTCTCCGCCGTGGTCAAATCCCGAGTCATGGGGAATTCCGGCAGCAGCGGATCCGCCTCCGTTAGCTCCAAAGGGCTAGGGGGAAACTCGTCGGCAGGGGGCTGAAGAATCCTAAAAAACGGAAGCTGGGCGATCGCTGGCTGGGTTAGCAGAGCCAACTCTGCCCCGCCTATCGCCGAAGATGCGACCAAAATCGCCACTCCAACTCGCCCCCAAAACCGGTGCCGTGTCTTTCTGCCGTTGTGCTCCGCCGCCAACTTTGTCATTACACCTTTGCCGCTATCCAATCCGTTTCCGTCGCCAGCCGATTTTACCGTTCTGCTTCGGCGAGTAGGCAAACTTCAGCCCCAAAATTGTTGTTGTAAAGGTCAGCGTCACAATATTCGCCGCAATCAAAGGCATATTGTGCAGCTTGAGTCCATAAACCAACCACAGCACTATGCCCGTGCATAGGGCAATTAGCATAGCCCAAGACATATCCTCCGCTGACTTCGTTTGCCAGGTTTTTATCACCTGGGGAAAATAGGCGATCGTGCTAAAAAATGCGCCGCCGAGACCAATTAGCGTAGTGATATCAACGTCAATATTCATGGCTTAGAGACGCCAAAGGCAGCCTAGCAAAGGGGGGAACACAACCAAACCGGCGCTCTTCGTAACGGTTTTTGAGCCAGCGCTTCAAAGAACGTGTTTCAAAACTCATTATTTGTTCGCACTAGTTAATAGGCTGCAACGATATAATATCAAGACGAGAGGGAAAGCTTCCACTTGGGCATCCTACGATTAAGCCTTTGCTAACTTGTAGGGGTCGTAGCCGTTGGAAGCGCCTTATCTGCAAGGCGAGAAAGGGAAAAATGATAGGGTCCAAAAAAATCACTGTCCCCCTTCTTATCTATTTGCGTTAAGCTAGATGAAGCAAAACTAATCAGTGGCTAAAATGCCAGGGTTTTAGTCAGCCCTGTCTACGAGCTGATTAAGTTGTCACCCGTGACTTAAGGAGTTTCCGATTCGTATGGATTACATCGAAAAGGTTTTAGACAAGCTTGCTGAATGGGTTCGCGACGTTATTGACGCTTTGTTGGGACCGGACGTAACTCCGGAGTCAGAGCCGATTCCCGTACCTGTTAATGACCGTCGTCGCTAAAAAATCTAGGAGATCAAAGGCGACACAAAGAGTTGAGTCTGGTACTGGGTTGCAATGGCGTCGGGTAGGGTAGTAACCACTACCTCCTGTTGAGTAAGGTTTGGATAAGTGTTTAACTTGCTTAATTCGAGAACATAGCGTTGTAAAGCTCACCTGGCGAAATCTTGCTAAGTTCAGTTCTTGTGATACATGGTCCCAATTTAAATTTGTTGGGAACTCGTGAACCGGAAGTTTATGGTGCTTTGACCCTTGAGGATATCAATCAAGGGATTGAGGACGAAGCGAAAAAGATTGGAATTGATATTGAATGTTGTCAGTCAAACCACGAAGGCGTTTTGATTGACTTAATTCACGATGCTCGAGAGAGATTTATCGGCATTGTGATGAATCCGGGAGCTTATACCCATACCAGCGTGGCAATTCGAGATGCGATCGCCGCCGTAGACATTCCCCTTGTGGAAGTCCACCTCAGCAATATTCACAAACGCGAAGCATTTCGCCACCATTCGTACATTGCTCCCGTTGCCATTGGACAGATTTCGGGTTTTGGTGCCCACAGTTACACGTTGGGTCTGTGGGCTTTGGTGGAACATTTAGGATTAGCTCAGGAAGCCGTTGGCAAGGGTGAGAAAAGCGGCGGTGTGGGGAACGGCTGACCATGATTGACGTAGAGTTTTCCATTGCCCGCCAGCAGTTTATTCAGGAAGTGCGCCAGCCGGAATCTGAGATTGATTTGGCGCGGGCAGCGTTATTGATTGCCCAGGAAGCCTATCCAATTTTGGATATTGACCTGTGTTTGGACGAACTGCAGGGCATTGCCGATGAGATTCGTCCAAAGCTGCCGACGGAACGCTATCCCCTCAAGGTGCTGCAGGTGATCAACGGCGTTTTGTTTGATGAGCTGGGATTTCGAGGCAATGAAGATGACTATTACGATGCGGACAATAGCTATCTCAACGCAGTGCTGGAGCGGCGGCTAGGAATTCCCATTACCCTGTCTCTGGTTTATCTGGAGGTGGCGGCGCGGCTAGACTTTCCCATGGTGGGTGTGGGGCTGCCGGGACATTTTGTTGTGCGCCCTGATATTGACGACTGTGAAATTTTTGTGGATGGGTTTCACGGCGGCGATATTTTGTTTCCCGAAGATTGCAAGGCGCTGCTTAGCGGCATTTATGGTAAACCGATGGCACTGGAGCCTGAATTTTTGCGCCCGGTGTCCCCAAAGCAATTTTTGATGCGCATGTTGGCGAATTTAAAGGGCATTTATCTGTCGAAAAAGGATATATCTGAAGCCCTGTCCATCGTTAATCGCATGTTGATTTTATTCCCCGACAATATTCAGCAAACTCGCGATCGCGGCTTACTCCACTATCAGGCAGGCAATCTGAAGCCAGCTCGCTGGGATTTAGAGCAATATCTAACCCTGTCCCCTAAGGCGGAAGACCGCGACTTAATTCGTCGCCTTCTGACCCGCATGGAAGATGCTTAAGATTGCCTCAGATCAGAAATCTAGGGCGCGTGATCCGTTAGGCGCCGGAAGCTTTACACCGTGGGAAATACACGCCCTCTCAAATCAAACAGACTAGGGGCTGTAACCCTCGCTACTGTTGGATTTGAGGTTTAATTGAGCACAGCCCCTAGTCAATGTGTCGCTTAAGTCTGGGCAGCGAGGCGTTGCGTTTTGTGCAGGATTTTTCTGTTGAATTTTCTGTGAAGCCCACTGTAAAGAGCTTTTGAGGAATTCTTTAAGTTAAGGAACTTGGGAAGAGAGTGGCGGGTCTAAGTGTTGAAAAGCTAGCTTGGTTTGAAAAATAACCTACTCATAGACGCTACCTAGAATCAGCCAGAAGGCAGATAGACGGTAACTGGCCGTTTTTTTAGCTCTGTCTACTGACAGTTCTGGGGAGGCTTTGCGATGTGGCAGCTTGTGAGGACAGCAAATGTGGCGATCGCCGCAGGGCATTGCTCACTGACCTGATGCCGCTGTATCCACATCAACGACTAATTTCCCTATTTCCCCACCTTGGAGAGTGTTATGGCATTGTTTACTGGGCGCATTGGTGCTGATTCCACGTTTTTTAGCCCCGTGCGCGCAAAGGCTCAGTCACGCTTTGGGCGGTCCCTACGCTGGGTGACGGCAAGCGTTACCGGGGCGATCGCTGCAGTGGCAATGGCAGCTCCCGGAGCCTGGGCTCTAGAAAAAGTCGTGTTGCGCTTGCCGGGGGTCGGTGACCTGGATATTACGATCGAGGAGCTTAAAACCTTTGCGGCGACGGGAGAGGCTACCGGCGATTTTGGCGAACTTATTAACGACGAAGCCGTTCAGGACATCATTTCCATCGAACAGCTACAGACCATTTTGAACGACGAATTCACCGTCAGTAACTTAGCGGCACGGGCCGTGCCTCAGGTGGTCGATAGCTGCCCAGCAGAGCTGGTGTTGGGGTCCGTAAGCGATGTTATTTACGGCGACGGCGCTAAAGGGGATTCCTCCACGTTGGCGGCGGCGGTGGTGTCCTCCGTCGGTGAAGCGTCTCGGGAGCCCATCACGGCATTGGATGTGCTGGAGAACGTGTCTTCCGACAGCCTGGTATTTGATATTGCGGCGGGTCTCCGAATCTACACCACGCTGAATGATAAGGTCAGCGGCATTGTTGATGCGGTAGGCGACCTAACGGTGCGCGAAATCATCAATATGGACGACGCTAAGCTAAATGACCTGTTGGAAGCAGGGAATTTTACCCAGTCCGATGTGGCGCTGATTAAGCAGGCAATTAAAGATTTTGGCACCTTGGAGCCGGGATCTGATTTGGATCGTTTGGCCCAACAAATCGACCTGCCGAAGCTGCTGCGTAAAGCTTTAGCTGGTGAGTTTACGTCGGTGTTGCTAGAGGTGGCCAGTATTGACCTAAGCGTCGTTGACTTTGCCCCTTACGAAGGACGGATCAGCGGTTTGATGAAGGCACTGATGGAAGTGCTGGAGTTGCCGGTAAACACTGGGTCTGCCTGCGCTGAGGTGCTGTAGCTTCTTCTGCCCATTTTAGAAATCTCCCCTTGATTAGGCGGAGATTTTGGGGGGAGCTTCTCGATGTTTTGATCAGCGTTTTGATCAGTGCTTAGGCTGCGGTCAGAATGCTTGGGGCTCCCCTCATCCCTCCTTATCAAGAGGGGCTTTGTTATTTTGATAGCGATTCAAATAAATAGGATTAGAGGCGGAAACTATGGGTGTTGCTGGGGTTAGTCGTCGGGTACGATCCACAGGAAAGCAGTTGGCAATAGCGGCCTGCGGGGCGATCGCGGCAGTGGGCATTGGAGCGATTCCCAGTGCAGCGGCGGACCAGGTGGAAATTATTTACGGTCCCATCGGTATTGCTATCGACGTGGATGATTTGGAAGCCTTTGTGGAGGGGGAAGAAACCTCCCGAGGATTTCGTAATCTGGTGCGGCAAATTGAAGCCTACGCAGACGTTAGCCCGGAAACCTTGAGAACGGTTTTGGGGTTGGAAATTGATCTGGACACCTTTGGTATTAACCGCGCTCGGGCCGTGGACTTACTTTACGGCTTTATTGGAAAGCGAGTTTTGAGCTTAGGCAGCGATATTATTTATCCGCCGTTGGACCGGGGCAATTTGCCTGCGCTGCGGGGGGCGATCGTTCTGTCCTTGATGGATGACGGCAAAATCTCTGTGGTGGAGGTGCTGCGTGAGTACGGGGTTAAGTATGTGCGCATTGATGCCGGTCGAGCTTTGAACGTTATGGAAGACCTGCAAGGGGCGTTTTCAGGCATCAGAGATCTGATTCGGTAGCGTGTAAGAGAGTGGGCGTGTAAGGGAGTGGGCGTGTAAAGGAGAAGAGAGGCTTCCATTGCTGGAAATTAGGGCTCAACTACACTGAACCCTGGAACAGAATTGACGCTCTCTTCCTTTTTTTGGGGATCGCCCTACTGCCTGTGTGCCCATCTCTGGCGGCACCGGTTTCTTAGTTCGCAAAAGCAGCTTTTTGGTGTTCTGTCTGGATTGCGAGTGGCTGTGTGCGTAACTGTAACTAGCAGTGCGACCTTAGATGAAACGGGCAACCTGTTAAGCTAAAGGTTCAGTTTTTCCTATTGTGTAGGGGAAGTTGACGTTAAGTTTTTGGAAGAGGCTATGACTAAGTACGCATCGGGTTTGGATACGTCGGAATTGATGGCTCGGGCAGAGGAGCTAATTGATGCGGCTTCCAATCGCTACCGCATTACGGTACAGGTGGCGAACCGGGCTAAGCGTCGCCGCTATGAGGATTTTGACAGTGGTGATGAGGTGATGATGAAGCCGGTGCTTCGGGCCATTGTAGAGATGTCTGACGAGCTGACCCAGCCCGACATTATCGGCGTGTAGATAGTTTTGCGTATCAATATTGGCGTTTAGGTGGCGTCTGCATGGGCGCTAGGTTTTCATAATGCAGCGATCGCTCCTGTGGCTAGGCGGATTGACGGTGGGGTTGGCAAGTGTGCTGGCTCCGTTGGACTTGATTCCTGAAGTCCAGGGGCGATCACTGTTTCAAGGGCAATTTTCAGCCCAGGCCCAAAGTTCAATCATTATTGGTGATCGCTGGCAGCAGGTATATGACCGCATGCCGGAGATTCCCCTGGAAAATACCTACGTGCGCCAGGATACGGATGAAGTTGATCCGACGGATACTTTGGTGACGCGGCTGATGCGCTACCACATGTACTCTAAGGGACGATCACCGCGTTTTCGGCTGGATTGGAAATTAACCCTGGCGGACTATATGGGCATTAATGAACTAATTCCGCCGGAAACGTACCCCAGCAATTCTCGAATGACGGAAAATCCTCGCTATGGGGATATGCAGGCAATTTCTGCTCTAAATCGCGACCAGCGTAATCGGTTGGTGGACACTTTAATTGCCGTATTTGATCCGGAATTGGTTCCTGAGCAAGAGTCCAACGATACGACCCAGGATAGTAACGAAAACCGCGAAGATCCCCCACCCACCTCCAACAGTGCGGCTGATTTGCTGTAATGGGACGAATTCTGAAGCAGGGAGATGGATGGCGATTGGGATGGAACCCTGCCAGTGAAGAATTCCCGGGCTTGATTGGTGCCGATGATTGGGCGCTGGAATTGTCCTGGGCAGAATGGGATGAGTTTCAGCGGCTTTTGGTGTCTCTTACGGAGGCGGTGGCGGCGATCACGGCAGAATTAATGGACGAAGAAAAAGTTGCCTGCGAAATGGAGGGAGAGCTGCTGTGGTTGGGGGCGGAAGGATATGCCCAACATTACGGCGTGCGAATTGTGTTGAATTCTGGGCGGCGGGCGGAGGGCTCTTGGGGCGCAGGGGCGATCGCCGCGATAGTGCAAACCTTGCCTAATCTGGGCGGCTTTTAAAGGAGAGCTTAGGGCGGCGTATAAAGGGTTTTGTCGAAAGACTTTTAGAGGGAATCAACAAGATTGTTTGGATGGGAAAAAATTGTGCTATTCTGTCTAAGCCTTCGGGGCGTAGCGCAGCTTGGTAGCGCACTACTTTGGGGTAGTAGGGGTCGTGGGTTCAAATCCCGCCGCTCCGATTCCAGTGCATTCCCTAGATTTCATTGAGACATCCGAAAGGAGTACCGATGAAATTTTTAACCCCTTAAAAGCAGGATCATTCCCACGGGACTGGTCCTGTTTTTTAATGGCTGTTTCAAACAGCCGTTTGAATTATTTCCTGAGATATTTTTCTAGAATATTTTTTCTAGGATATTTTTCAGAGTATTTTTGCCGTTGAAAATATCCCTGCTGTTATTTGCCCGTCACGGGGCTTCGGGTCCATGAAAGATGCGATCGCCACTCTATCCCAACAACTAGACCAGGCTTTGGTCGCGGCTTTTGGTCCGGAGCTATCGGGCACAAATCCGCTGTTGGCGGCGACGAATAATCCAAAATTTGGCGACTATCAGGCGAATATTGCCCTGCCCCTGGCGAAAAAAATCGGCAAGGCTCCTCGGGACATTGCCCAAGGAATTTTGGACAATTTGGATGTGTCGGCTATTTGTGAAGCGCCCACCATTGCCGGACCGGGATTTATTAATTTCACCCTAAAGACGGAATATCTGAACCAGCAGCTTCAGGGGATGCAGCAGAGCGATCGCCTGGGCATTGCCCCGGTGGACCAGCCCCAGCGGGTGATTGTGGATTTTTCTAGCCCCAATATCGCCAAGGAAATGCACGTGGGGCATCTGCGCTCCACGATCATTGGGGACGGCATCGCCCGGATTTTGGAATTTTTAGGGCACGATGTGTTGCGCCTGAATCACGTGGGAGACTGGGGCACCCAGTTTGGCATGTTGATTACCCACCTGCGGGAAGAGTGCCCCGAAGCCCTGACCCAGGCCGATGCGGTGGATATTGGTGACCTGGTGGCGTTTTATCAGCGAGCGAAAAAGCGCTTCGACGAGGATGACGACTTTAAAGAGCGATCGCGGGAGGGCGTGGTTAAGCTGCAAGGGGGCGACGAAGAAAGCCGCAAAGCTTGGGCGCTGCTGTGTGAACAGTCCCGCAAGGAATTCCAGAAAATTTACGATCGCCTGGACGTGGAGCTAACGGAGCGGGGGGAGTCGTTTTACAACCCGATGCTGTCGGACACCGTGGCGGAGGTGAACGAGTCGGGCTTGCTGGTGGAAGACCAGGGTGCCCAGTGCGTATTCCTGGATGGGTTTACCAACAAAGCTGGGGACCCGCTGCCGCTGATTGTGCAAAAGTCTGACGGCGGCTATAACTATGCCACCACGGACCTGGCAGCGATTCGCTACCGGGTGCGGGATGATAAAGCCGAGCGAATTTTATACGTAACCGACTCAGGGCAGGCGAACCACTTTACCCAAGTGTTTCAGGTGGCGCGGAAGGTGTCTCTGGCGCCTGACACCGTGGAGCTAACCCATGTGCCCTTTGGCTTGGTGCAGGGGGCGGATGGTAAAAAGCTAAAAACTCGGTCGGGAGATACGCCGAAGCTGCGGGATTTGCTGGATGAGGCGGTGGCGCGATCGCGGGCAGACCTGGAAAAGCGCCTGTCGGAAGAGGAGCGTCAGGAATCGCCGGAATTTATCAACGAGGTGTCCACTAAGGTGGGCATCGGTGCGGTGAAATACGCCGACCTAAGCCAAAACCGCACTAGCAATTACGCCTTTAGCTACGACAAAATGCTGGCGCTCCAGGGAAACACGGCGCCTTATTTGCTCTATGCTTTTGCGCGAATTCAAAGTATCAGCCGCAAAGGGGGCGTGGATTTTTCCCAGCTTGATGGGGCGGCGATCGCCCTAAAAGAGGCACCGGAATTTACCTTAGCAAAGCATATCCTGCGCCTTGACGAGGTGCTGGAGGCTATTTCTGAGGAGCTGTTGCCTAATCGGCTATGTGAATATCTCTACGAGCTGAGTAAGAAATTCAATCAGTTTTACGACAAGTGCCCAGTGCTTCAGGCGGAAGAGGGCGATCGCCTATCCCGCCTAATGCTGTGTGACCTCACCGCCCGCACCCTCAAGCTAGGGCTATCTTTGCTGGGCATTGATGTGCTGGATCGGATGTGATTTTGACGGTTCCGCCTTACGTCAGTTCGACGAAAAGCTCCCCTTGCCAAGGGGGATTGGGGGGATCCTCTGATGCTTAAACCGGTAGCGAGAAATCTTGGTAACGGGACGTAAGGTAAGGATCCTCTCCTCAGTCCTCCCCTTTATCAGGGAGAAGAAAATTCGAACTAATTTTGTGCCCTCGCACTGACGTGCCTTAGAAGCTCACCAAAATCACGCAGCGAAATCATGCGCTACACATCAAAAAATACGTAAAACACTAGCGACAGACCCTAACGCCCCAGGGCATTGGGGTCTGGTTTGCTTCGGGAGAGTTGGCACCAACACATCGAAACTGAAATATCTCAGCATCATCATCAACGCCAAACATTTCGCTGCCAGAGTTTTTATTCCAGGCTGCTTCAGAGTATGCGATGAAACTAATCATTGATAGGGTTCGACAACTATCAGCAACCTTCTGCGCATAACTTTTCATGACGGGCAGTGATTTGATGAAATCTTCTGAATTGCTGTCAGCTTCCAGGAAAAAGCTGTATCCCATCTTGCGCCTATTACCATCGTTATCCACCATCAATCTGTAGCCAATGGCGGTGCTGTCAAAGGTAATTAGCTGGTTAATATCAACGCCATGCTGTCGTTGAGCCTCCTGCACCATGGTTTGTATCGTCGCAACGCACTGGGCTTGATCGTCAGCTTTGGCAGGCTTTTGTGGAAGTGCTATGGCTGAAAAAGTAATAGAAATTACAGAAATAGTAGAAATAATTTTGCGCATTGCTGCTGTTCCTTCTCTAGTAAAACTAATTTGGGGTGCTAAGTCTTGAAACTGAGGAATTAGGAAAGCAGAAGCACAATTAACGGTAACGAAAGCTCAGATTCAACACTTTTGATATTGCTAAGGACAAGGTATTTATCCTTAGTCCTTAACAACTTTCATTTATACAATTATGGCGTTTATATTTTAAAACTGCCGGTAATTGCGATCACAATACAACAGAAACGTTAGTAAAGAATTAAGGAGTTAGGACTCACTGAATCTATAGTGATGAAAATCCATAGCAAACAAGAATTCATGGCAATGAAATTGGTGCCGGTGAGTCAGTCCATGAAAAAGCGCATCAGTTCTCTAAAGGCAATTGCCGCAGCTTTATCCGCAAATGACTGAGCCCCAGGGCAGTGGATTCTGCCGAGCTTCGGGGGAGCCAGACCCGATGCAGTTGAATTTAAACATGGTGTCCCCTTCGTCGACCCCATAGGTTTCTCCCCATCCCCCCTCTTCAGAGTCAAGCCAGAAGGTGACCATTGCCACAGAGTGGCAGCCGTCAGCCACCTGTTGGGCGTAGTTGCACATCGTTACGGGGGAATTCAGTAAATTGACCGTGTCGGAATCGGCCACCAGCGAAAAAGTGTAGCCTAAGGTGCGATCACGCGGGGCGTAACCTAAATCTGCCGGGTTAAAGGATTCGACTCCGCTAACCTGCACCCCGTTTGCTCGAGCCATCGTCGCCTGCATTCCTTCAACGGCACTACGACAAGCTTCACCTTTCACGCTTGCCTGGACGGGCATTGAAAAAAGGGTTAGCGAAAAGGCAGCACATAGAAGGGAAATAGGTTTGCGCATTGGAGTAATCGGCTAAGTTTTCTGGCTTTCGATGCAGCCTTTTTATTGGCGTTTTTTGCTTGAGCGTTTTTCGCTTGATCGCCTTTTCGAGGGCTGTTTCTCTTGGGCGTTTTTAACGAGAGCCTATTAAGCAACTATTGAACTTATCGAGAACTCCCCTGGGGCAACAGGGTCAAAATAAAAATCGTCAAAGTTTGGAGCAAAACCCCCTTGGCATCGGCTACTCACGTTTTCAGTCCGATGAGTCTGCGGGGACGGAAAGGGACGGTCGCGATCGCGGGGCAATAGGATTTTCAATATCCCAGTGGCGGCACGCGGCTGAAATATCCATTGACAGTAAGGATTGGTCGCCCAGTTTATGGACAGTTTCTGGGCACGTGGGCTGGTGTCCCAGGGCTTTGATAATTTCTGCGGCGATCGCCCGAGCCAGCGGCGGTGGAACGGAATTGCCAATTTGCCGCGCCCCGTGCCATTTGGTGGAATGTAACCGAAACCAGTCGGGGAAGCCATGGAGCCGCGCCATTTCCCGCACCGTAACGCAGCGATTGTATTTGTAATGAATTGGCCGCGGACTGGTAAAAGCCCCCCGCGCCGAGTCAGTACCTGCCCGTAGCGTATTGGCAACGCCGTCGGGATCGAGCTTCAAAAAGCGCGACGGTTTATCAATGGTGCCCGGCTGGGTTTGGCGGAAGCGATCGCGAATTTTGCTCGTATGGTTGGTGCGCCAACTGCCGGTTAAACGCTGCGGATTCCACTGGCGCTGATAGCCAAAATGCCAGTCATCTGGGGCGTCACATCGCATTTCCCGACCGTAGGCACTGGTGGGTGCTGGCGGAGCCTTTAAAGTCACCGCATCGCGATCGCGCAGTCGGGTGAAGGTTTCAGCGTCGGGTAAATCCTCTAGAGCATCGGCGCAGGTGGGGCGATCGCTCGTCTCCAAAGGCTGGGGATAATCTGGCTGCGGTAACCCCCGTTGTGCCCCCAGCAAAAATAACCGCTCGCGCTTTTGTGGCACCCCATAATCCGCTGCATTCAACACCTGCCACGGCTGCACCACCTGATAATCTGCGCCCTCTGCCGCCTCAATTAATTCCTGTAAAAACTGGCGATGGCGACCAATGGTTAGCCCTTTGACGTTCTCAAAAAGGAAATATTTCGGCTGCACCTCCCGCACAATGCGCAGGAATTCTTTGACCAGTAAATTACGCGGATCGTCCAGTGCCCGTTGTCCAATCAATGAAAATCCCTGGCAGGGCGCACCGCCCACCACCACGTCAATTTCGCGATCGCCCCCAAACTGTTCTCGAACTTTTTCCCGCAGCTCTTTGCCAGTAACGTCTTTTACGGAGCGCGGTAAGGTCACCCATTGAGCAAAATTGAAATGGTGCACCAGCCCATGAACCGGATCGATTTCCACTGCGATCGCCACGTCAAACCCCGCCTGCTCAAATCCCAAGCTCAACCCCCCGGCACCGGCAAACAGGTCAATGGCGATCGGGCGTTGGGTCATAGGAATAAAAAAGTTAATGCTTTAAAGCACTGGCAAGCCACAGAAATAACGTGGCGATCCTTTTCAAAAGGACGGCGATCAGGGTCGCAGTCAACCGCCAGGCAGCCATGGGGGCTTAGGAATGGATGACTCGAAGTTGGCACCATGGGGAGTTTGTACATGGAAGGCGCGCTAGTTGAATTGTAGCGATCGCCCTGCACCGATGCGTTACGGCAACTGCACTGTGGATCAGATTGGTACTCAATTTGACCCGTGAGCCTGGGCAATCGCGATGAGCTCGTTATTAATCTTGTTATAAAAATTTTTGATGGGGCGATCGCTTCAGTCCCCGACGAAATTTTGGAATGATAGCCGTGGTATGGTGAACTCCTGAAAACAATGCGTAATATCCAATCGGTTTTGACGGAGATCAGCCGTCAAACGCAAGGGGGAAAGTTTGGTGTAAGTCCAGCGCTGTCCCGCAACTGTGATGAAGCGTGCCACGAAAACGCTTTTTAGTCAGAATGCCCGCCGATTCTTGATTTCAACGGTTTATAAGACCTAAGAAATAGGAGGGATATTGCCGAAATCTACGAGTGATGGATTACGGCTCAAATAATGACAACCACACAATTTGATGTGGAGGGACTCGCGATGACACCGCCAGCGCCCACCACCACTTTATTTGTATGCACCTCCTGTGCCTCCACTTGGGAGAAAGGACAACGGGTTGGTACCAGCGGCGGCACCCGGTTGCTTGCGGCTTTGCAAGAGAAGTATGACCAACTGCCGGAAGAGCAGCGGCGATCGCTGACCATTCAGCCCACCGGCTGCATGAGCGCCTGTAGCCATGCCTGTGCCATCAGCTTTTCTGCGCCGGGCAAGCATCAGTATTTGTTTGGCGACCTGCCCTATGAAGGGGACGAGGTGGACGGCAAATGCGATGCGGTTTTTGAATGTGCCGCGCTGTACGAATCTAAAGCGGACGGGATGATGGGCTGGAGCGATCGCCCAGATGGCATGAAGAAAGGGGTAATTGCCCGAATGCCGCCCGTTCCCCAAAACCTATTGCAAACTCTGCGCCGGGACGACACCAGCGCCTAGGCTGGCGGCCGATTTTTTTATTCCGACAAGACGTGAAATTTTGGATTTTATGAAAGCTTTGAACTCTATGAAAGCTTTGAACTCTATGAAAGCTTTGGACTCTATGAAGGCAATGACTCAGCGATCGCGCGTAACTTTTTCCTCCGGTGTGGCGATCAGCTTGGCAACCTGGTTGATGGCTTCCCCGGCCTTTGCCCACCATCCCCTGGACGGCAAATTGCCGAGCAACTTTTTTGAGGGCTTTATGTCCGGTATGGGGCACCCGGTAATTGGATTGGACCATTTGGCATTTGTCATTGCCGTGGGTTTAGTGGCGGTGAATCGCGCCTGGGGCTGGCTGGTGTCGATGGTATTTGTGGTGGGGTCCATGGTGGGCACCGGTATCCATTTGCAGGCGTTGGATTTACCGTTGCCTGAGGTGATGATTTCCTTGTCCGTGGTTATTGTGGGCGCACTGGTTGCCTGGGGACGCAAGGTGAATTTGTTGGTGCTGGGGGCGATCGCCGTTGTAGCGGGGATTTTCCACGGCTATGCCTACGGGGAAAGTGTGGTGGGCGCAGAAATAACGCCGCTATTGGCTTACCTGCTGGGCTTTGGTTTGATTCAGGCAGCGATCGCTTTGGGAGCACGGGCGATCGCTCAGAAACTATCCCCCGACCAGCCGGAAAACCTTGCCCTAAAACTGCGTTTTATGGGCTTTGCAATCACCGGTTTTGGCGCTGCATTCCTAGCTTCTGCCGTGCTCGGTTAATTTTTGACGCCCTCATCCCCTAACTCCTTCTCCCCGGGGAGAGGGGTTGGGGTGAGGGCTCCCACCATCAACGCTCTCCACAAAAACTTTTTAAAACCATGCATAAACTTCCAGTTACCGTCGTCACTGGCTTCCTCGGTGCGGGCAAAACCACGTTGGTGCGTAACCTGCTGCAAAACAACCAGGGGCGGCGCATTGCCGTGCTGGTGAATGAATTTGGCGAGGTGGGCATTGATGGGGAAATTTTGCGATCGTGCCAGGTGTGCGACGAGGGTGAGCCCGCAGTCAGCGAAACCAATATTCTGGAATTGGCGAACGGATGCCTGTGCTGCACGGTGCAGGAAGAGTTTTTTCCCACGATGCAAGCGCTGCTAAAACGGCGCGACTCCCTAGACTGCATTGTGATTGAAACCTCTGGGCTTGCCCTGCCCAAGCCTTTGGTGCAAGCGTTCCGCTGGCCCGAAATTCGTACTGGCGCAACCGTTGATGGCGTGGTAACCGTGGTGGACTGCGAAGCCCTGGCGGCTGGGCAGGTGGTGGGCGATATTGACGCTCTGACGGCCCAGCGGGATGAGGATCCTAATTTGGAGCACGAAACGCCCATTGAGGAATTGTTCGAGGACCAACTGGGCTGTGCCGATATGGTGCTGCTGACCAAGGTGGATCAGGTGGAGACTGGCGATCGCGATCGCGTCCTCGGCTGGCTACAAACGGAAGTGCCCAAAGGGGTCAAAATTGTGCCCTGTGAAAAGGGGCAGATTTCGCCCGATGTGCTGCTGGGGTTTAATGCTGCGGTGGAAGATGACTTGGATAATCGCCATAGTCACCACGACCATGAAGCGGAGCACGACCACGACGACAGCATCACGTCCTTTGGCGTGGAGCTGGGCACTGTGGATAACCCCAAGACGCTAGTGAAAAAGTTGCAGCGACTGGTGGAAGAGTGGGAAATTTATCGCATTAAGGGATTTGTGGATGTGGAAGATAAACCCATGCGATTAGTGTTGCAAGGGGTGGGCAAGCGCTTTGATAGCTTTTTTGATCGCCCCTGGCAGCCCGATGAAAATCGCCGCACGCAGCTCGTTATTATTGGGCAAGACCTCAACGAAGACGAAATTCGCCGGGTGATCGCCTAGGGAATTGCTGAACTAGCGAAAAAACATGGCACAGGAACGGTGGCGACGATTAGGCAATAGGGTGCTGACCTACGCTTTGCTGGCGGGGATCGGAGTTGCGATGCTGCTGCCGTTGCTGTGGCTGGTAGGCACTGCCTTCAAGGCTCCCACCGAAGATATTTTTCAATATCCTCCCCGCTTTCTGCCTCAGCAACCCACCTTTGAAAACTTTGTCAAAGCCTGGAACAGCGCCCCTTTTGGCAACTATGTGGTCAATAGCCTAGTGGTATCTAGCCTGACCGTGGCGTTGAATTTATTGTCGTCGTCTCTGGCGGCCTATCCCCTATCGCGCCTGAGCTTTAAGGGGCGGGAAGTGATTTTTACGGCGATCGTCGCCACCATCGCTATCCCCTTCCAAATTGTCACGATCCCTCTGTACATCCTTGCGGTGAACCTGGGGTTGCGAAACACCTATCTGGGGCTTATTTTTCCCGGCATTGCCTCGGCGTTCGGCATTTTCCTAATGCGCCAGGCTTTTCAAGGGGTGCCCAAGGAATTGGAAGAGTCCGCCCGCATTGATGGCTGTAGCGAGCTGGGAATTTGGTGGCACATTATGCTGCCCGCCGTGCGCCCGGCGCTGATTACGTTGGCAATTTTTGTATTTATTGGCGCCTGGAGCGATTTCCTTTGGCCGTTGCTAATCCTGGATCAGCCAGAGTTTTATACTTTGCCCCTGGGAATCTCAAAACTGGCGGGAACGTTCTCGTTAGACTGGCGCTTGGTGGCGGCGGGCTCAGTGATTTCCATCGCCCCAATTCTGGTGGGTTTTGCCTTCCTCCAGCGCTATATCGTGCCCAGCGACGCCAGCAGCGGTGTAAAGGGTTAAAGGTTGAAAGCAGAAAAGCAGAGCGACTCAATACAAATAAACCTCGCCGTCCTCTTTGATATTGATGTAGTTAGTGTCGAGCTGAAGAGACGGCGCAAAGTCCATAACTAAATACAAATCGCCCCCTTTGACAATCGTGCGCACCAAAATAAAGCCCCGGTCTTGACGACTTAGGGAAAGGTTGATCGGGCGATCCAGCTTAGGTAGCTCCACCACCGACTGCTCGGGCGCTTCCAGCAAACCCGTTAGTATGCTCTCGCCCGTTAAGCCCAATACGGCGTAATCAATTTTGGCGTTGGTGTAGTTAACCAAATAGATATTGCCATCGCTAGGCATGCGTATGGCCGGCAAGGGAAACTTATTAGGGGGCTGGATCTGGGTAAACTCTTGGCGCGACGGAATGGGAAGACGACCGTCTTTAAGCAGGGTCTGCTGGAGCTGGGTAGGAGACTCTTGAGCAGCGGTGCCCTGGGCGATCGCCCCTGAAAGTCCCACGCCAATCACCCCGGCGATCGCCATTAACCCTAAAGCTTGGACGCCACGCCGTGTTCCCGGTTGCCTTCCCAACTGCATGCCCATTACCTGCTCTTCTCCTAGCGATCCCTACGGTGAAACCTAAGGTGCATAAATTGCAGCGGCAGCGCCGCCACAACCTACAGAAACCATACAAATTGACTGTAACCGACCCAGATAGTGCCCTAGGCTAACCCCCAAAGCTCGAAAAATCACGTCATCGTACGTTACGATTTGAAACAAAGATGTGTTGAACCACTTAATCCCTATGCCTCCTGAAACTGCCTTGCCCGACGGACTTCCGGAAAATATTCCCACCGATCTGATCACCTACGGACCCACCCTCGACGCGTCCACCATCTTGGTTATTATCACCACCCTGCTGGGGGTTGGCTTCGGCTTGGTCTTTAAAAATCGCTTGGAATTTCAGGTGGGGCAATGGGATCAAAACCGTGAGACCCAGGAAACGGTGAACTATAAAACCCCCATTATTAAGTTCACCTACTTTGCTATGACGTTTTTCACCTTTATTGCCGTTGGGGAAAGCTTGACGGTGTTGGGCTTTTTCGACACCCTTGCCTATGGCACTGCGGCGGTGGCGGTCATTCCCACAGCAATTTGGATTTGGTTCCAAATTGGTTCCATGTTGCAGCTAATGGTGGCCGGCGGCTCAGCGGCGATCGACATTGATGAGATGGGCTAAGAACCCAGATTGCAGCGAACCAACCACAGAAAACCAACAGCTTTGTCAAGGAAGTCTTTGCTCGCTGGAGCAGTATAAAAGATGACCATGGGCTGTTGGTTTTTCCATATAAGTCTGGAAATTTCTTCGAGGGCGATGGTGAACATCGGTCACAATCCTAAGCGACTTTACGGATCTGGGGGCACACTGATAGGAAAAGTGCTTATTCCGTTGCGCTGCAACCTTTAGTGTGCTGAGGCGATCTACGGGGGTCAGCTTTAGGGAAATTCCACGATGGACGTTAACAACGCTCGCAGTAAGGTCCTTGCCCTTCGTCTCCAGCGTCGCCTGACGAATAAGGTTAACGATGGGCACAACTTTGTAGGCAGTTTTTTTAAGGCGCTTTACTCGAAAACAATTCTTTGCCTAAGCATTCTTTTTGCGGTGGCCGTATTTGCGTCAATGTGGAATGTGTCCCATTTGACGGAGGTTTTGGTGCAAACCCAAGCCTTACAAAATGCCAAGCTCTATGCCCAATCCCTGACGGAATCGCGATCGCTTTATAGCGCAGAGGTAGTAAAGCGGGCCGTTGCTGAAAGCCAAACTGAAGCCAGCCACGACTACGCCATGCACCCGGGGAATATTCCCCTACCAGCAACGTTCTTGATTGAGCTGGGGGAGCGAATCCGCGGTGGTCCCGAGGATATTTCCGTCCGGCTTTACAGTAGCTATCCTTTCCCCTGGCGCAAGGAAACAGGGGGACCGAAAAATAAATTTGAAGAAGAGGCCCTTACGGCCCTCACAAAAAATCCGCAGGAACCTTTTTATCGCCTTGACCGCAGCGGCAATAGCCTAACCTTTAGCTATGCCCAGGCGGATGTGTTGCGCCCTAGCTGCGTGGGCTGCCACAACACCTACCCTGGGACTCCCAAAACGGACTGGAAAGTGGGCGATGTGCGGGGGATTTTGGAAATTGTTCAACCTCTGGATGCGATCGCCCAGCGTACCCAGCGAGGTTTACGGGACTTATTCCTAATGTTGGGGATTTTATCCTGCCTGGCGCTGGTGGGCATTGGGATTGTAATTGCCCGCTTGCGCAGTATTTCCCAAGAGCTAGAGAGGCGAGTGGTGGAGCGTACTGCCCAGTTGCAAACGGTTAATAGCGAGCTGGCGGAAGCCCAAGAAAAATCTGAGCGGCTGTTGCTAAATATTTTGCCCGCGTCGATCGCCAAACGACTGAAGGAGGGGGAAAACCAAATTGCCCAGTCTTTCCCAGAAGCCACCATTTTGTTTGCCGATATTGTGGGCTTTACGGAGCTTTCTCAACGGGTCGGTGCTCAGCAGTTAGTGGATTTTTTGAATCAGATTTTTTCCGGATTTGACACCCTTTGCGACCAATATAGTTTGGAGAAGATCAAAACCATCGGGGACGCTTACATGGTGGTGGGGGGACTGCCAGAGCGACGGGATGATCATGCAGAGGGGATCGCAGATATGGCGATCGCCATGCAACATCAAATCCGTGTATTTAACTATCGTAACGAAACAAAAATCACCATTCGCATTGGTGTCCATACAGGACCCGTTGTGGCTGGGGTGATTGGCCAAAAGAAATTTATCTATGACCTTTGGGGAGACTCGGTTAATATCGCTAGCCGTATGGAATCCCATGGGGTTGCCGGGAAAATCCAAGTCTCAGAAGTTACCTACGAACTCCTTAAAGGGGAGTACCATTTGGAGTTTCGAGGCAATATCAAAGTCAAAGGAAAAGGGGAAATGAATGCTTATTTTTTGAACCATCGACTACCGCGAGTCGTTAATAGACCCTCCTTCAAGGAAGCCTTTATGTAATGGTTTTACGACTTAAACAGATTCTTTTATCTGGAAATGAGGGGTCAAGAAAAACACTTCGATTGATGGAGAAGCTCTGTTTACAAGTTAGATGACTGTTACTAATGGCTCCTTAAAAACTATTGCTTAAATCTGATTTCGGAAGCTATGCTGCTTTTAAGCTATTTAGTTTTCTAAACGGAAAAAAGAATTGATTCTTGACTAAAAGGCTAATGCGTCGCCAACGGGGTGGAAAAGGATATTGGCGAACTGTATACTCGACCCATTAAAAAAAATTAAGGCGTTGAACATCAGGGCTGTGCTGCGACAGCGCCGTTAGTAATACTTAGAAACAGAAATTAGCTTCAAGCGTTGATCCTGTCGGGCATTGATCCTGTCCGGCATTGAGCATGTCGAGCATTGAGCGTGTCACCGATTGATGGCGGGTGACATGCATTGCGTTTTGGCGTTTGACCTTTGCTCCATTGACTTCTCGTCGCCTTTCACCCGTTTTCGATCGCCTGTTTCTGACCCGTTAACTTGTCGAGCCTGCCTTTTTGCGTCCAGCGCCAGCATTCAACTTTGCTTGAAGGCAATATTTGTCCATGTCCTCCGTATTTTCAAAATTTTCAGGAGCTATGCCCGGCGGTGCCTCAGGACTTCGTCGTCAGCTGGGGCGGCTGTGGATTTTTCCCACCCGCAAAGAAATTAACCGCTGGCGGCTGGGGCAGAAAATTGCCGCTGGCTATGTGGTGGCGATCGCCGCAGGGGCGATTGGCTCCATCGCCGGACTTGTCATTACGGACCATGTGCAGGGGATGGGGGTCATGGCTGTGGGGGACGCAGCGACCCAGGATCGAATTATGGGGGGGCTTTATCAAAACTTGCAAACGGGGCACGTTGCCATTCTCCAGCTCAGCAATCCCCCCGAAGAGTCGCCCCAAAAGCGTCAGTTGCTGATTCAGGATGTGCGCCAGGCGATCGACCGCTCCACACAATTGGTGGAAGAGCTGAAACAGTATCTCAGGGAAGATGAACCCATCTGGTCAGCGGTACCGGAAGAGCGGCTACTGGCGCTGGCAGACCAAAGTCTAGAGGTGTTGACGGTTTATGCCCGCGCTCGACTCCCTGAAGTGTTCAATGCTGGCGCCGAGCTCTCCAGTGTTGAGGACCTCGTGGCCCTAGAGAGCCGACTAGATCGCGCCACCCAAGAGCTTGTGCCATTAATGGTGGCCACCTACAGCAAGCTGGAGCAGGCGGAGGAGGACCTGGAAAATAACCAGGGGGTGGAAAAAACAATTATTTTGCTGAGTTTGCTGGTGGCAGCATTGGTGGCGGGGGGAATCGCCATGGTCGTCACGAAGCAAATTACCCGTCCTTTAATTAAGGCGGCGGCGGTGGCTGAGCGGGCAGCGGAAACGGGGGAATTTCACGAGCGGGTAACGCCGGTGGTGGGGGATTTGCACCGGGAAACGGAGGTGGGGGTGCTGGCGCGATCGCTGGATACGCTGATTGAACGGGTGGCAACGCGGAACCGTGAGTTGGCGGAAAGTGCTGAACAGGCTCGGGGCCAAGCCCAGGTGCTTCAACATACCTTGGAAGAACTGCGGCACACCCAGGCTCAACTGGTCCAAACGGAGAAAATGTCGCTGCTGGGGCAGGTGGCGGCAGGGGTTGCCCACGAAATCAACAACCCCGTGAGCTTTATTTATGGCAACCTCATCCACATTGGAAAGGATTTGAAGGATTTGCTAAAGCTGCTGGACCTTTATGAAAGCGGCGAGACGCCCCAAAGTCCCAAAGTGCAGGCAATATCAGAGGACATTGATATTGAATTTCTGCGGGAAGATATGCCGAAGCTGTTGGGATCCATGCGGTCCGGATCCGAGCGTATCCGAGAAATTGTGCTGTCCCTGCGGCTGTTTACCCGGCTAGATGAGGCAGAGCTTAAGTTCGTTAATTTGAACGAAAGTATTCAAAGTGTGGTGACGATTTTGCGATCGCGCCTGTGTGCCCAGAGTGATCGCCCAGCCATTGACCTGGTGGAGGACTATAGCGATTTGCCGGTGATACAGTGCTACGCGGGACAGCTTAATCAGGTGGTGATGCACCTGTTAAATAATGCTATCGATGCCATCGATACTGCATGGCATGCTAGCCCTAGGGACGATGGACCGTTGCGGGTTACCTTGGGCACTTCCCAGCTCTCTGATGAGCAGGTGGCGATCGCCATTACCGATACGGGAACGGGAATCGGTAGTGAAAGGCTAGATGACATTTTCGAAATGTTCTACACCACTAAGCCCGCTGGTAAAGGGACGGGGATGGGGCTGGCGATCGCTCAACAGGTAATTACCGAAAAGCACGGCGGCACCATTACCTGCGCCTCTGAGCTGGGCAGTGGCACTACGTTCAAGATCACCCTACCATTAACGCCACGGGTCTTAACACCATAAGCCTCAACACCTGAGCCTTAACATCATAGAAACTAGAAACCAGCCTAAACAGTGTCAGGCTGGTTTCTATGGCTGATATTCGTTTGCTTACTTCACCACTGGGGCAGTAAGGCTAGCTAGCACCACACTAATTCAAGCGCTGCTGCTGCTAGCCCAGGGCACAATTTTCGCCGATCCCTAAGCCGTTGCGGTCAAGGTTTTGGGATAAATGGCGTCGCGGGTTTCAATCATCGCGTCTATCAGACGGTCATAATCAGCCTTCGTATGCAGCGCATTAGCAGTAATCCGCAAACGGGGCTTGGCAATAAACCAAATGGGTGACACCCAAATACCATGCTTATCCAACAAGTGACGGGCAAAGGTTTTGGGGTCTAATTCTGGCGGCAAAAGCACCGGAATCACGTTGGTGGTACCCACCGTCTCGAAGTCTGCTTCCAGAAGACGCGATCGCAAATACCGAGTGTTTTCATGGAGGGTGGACACCAGCTCAGGGCGCTTCCGAACCTGACGAATACTCTCAAGGGCAGCAGCGGTTACAGGCGCCGGAAGAGAAATGGTACCAATGGACGTGGGAGACACGTGCAACAGAGGCTTCAGCTCCGGTTCCGGAGAGCTAATGGCTGCTCCAGCAGACGCCGCAAACTTTGAGAACGTGGTCATAATCAGCGGTACCACGCCTTTATCAATAGCATCCTGGGGAGTAATGCCGTAATGGTCGTAAATGCCACCACCGGACTTGCCCAGTGCGCCACTGGCGTGAGCTTCGTCCATAACCAGCACCGAACCCGGGTAGGCGCTCAGCACATCAATGGCTTCCGGCAGCGGGAAGATATCTCCATCCATGGAAAAGACCGCATCGGATACCACCATGATGCGATCGTCGGGCTTGGCATAACGCTTAAGCTTGCGCGCCAGGTCGTCCATATTGCAGTGGCGGAACGCCTTAACACGCACCTTGGGGCTTTGGCTAAAAGCCTTACCTGATCGAGTGTTCGCGTGGGCTAAAGCCGAAATAATGCAGCCGTGGTTTAGCACGTCTGACATAATCAGCGTCTCGCGGGTGTGCTGGAACCCAGGCACTGGAATTGCCAGGTGGCAGAAGGCATCCATCAGCGCCTCCATTGCCATCCACGCGTTTAAAAACAGCTGGGTATGGGGTAAATGCTTAAACTCTGAAATTTCATCTTCAAGCTGGCGGTGTAAATCAATCCGACCGCTCAGTACCGCACAGGAGCTATTGGACGTACCGTACTGGTGAATTGCGTCGATCGCCGCCTGGCGTACCGCCGGTTCATTGACCAGTCCCAGCACATCGTTAGTGCAAAAGGTTAATACGTTGTAGCGCTGTCCTGTTGCCGCCACTTCAATATCAACACGATTGCCATCTCGTCCATGGCATATGTACTCGTCCGGGTCGAGCCCGCTCGCCATCCAACGTTGAACGTATTCCTTGACAACTTCCACGGGTTAACTCCCTCACCTCAGAGCATGTGATCGCCAGGCCAAAGCCAGTGGCTCCTGGTTCGGCAACGGCTTTTGGTCCACCCATCAACGTTTTCCGAGGAATCCGTTAATATTTGTGTCGACCTATTGAGATTTCAATGAAATTGATTATCACTGTATCCCAGTTTTACCGTGAGCACGAAATCCTTTGGAAAAAATCCTGAACTTGTGTTCTCGCCAAGGGCGGCTATTATGCCAAGCCCATCTCCAGTAAGCAGCCTTATCTTAAGCGTCCTAGCCCAGGGGGTCTAGGAAACTCAGGTGTATTCTAAAGAATTTAGCCAATCCTAGCTAGGCGATCTGAATCGCTGAAACATAAGAGCCGAGGGGGCTTGCCGGAACAGTGGCTCAAAAGGGTGCCGGGCACAGGACAGCTATCATTCCTCTTTATTATTAGTTTTAGATTTCCTATGATATATAGGGATGTTCCTGGACGATCAGACAAGTTTGTTTGGGGGTGGTTATCAGGTGCGTAGGTAGTGCATCCAGGTTTGAAGCTGCTTTCCCGATAGGTTTACTCGCCGCTGTAGGTCTGCAAGGCTCCGGTACTTTCCTCGGGTTTGGCGATCGCCCAGGATTTTTTTTGCCCAGTCCGCCGTCATTTCTGGCACCTGGCGTAATGTTTCAAAATCCGCATAGTTAACGTTAACGGTTTTAATAGTGGCAACGCTGTCGGGGTCATAGTAATAAAACTGAATCAAGGGCTCAGCTAAGGTCAAAGTTTCTTCCGTCAGCCCCAACGCCGCCGCGATATCTTTTAGTTCGTTAAACTGCACACCGCTTTGGGTCAGGTCGCTAAGGGTTTGGGCTTGGCGAATGGAAATATTGGGCAGCCTTAGCCATTGGTCTGCTGTGGCTCGGTTTGCGTCGAGGGTAAGACCCATTTCTACGGCCACAGCCACATCCCATGCGGTTTCTAAGCGACTCGCCGGATTGCGAGTCAGCTTTGCTTTAGCCTCTCGCCACTGGGGACTGAGACGCTTTTTCCAGGGGGGGAGTTGATTGATGGGATCGATGGGAGACGGCACGAAAAAGGCGGGGAAACTAGGATTAATTTGAGGGCACTTAGCCTTGTTACTAAACTAAGCCTCAAAGCTAAGCCTTAAATTATTAAAGAACTTTCCCTTCGCCAAACTCAACACCCTTGGTGAGCCGGTCCCCATGCCCAATCCCGTCATAACATCTGCCGTAACGCCTGTTATCAAAAAGGCTAATTCCGTTACCACCACTGAAGTGCCTTTGGCACCGGCGATTAATTACCTGCGCATTAGCTTAATTGACCGGTGTAATTTCCAGTGTCAATACTGCATGCCTGATGGGGAGACCATTGAGTATTTGCAGCGCACCTTGTTGTTGAGCAACGATGAGCTGCTGCGACTGCTGGAGGAGGTATTTATTCCGCTGGGCATGACTCGGTTTCGCCTTACCGGGGGAGAGCCTTTGCTGCGGCGGGGGCTAGTGGATTTGGTGGGAGCGATCGCCCAATTCCCGGAAACGGAGGATATTTCCCTGACCACTAACGGCTTCCTGCTTAAAAACCTGGCGGAGCCTCTATACAAAGCTGGCTTAAATCGGATCAATATCAGCTTAGATTCCCTGGAGCCGGAGGTGTTTGACTCCCTAGTGGGCACCAAGGGGCGATCGCGGTGGCAAGAGGTGTGGGACGGCATCCAGGCGGCGTATCAGGTGGGATTTGATCCCCTGAAGTTAAATGTGGTGGTGATTCCTGGCGTCAATGACCATGAGGTGGAGGCGTTGGCAGCGCTAACCCTAGAGCGGCGGTGGCATGTGCGGTTTATTGAATTTATGCCCATTGGCAATGATGCTCTGTTTGGCGATCGCGGCTGGGTGACGTCGGAAACCCTACGGCAGCGTATTCGCAGTCGCTGGGGGCTGACGGAGGGGCAGGTGGCTGGCAACGGTCCCGCTGATGTGTTTCAAATTCCTGGGGCACTGGGCACCGTGGGGTTTATTAGCCAGATGTCCGAGTGTTTTTGCGATCGCTGTAACCGGATGCGATTGTCCGCCGATGGGTGGCTTCGTCCCTGTTTGCTGAATGAATCGAGCCAGCTTGATTTAAAGACTCCCCTACGCCAGGGAGAAGATTTGGCGGCGGTGCGATCGCAAGTGCAGGCGCTAATTACCCAAAAGCCTGAAATTAACTTTAAAGAACGGGATGCGGGCACCACTGGACGCTATGGTCGAACCATGTCCCAAATTGGTGGTTAAAGCGGTAATGCTTCTAAAACTTCATTGATTCTGGGGACTTTAATCAAGGTCTTTAAAGTTCGTCAACGAAAGAAGATTCGTAAAAAAAGATTCAGAAAAAACTCACGAAATTAGAATCCGTAAAAAGATTGATTTAGAACTTCCCCTTAAGGGGCGGCCACATCACCCCAGAACCTCAGATCCTGGTGTAAGATGGCTGAACTAAAAAATAAACCTTAGCCATTTGGACCTCCTTGTCCTCGAAACCTTACGGGAGATCTATGGGCAATGTGTCCTTCCCAATCCGTTTATTGCTGTCTTTAGACTCGATGTCTTTGCGCTGTGTCTGTGGCGGGTGCTAGAGGCACTTTTCGCTAGTTAGAAACGTGAAGGTCTTCCTACTAATTGAGGGCAGTTTTAGCGTTTTCCTGAACTCATTAACGTTAAAGATCGCAACGTTAAAGACCGTCGTGGGTTTGCCACCGGTTTTAGCTTTATAAACACTTGATCACCATCAGTGATGTAGTGAAAAAGCTAGCGTTGTTGCTAATTTCCAAAACAATTTTTCTTAAAACCCACATTTTTTCGAATTTACTGTTTTAAAGTCCACCTTTCAAAAAAACATAAAAACGGTGTTTCTGAGGGCTCGCCATCCTTTAAGTCTCAAAGCCAATAGCTGCAAGGGTTACAGCCCTGAGTATTTTTCGTTCTGAAAGGGCATGTACTCTTCACTAGGTAAAGCTTCTGGCACTTAATTGATGACATGCCCTGGTTTGTCCCCTAGCTTCTCCCTAGCCACCCGTGACCACCACCCCTAAAGCCCCCGCTGTTTCTACCAACACCTCTGCCCCTGAGGTGCCGGAAATCAATCGCCAATTTATTGCGATTCTCGATTTTGGCTCCCAGTATTCTGAGCTGATTGCCCGTCGCATTCGAGAAACAGAAGTGTATTCTGAGGTGCTGTCCTACCGCACCACGGCAGAGCAGCTTGCCCAGCTTGCTCCCAAAGGTATTATTTTGTCCGGCGGTCCCAATTCGGTGTACAACCCCTATGCGCCAGTGTGTGATCCCGAGATTTGGAAGCTGGGGATCCCGGTGCTGGGGGTTTGTTACGGCATGCAGCTGATGGTGCAGCAACTGGGGGGGCAGGTGGAGTCAGCGGAGCGGGGCGAATACGGTAAAGCGGCATTTTTTATTGACGACCCCACCGATTTGCTGACCAACGTGGATGATGGCACCACCATGTGGATGAGCCATGGGGATTCCTGTACAGCGCTGCCCGACGGTTTTGAGCTGTTGGGGCATACGGCGAACACCGCCTGTGCAGCGATCGCCCACCACAAACACAAGCTTTACGGCGTGCAGTTCCACCCAGAAGTGGTGCACTCAAAGGGGGGACTGGCGCTGATTCGCAATTTTGTGTATCACATTTGCCAGGCTCAGCCCACCTGGACCACTGAGGCGTTTGTGGAAGAGTCCATTCGGGAAGTGAAGGCGCGGGTCGGCGATAAACGGGTGTTGCTGGCCCTATCGGGAGGGGTAGATTCGTCGACGCTGGCGTTTTTGCTGCACCGGGCCATCGGTGACAAACTCACCTGCATGTTTATTGACCAGGGCTTTATGCGCAAGGGCGAGCCGGAACGGTTGATGAAGTTGTTTAAAGAGGAATTCCGCATTCCGGTGGAGTATGTAAATGCGTCGGAGCGGTTTTTATCGCGGATGGTGGGGGTGACAGATCCCGAAGAAAAACGAAAGCGAATTGGACACGAGTTTATTCGGGTGTTTGAGTCGGAGTCGAAGCGGCTGGGACCCTTTGATTATTTGGCTCAGGGCACGTTGTATCCCGATGTGATTGAGTCAGCGGATACGAATGTGGACCCGAAAACAGGGGAGCGGGTGGCGGTTAAGATTAAGAGCCACCACAATGTGGGCGGCTTGCCGGAGGATCTGCAATTTAAGCTTGTGGAGCCGCTGCGGAAGTTGTTTAAGGATGAGGTGCGCAAGGTGGGGCGATCGCTGGGATTGCCTGACGAGATTGTGCGCCGCCAGCCGTTCCCCGGTCCGGGGTTAGCGATTCGCATTTTGGGCGAAGTGACGCCAGCGAAGCTAAAAATCCTAGGCGAGGCGGACTTAATTGTGCGTCAGGAAATCAACCGCCATGGGCTTTACCACGATTTTTGGCAGGCGTTTGCGGTGCTTTTGCCAGTTAAGAGCGTGGGAGTGATGGGTGATAAGCGCACCTATGCTTACCCCATCGTGCTGCGGTTTGTGTCCAGTGAAGACGGAATGACGGCAGACTGGTCTCGGGCTCCCTATGAATTATTGGAGCTGATTTCAAATCGCATCGTTAACGAAGTGGAAGGGGTCAATCGAGTGGTTTATGACATTACCTCTAAGCCCCCTGGAACCATTGAGTGGGAATAAAGAAGTATCGGAGTAAAGGCTTTTGGGGCGTTTTTAACTACAAGTTCACACTGCGAGGTTTTGTGATTTAGTGTGCCGTTGATTGAGTCATTGGCCTGATCATGGGCTTGATTTCCCCCCGCAATTGGAGGCATCGATCCCCTGCTGTAATTACTGCGGCAGGGAGTTCTTTCTGTGGAAAACCTGGAATTTTCTGTGGAAAACTGTGGAAAACCTGTGGAAAACCTGTGGAAATTTTGTTTGGGTAATAGAGTTCCAGTGGGCGATCCGTGGGAGCGATCGCCACTAATCCCCTTGGCTAACGGACGCTCACCGCGATCACAGTTGCGGACAAAGCCAAAGCTCAAAGCTATATTAAGTGCCAAGCTTCCGATTTTTGAAGGTGTGGTTCCCAGCTATGACGTCTACCTCCAGCGCGATCGCTCCCCCAGCGTTAACTATCCAGCCGGTGGGTAGTGATGACGATTTGCAGCAGTTTTTGGATGTGCCCCAGAAAATCTACGGTGGCGATCCCAACTGGGTACCGCCTTTGCGTAGCGATGTTGCTAAGCAACTGGGAGCGGACGGAGCGTTTCGCGCCTACGGCAAGCTTCAGGGATTTATTGCGAAGCGGGGCGATTCCCTGGTGGGGCGCATTGTGGCGTCGGTGAATCAGCGATTGGTGGAGCGGGAAGAGTCTGCCATTGGGTTGTTTGGATATTTTGAATGTGTTGATGATGAGGCGGTGGCGACGGGGTTATTTGAGGCGGCGGCGGAGTGGTTACGGTCCCAAGGAATGATGCGGATTCGGGGACCTATTGATCTGTCCACCCACAATAACTGTCAGATGCTGATTGATGGGTTTGAGGAGCCACCGATGGTGATGATGCCCTACAATCCGCCCCACTATCCGACCCTGTGGGAAAGCTATGGATTTACCAAGGCGAAGGATGCTTATGCCTATCGGTTCGAGCCCCACGATATGGCGGAGCAGTTTGAAAAGGCTTACAAAATTGCCACAAAGTCTGGGGTTACGTTCCGTCCCATTGCCACTAAGGGGGAGGATTTTGAGCGGGATGTGCGATCGCTGTATCGGCTATTTACGGAAACCTTTGCCAATAATTGGAGTTCCACGCCCCGCACGGAGGATGAATTTTTTGAGGAAGCTAAGTCCTTGCAAAGTTTGGTAGACCCTGACCTATTTCCCATTGCTGAAATTGACGGGGAAATGGTGGGCTTTTTTATGGCGCTGCCGGACTATAACGAGGTATTGAAGCGGGTTAACGGAAGGCTGGATTTTATTGGCATCCTGAAGTTTTTGTGGTTCCGGCGCACCATTGAACGAGTGCGGGTGTTGGCTTTTGCTTCTTTGCCGGAGCATCGCCGGAAGTTAATTCCGTTGGCGATGGTGCATTTGGCATTTCAGGGGGGAACGAAGAAGAATAAGCGCTACACCTGGGCGGAGTTGGGCTGGGTGTATGAGGATAATATGTCGTCGCGGAAAATTGTGGAAAAGGCGGGCGGCAAAATTTACAAGAGCTACCGCATTTACGAAAAGAGTTTGTAAAGGGAACGGGGCGATTCTCCAAAGGAGAGGCTGCGCCAACGCGCTGGGTTTGGTGCTGGGGCTGCCTGTGGGGGCGATCGCGATAGAGTCAATAGCGCCGAAAAATGATGTTGACGTTGAAGAGCCTCCGATAAGTCTAGAGGAGAAGAAAGCAGAAGCGGAGAGGACCCTGCGACAGGGAGTACAGAAGTACGAAGACAAGCAGTTCAAAGAAGCCCTGAGACTGTTCCAAACCTCTCTGCAACTATTTCAGTACTTAGGTGATTCAAAAAAAGCCGTTGTTAGTCTCAACTACATCGGAGTCGTATACGCTGCGCAGGGAAAATACAGTCAGGCGCTGAGCGCTTATCAAGAAGCACTGAGCAGCAGCCAAGCTATTGAAGACCGTAGGAGCGAAGGAAATATCTTAAGCAACATGGCCTCAGCCTATCGGAAACAAGGGCAAGATGATTTAGCACTCGAACAATATGCAACAGCGCTGGGAATTCACCGTGAAGTTGGCAATCATATCGGAGAAGGAGACACCTTAAATGGGATCGGCCTACTGTTGTACCGTCGGGGGAACTATGGGGAAGCGCTGAAATATTACGTTGAAGCTTTGGATGTTTATCGTGAGATTAAAAATCAAAGTGGACAAGGCACTATTTTCAACAATATCGCTGAAGTTCTTAACGCTCAGGGAGAATATGACAAAGCGCTAGATTATTATCTGCTGGCTTTGTCCTACAGCTATGAAGCGCGTGACGCCGATGGCGTAGCAACAGCGCTAAATAATATAGGGACAATACATTCCAGACAAGGAAACTATGAGCAAGCGCTAAAACAGTTCAGAGCAGCCCTTGCATTTAGGCGTAGGATGAACGACCGTGCTGGAGCAGCCAATGTCCTCAACAACATTGGTTGGATAAACCTTCTTCAAAGAGAATATGGCGCGGCTCTAAAGCAATACCAATCAGCTTTAGAAATTCATCGTGAAGTAAACGATAGAACCGGGGAGGGGCGATCCCTCACCATGCTTGGCGCTTTATATCTCTCTCAAGGAGAGTATGACGAGGCTCTAATTCAACTTGAAAGCGCTTTGGAGGTATACCGCGAAATCAACAACCATCGCGAAGAGGGGCTTGTTCTGTTTATCGTGGGACTACTGCATTTCAATCAGCAGGACTTTAAATTGGCTGAAAGATCTTTTCTAGAAAGCCTAGTTATCTCTGAAGCAATTGAAGAAAATTTACTTCCAAGCGACACGACTCGCATTACCTTCTTTGAAACTCAGGCTTCTAGATATCTACTTCTTGAGCAAGCTTACACTGAGCAAAATAACTTCAAAAAGGCGTTGGAAATTGCCGATCGCTCCAGAGCCCGATCGCTCGTCCAATTCCTAAACCCCTCCCTCGATGGTCAGCCGCCCACTCCCCTCAACATCGACCAAATTAAGCAACTCGCCCGGTCCAAAAACGCCACCCTTGTTACCTATTCCATCCTCGGAACAGACCTTTACATTTGGGTCGTTTCTCCCGACGGGCAACTCAACTCTGTGCGAGCCGACCCTGAAGCCGCAGGCATTCCATTCCAAGAGATCACCGGCAGTATCCGCCGCACTGCCACTGATCCCTTTGATTTCAGCGGATTTTTCGGGCAAGAAGAATTTCTGGCGTTGCAGGATTGAGAGATGATGGGAAGTGATCAGCCATCGAAT